>ERZ773090.203-NODE-203-length-50662-cov-9.36218_pt1 | contig 50662 bp, 46 predicted proteins | sample MGYA00580579_ERZ773090 | MGnify/ENA primary metagenome ERZ773090 (study PRJEB29015, sample SAMEA2738014) | human oral metagenome | biome: human oral; feature: human-associated habitat; material: dental | place: China | collected 2132 ... | reverse complement strand
CGCAGTCATGGTCGCAGTCATGGTCGCAGTCATGGTCGCAGTCATGGTCGCAGTCATGGTCGCAGTCGGATGTGTACTTGCGCTGCTCAGGCGGCTGCTCATGCCTTTGCAGTTGCAGGGCGAGCTGGGGCGGCAGGGGCAGTTGCGACAGCGTGGCCGATGGCGCTTGCGCTGGCGCGGCGGGCGCGGGTGCTGCCGTCGGGCTGCGGCGCGGGGGCCGGCGCGAGCGGCGGGGCGATGGGCGGACGGATTTGTACGGTAGCTCCTTTCACGGATAAAAAAACGCCAGAAATGGACGTTATTGCGTCGTCATTTGCATCATGGGCGCGGGCCGCCATGAAGGGCCTGGCGGCGCAGAGACGGCGCGGCAGGCAGGCTTGCGCTGCCCGCGCCTGCGGGGCTGGCGGCATGGGCAGCCCAAAAAGAGGAGCGAATTCAAGGGGCTGAAAACAGCTTTCGCGCTCTTTCCACTAGGACGTCATGCTATGAAACAAGGAGCGAAATCAGGCTTTGCTGAAGCGGCTTTCCGTTCGCTTTGCATGCCATTCAGCTGGCCAGCGCGGCGGCGGCGGTGCGGTGTGTGGCGGCGTCCACAAGGATGAGCGCGCCCAGCGCGCGGCTGGTGGCAAAGGGCGCGGCGGGGATGGCTTCTTGCAAGGCCAGCTCGACTTGGCCGATGGCGTTGGCTTCCAGGCGGTCGGCGTTTTGGGGCTGGAGGGTGTGGATGTCCAGCCGGTGGAGCACGCGGCGGGCTTTGGCCTTGAGCCAGCGGTGGCCGTGCAGCGCCCAGTAAACGCGCCCTGGGGTGAGCGGCTCGTCGTCAAGCCAGCAGAGGGTGGCTTGCAGCTCGCGCGTGACGGGCCAGGCGGGCTGGGCGGCGGGGGTGTCGAATTCGTCGAATTCACCGGCCTCACCGGCTTGGCTGCCGCTGGCGGGCTGGGCGGCGGCGGTGATCCAGTCGCCGCGCGAGAGGTCGAGTTCGCGGTCGAGCACGAGGCCGGCGCTGTGTCCGGCGTTGATGCCGGGCTGCGGCTGGCGCGTGTGGTCCAGCACCTGGGCGATGCGGGCCGTGTGGCCGCTGGGCAGCAGTTGGACGGCCTCGCCCGCGCGGGTTTGTCCGGCGGCCACGCGGCCCCAGAAGATGCGGCGGCCCTGGCGGGTGTCGCTGGAGGAGGCGTTTTTTTCCACCCATTGCACGGGAAAGGCCAGGGGCAGGGCGCTTTCGCTGGGCGTGGCGGGCAGTTTTTCAAGCAGCGGCAGCAGCGCGGGGCCTTGGTAGCCGCACCAGCCGGACTCGTCAGGGTTGGGGGCGGCCACGTTCCAGCCCATGAGGGCGGAGATGGGCACGATGGCGGCGGGCTGTATGCCCGCTTCTTGCGCGAAGGCTTGCAGCGCATCGCGGATGTGGGCAAAGGCGGCGGCCGGTTGCGCCACGGCGTCGAGCTTGTTGATGGCAAAGACGATGGAGGGCACGCGCAGCAGGTGCGCGAGCAGGGCGTGGCGGCGCGTTTGCGGCAGCAGCGCGGGCAGGGGGCTTTGCCAGTCGATTTTGGTGGCGTCTACCAGCACCACGGCGGCGTCGGCCTGGCTGGCGGCGGTGACCATGTTGCGCGTGTATTGCTCGTGGCCGGGGGCGTCGCCGATGATGAATTTGCGCGCTTCGGTGGCGAAGTAGCGCCAGGCCACGTCGATGGTGATGCCTTGCTCGCGCTCGGCTTGCAGGCCGTCGGTGAGCAAGGCCAGGTCGGTCTGGCCGCTGCGGGTGACGCCGGCCAGGTGGTCTTGCAGCACGGCGCGGCTGTCCAGCAGCAGGCGGCCAATGAGGGTGCTTTTGCCGTCGTCCACGCTGCCGCAGGTGATAAAGCGCAGGGCGGGGCGGGTGGCGCTGGCGTCAGCGGGCGTGGGTGCGGCGGGGGCGGATGCGGGAGAAGTCATGGCTGCAAAGGGTGTGAGGGGTGGATGAAAAGCGGTGGCGCTGGCGGGCTGGAACGGGTCAGGCTGGAGAGACGGTCACGCCTTGGCTTTGGGCAGCGCAGGGGGCGGGGCTGTCATGGCGCAGCACGCAGAAAGACCAGTGCCTGCGCGCATGGGCGCCTTGGCGCTGCCAGCCCTGGCGCTGGAGCTGATGGGCCAGCAGGCGGTTGAAAACGCCATGCCCCACCAAAAGCACGGAGCCATGCCGCGCCGCCAGCGCGGCCAGCCAGAGGGCGGCTTGCGCGGCGCGCAGGCGGGCTTGCGCGAGCGATTCGCGGCCGCAAGCGATGCCTGCCAGCCATGCCAGCCGGGCCAGCGCTGCCCAGGCGCTGGCGGGCAGGCGCAGCAGGGGCCAGCGCGCGGCGGGCGTGGGCAAAGCGGCTTCGCGCAGCAAGGCTGCGGCTTGCGCGGGGCGCACGCCCAGCAAGGCGGCTGATGAGAGGCTGCGGGGCAGATCGCTGCAAACCACGGTGCCGCACGGGCGCGCCTGCTTGAGCACAGCGGCAGGCGGCGGGCAGGCGGGGGTGACGGGCGCGGCGTCGTAGCGGCGCACCCAGTCGGCAAAGCCGTGCGCCGTCAGCCATTTGCCTGCGGGCGCATCGGGCAGGCCATGGCGCATGAGGGTGATGGTGGGCATGGGCGGGCGGTTGTGCGGCTGGGGGTCGGCTGGGGTTTTCAGGGGCGAATCGGCCTGAAGTCCCCGTGGAATGGGCGCGGTGCGCTATCTTTTTTGATGGTGAAAGGGTGGGGCTGGCCGGGGTGGGGCGCGGGGCGGTTCAGAAGTAGCCGTCGCGCTTGCGCTTTTCCATGCTGGCGTCGCTGGTCTGGTCGTCCATGCGGGTGGCGCCGCGTTCGCTGACGCTGGCGGCCAGGGTTTCCACAATGATGTCGGCGGGCGTGGCGGCGGTGCTGGGCACGGGGCAGGTGCAGGTGATGTCGCCCACGGTGCGAAAGCGCACGCTGCGTTTTTGCACGGTTTCGCCCGGCTTGGGCGGCGTCAGGGGCGTGACGGGCACGAGCAGGCCCCGGCGTTCGATGACGTCGCGCTCGTGGGCGTAGTAGAGGCTGGGCAGCTCGATGTTTTCGCGGCCGATGTATTGCCACACGTCCAGCTCTGTCCAGTTGCTGATGGGAAAGACGCGGAAGTGCTCGCCGGGGGCCAGGCGGGTGTTGAACAGCGTCCAGAGTTCGGGCCGCTGGGCTTTGGGCTGCCATTGGCCGAAGCTGTCGCGGTGGCTGAAGATGCGCTCTTTGGCGCGGGCTTTTTCTTCGTCGCGCCGCGCGCCGCCCATGAGGGCGTCGAAGCGGAATTCTTCAATGGCTTCGAGCAGGGTGACGGACTGGTGGGCGTTGCGGCTTTCGTCGGGGCGGGCCAGGCGCACGGTGCCGCGCGCGATGCTGTCCTCCACACTGCGCACGATGAGTTCGGCCCCCAGTTCGGCGGCGCGCTTGTCGCGCAGGGCGGTGACTTCGGGGAAGTTGTGGCCCGTGTCAATCATGAGCAGCGGGTAGGGGATGCGGCCCGCGCCAAAGGCTTTTTCGGCGCAGCGCAGCATGACGAGCGAGTCTTTGCCGCCGGAAAAAAGCAGCGCCGGGCGGTCAAAAGCAGCGGCGGCTTCGCGCAGGATGAAGATGGTTTCTTCTTCCAGCGCGTCCAGATGGGCGGCCGAGAGGTGGCGGGCAGGTGCGTTCATGGGCGTGGGAGGCGTGAGTGGCGGTGTTGGGGGAAGGCCGGGCGGCGGGCACTTGGCGCGCGGGGTTCCGTGCGGGATTCAGTGCGCCAGGTGCAGGCCGCATTCGCGGCGCTCTTCGGCTTTGGTGGGGTCGAAGTAGTCAAAGTTGTTGGGCAGGCCGTGGGTCTGGCAGTAGGCGTGCAGGTCTTTGGCGCTCCAGTGCAGCAGGGGGGCGACTTTGATGAGGCCGTCGGGGTTGAGGCTGACGGGCTGCATGCGGGCGCGCTCGTCGCTGTCGCTGGCGCGCAAGGCGGTGAGCCAGATGCGGGGGGCCATTTCGCGCAGCGCGCGCGCAAAAGGCTCCAGCTTCACTTCTTCGGTGAAGGCGGCGTGGCGGGGGTCGTCCAGCGCGGGGGCGGGGCCTTCCAGCGCTTCGCGGTGGGCGCGGGTGCGGCGCGGCAGGTAGGCGTGCAAATTCAGGCCCAGCTGGCGCGTGAGCGCGTCGGCGAACTGGTAGGTGGCGGCGGTGTTGTAGCCGCTGTCCATCCACACCACGGGCACATCGGGCTGCACGCGGCAGGCCATGTGCAGGATGACGGCCTCGAAGGGCCGGAAGTTGGTGGTGACGATGGCGCGCAGCCCCAGGCGCCGGCCCAGGCCCAGCGCCCAGGCGGTGAGGGCGGGGGCGTCATGGCCCAGCTCATCGCTCACGCGGGCCAGCTCTTCGGCGCCGGGCATGGCCGGGGCGGCTGTTGCGGCGGCGCGGTTCATTCGGCCTCCCGTGCGAAGTGGGGGCGGGGCTGCTGCGCGTCGCCCTGGTAGAACTCGTCAAACACCACGAACTGGCGCGGGGCGGCTTCGGCGTTCACGCCTGCGGCCAGCACGGCGCTGGTAAAGCCGCTGCGCTGCATGAGCAAAAGCTGGTCGATGAGCACGTCGCCCGTGGCGCGCAGCTCGCCGGTAAAGCCCAGGCGGCGGCGCAGCAGCACGGCCTGGCTGTAGGCGCGGCCATCGGTGAATTTGGGAAAGTTCAGCTCGATGCAGGTGACGCCCTGCAAAGCGCCTTCGGCGGCCAGCGCGAGCACGTCGGCGTCGTTGGCGATTTGCAAAACGCCGGACTCGGGCGAGGGCGCGGCGCTGGCGGAAGCGGCGTTTTCAGAGGCGTTTTCAGCAGTGTTTTCTGTGGGGTTTTCAGCGGCGCTGCCCGCCGGGGCTTCGCTTTCGGCGGGGGCAACGATGCGGATGGTTTCTTTCATCGCGGCGCTTTCTTTGTTTTGTGTGCCGGGCCGGGCGCTCAGGCCACGGCGGCGGGCTGGGCCGCAGCGGGGGCGGCGGCAGGCTTGGCGGGCTTGTCTTCGGGCCGCGCGTGGCGGGCGGCGTTGGCGGCTGCCTTGAAAGGGTCATGGCCCAGGCGGCGCACGGTGTCGATGAAGTGCTCTTTGCCGTCGCGCAGTTCGCGGTAGGTGTTCAGGATGGCCTGCACCACGTCGGGCACTTCGGCGGCGGAGAAGGCCGGGCCGATGATCTTGCCCGGCCCCTCGCGGCCCGACAGGTGCGAGCCGTCGCTGCCGCCCAGGGTGATCTGGTACCACTCCTTGCCGTCTTTGTCCACGCCCAGAATGCCGATGTGGCCGCTGTGGTGGTGGCCGCAGGAGTTGATGCAGCCGCTCATGTTCAGGTCAATCGGCCCCAGGTCTTCGGCCTCGTCGATGTCTTCATACAGGGCCATGAGCGCGGCGGCAATGGGAATGGAGCGCGCATTGGCCAGGGCGCAGAAGTCGCCGCCGGGGCAGGAAATCATGTCGGTAATCAGCCCGATGTTGGGCTGCGCCAGCCGCAGCGCGCGCGCCGCTTCGTAAAGAGCGGGCAGATCGGCGCGGCGCACCCAGGGCAGCAGCAGGTTTTGCTCGTGCGTGAGGCGCACTTCGCCCGCCGAAAAGCGGTCGGCCAGATCGGCCACGGCGTCCATCGTGGCGGCGTCGGCGTCGCCCGGGGCCATGCCCAGGCGCTTGAAGGAAAGATGCACTACGGCCAGGCGCGGGTCGCGGTGGGCCTGCACATTGCGCGCCAGCCAGCGCTGGTAGGGCAGGGCATTCACATCAACCGGCTGCTGCGGCGCCACGGCGGGCGCGTCTTCGCCCGCCAGCGCGGGCGGCGCAAAGCACGCGGACACGCGCTCCAGCTCGGCTTGCGGAATGGTGTGCGGCGCGCCGTCGTGCTCGACGATGGCGCGGTATTCGGCCTCCACCGCGTCAATGAAGCTCTGCCCTTCGGCCTTGACCAGTATCTTGATGCGCGCCTTCCACACGTTGTCGCGGCGGCCATAGCGGTTGTAGACGCGGATGATGGCTTCCAGATAGTTCAGGATCTGATCCCAGGGCAAAAACTCGCGCAGCACCGCGCTGATGACCGGCGTGCGCCCCATGCCGCCGCCAGCGCGCACCTTGAAGCCCAGCGCGCCCGCATCGTCTTTCACCAGTTGCAGGCCCACGTCGTACCAGCCCAGCGCCGCGCGGTCTTCGGCCGCGCCGTTCAGGCTCACCTTGAACTTGCGCGGCAGAAAAGCGAATTCGGGATGCAGCGTGCTCCACTGCCGCAGGATTTCGGCGAAGGGGCGCGGATCGGCCAGCTCATCGGGCGCAATGCCCGCCAGCGCGTCGGTGCAGATATTGCGGATGCAGTTGCCGCTGGTCTGAATGCCGTGCAGCCCCACGGTGGCCAGCAAGTCCATCACATCGGCGCTCCTGGCCAGCGGAATCCAGTTGTATTGCACGTTGGTGCGCGTGGTGAAGTGGCCGTAGCCGTAGCGCAGCGGCGGCGCATCCAGCGTCAGCCCCGGCTGGCGGGCCTGCAAGGCGTCTTGCCGGGCCTGCGCCTCGGCAAACAGGCCCGGCTCCGGCTGATCGAACTCGCGCGCCACCCGCGCCAGCACCCGCATCTGCGCGCTGCTGATTTCGCCATAAGGCACCGCCACGCGCAGCATGGGCGCGTAGCGCTGCACATACCAGCCGTTTTGCAGCCGCAGCGGCTTGAACTGGTCTTCCGACAGCTCCCCGCGCTGCCAGCGCGAGAGCTGATCGCGAAACTGCGCCGCCCGCTGGCGGATGAGTTGCAAATCGAATTCGGTTTTGACGTACATGGTGGGCTTTGTGGGAAGCAAGCCCGCCCACGGCCTAGCCGCGAGCGGTTTTGCGAAAAAACAAGCCCCGCACTGTAGGCACGCGCCGCGCCAAAGGGAACGATTTTTTGGTTAGTGCCTTATGCGCCAAACGGCATAAAGCGCCGCCGCCTGCCAACACGGCTCCAGGGCTGGCGAACGTGGCCGCAGGCAAGGCCGGGCCGGGCGGCTGATGAATGAGACGTCGCTTACGCAATGACGTTTGTGATGATGCGCTGAATAACCGTCAGGCCCGTCTCAAAAAAATCCGCGCTTGTCCGCGCGCAATAACTCATGCGCTTTTTGTTCTGTGCGCCCGCAGTCTTTGGCGCGGCAACTGCATACCAGCGCCAAGCGGCCCAAATTTCCTGCGCTGTCTGCCGGTTGATTTCGTTAATTAATTCAGCGCTGTGAATTAATCCGTGTTGTCAGGCCTGCTTTGTAAATATTGGCGCGGCGTGCATCATTGCGCGCAATATCTCCAGGTGTGGATACGGACAACCGTGTATTCAGGCACCCTCGCTCAGCCCAGCGCCTATCGCAGCAACCCTATTGCGCCGCCTGCAATGGACGCAACCAGCGGGTGCGCAATGAGCTTGGCGAGCAGATCTTTTGCTTCTGCCTTCTGTGTTGGCGCAGCATCCGCTTTATCGATTTGCTGCCCCAATGCCTCAAGGCTATGCAAGATATTCTGGTGTACAGTGTTCTGGTTGCCAGCCGCAATATTGTTGGAATTGTTGAATGTGAAGGTTTGCACGACTGATGTGTCCTGTGTGTTGATGGAGAGATTCTGCTCGATAACATCAACTCCTTTGCTGGTGATGCTGCCGTATATGAAAAATCCGCCATCAAAAAAATCGTTGATTTTTCCATTAACCAGCTGGGCTTCATTCAAATATCTGAATAGACGTCTATACTCTGTCGCGAGAATGTTTGTTATCTGGGTGTCCATTCTTAAGGAATATCCATTGTCATTGCGGTGCTCATAGAAACAGGCCAGCAATGTGCGCAGCTTGTCTTCTTCGGTCATTTCCTTCCTCGGTTGAATAAATAGACTAAAAACAAAAATATTGAGGGGGCATTACAGCCCGCCCTCTCCGGAAACATGCACAACGCGTCCGATAATGCGCACATATTTCATCTCGTCCTGGGTGATGTGCATATTCGGATAATTAGGGTTGTCAGATTTGATAAACAACCCGCCGCCCGGCTTTCTGAAAAGTCGTTTGACGTGCTCGCCGCCGTTGTAATAGAGGACGTAAACTTTGCCGTCTAAAACGTCTTTTTGCGATGTGTCGATAACGATCAGATCTTTGTCCTGAATGCGCGGGGCCATTGAATCGTTGTTGGCCAAGAACGCTTTTAACGCCTGCGGCTTCAAGTGCATTTTCCGTATCCAGTTCGCGCGAAAAGCGATGGGGCGGCCAGAGAGCACAGCATCATCCGGGTCTTGTTTCAGAATCTGCATAGCCGACATGTTTACATCCAGCGGCGGGATGTAAACAAGCTCGTCTTCAGGCAAATCGTCTGAGTACTCACACGCGAGTATCGGCTTGAAGTGCATAGATAACTCTTCTTCTGGTGTTTCTGCATCGTTTTGTCGCTCTCGCGGCCCTTCACCGGTCGCCAGCCAGCGCGCCGAGACGTGCAGTATTTTGGCTGCTTTTTCATTGTTGGCGGCGCTGAACGATTTGCTCAGCCCGTTTTCAGCTTTTCGGATGGCCTGATATGACGCGCCCAGCGCATCGGCTAATGCCTGGGTGCTGATGCTGGCGCGTTTCATGGCCCACCGCAGGCGGTCTTGGTAGGTGCTCATGGCGGGTAGATTGACTAAATTGATTGAACGTGAGTTGCTGCCTTGTCTGAATCAGTCAGCAATCCGCGCAGCATCTGCGTGAGTATTGTCCTCCGATTCAGAATCTTTCGCTTTGCTTGTGCACGACTTCGCCGATGACAAAACAATTTTCATCGCATGGCCTGCTCGGATGAACGAGCTTTGTTGAGATTATCAGAACATAGCCACCATTGGCCCGCGTCCCGCACCAGGCGTTTTTGCAGGTTTGGCTCCACACCACGCGGCTTCCCTGAAGGCAGCTTGGCTCCGTTGATGATTTGCCAGAGGGTTTGGGCGCTGGATTGAATAGCGTCCGCTACGGCTGCGTGCCCGCCTTCGCGCGCGCACAGCAGCTGCAAGGAATTGATCAGTTGCTGTTTCGGGATCATGAGCTGTTTCTAGAAAATCGCTAGACATTTAAAAGTGCATTTCGCTTGATTTGTAGATGGCTTCTTGCTTTCATAACGAAGCGCGAGCATTACCGCCACATATAAGGCGGTTTATTGCCAGCAAAACGGATATCTCGGCTTAATGTCTCTGTCCATGCCTGACGGATGACGATGTTGGCGGCAAACGCAGCTCATGTGAGGCGCAAAAGAGGCGGAGAGCTGTGCAGTTATATGACTGGCTTCAGGAGTGGCCCAAAACCGGGCCTGAATCGCAGGCGCTGCCCGTCTGGAAGCACCAAAAAGAGGAGCTGATTCAGGGGGTCGAAAATGCCGGTTCCCGCAGTTTCCACCAGGACATCATGCTATGGATAAAGGAGCGAAAATAGCGGCCAGCGTTCCGGCCATGCCTTGCCTGGTCAGTCTTCTTTCAGCCCGGTCAGCGGCTGGCGCTGGCGCCAGAGGACGGTGACGGGCGGATGGCGGCCCTGGCCGCGCTGCACGGCGGCGGTTTCCTGCAAGGCCACGTCATCCAGCCGCAGGCGGCCCTGCACTTCAAAGAAGCTGGAGAGCACGTCGCACCACTGGGCGGGGCATTCGCGCACTTGCTGCTGCGTGCCGCCAGCGGCCTGGGCGGCGTCGGCAATGCTTTTGAACGGCCTGGCGGCGCGCGCGGCGGCCATGCGCTGGGCGCTGGCCAGGTCGATGCCGGTGACGGCGTGGATGACTTCGGCGCTGGCGGTGTTCAGATTGACGGGCGTGCGCTGCGGCAGCAAGGTGATGTGCGGCAGCAGCGCCGCGAGCGTGGCGGGCGGCACGCCCAGCCAGCCGAGCTGATCGGCGCGCAAGGGCATGGGCGCGGCCAGCGCGGCCTGGCCTTGCTGGGCGGGCTGGGCCAGGGCGCTGGCGGCTTTGTTCAGGTGTTCGGCGAGGGCGTCCAGCTCATGCGCGGGCAGGCCCAGCAGGGCAAACAGGCGCTCGAAGCGCTGGCGGCTTTGCTGCGCCTCTTGCGGCGGGGCGCCGGCCTGGGGCACCAGGTGCAGCACGTTCATGCGGGCCTGCAAGTCGGCTATGCCGCCGGAGAGAAAGGCATCGCGCCCCAGGTCGCTGGTGTCGGCGCCTGCGGTGAGGAAGGTGGAGATGCGCGCTTCGGCCAGCGGCACGGCCCAAGGCTCGCCTAGGTGGTCGGCCTGGCGGTCGTCGTCCACGCGCAGGATGAGCCGCCCCCAGTCGAGCGCGCCGCCCAGCAGCCAGGCCGATTGCACGCGCGCGCGCTCGGCCGCTTCCACTTCCACGCCGCGCCATTGCTGCCACATGGCGGCGGCGGCCAGCGTGGCCACCAGCGCGACGGTGAGCATGGCCGCCAGCAGCGCCGCGCCGCGCTGCGCCGCGCCTGGCCGGGAGACGGCGGCTTCGCTGGCTGTGAAAGGGCGTTTTTTCATGAGCGGACGGGTTTTTTTGCTGTTGATGGCAGGCGGGTTTCAGGATTTTTTCAAGGCGGGCGCTATTGGACTATTGGAAGCAGGGCGGGAAAACGGGGCGATTTGAAAAAAGCATTTTGAAAAAGGGCGTTTTGCGCGAGGGTTGCCGCCTTTGTTGCGATTTTTCTTTCCGGGTGTTTCAAGGGGCTGGATTCAATACAAGGGGCTGGATTCAATATTCACATGCCCGCCGTGGGCGTGAAAGTGGGCGAAAGCCAGTCCAGCATCACGGGGCCGGTCAGCGCCTGCCCTTCGGCCAGGGTGAGATTCAGGCGGATGGCTTCGGGCACGCGCGCCAGCTGCGCTTCGCCCTGGGCGGAGCTGGACAGGGGGTTGAACCAGGCGTTGTCCAGAAAGTAGTAGAGCTGCCAGTCTTGCAGCGCGGCAATGGCCACGGCCTGCCCGGCGCTGACGGGGCGCTCGGGCGTCTGGCTCCAGCCTTGCGCGGCCTGCCAGGCGCTGGCCCATTCGTTCCAGGTGCGCACGGGGTGCGATTGCCAGCGCCACCACTGGCCGCTTGTGGCGCTGCGCGTCCAGGCCACCACGCGCAAGGCGCTGGGCGCGGGCGGGCGGGCCGTGGCGGGCGGGCCGCCGGGCGCGGCGGAAAGGGGAGCAGGCAGGGGCAGGGGGGCGCTGCGGGTGATGCGCAGCACGCGCCCGTCCCACGCCAGGCTGCGGGCGGCCAGCGGTTCGGCGCTGCTCGATGAGCTGCCGCCGGATGGGCTGCCGGATGGGTTGCCCGGCGGGGCTGCGGCGGCGGCCAGTTGCTGGGGCCAGACCATCATGGCGTCCAGATCGGCGTGCCACTGCGCGAAGGCCGCTTGCAGCGCCAGCGTGCCGTCGGCATGTGCGCGCGCCCTTTCCTGCGCGCGCGTCATGCCGTCGATGGCCTGCCAGCTCATGACGGCCATGACGGCCATGATGGCCAGCGCCACCAGCACTTCGATCAGGGTGAACCCCCGGCAGGGCTGCATGCGGGCCGCCATCGCTTGCCTCAGTAACGCCCGATGAGCGTGGAAACCTGCACCACCGTGAGCTGCTGCTGGCGCACGATGGCCTCGACGCGGCGGAAGTTGGGGTTGGGCGTGGCGCGCACGGCCAGCGTGACTTCAAACGCCTGCCCGGCCTGCTCGCAAGCCAGCGTGCTGTCGCCCGCGCCGGGAAACTGGCGCGTGAGCTTGAGTTCGATCAGCGCGTTTTCGGCGCAGATTTGCCCCAGCATCACGCGGCTTTGCCGCGCCGCGTTGTCAGCGAGCGCGCCTGCGGCCTTCAGCCCCGCCACCAGCGCGATGGCGGTGATGGACAGGGCCACCATCACTTCCACCAGCGTGAAGCCGCCGCAGACAGCTCTCTTGCTGCGAGTGAGGGCGAATGCAGGCATGGCCGGGCCTTGTTCAGGGCTGGCGCGCATCGGCTGGGCCGCCCGGGGCGCTCACGGCAAAGGGGCGCAGCCCGTCGGTGGCCACTTGCAGCGTGGCCGGGCTGCCCGCGCGGTGCAGCGCCACGGCCTGCGGGCCGATGATGGGGTCAGGCCCCAGCAGCAGCGCCGCGTTGCCCTGCGCGGCGGTGGCGGCGTCCAGCCACTGCGTGGGCCAGGGGCTGCCGCCGGGCGGCACGCCTTCAAACACAAAGCCTTGCGCGGCGGGCCGCCAGGTCACCGCCACCCCCGTGGCGCGCGAGAGGGCGCGGGCCGATTCCAGCAGCGCCGCCAGCCGCGCTGCGTCGCGCTCCAGCGCCGAAGCCGCGCTGTCGCGCAGCGCAATGGCCGCCAGCGAAACGCCCAGCGCGATCACGGCGACGGTGACCACCAGCTCGATGAGGGTAAAGCCCCGGCTGCGGCAAAGCGCGTGTTCGGCGGGCATGCGGTTGGGCATCAAGATTGGGCGTCAAAAAGAGGAGCGGATTCAGGCCGCTGAAAAGGCATCTCGCGCAGATTCCTCTAGGACATTATGCTATGGAACCAGGAGCAAAAATATGCCTTCTTACTGCCAGCTGCCAATGTCGGCGTCGCGCCCCTCGCCGCCGCTTTTGCCGTCGGCGCCAAAACTCATCACGTCCACCTCGCCCTTGACGCCCGGGTTCAGGTACTGATACGGGTTGCCCCACGGGTCATTGGGCAGCTTTTCCAGGTACACGCGCCAGTTGCGCGGCTCGGGCGGCGCGCTGGGGCGGGCGATGAGCGCCTGCAAGCCCTGCTCGGCGGTGGGGTAGCGCAGGTTGTCCAGCTTGTAGAGCTTGAGCGCCTGCACGATGTTGTTCACGTCCGTGCGGGCGGCGGTGGCGCGCGCGTCGTCCGTGCGGTCCAGCAAATTGGGCACGATCAGCGCGCCCAGCACGCCAATGATGACCAGCACCACCATCAGCTCGATCAGGGTGAAGCCAGCCCCGCGCTGGCGGGCGCGGGAACGGGCGCTGAGATGGGCGCGGGAACAGGTGCGGGAAAGGGCGGAAAAGGCAGTATTCATAAGCGAAAAAGCGCCGCAGCGCACGCCTGGAGCAGGGCGGAAGCGCACCCAAAGCGGGCCGGGAAGCAGCCGGAAACGGATCAGAAAAGAAGGCCGCGAACAGACGGCGGACGGGCCGCCATCAAGAGTGCGCTCAATGATAATCGGCGCATGTCTTTGCCCCTGTCCAGGAGCGCCGCCTGCCGGTCTCCGCATTTTTCCTGATGGCACGCCCGGCGCTGAACCGATTCGCCCCCGCCCTGGCCGCGCTGCTGCTGTGGGCGCTGGCCGCTGGCAGCGCGCTGTACTGGGCGCTGCACGCTGCCAGCAGCGCCCCGCCCGCTGCGGCCGCCACAGCCGCGCCCGGCCTGCCCCCGCTTGACGCGCAGGCCGTGGCCCGTGGCCTGGGCGCGGCAGATGACGCCCCGCCAACGGTTCAGGCCGCGCCGCCTGACGCCCGCTACGCGCTGGCAGGCGTGGTCGCTCACGGCAGCGAACGCGGCGCGGCGCTCATTGCCGAACAGGGCCAGCCCCCCAAGCCCTACCGCGTGGGCGCGAAGCTGCCCGGCGGCTGGACGCTGCAAGCCGTCTTGCGCCGCAGCGCGGTTCTGGACGCGGGCGATGGCCGCCAGATGCGCCTGCAAATGCCCGAACCCGCCCCGCCCGTGCGCCGCACGCCCTGACGCCCCGGGAGCCGCCTGCCTGCAATCTGCCCGTGGGTGTGGCGCACTGTCGCCCCTCACGGTCAGATCATGAACAGGCGCCTGGTCCGCAGGCCCTGGTGAAAGAGGCGCAGGCCGCTATTGATTCAAGAGCGAAACGCATCTGCCGGGCCGGGCGCAGGGCGCGGCGGCCTGGAGGAAAGCGGCGGCCGGGCGCGCCTGATAATCCGCCGCCATGCGAGTGCGCTTTACCAAAATGCAGGGGGCGGGCAACGATTTCGTGGTGCTTGACGAAACGGCCGCGCTGCTGAACCTGACGGCGGATCAATACCGTTTTCTGGCCGACCGCCACTTTGGCGTGGGGGCCGACCAGATTCTGAGCGTGCGGCCCGCGCCCGCGCCGGATGTGGATTTTGAATACGTCATCCACAACGCCGATGGCGGCGAGGTGGAGCACTGCGGCAACGGAGCGCGCTGCTTTGTGCGCTACGTGCGCGGGCAGGGGTTGACGGCCCGCAACCCTGTGCGCGTGAAAGTGAAAAACGGCGTGATCGAACTGGCCGAGCAGCCTGATGGCCGCGTGCGCGTGAACATGGGCGCGCCGGTGTTTGATCTGCCCCGCGTGCCTTTCGATTCCGCAGGACTGACGCCGCTGGCCGAGGGCGGCTGGCAGGTGTGGCCGCTGGCGCTGGAGCAGGCGGGCGGGCGCGGCGCGGCGTGCATGGTTTCTGTCGCCGTGCTGTCCATGGGCAATCCGCACGCCGTGCAGGTGGTGGCGCAGGCAGATACCGCCCCCGTGGCCGAGCAAGGCCCGCTGATTGAAACGCACCCGGCCTTTCCGCGCCGCGTCAATGCAGGGTTCATGCAGGTCCTGGATCGCCGCCAGATCCGTCTGCGCGTGTGGGAGCGCGGCGCTGGCGAAACGCTGGCCTGCGGCACCGGCGCTTGCGCCGCCGTGGTGGCGGGCCGCCGCCTGGGCCTGCTGGATGAACGGGTGGATGTGCACGCGCGCGGCGGCTTGCTGACCATTGAATGGGCAGGCGGCGAGCGCGATGCCGTGTTCCTGACCGGCCCGGCGCAAACCGTGTTTCACGGCGAAATCGATCTTCCCGGCGCGCCGCAGCCGCGCGCGCGCTGACGGGAAAAAAGGAAAACCCGAGATGACCGAAAACCACAACCCCCATCCTGAAGTGCATGACGGCGTGGACGAAAACGCCATCGCCCAGTACCTGCTGGCCGAACCCGGCTTTTTCGAGCGCCATGCCGAGCTGCTCACCCGCGTGCAGCTGGCCAGCCCCAACGGCGGGCGCACCATCAGCCTGCAAGAGCGCCAGGCCGAGGCCCTGCGCGAAAAAATCGCCCTGCTGGAGCGCCGCCTGATGGAGATGGTGCGCTACGGCAACGAAAACATGCTGATTGCCGACAAGCTCCAGCGCTGGGCGCGGCAGCTGTTTCTCGCGCACCGGCCCATTGATCTGCCCGCCGTCATGGTCAGCGAGCTTCAGGCGCAGTTCGGCGTGCCCCAGGTCGCCCTCAAGGCGTGGGAGGTGGCCAGCGTCTATGCGGGCGAGCCTTTCGCGCAGGGCGTCAGCGATGACGTGAAGAGCCTGGCCGCCTCGCTGGCCGCGCCTTATTGCGGCGTGAACACCGGCTTTGATGCCGTGCAGTGGCTGCCCGCGCCGCAGGAAGCGGCCTCGCTGGCGCTGCTGCCGTTGCGCAAGCCAGGGGCGAGCCAGGGCGCTTTTGGCTTGCTCATTCTCGCCTCGCCCGACAGCCACCGCTATGAAGCGGGCATGGCCACGGATTTTCTGGAGCGCATCAGCGAAATTGCCAGCGCAGCGCTCTCGCGGCTGCGCGATGAGGACTGACGGGCGCGTGCGCCAGGCAGCGGCCCGGCGCGTGAACCCGCCCGCCCGAAGGCCTGCCCGTGCGGCAGGCTGTCTCTGCCGGGCGGCATCAGAAACAGGAGCGAATTTGTAGGGGTCAAAAGGCCACTCCGCGCTGTATCCACCAGGACATCTTGCTACGAATAGCGGAGCAGAAATGGCGCGGCGCGTTCAGCCCCGCGCGCATGCCGCCTTGCCATGAAGGGCTGCGGGCCGGGGACGCACTTTCGCGCCATGGACAAACTGTGAACAGGTTCTCAAGTCTTTGCTCCCAAATGTGACAATCGCCGCTTTTCACTGCAACCGATGAAAGGGAAATGCCTATGACGACTCTGACGTTCAACGCGTACTACACGCTGATTGCGGCAGTGCTGGTGCTGCTGCTGGGCAGCTGGCTGGTGCGCAAGATCAAGTTCTTGCAGGATTTCAACATTCCGGAGCCGGTGGCCGGCGGCCTGGTGGCCGCGCTGGTGCTGTTTGGCGTGCATACCGTGCAGGGCGTGAATTTCCAGTTTGAAAAGCCCTTGCAGGATGCCTTCATGCTGGTGTTTTTCTCGTCCATTGGCCTGTCCGCCGATTTCGCGCGGCTGCGCCAGGGCGGCAGGCCGCTGGTGATTTTCATCATCGCGGTGTCGGCTTTCATCATCGTGCAGAACGTGGTGGGAACGGTCATGGCTTCGGCGCTGGGGCTGGATCCGCGCATCGGCCTGGTGGCCGGCTCGATCACGCTCACGGGCGGCCACGGCACGGCGGGCGCCTGGGGCAAAGACCTGGAAGCCGCTGGCGTGCAAGGCGCCATCACGCTGGGCATGGCCTGCGCCACGTTTGGCCTGGTGATGGGCGGCTTGCTGGGCGGCCCTGTGGCACGGCGTTTGATTCGCGGCAAGCCCACGCCGGGCCTGGCGGGCATTGATGACAGCAAGCCTGCCGCCGGCGATCAGGAAGTGGTGTTCGAGCGCCCGCACCAGCAGCGCCTGATCACGGCGGAATCGGGCCTGCAAACGCTGGCCATGTTTGCCGCCTGCCTGGCGTTTTCCGACATCATGTTCAAAGTGGCGCAAGGCACGTGGTACCAGTTGCCGCAGTTCGTGTGGGCGCTGGCCGGCGGCGTGCTGGTGCGCAATGGCCTGGTGCTGATTTTTGGCGTGAACATGTTTGATCGCGCCATTGACGTGTTCGGCAACATCGCGCTGTCGCTGTTTCTGGCGATGGCCCTGCTTTCGCTCAAACTGTGGGAGCTGGCCGGGCTGGCCGTGCCGGTGATGTTCATTTTGGCCGTGCAGACGGTGGTGATGGCGCTGTACGCCACGTATGTGACCTACCGCGCCATGGGCAGCGACTACGACGCCGCCGTGCTGGCTGCCGGCCACTGCGGCTTCGGCCTGGGCGCCACGCCCACGGCGGTGGCCAACATGCAGGCGCTGACCGACCGCTTCGGCCCTTCGCACAAAGCCTTCCTGATCGTGCCGATGGTGGGCGCGTTTTTTGTGGATATCGTCAATGCGCTGCTGCTGCAAGGCGCTCTCAAAGTCATTGCCTGGGTGAGCTGAACGCCCTGCAAGCGGCCTCGGCCGCTGAAAGAAAAACGGCGCGCCAGATGGCGCGCCGTTTTTGTTTGCCGTGGATGAGGCCGGGGGCGCCTTCAGCCTGCCTTGCGGCGCAGCGCCAGCGCCAGCAGCAGCACTGTGCAGAAGGCAAACCACATGAAGGACCAATTGGCGATGCTGCCGCCCAGCAGCGTCCAGTCCACGGCGGCGCAGTCGCCGCTGCCTTTGAAGATGGATGGCAGCAGACGGCCAATGGGCATGGATTCGATCATGCCGTAGAGGTCGCCCCGCCCGCATGCGGAAAACGCGGGCGGATTCCATTGCAGCCAGCTTTGCCGTCCGCCCGTGAAAGCGCCCAGCACGGCAAACAGCAGCGCCAGCACGCCAAAGCCGCGCTGCCAGCCGCCCGGCTTGCAAGCCGCCGCCAGGGCGCAGAACACCGCCACGGCAATCAGCGCCTCGCGCTGCACGATGCACATGGGGCACGGTTGCAGGCCCACCATGCCCTGGAGGTAGAGCACGCCAAAGGCCAGCATGCCCAGGCAGGTGGCGCTGATGGCCAGGTAAAGGCGGCGCGGAGCGGCGAGGATTTGTCGGATGAGGTTCATGGTCATTCAAAGCGAATGTGAGGCGTGGCGTTTGGAGCGGGGGCCTGGCAGCGAGTTCCGCCAGCCTGGCTGGTGCGGCGCTTGCGTTTGCCCATCGCAGCCTTCTGCTCGGCCCTCCGCCATCTCAAGCTTGCGCGCACCAGACAAGGCAAACCGAACTTGTCGAAAAGAGACGTCTTTTTGCTCTTTTAATCACGCATAAAGGAGCGGAATCAGGCGTGTAAACAGAACGGGAACGCAAGCTCAAGGAGCGCGGGAGGTTTTCTGAACAGGCGCTCACGCTCCTTCGCGGCTGGCGCGCTTGCGTTCGTGCTCTTTGAGGTGGCGCTTGCGCAGGCGGATGCTTTTTGGGGTGATTTCGACGAGTTCGTCGTCTTCGATGAATTCCACGCCGTATTCCAGCGTCAGCTCGATGGGGGGCGTGACTTTGATGGCGTCTTCCTTGCCGCTGACGCGGAAGTTTGTGAGCTGCTTGGTGCGCGTGGCGTTGACGACGATGTCGTTGTCGCGGTTGTGAATGCCCACGATCATGCCTTCATAGACCGGGTCGCCCGCTTTCACGAACATGCGGCCCCGGTCATCGAGCTTGCCCAGGGCGTAGGTGAAGATTTCGCCGTCGTCCATGCTGATGAGCACGCCGTTTTTGCGGCCGCCCACGTCGCCCTTGAAGGGTTCGTAGCCGTCGAAGATGTTGGAAATCAGCCCGCTGCCGCGCGTGAGGTTGAGAAATTCGTTGGAAAAGCCAATGAGGCCGCGCGCCGGTATGCGGTATTCCAGCCGCACGCGGCCGCGCCCGTCCGGCTCCATGTTCACCAGCTCGCCCTTGCGCTCGCCCAGCGCCTGCATCACGCCGCCCTGGTGACCTTCTTCCACGTCGGCGGTGACCAGCTCGATGGGTTCGCACTTTTGCCCGTCTATTTCGCGAAAGACCACGCGCGGCTTGCTCACGGCTAGCTCGTAGCCTTCGCGGCGCATGTTTTCCAGCAGGATGGTCAGGTGCAGCTCGCCCCGGCCCGAGACTTCGAACACGCCGTCTTCGGCTGTTTCCCGCACGCGCAGGGCCACGTTGCTTTGCAGCTCTTTTTGCAGGCGGTCCCAGATTTGGCGGCTGGTGACGTATTTGCCCTCGCGCCCGGCCAGCGGGCTGGTGTTGACGCAAAAGTTCATGGTCAGCGTCGGCTCGTCAATCTTGAGCATGGGCAGCGGCTGCGGGCTGGCCGGGTCGGTGACGGTGGCGCCAATGTTGATGTCTTCAATGCCGTTGATGAGCACGATGTCGCCCGGGTAGGCCTCTTTCACCTGCACGCGGTCCAGCCCCTCGAAGGTGAGCACCTGATTCACGCGGCCCTTGGTTTGCCTGCCTTCCGGGCCTTCCATGACCAGCACGTCCATGCCCGCCCGGATGGTGCCCGCGTTCACGCGGCCCACGCCAATGCGGCCCACGAACGTGGAATAGTCCAGCGCCGAAATTTGCAGTTGCAGCGGCGCGTTGCGGTCGCCCTCGTGCGGGGGCACGTGCTTGAGAATGGTCTCGAACAGCGCCGTCATGTCCGGCCCCCACTGCTCGCCGGGCGCGCCTTCTTCCAGAGAAGACCAGCCGTTGATGCCGCTGGCATACACCACGGGAAAGTCCAGCTGCTCGTCCGTGGCGCCCAGCTTGTCGAACAGGTCAAACGCGGCGTTGATTACCTTGTCCGGGTCGGCGCCGGGCTTGTCCACCTTGTTGACCACCACGATGGGTTTAAGCCCCAGCGCCAGCGCCTTTTTGGTGACAAAGCGCGTTTGCGGCATGGGGCCTTCCTGCGCGTCGATGAGCAGCAGCACGCCATCGACCATGCTCAAGGCGCGCTCCACCTCGCCGCCAAAGTCCGCGTGGCCGGGCGTATCGACGATGTTGATGTGCGTGCCCCGCCAGGAAACGGCGCAGTTCTTGGCCAGGATGGTGATGCCCCGCTCGCGCTCGATGGCGTTGCTGTCCATCACGGTATCCACCACTTTTTCGTGGTCGGCAAACGTGCCCGACTGGCGCAGCAATTGATCAACCATGGTGGTTTTGCCGTGGTCCACGTGGGCGATGATGGCGATATTGCGAATTTGGGAAGACATGAATCAGAACTCAATCAAAAGAAAATAAAGCGGCGAAGGGACGAAAAGATGAATCAGAAATCAGGCGCGCCCCGCCGGAATGAAAAACAAAAAACGGATCCATCATGCCCGCGCTTGCCGCGATCCACATGAAGAAAATAGGCGATATGGCGAATGATGCGAAGCATGAAAATCTCTTTGTAAAAATCAAATCAGCCGCTGGTAAATCGCCAAATCGGCCGGGCTGAAACAGCAGAAAATGATTTCGTGCAGCTGCACCAGCGCCGGATGGGCGCGGACGGCCTGAAGGGCGATTTCGGCGGCCGCTTCTTTCGGATAGCCATAAACGCCGGTGCTGATGCACGGAAAAGCCAGGGTTTTGAGGCCGTGCTGCGCGGCCAAATCAAGGCAGTGCGTGTAGCAGCTGCGCAGTTTTTGCGCCTCGCCCGCATGGCCGCCATGCCAGACCGGCCCCACGGTGTGAATGACGTGGCGGCACGGCAGGCCGTAAGCGCCGGTGATGCGGGCCTGCCCCGTGGGGCAGCCACCCAGCTGGCGGCACTCTTGCAGCAATTCAGGCCCGGCGGCGCGGTGAATGGCCCCATCCACCCCGCCGCCGCCCAGCAGCGACGAATTGGCGGCATTCACAATGGCATCCACGGCCAGCGTGGTGATATCGGCCTGAATGACGCGGATTTTCGGGCTGGTTTTCATGAGGGGTTTATCTTGCGGGTTCATGGCAGGCGTTGAAAATGAAAAAACGCTTTTCCCACATTTGCTCCGCGTCTGCGCGGGCATGGTCAGCGGGCAAGGGTATGCCGGGGCAGAAAGAAGGGCTGATTTAGCTCCTGTATCAATAGCATGAGGTCCTAGTGGAAAGAGCGCGAAAGCCGTTTTGACGCCCTTGTATTTGCTCTTGCTATTGAAGCATGTGCATGCCCTCTCCGGCCAGGCGGCCCGCGGGCTTCGGCCCTGAATGCTCTTCAGCTGCACGCATGGCGCCAGATGTTCATGGCTTTTGCGAACATTAACCTTTTTGTTTTGATTCAAGGCATTTTCAAGACAGGTCTTCCGATAGGCGGCAGGCGCAGATTGATTCAATGCATCCATTCAAATGCTCCCAAACGCTTGCGCGCCTGGCTGGTTCAGGATTTGCCCGATTTCCACGGGCGAGAGCAAGCGGGTTGCGATCAGTTCGCCTGCTTTCACGCGCGCCGTGCCGAGCAGGGCGCGGGGGCGGTCGCCGTAGACGGCGACGTGTTCGGCGTCGGGCCAGGGGCCCCGGCGGCGCAGGCCGGTCAGAAAGCGGGCGGCGTCGTCATGGCCGAGGGTGATGGCGGCAAAGCCGGGCAGCAGGGCCTGCACGGGCAGCAGGGCAGCGAGGCGCTGGTCTTCGGGCAGGGCTTGCAGCGCTTCCAGCGTGATGCACTGCGCGAGCGTGAACGGGCCGGTGGCAGTGCGGCGCAGGGCCGTCAGGTGGCCGCCGCAGCCCAGGGCGGCGCCGATGTCTTCGCCCAGGGTGCGGATGTAGGCGCCTTTGCTGCATGTCACTTCCATTTCAATGGCGGCCCGGCCTTGTTCATCCAGCGACAGGGCCAGGTTCAAGGCATGCACTTGCACTTCGCGCGCGGCGCGCTCTACCTGCACGCCCGCGCGGGCATATTCGTAAAGCGGCTTGCCGTCTTTTTTCAGCGCGCTGTGCATGGGGGGCACTTGGGCGATGCGGCCCAGAAAGCGCTGGCGCACGGCTTCGAGCTGCGCTGGCGTGATGGCGGGCACGGGGCGGCGGGCGGTGATTTCGCCTTCGGCGTCGCCCGTGGTGGTGGTGGCGCCCAGGCGCAGCGTGGCGGCGTAGGACTTGTCGGCGTCCAGATGCCCGGCGCTGAATTTGGTGGCTGCGCCAAAGCACAGGGGCAGCACGCCGCTGGCCAGAGGATCCAGCGTGCCGGTGTGGCCGGCTTTTTCGGCGCGCAGCAGCCATTTGGCTTTTTGCAGCGCCTGGTTGCTGGACAGGCCCAGCGGTTTGTCAAGCAGCAGCACCCCGTGCACGGGACGCCGCTGCACCCGTGCGCGTGGGGCGGCGGTCATGGCGTGTCGTCTTCCTTGGAACGCGAGGCCACCGCCTTGGCGATGAGGGCGTTCAGATCGGCCGCGTGTTCGGTGGTGCGGTCAAAAATGAAATGCAGCGTGGGCACGGTGTGGATGTGCAGGCGCTTGAAGAGCAGGTTGCGCAGGTGGCCGGCGGCGTGGTTGAGGGCGTCTTGCGTTTGCTGGGCGTCGCCGGTGAGCAGGCTGAAATAGACCTTGGCGTGGGCGTAGTCGGGCGTGATTTCGACGGCGTTGAGCGTGAGCATGCCAATGCGCGGGTCTTTGACTTCGCGCGCGATCAGCTCGGCCAGGTCGCGCTGAATCTGGTCGGCGATGCGAAAACTGCGGTTGGGTGTGGAGTGTTTCCGGTGCATGGCTGTATGCGCGTGGCGGGCGCGTTAAAAGTCAAAGGACAAGAAAGCAAGCGCCTCAGCCTGTTTGCGGCCTGGCTGCGGGCTGATTATTTGAGAGTGGCTGCCGTACGTTCTCTGATCGCTGCCGCCGTGCATTTTCAAAGGCTGGCGCCGGTTTCCAGCCTGCTTCAGGGCGGACAGATTCCGGCCTGGAATCCCTTCAGGGTCTGTCCGTGGGTGCAAAAGCGCAAACCGGATACGGCCTTGCGCGCAGAACTCTGTTTTTGAGAGCAAATTGAGGGCCTTGAAAATGCCTCCATCGCACAGTTTTATAGGACTTCCTACTATCAAACTGGTAGCGAAATAAACGGTGGTTTCCAAGGCAAGGGCAGCTGCAAGAACCGGTGCATGGGCGGATTCTGGACAGGTTCTTACAGCGTGCGCGCGATTTCCTTGATTTCAAAGAATTCGAGCTGGTCGCCTTCGCGGATGTCGTTGTAGTTCTTGAGCTTGATGCCGCACTCGAAGCCTTCCTTGACTTCGCGCACGTCGTCTTTCATGCGCTTGAGCGATTCAAGCTCGCCGGTGTAGATCACCACGTGGTCGCGCAGCAGGCGGAAGTGGGCGTCGCGCCGCACCACGCCGCTGGTGACGTAGGAGCCGGCCACGGTGCCGATCTTGGAGGCCACGAACACGGTGCGGATTTCGGCGGAGCCGATGACTTCTTCCTTCTGCTCGGGCGCGAGCATGCCGCTCATGGCGGCTTTCAGGTCGTCCACCGCGTCGTAGATGATGTTGTAGTAGCGGATTTCGACGTCGTTGGCCTCGGCCAGCTTGCGCGCACCCGCTTCGGCGCGGACGTTGAAGCCCAGCACGATGGCGTTGGAGGCAATGGCCAGGTTCACATCGCTTTCGCTGATGCCGCCCACGGCGGCATAGACCACCTGCACTTTGACTTCATCCGTGCTGAGCTTGAGCAGCGAGGCGGACAGCGCTTCCTGCGAGCCTTGCACGTCGGCCTTGATGATGATGGGCAGCTGCTTGACTTCATCAGCCGACATGTCGGCGAACACGTTTTCCAGCTTGGCCGCCTGCTGCCGCGCGAGCTTGGTGTTGCGGAACTTGCCGGCGCGGTAGGTGGCGATTTCACGGGCGCGGCGCTCATCGGCCAGCACCATGAATTCGTCGCCAGCCTGCGGCACGTCGGCCAGGCCCTGGATTTCGACCGGGATGGAGGGGCCCGCTTCTTTGACGGGCTTGCCGTCTTCATTCAGCATGGCGCGCACGCGGCCGGAGGTTTGGCCGGCCAGCACCACGTCGCCCACTTTCAGCGTGCCGGACTGCACGAGGACCGAGGCCACGGGGCCGCGCCCTTTGTCAAGCCGCGCTTCGATCACCAGGCCCTTGGCAGCCGCTTCCACCGGGGCCTTGAGTTCCAGCACGTCGGCTTGCAGCAGCACGTTTTCGAGCAGGTCGTCGATGCCCATGCCGGTTTTGCTGGACACGGCAATGAAGGGCGAGTCACCGCCGTAGCTTTCGGGCACGACTTCTTCGGCGACGAGTTCGCTGGTCACGCGCTCCACGTTGGCTTCAGGCTTGTCGGCCTTGGTCAGCGCCACGACGATGGGCACGCCCGCCGCCTTGGCGTGCTTGATGGCTTCGCGCGTTTGCGGCATCACGCCGTCGTCGGCGGCCACCACCAGGATCACGATGTCGGTGGCCTGCGCACCGCGTGCGCGCATGGCCGTGAAGGCTTCGTGGCCGGGCGTGTCTAGGAAGGTGACGATGCCGCGCGGCGTCTTGACGTGGTAGGCGCCAATGTGCTGGGTGATGCCGCCCGCTTCGCTGGCGGCCACCTTGGCGCGGCGGATGTAGTCAAGCAGCGAGGTCTTGCCGTGGTCCACGTGGCCCATGACGGTGACCACGGGCGCACGCGGCAGGGCCTCGGCGGACTGGGCCTGCACTTCTTCGTCGGTGAAGGCCTCGGGGTCGTCCAGCGCGGCCACCACGGCGGTGTGGCCCATTTCTTCGACGACGATCATGGCCGTGTCCTGGTCGAGCGGCTGGTTGATGGTGACCATCTGGCCCATCTTCATCAGCGTCTTGATGACTTCGGATGCCTTGACGGCCATCTTGTGCGCCAGCTCGGCCACGGAGATGGTTTCCGGCACATGCACTTCCAGCACGCGATGCTCTGCGGGCGCTGCTTGGGCGGCCTGCTGGCTGTCGCGTTCGCTGCGGCGGCTTTTTGGGCCGCTACGCCAGTTGTTGCGGCCCACGCCGCCGGAAGCATCGCCGCGCGTGGGAATGCCTTTTTTCTTGCCAGGCTCGCCCGCCCAGCTGGAGGACAGCTTGGCGGATTTGACTTCCTTGCTGCCGCCTGCGGGCGCGCTGCCCTGACGGGCCGAGCTGACGCCGCCTGTCTTGGCAGGCTTGCCGCCGTCTTTGGACGCTTCAGCCGCTTTCTTGGCGCTTTCAGGCTTCTTGGCCACCAGCACTTTGCGCGGCTTGTTCATCATGCTGCGAATGGCTTCGGCTTCAGCCATGGCCTTGCGGCGGCGCTCTTCCTGCTCGCGCTGGCGGGCGGCTTCTTCTTCCGGGCTGGGCTTGGCGGGTTCTGCTACTGCGGCGGGCGCTGTAGCAGATGAAGAGACAGGCTTGGCCGCGCCGCCTGTTGCAGCCTTCCGGGCCGCAGGAGCGGCGGTTCCCTTGGCCGGAGCAGACCCGGAAGCGGGCGCAGCGGAGGAGACGGTTTCGGGAGCGGTCTCGGGTTCAGCCGTCTTGGGCGGCTTGGTCTGGGTTGCGGCGGGCGCGGAGGGCGGCACGGAATCTGCAGCCGACGCTTGCGGCGCAGGCGCTTGAGGAGCGGCCGGCGTTTCTTGCGGCTTGGTTTCTTCGGGGGCAGGCTGGGCGGCTTCAGCCTGACGGCGTGCGTCCTGCTCTTCACGCAAACGGCGTTTTTCGGCGGCTTCGGCTTCCTGGCGGCGCAGCAGTTCGGCGTGGCGGCGCGCTTCTTCCTCGCGGCGGGCAGCTTCAGCCGCGCCAATCACTGGCGACGCAGGAGCAACGGCCGCAGGCATTGCCGCAGCAGGTCTGGCTGCCTCGGCAGCAGGGGAGGGCGAAGGCGTTTGGGGCGCGGCGGCCGGCTCGTCATCGCGTTTGATGAAGGTGCGTTTTTTGCGCACTTCCACTTGAATGGTGCGGGCTTTGCCGGTGGCGTCAGCCTGCTTGATTTCGCTGGTGGTTTTCTTGGTCAGCGTGATTTTCTTGCGGGCGGGCGCGACGGTGCCGTGGCTGCTTTGCAGATGGTCCAGCAGCTTTTTCTTGTCCGTTTCGGTCAGGACGTCGCCGCCCGAGGATTTTTTGACTCCGGCCGCCTGCAATTGCTCCAGCAGCTTGCCCACGGAGCGTTTGAGTTCATTCGCCAATTCAGCGACTGTGATGTTCGACATATTCTGTGACTGCCTCCATGCCCGTTACGCTTCATCGCTGAACCAGTGCTCACGCGCCTTCATGATGAGGGCGCGGGCTTCGTCCTCCGTCTGGCCGGTGATGTCGGTGAGTTCGTCTACGGCCAGATCGGCCAGATCGTCGCGCGTGCGCACGCCCGCTTCGGCCAGCGCGGCCAGCAGCTCGGCGTTCATGCCTTCCAGCCCGCGCAGGTCTTCGGCCACGGCCTCCACCTTTTCCTCGCGCGCGATTTCAAGGGTCAGCAGCGCGTCTTTGGCGCGGGCGCGCAGCTCATTGACGGTGTCTTCATCGAAGGCTTCAATATCCAGCATCTCCTGCAAGGGCACGTAGGCCACTTCTTCCAGGTTGGTGAAGCCTTCCTCGATCAGGATGTCGGCGATTTCCTCGTCCACGTCCAGCTTTTCCATGAACAGCTGGCGGATGGAGCCGGTTTCGGCCGCCTGTTTTTCGGCGGATTCGGCGGCGTCCATGATGTTGATTTTCCAGCCCGTGAGTTCGGAAGCCAGGCGCACGTTCTGGCCGCCCCGGCCAATGGCGATGGCCAGGTTTTCCTCATCCACCACCACGTCCATCGCGTGCTTTTCCTCGTCCACCACGATGGAAGAAACATTGGCCGGAGCCAGCGCGCCGATGACAAACTGCGCCGGGTCTTCGCTCCACAGCACGATGTCCACGCGCTCGCCGGCCAGCTCGTTGGTCACGGCCGTCACACGCGAGCCGCGCACGCCCACGCAGGTGCCGATGGGGTCAATGCGCTTGTCGTGGCTCACCACGGCAATCTTGGCGCGGCTTCCGGGGTCGCGCGCGCAGCTCTTGATTTCCAGCAGCCCCTGTTCGATTTCGGGCACTTCCTGGCGGAACAGCTCCACCATGAATTCAGGCGCGGCGCGGGAAAGCAGAATGGGCGCGCCGCGCAGCGTCAGGTCCACTTCCATGATCATGGCGCGCACGCGGTCACCATTGCGCAGGTTTTCCTTCGGAATCATCTCGCTGCGGCGAAGGCGCCCTTCCACCCGGCCGGATTCGATCAGGATGTCGCCCTTGTCCATGCGCTTGACGGTGCCGGAAAAAATCTTCTCGCCCCGGCTCATGAAGTCGTTGAGCAGCATCTCGCGCTCGGCGTCGCGGATTTTTTGCAGGATGACCTGCTTGGCCGCCATCGCGCCAATGCGGCCGATGGAGACGGACTCCACAGGCTCCTCGATGTATTCGCCAACCTCGATGTCAGGAATCTGCTCGCGCGCCTCGAATTGCAGGATTTCCTGATCAGGCAATTGCAAGCCCGCTTCATCCGGCACCACGTGCCAGCGGCGGAAGGTTTCGTAGTCGCCCGTTTCGCGGTTGATGGCCACGCGCATGTCCACATCGCCCTCGTACAGCTTTTTGGCGGCCTGCGCCAGCGCGGCTTCCACCGCGCCAAACACCACGTCGCGATCCACGTTTTTCTCGCGCGAGATGGCTTCCACCAGCATCAACAGTTCACGGTTCATGATTCATCCCCAGTCCTTGGGCGCTTGCCCTTGAAATCCACCACCGGAGCCAGCCGCGCCTCGCGTAGCTCCTCCAGCGCAAAACCCATCACGTTCAACGGCAGCGCCGCCAGTTTCCTGGCGCTCACGCGCTGGCCCGGCTTGGCGGGCGCCGGTTCGTCGCGCCACGCAATTTGCCAGCCGCCGCTTTCGGCGCGTTGCAGCTGGCCGCGAAAGCGCTTGCGATTGGCGCTGATCTGCCCTGTGGCGGCTGCGCCGATGGGCGCTTTCAGCGTCAGATCCACCATTTCGCCCTCAAACCGCTCGAAATCCGCCGCATTGCGCAGCAGCCGGTCGATGCCGGGCGAAGACACTTCCAGCCGCCTGTAATCCACGCCTTCCACTTCCAGCGTGAATTGCAGCTGGCGCGTCACGCGCTCGCAGTCATCCACCGTCACGGGCGGCGCAGGCGGCTGCCCTGGCGCCCAGGGAAAGTCGATCGTCACCCGCAGCAGTCCGCCTGCGGAGCGCTCCAGCTCCACCAGCTCGTAGCCGAGGCCGCTGACGGTGTCTTCAATGGTCTGATGCAGTGTCACGCCTGAGAACGAAAAAGCAAAAAAAATGGGCGGTTGGTGCAACCGCCCTTTTTGGTCGTTGTAAGAGTGCGGATTATAGCGCAAGGCTTTGTAAAAACCGCGCTGCGGCTTGCGCGATTTCAGGTGCTGATCGCCCGCAAGTCCTGATGAAACGGGCGCTGGCAGCTATCTTTTCAGGAGCTAAAGCGGCTGGGCTGCAAACGGCTCCGAACTTGCTCAGAGTCTTTTGAGAGGCATGGCCAAGAAAGAAAGGGATGGTCTGCAAAACCCCGGCTAACGCGGCCGTTGTCGATTGATATTCCAGATGATGAGATTTTTCGGCCTTCAAAGGGTGAATCCGGGCGAGATTCAGTTTCGCTTGTGTCCGCTGCTCTGTCAGGCCCTGCGATAATTTCGCCCGATCCGCGCCCGCCGTGTTTTCACTTGGCGGGCGCTTTTCCATCCGCTCAACACACAAGGAACCGCCATGGCCGAGCAGCAACAAGAACCCGTTTTCCAGATTCAGCGCGTCTATCTGAAAGAAGCTTCGCTGGAGCAGCCCAACTCCCCCGCCATCTTGCTGGAGCAGGAAGCGCCCACGGTGGATATCCAGCTGCAAATCAGCTCCGAAAACGTGGCCGACGGCATTTATGAAACCGCCGTCACCGCCACCGTGCAGACCAAGATCAAGGACAAAACCGTGTTTCTGGCCGAGTGCCGCCAGGCCGCCATCTTTGAAATCCGCAACCTGCCCGAAGACCAGATGGGGCCTGTGCTCGGCATCGCCTGCCCGCAAATCGTCTATCCCTACCTGCGCGGCAACTTGGCCGACCTGATCACACGCGCGGGCTTTCCGCCCGTGCATCTGGCAGAAATCAACTTCCAGGCCATGTACGAGCAGCAGCAGGCCCAGCAGCAGCAAGAAGGCGGCGATGCCTCCGCTGCGCCCGCCGCGCCTGCCGCGCAGTAATCAAGGCCGCCGCCCCGGCAAAAGCCGCGCCGCATGCTGCCCGTGCCGCGCGGCTTTTTCATGCCCTGGCGCAAGGCGCTCGAAATGCACAATCCGCCCGCCCCGCCTGGCCGCCAACGCCAGCGGCGGCCAACGCCGTTTCCGCCCCCTCAAATCCGCCCCTTTTTCTGATGCCACCTCGTTTGCCCGTCCCGGCCATCGCCCGCCCGCGCCCTGAGCTGCTTGCCCGGTGCGGCCTGCTGCACAACCTGCCGGGCCGCGCGTCATGAACATCGTCATCTACGGCGCAGGCGCATGGGGCACGGCCCTGGCCATCAGCGCCAGCCGCAGCGGCCACGCCGTGCAGCTGTGGGCGCGCAGCAGCGGGCAGGCGAGCGCCATGCAAGCCGCACGCGAAAACGTCCGCTACCTGCCCGGCTGCGCGCTGCCGCCCGCGCTGCAAGTGCGCGCGGGCGATGCCACCTGTCTGGCTGAACATCTGGCGGCCTGTCTCGCCGCGCGCTCCGCCCTAGCCGCGCCGGGGCCGGAAATCGCGCCTGATCTGCTGGTCATCGCCACCCCCACCGCCGCCCTGCGCGACACGCTGGCCGCCTTGCGCCACAGCCCTGCGCCCGTGGCCTGGCTTTGCAAAGGCTTTGAAGCGCCGCGAGCGCCTGATGCCTGCGGCCTGCTGCCGCATGAAGTGCAGTGCCAGGCCGCCCCCGCCTTGCGGGCCGGCGCCCTGAGCGGCCCCAGCTTCGCGCAAGAAGTGGCGCGCGGCCTGCCTGCCGCCCTCGTGGCCGCCAGCGCTCATGCCAGCGTGCGGCAGGCGCTGGTGCAAGCCTTTCACGGCCCCGCCCTGCGCGTGTATGCCAATGACGATTTGCCCGGCGTGGAAGTGGGCGGCGCGGTCAAAAACGTGCTCGCCATTGCCACCGGCCTGGCCGACGGCCTGCAACTGGGCCTGAACGCGCGTGCCGCGCTCATCACGCGCGGGCTGGCCGAAATCACGCGCCTGGGCCTGGCGCTGGGCGCGCGCGCCGACACCTTCATGGGCCTGTCGGGCCTGGGCGATCTGGTGCTCACCGCCACGGGCGATTTGAGCCGCAACCGCCAGATCGGCCTGCGGCTGGCGGCAGGCCAGTCCCTGCCCGAAGCCGTGCAGTCCCTGGGCCATGTGGCCGAAGGCGTCTATAGCGCCCGCACCGTCTGGCAGCGCGCCCAGTCGCTGGGCGTGCCCATGCCCATCACCGAATGCGTGGTGGCCCTGCTCGATGGCCGCCTGCGCCCGGCTGATGCGGTGGCTGCCCTCATGAGCCGCCTGCCGCGCAGCGAGCCGGTGTGAGGGCCTGCCCCAAAGTCTGTCCGCGCTTTCGCGCCTGCGCACAGGCATTGGCGGCTTCTATTTAGCTCCTCTATTCATAGCATGAGATCCTAGTGGAACGTGCGCAAGGGCGGTATTTCAGCCTCCCAAATTCGCTCCTGTTTCTGATGTTTTCCGGCCTGCGCCGGAGTCTGTCTGCGGGCTGGCTGCAAGGCGCTGGCGAAGCTCACGCCGCGAAGTGGTCAAAGCCGCGCGCTTCGGCGGGCAAGGAGCGCAGTGCGCCGCTGGCCGCGCGCAGGAAGATGGATGCGGGCGCGGCGGCTTCGACCCGTGTGACGCGGCCTGCGCGCGTCACGGGCGTTTGCGCCGCTGCGGCGGCGGCCAGCACGGCCTGGCGGGCGCCGGGCGCGGCGGTAAATAGCAGCTCGTAGTCATCGCCGCCCGCCAGCGCGGCTTGCAGGCGGGCCGCCGCGTCCAGCGCGCTTTTGCCGCATGCGGGCTGCGTTTCTTGCTCCTCCTGTGCCTCTTGCGCCCAGGGCGCCGTCAGGCCGATGAGCGCTTGCTCGTCCAGCTCTGCGCCCAGCGGCTGGCCTGCCGCCTGGCTGCTGGCTTGCAGAACGTGGGGCAAATCGCCCGCCAGGCCGTCGCTGAGGTCGATGGCGCTGCGGGCCACGCCGCGCAGCGCCAGGCCCAGCGCCACGCGCGGCGCGGGGCGCTCCAGCCGCTGGCGCGCGGCGGCCAGCGTGGCGGGCGGCAGGGTGATCCGGCCTTGCAGGGCGTGCAGCGCCAGGCGGGCTGCGCCCAGGCTGCCGCTGATCCAGATGTCGTCTCCGGCTCTTGCGCCCGCGCGCGTGAGCGCCTGCCCGCGCGGCGTTTGCCCGAAGATGGTGATGCACACGTTGAGCGGCCCGCGCGTGGTGTCGCCGCCCACCAGCGGGCAGCCGTGCCCGCCCGCCAGCGCCAGCAGCCCCTGGCTGAAGGCGGCCAGCCAGGCGTGATCGGCCTGCGGCAGCGCCAGCGCGAGCGTGAAGGCCAGCGGCTGCGCGCCCATGGCCGCCAGGTCTGACAGGTTCACGGCCAGCGCCTTGTGGCCCAGCGCGGCAGGGTCGGCGTCTTCAAAAAAATGGCGGCCCGCCACCAGCATGTCGCTGGAGACGGCCAGCAGCATGCCCGGCTGCGGCGCGAGCAGGGCCGCGTCGTCGCCAATGCCCAGCTCTACGCCGCCGCCAGACGGTGCAGGCGGCGCAGACGGCAGGAAGTAGCGGCGGATCAGGTCGAATTCGCCGCAGGGGCGCGGGGCATGGGCGGCAGGCGCGGCGGTGGACGTGGCGGCAGGCATGGCGGCAAGGGGCGTGAATGGGCGCAGGCGGCTTTCAGCGCGCGGCGGCGAAGCCTTCGGCCAGCGCCTGCGTGATGTGCGCTGCGGGGGCGCTGCGGCAGGCGCTGGCGTTTTCGCCGCACCAGAAGAATGAGAAATCGGTGCGGCCCTGCTTTTCAGCGGCGGCGCGCAGCCAGGCGGCGGCGGGCGCGGCCAGTGGAAAGGCGGGCGCGGCGGGGTTCAGCGGCCCCAGCTCGCGCGTCATGCGGTTGGGCAGGCCGCGCGCGGGGCGGCCCGTCATCAGCGTGGTCAGTGCGGTGTGCGCCTGCCCGCTGGCGGCGGCGGCCAGCAAGGCGGCGCGGTACAGGGGCGAAGTGGCGGCTTCATGCGCGCACAGGTAGGCCGTGCCCGCCTGCACGCCCGCCGCGCCCAGCGCCAGGGCGGCGCGCACGCCCGCCGCCGTGGCAATGCCGCCCGCGGCAATCACCGGCACGCGCACGGCGGCCACCACTTGCGGCAGCAGGGCGAAAAGGCCGGCCTGCCGCGTCAGATCGTCAGACAGAAAGTGCCCCCGGTGGCCGCCTGCTTCCAGCCCCTGGGCGATGATGGCGTCGGCCCCGTGCGCTTGCAGCCACAGCGCTTCTTCAACCGTGGTGGCGCTGGAGAGCACGAAAGCGCCCGCGCGCTTGATGCGCTCCAGCGCCTGCGGCGCAGGCAGCCCGAAGTGAAAGCTCACCACCGGCGGCCTGAATTCGGCCACCAGCGCGGCGGCTTCGCCGTCAAACGGCTGGCGGCCCGGGCCGGATGGAATGTGCGCCGCATCCAGCCCCAGCTCGTCGAAATACGGCTTGAGCAGCGCATGCCAGGCGGCCTGCCTTGGGGCGTCAGGCTGCGGCGCGGCGTGGCAGAAGAAGTTGGCGTTCCACGGCAGGCCGCTGCCCCGCATGGCCTGCATTTCTTCACGCAGCCTGGCTGGCGGCAGGGCTGCCGCCGGCAGCGAACCCAGCCCGCCCGCGCGGCTGACGGCCAGCGCCAGCGCGCTGCCTTGCGCGCCCGCCAGCGGGGCCTGAATGAGGGGGTAGCGGATGTTCAGCCGGGTGTTCAGCGGTGTGGCGGGCATGGCTTTTTCTTCTCTCCAGTCAATGGGGCGCAAGCGGAGCTAAGCGAAGGGCGGCATTGTGGCGGAAGGGGCGCAGCGGGCGCGCCGCATCAGAAGAAGGAGCAAAAACAGGGCATGCGAAAAGCCGTTTCGCGCTGTATCCACTAGGACATGATGCTATTGATAGAGTAGCGAAAATGAAGGCTCCGGCGCTTTGCCCCTTCATCCGCTCGCCCGGCCCGGCGGGCGGAGGCCGTCTCTATCATCCTTGGCCTTTTTGCGAAGGAGAGATGTGACATGACCGCCCCGGAAATCGTGCTGCCCGTGCTGTTCACGGATGAGGATGGGCGCGCCCGCTGGAGAGAGCAGGCCGTCAGCCTGCGGGCGGACTCGCCGCAGGTCTGGCTTTCGGCGCTGGCGGCGGCCAGCGGCGTGCAGTGGCGCGAAAGCCCGGTGGGCTTTGCCAGCGGCTTTCACTGCACCACGCAGCCGCAGTGGCTGGTGGTGCTGCAAGGCGTGATGGAGATTGGCCTGCGCGACGGCTCATGGCGGCGCTTCGGGCCAGGCGAGTGCTTTTATTCCGGCGACACGCTGCCGCCCGGCGCCGCGTTTGACGAAACGCTGCACGGCCACCGCAGCCGCCAAAGCGGCAGCGAGCCGCTGCGCACGCTGTTCGTGCGCGGGCCGCTGGCGTGATGAGGGCTGTTTTCGCTCCCTGATTGATAGCGTGAGGTCCTGGTGGAACGGGCGCGGAAGCCGTTTTTCACCCTTTGAATTCGCTCTTCTTTTTGATGCGCTTTATGCCTTTGTCCTCGCCTTTGTTTTCAGCTTGCGGGCAGCGCGCGCCTCATGGCAGAAAAAGCTGCTGCAAGTCGCTCAGGAAATCAAAGCCTTTGGGGGTGGGGCGGATGTGGCTGCCCCGGCGCTCGATCCAGCCTTTTTGCGCGGCCTGCTCCAAAAGCGCGGCGATGGCGCTGATGGGCTGGCCGGTGCGGGCGGTGTAGTCGGCCAGATCAAAGCCTTCGCGCAGGCGCAAGGCGCCCAGCATGTATTCAAAGGGCAGGTCGGCGCGGGACACGTCGTTTTCTTCGGCCACGGCGTAGCCGGCCAGGGCGCGCTCCATGTAGAGCTGGGGGTTTTTGGGGCGGCTTTGGCGCACCACGCGCTGCGGGAAGCTGATCTTGGCGTGCGCGCCCGCGCCGATGCCCAGGTAGTCGCCAAACTGCCAGTAGTTGAGGTTGTGCACGCACTGGTGGGCGGGGCTGCGGGCGTAGGCCGAGACTTCGTAGCGCGGCAAGCCCGCTTCGGCCGTGAGGCGCGTGAGGGCGTCGAGCATGTCCCAGGCGGTGTCTTCATCAGGCAGCGCGGGGGGGCGCTTGGCAAAGTGCGTGCCCGCTTCGATGCTGAGGTGGTAGATGGACAGGTGCGGCGGCGCCCAGGCCAGGGCGGCACGCACGTCGGCCTCCAGCTCGTCCAGGGTTTGGCCGGGCAGGGCGTACATGAGGTCGAGGTTGAAGGTCTCGAAAACGCGGGCGGCTTCTTCCAGCGCGGCGCGGGCCTGCTGGCTGCTATGCACGCGGCCGATGGCTTGCAGGTGGCGGTCGTTGAAGCTTTGCACGCCGACGGAAAGGCGCGTGACGCCCGCTGCGCGGTAGGCGGCAAAGCGCTCGCGCTCGAAAGTGCCGGGGTTGGCCTCCAGCGTGATTTCGGCAGCGGGCGCCAGCGGCAGCAGCGCGCGCACGCCGCCCAGCAGGCGGTCAATGGCTTCGGGCGAAAACAGGCTGGGCGTGCCGCCGCCCATGAACACGCTGATGACCTGCCGGCCCCACACCAGCGGCAGGCAGGTTTGCAAATCGGCCAGCAGGGCGTCCACATAGCGGCCTTCGGGCAGGCCCTGGCGGCTGTGCTCGTGCGAGTTGAAGTCGCAATAAGGGCATTTTTTGAGGCACCAGGGAATGTGGATGTACAGCGCCAGCGGCGGCAGCGCGGCCAGTTGCAGCAGGCCGGGCCGCATGTAGTGGCGAATGTCGGCGGGCGCGAGCGGATCGAGCGGGTTGCGCGCCTGCGGCTCGCTGGCGGGCTGATGGGGGCGGATGGGTATCACAGCCAGCGCTCGCGCATGAGCGCCAGCATGGCCTGCGCGGCGCGGCCCCGGTGGCTGTGGGCGTTTTTCACTTCGGCGGGCAGCTGGGCGAAGGTTTGGCCGAATTCGGGCAGGAACATGACGGGGTCGAAGCCAAAGCCGCCATCGCCCACTGGCTCGCGCGTGATTTCGCCCGCCACGCGGCCCGTGGCGATGAGCGGCTCCGGGTCGTCTGCCGAGCGCAGGGCAACGAGGGTGCTGACCATCGCGGCGCGGCGGTCTTGCACGCCCTGCATTTGCTCCAGCAGGGCGCGCACGTTGTTGGCGTCGCTTTTTTCGTAGCCGAAGCGGGTGGCGTAGTAGGCGGTGTCCACGCCGGGCTGGCCGCCAAAGGCGTGCACGCACAGGCCCGCGTCGTCAGCCAGGGCGGGCAGGCCGCTGGCGGCGGCGGCGTGGCGGGCCTTGGCCAGGGCGTTTTCCACAAAGGTGCGGTGCGGCTCCGGGGCCTGCGCGATGCCCAGCTCGGAAAGCGGCAGCAGCGTCATTTGCAAAGGCGCCAGCAGCGCCTGCAATTCAAAAAGCTTGCCGGGATTGCCGGAAGCAAGAACGATTTTCTGCATGGTTGGATTTCAAATCATGAAAATCAGCGGCGAAATGAATGGGCGGACAGAAACAGAAATGCCCTGTCAATGCGGCAAAGCGCATAGGCGCGATTGAATGGCCGGAGTGTGTGAGCGGAGAAACAAAAAACCCACGGGCCAGCCGTGGGCATTTTGTTTTCAGGCGCTGATGGCCGCCTGGATGGCGGCTGCCTCATTGCAGCCGCCTTATTGCAAGCGCACCTCCACGCGGCGGGCGGCGGCGTCGCTGCCGCTGGCATTGGCCTCGGCGGCTTCGGGTTTTTGCAGCGTCACCTTGTCTTCGCCCACGCCCAGCTCCAGCAAGGCGGCGCGCACGGCCTCGGCGCGCTTTTTGGCCAGCTCGGCATTGAAGGCGGCGTTGCCCGTGGCATCGTGAAAGCCGCTAACCACGGCGGTCTGGCCGGCGGCCACGCCGCGCACGATGTCGGCCAGCGCCTCTTTCGCGCCTTCGGCCAGGTCGGCCTTGCCGGTGGCGAAATAAAACTTCACCACGCCTTCTTGCACCTGCACGGCGGGGCCGTCGCCGATCACAACCGTCTCTTGCACCACGGCGGGCGCAGGTTCGGCCTGGGGTTCAACCGGCCGGGGCGCCGCGCCCGCGCCATCCACGCGCGCCTGCAAAACGGGGCGCCCCAGGGCGGCTGCATCGGCCTTGCCGCGCTGCCAGGCGCGAGAGGCCAGCACGCCGGCCGTCATGAGCACGGCCAGCGCCAGAGCGCCAAAAATGACGATCCAGGCCACGATGCGGTCCTGCCGGTCGCTGGAGCGGCTGTCTGCAAAGCCAAGCTGGCGCGTTGGCCGTATGGGTATCGGCAAAATGGGTTTTTCCCGCTCGTCTGGTGTGCTCATGAAATCGGTACTCCGTCAAATGAATGCCAAAAGAGCGCAAATTGTAGACTTTGCCCTCTTTGCCCCGCGATGGAGGTTTTGCATTCATGAACCAGGATATTGCCAGCCTGCGCAAAAGCTATGAGCGCGCCGAGCTGAATGAATCGGCCAGTGAAGCCGATCCCTTGCGCCAATTTGCCCGCTGGTTTGACGAAGCCCGCAAAAGCGGCGTGCCCGAGGCCAACGCCATGACGCTGGCCACCGTGGGCAGCGACTTGCGCCCCAGCACGCGCGTGGTGCTCATCAAGGATTTCGACGAGCGCGGCATCGTCTGGTACACCAACCGCCAAAGCCGCAAGGGCCGCGAGCTGGCGGGCAACCCCTGGGCGGCCCTGCAATTTCACTGGGTGGATCTGGAGCGCGTGGTGCGCATCGAAGGCCGCGTGCGCGAAGTGGACGACGCCGAAAGCGACGCCTACTTTGCCAGCCGCCCGCTGGACCACCGCATCGGCGCCTGGGCCAGCCCGCAAAGCCAGCCCATCCCGGGCCGCGCCTGGCTCGTGGCCGAAGCCGCCAAATACGCCGCGCGCTTCATGCTGGACCCGCCCCGCCCGCCGCACTGGGGCGGCTACCGCCTGGAGCCAGACTGCTGGGAGTTCTGGCAAGGCCGCAAAAGCCGCCTGCACGACCGCCTGCGCTACCGGCTCGAAAGCGGCCAGTGGATCCGCGAGCGGCTCTCGCCTTGAGAACCGGTTCAAAGTGCCAGGCATGGGCGGCTGAATTTTGCTCCTTTACCAATAGCATGAGGTCCTAGTGAAATGGGCGCAGAAGCCCTTTTCAGGCCCCCATATTTGCTTCTCTTTTTGATGTTTCCCGGCCGCCGCTGAACCTGCTCATGGCCTGCGCGGCGCAAAAAATCAGGATTCGCCGCAAGAGACTGGGCGGAGCCTTTCATTTTTTTGACGCTGCCCGCTGCACGCCATCAATCGAAAGCAGCGCCAGCGCAAAGCCCAGCAGCGATTTGCCATCCATGCCTTGCCCCAGAAACAGCCAGCCCAGCGCGAACGCGCATACCGGGCTGAGCAGCCCCAGCGACGACACCACGGCAGGCGGCAATCGGGAAAGCCCGCTGAAAAACAGCACATAAGCCAGCACTGCGCCAAACAAACAGAGATAGAGGTAGCCGCCAATGTTGGCCAGCGTCAATGCCGGCAGGGGCGGCTCCGCCAAAAGCGCGGCGGGCAGCAGGCACAGGCCGCCAACCAGCAATTGCCAGCCAGCGAATGCCAGCACCGGCAGGCTGGTTCTGCGGTGTTTTGACAAATACACGCCCAGACTCATGGAGGCCGCGCCCGACAGGGCAGCAGCGATTCCCCAGGCGTCATAACGGGCCTGCGGCGAAAGCACCATGAGCGCAATGCCCGCAACGCCTGCCGCTGCCCATAGCCAGGCCGCTTTGGGCGGCATGGTTTTGCCAATCAGCCACGTCAGCAATAAAACCATCAGGGTTTGCGTGGAACTGAGCACAGCCGCCAAACCGCCCGGCAGCCGGTAAGCGGCCACAAACAGCATGGCCTGGAAAAAGCCGATATTGAGAATGCCCAGCAAAATCACCGTGCTCCATTCGCTGCGCCTGGGCAGCACGCGTGCGTACATCAGCAGCAACAGGCCCGCAGGCAGCACGCGCAGCAGCGCAGCGGTCAATGGCCGGTCCGGCGGCAGAAATTCGGTGGTGACAAGGTAGGTGCTGCCCCATATCAGGGGAGCGCAGGCGGTGGTGAAAATGGCTGCGGCGCGGGAATGGGCCATGAGAATCTGTTCAGAAAATAGGCGGAAGCGGCGCTTTTCAGCGGGGATTCAGCCCGAAAGCCGGTTTCCAAAAGTGAAAACCAAATGCGATTCGCCGGAATATATCCACTGCAATCGCGAAACGCCGCGCCGGTGCAAAACCATGAACGAATATCCGGTGAAAATGCAATGAACGCGCAATAAACATGCGGCGCGCGCTGAATCAATCGCCTTTTTCCGCGCCCGGCCATGCGGAAAAACCTGCGCGGGCCGCCGCATAATTCGCGCCTTCTTTTTTTCTCGCACGACGCTGGCTGCCATGTCTTCCGCCGCATTCAATCCTGCTTTTGTCCCGTGGTTTCGCGCCGTGGCGCCCTACATTCACATGCACCGGGGCAAAACGTTTGTGGTGGGCGTGGAGGGCGAGGCCATTGCGGCGGGCAAGCTGGGCGGCATCGTGACCGATTTGGCGCTGATTCAAAGCATGGGCGTGCGCATCGTGCTGGTGCATGGCTTTCGCCCGCAATTGACCGAGCAGCTGGCAGCCAAGGGGCATGAAGCGCAGTTTTCGCACGGCATGCGCGTGACCGATCCGGTGGCGCTCGATTGCGCGCAGGAGGCGGCGGGGCAGTTGCGCTACGAGATCGAGGCCGCTTTCAGCCAGGGGCTGCCCAACACGCCCATGGCGGGCGCCACGGTGCGCGTGATTTCGGGCAACTTCATCACGGCGCGGCCCGTGGGCATCATCGACGGGGTGGATTTCAGGCACACCGGCCTGGTGCGCAAGGTGGACGTGGCGGGCATTACCCGCTCGCTGGACGCGGGCGCGCTGGTGCTGCTCTCGCCCTTTGGCTTTTCGCCCACGGGCGAGGCGTTCAACCTGACCATGGAAGAAGTGGCCACGCGCGTGGCCACCAGTTTGCAGGCTGACAAGCTCATTTTTCTGACGCAAAAACCCGGCGTGGCCATACGCCCCGAGGAGCCGGTGAGCGAGGGCAACCCGGTGGATACCGAAATTCCGCTGGCCGAAGCGCGCCGCATCGTCGCGCGCCTGCCCCGGCCTGAAACGCCGCTGGACACGGGCTACTACCTCAGCCGCTGCATTACCGCCTGCGAGCACGGCGTCGAGCGCAGCCACATCCTGCCTTTTGCCGTGGACGGCGCGCTGCTGCTGGAAATTTACGTGCACGACGGCATCGGCACGATGGTGGTCGATGAAAAGCTGGAAAGCCTGCGCGAGGCCACGGCCGATGACGTGGCAGGCATCCTGCGGCTGATCGAGCCTTTCGAGCAGGACGGCACCCTCGTCAAGCGCAGCCGCACCGAAATCGAGCGCGACATTGGCAACTATTCCATCGTCGAGCACGACGGCGTGATCTTCGCCTGCGCGGCGCTCTACCCCTACCCCGAGGCGAAAACGGGCGAAATGGCCGCCGTCACCGTCTCGCCGCAAAGCCAGGGCCAGGGCGACGGCGACAAGCTGCTGCGCCGCATCGAGCAGCGGGCCAGGGAAATCGGGCTGGGCAGCATCTTCGTGCTCACCACGCGCGCCATGCACTGGTTCATCAAGCGCGGTTTCCGGCAGGTGCCGCCCGACTGGCTGCCCGAAGCGCGCATCCGCAAATACAACTGGGACCGCAAAAGCCAGGTGCTGGTCAAGCAACTATGAAAACCATAGCGGCCTGCGCTGATTCCACGGGGGCTTGCGGCCCATCTGGCTGGTAAACGCCCCGCAAACGCCACGCAAACGCCCCGCCTTTTCATGTTCGCCCCGCCGCCTGCCATGCCGCACGCTTTCGCCCCGCCCGCCGCCATCGCGCAACTCGCGGCCCCGCCCGCGTGGCAGGCCGTAGACTTCATTGCCGATCTGCACCTGAACCCTGCTGAACCCGCCACCGTGGCCGCCTGGCAGCGCTACATGCTGGGCACGGCAGCCAGCGCCGTCTTCATTCTGGGCGACCTGTTTGAAGCCTGGGTGGGCGACGACGCCGCCCGCCAGCCCGGCCTTGAAGCCCAGTGCGCCGCCACACTGCGCGCCGCCGCCGCCCGCCGCCCCGTGCACTTCATGCGCGGCAACCGCGACTTTCTCGTCGGCCCCGCCTTTCTGGCCGCCTGCGGCGTACAGGATTTGCCCGACCCCGTCACGCTCATTTTTGGCGGCCAGCGCTGGCTCCTCTCGCACGGCGACGCCCTGTGCCTGGATGACGCGCCCTACCAGCAGTTTCGCCAGCAAGTGCGCCAGCCCGCCTGGCAGCGGCAGTTTCTGGCCCGCCCCCTGGTCGAGCGGCAGGCCATCGCGCGTCACATGCGCGGCCAAAGCAGCGCCCGCCAGCAGGCAATGAATCAGTGGGCCGATGTCGATGCCGACGCCGCCCGCGCCCTGCTCGCCGCCGCGCGCGCGCCCGTGCTCATTCACGGCCACACGCACCGCCCGGCCAGCCACACGCTGGGCGCGGGGCTGAGCCGCATCGTCCTCTCCGACTGGTGTCTGGACGCCCCCGCGCCGCGCGCCGAAGTTCTGCGCCTGCGGCCCGGCCAGCCCCCCGCCCGCATCAGCCCGCAAGCCGCCCTGACGCCCGAGGCCTGAAAACCAGCCCCGCGCCTTCCAGCCCCTCTCTTTCCGCCAGCCCGCTGCTCCTTTGGCTGCGCAGGGCCTTATTCATCAAAAGCAATAGCAAATTAAAGGGCCAATAAAAAGGCATTTGCGCACGTTTTACTAGGACATCATGCTCTACTTTCAGGAGCTGAAAAAGGTCTCGTAGGCAGTTCTTTCGCCTGGCCGGGCCAGTTGTGCAGAGGCGATTCAGTGGCCATGAATTCACGCCAGCTTTGACTGAAGCGTTTCCCAGGATTGCCTGCATCCGGCGCGCAGGCAAGGCGCTGGCTTGAGCCTGGCGGCAGATAGGGCGCTTGCCGGGCCTTGCGCCCTACACTGCCCGTCCATGCGAAGCAATCCTTTTTTGGCGCCACAAGCGCCTTGGACTGACCGGTGGAAGCGCTTGCTGGGGCAGGAGCGCCTGGCGGCCATTGCGCCGCTGGCGGCGGTGCTGCTGTTTTTGGCCACGATTGCGGCGGCGTTTTGGTATCTGAGCGCGCAAGACGCTCAACGCGAGCTGGCGGCGGCGCGGCATGACCTGGAGTTCAGCCAGCAGCAGTTGCGTTTGCACTTGCAGGAGCAGGCGGGGGAGCTGGAGCGGCTGGCGCGCGCCGTAAGCGGCGGCAACATGGGCGCGGCGCAGTTCGCGCAAAGCGCGCGGGCGCTGGCCGGGCGCTGGCCGGAAATGCGCGATATGCGCTGGCTTGATGCGCAGGGGCGAACCGTGGCGCGCCTGCCGCCCGAAGGCAGCGCGGCCGGGTTCGCCGGGCCGCAAAGCGAAGGCGCTGACGAGTCTGAAAACGCCAATGAACTGGCTCAGACAGGCCAGATGCATGGCGAGCCGTATGCCGTGCCCCTGCCAGCGGGGGCTGGCAAGGCGGGCAGCCTGCGGGTTTATGTGCCGTTGATGAACGAAGGGCGGCGGGAAGGGGCCTTGCTGATCGTGTATGACGCCAGCCAGCTTCTGCACCACGGCCTGCCGCAGCGGCTACAGGAGAAATACGCCTTCAGCCTGCTGGATGAAACAGGCGGCGTGCTGGCGGGGCTGGCATCCGCCGGAGGCCACCCGCAGGCGGATGAAGGCTGGCCCTGGGCGGCCCGCCGCTCGCAGGCGCGGAGCCTGCCGCTGGCGCTGCCCTGGGCCGGGGGGGCGCTGACGCTGCAAGCGCAGGTGTGGCGTGCGCCCGAGGGCGTGGTGGGGCGGGCGCTGTTCTGGCTGGCAGCGGCGCTGTCGGCCATGACGGTGTGGATGCTGGTGGTGAACTGGCGTTTCGTGCGCTGGCGGCAGCAGGCGCAGGCGGCGCTGACGGCGGAAACAAGCTTTCGCCGCGCCATGGAAAACTCCATGCGCACCGGCATGCGCGCGCTGGATTTGCACGGGCGCATCACGTATGTGAATCCGGCCTTTTGCCGGATGACGGGCTGGAGCGAGGCCGAGCTGGTGGGCCAGATGCCGCCTTATTCCTACTGGCCCGAGCAGGAACATCAAACGCTGATGCGCGTGCTGGCTGACGAGCTGGCGGGCCGCGCGCAGGCGGCGAGCCGCCAGATTCGCGTGCGGCGCAAGAGCGGCGAGCTGTTTGATGCGCGGCTGTACATCGCGCCGCTGATGGACGGGCATGGGCAGCACAGCGGCTGGGTGGCGTCGATGACCGATATTTCGGAACCCAACCGCGTGCGCGCCGAGCTGGCGGCGGCGCGCGAGCGCTTCACGCTGGTGCTGGAGTCGCTGGAGGCTTCCGTCTCGGTGGCGCCGCTGGGCAGCAAGGAGCTTTTGTTCGCCAACAAGCGCTACCGCCGGTGGTTTGGCGACACCACGCAGGGCCACCTGGGCATGGTGATCAGCGCCAGCTCGCTGCGCACGGCCCCTGGCGAAAGCGGCGAAAAAATGCGCCCCGACAACGCCGAAATCTATTTGCCCCCGCTGGACAAATGGCTGGATGTGCGCTCGCGCTATCTGACCTGGGCCGATGGCCGCCTGGCGCAAATGGTGATTGCCACCGACGTGACGGCCCGCCGCGCCGCCGAGGCCCGGGCCGAAGAGCAGGCCCGCCTGGCCGAAGACGCCAGCCGCCTGATCACCATGGGCGAAATGGCCTCCAGCGTGGCGCACGAACTCAACCAGCCGCTCACGGCCATCAGCAACTACTGCACCGGCATCATCTCCCGCGTGCAAGCGGGCGGCCTGGCGCAAGAAGACTTGCTGGGCGCGCTGCGCAAGACGGCGCGGCAGGCGCAGCGGGCGGGGCAGGTCATTCAGCACATCCGCAACTTCGTCAAGCGCAGCGACCCGAAGATGCAGCTGGGCACGGTGGCCGCCATCATCGAGCCGGTGCTGGAGCTGGCCGAGGTGGAAGCGCGCCGCCGCCAGGTGCGCCTGGGCAGCAACGTGGCCCCGAATCTGCCGCAAGTGCTGGCCGACCCCATCCTCATCGGGCAGGTGCTGCTGAACCTCATCCGCAACGCCGCCGAATCCATAGAGGCCGCGCAGCGCCCGCCCGATGAGCGGCGCATCACCTTGCTGGCCAGCCTCATCCTGATTGAAGACCAAAGCGCCGTGCAATTTGCCGTGGAAGACACCGGCTGCGGGCTGCCGCCGGGCGTGCAAGAGCGCCTTTATGAAGCCTTTTTTTCCACCAAACGCGAAGGCATGGGCATCGGGCTGAACCTGTGCCGCTCCATCATCGAGGCGCACCAGGGCCGTTTGCGCGCGGTCAATCTCTACAATGGCGGACAAACCGTGGGATGCCGTTTTTCCTTCTGGATACCGGCCGCTGCGGCCGCCGCGCCAGCGCAGGCGCGACCCCTCAACCCTGAAGAAACCTGATCCCATGAGCCTGATTCCCCCAAAAGGCGTCGTTTATGTGGTGGATGACGATGACGCCGTGCGCGACTCCGTTCAATGGCTGCTGGAAGGCAAGGGCTACCGCGCCCGCTGCTTTGAATCAGCCGAAGCCTTTCTCAAACGTTACGACCCCCGCGAAGTAGCCTGCCTGCTGGCTGACGTGCGCATGGACGGCATGAGCGGCCTGGAATTGCAGGACAAACTGGCCGAAAGCCACTCGCCCCTGCCCGTGGCCATCATCACCGGCCACGCCGACATCGCCCTGGCCGTGGATGCCATGAAAAAAGGCGCGCTGGACTTCGTGCAAAAGCCCTTTTCCGAAGAGCAGCTGCTGCCCCTGGTCGAACGCCTGCTGGAGCAGGCCCGCGCCTCCTTCGCCCAGCACGCCCAGGCCGCCAACCGCGAAGCCATGCTGGCGCGGCTCACGGGCCGCGAGGCGCAAGTGCTCGAACGCATCGTCGCGGGCCGCCTGAACAAGCAAATAGCCGACGATTTGGGCATCAGCATCAAAACCGTGGAAGCGCACCGCGCCAACATCATGGAAAAACTGCACGCCAACACCGTGGCCGACCTGCTCAAAGTGGCGCTGGGCGCCGACGCCCCCAGCCAGGAGCGCTGAGAACCCGCCTGCACCCTCCTTCGCAACCCTTCCCCCCCGCTTTCCCATGACCGCCCAACTCATCGACGGCAATGCCCTTGCCGCCCAAATCCGCGCCGAAGTCGCCGGCCGCACCGCCGCCCTCAAGGCGCGCGGCATCCAGCCGCACCTGGCCATCATCCTCGTGGGCGACAACCCTGCCAGCCAGGTCTATGTGAAAAGCAAAGCGGCCGACAGCGAGCAAACCGGCCTGAAAGCCACGCTCGAGCGCTACCCGGCCAGCCTGACCGAAAGCGCGCTGCTGGAGCGCATCGCCGCGCTCAATGCCGATGCCGGCGTGCACGGCATCCTGGTGCAGCTGCCCCTGCCCGCGCACCTGAACGCCAGCCGCGTCATCGAAGCCATCGCCCCGGAAAAAGACGTGGACGGCTTTCACATCGCCAGCGCCGGCGCGCTCATGACCGGCCAACCCGGCTTTCGCCCCTGCACCCCTTATGGCTGCATGAAGATGCTGCAAAGCATCGGCATGAATGACCTGCGCGGCAAAAACGCCGTCGTCATAGGCCGCAGCAACATCGTCGGCAAACCCATGGCCCTCATGCTGCTGGCCGCCAACGCCACCGTCACCGTCTGCCACAGCGGCACGGCCAGCCTGGCCGCCTTCACCCGCCAGGCCGATGTGATCGTGGCCGCCGCCGGCCAGCGCAAGGTGCTCACCGCCGACATGGTCAAGCCCGGCGCCGTCGTCATCGACGTCGGCATGAACCGCGACGAAAACGGCAAGCTCTGCGGCGATGTGGACTTTGAAGGCGTCCGGCAAGTCGCCAGCTGGATCACCCCCGTGCCCGGCGGCGTCGGCCCCATGACGCGCGCCATGCTGCTGGTCAACACCATCGAAGCGGCGGAGCGCGCCAGCCAGAGCGCCAGCCGCTGAACCGCCCCAGGCCGGGCAAAAGACCGCTGCAAACGGAAGGAGCAGGCTGCTCCATCTTGCTCCTCAACCAATAGCAATACGTCTTAGTGGAATGGGCGCTGAGCCGCATTTCTGGCCATTCAATCCGCTCCTGTTTTTGATATTCCAGGGCCAGTCCATCCCACAGGCTTGCCGGTTTCATGCGCATCTGCCGCGTCCGCCTTCGGGCCTGTGGGGCGGGCTGGCTCCGCTTTCGCGCCCCGCCAGCGCCCACGCGCTGCCTGCGCACAGCAAGGCCGCGCTGGCCAGGCACGCGCCGTAGCCCATGCGCTGGGCCAGCCAGCCGGCAGCCAGGCCGCCGACGGCGGCGATCAGTGCGTCGGCGCTCTGGAACAGGGTGAAATCCACACCCGGCTGCAAGGGCGAGGCGGCCTCCATCAGCGCCGAATACAGCGCCACCCACAGGCATCCGGCAGTGGCAAAGAGCAGCCCCGTGAAGACGGTCAGCGCCGTCACGGCCAGGCTGGCGGGTAAAGCAGCGGGCAAAACGTCGGAAAAAGCAGCCGGCACGGCAGCGGGCATGGCGGATGGCACGGCGGCCACGGCCGTGGCGGTCAGCCCTGCCAGCACGGCGGCCAGTGCCGCCAGCGCCAGCTGCGCCGCGCGCCAGCCGGGAGCCAGACGCGTGAGCCAGCCGCCCGCCAGCGCGCCCGCCAGCCCCGCCAGCAGGCTGAATGCGCCCAGCACCCAGCCCAGCCGCTCCAGATTCATGCCCGCATCCAGCAGCAGGGGGCCGGGCAGGCCCATGGCCAGCCGCAGCCCGGCCATGCACAGCGCCACGCGCCACAGGCCCTGCTGCACGGCGGGCCTGCGCAGCGCGTGCAGCAGGCCGGGCCGGTGGGCGGCTGGCCCGCCGTCTGTTTTCGCTGAAGGGCCTGCCGCCGCATCTGCCGCATTCGCTGCGCATGCCGCCTCTGGCCTGGGCGGCTCGCGCACGGCCAGCAGGGGCAGCGAAAGCAGCGCCATCACGCCCGCCGCGCCCGCCAGCGCCAGCGGCCATCCCACGGCTTGCGCCGCCAGCAGAAAGCCGCCGCCGCCCAGCATGGCGCCCACGTAGCCGCCGCCCACTTGCGCCACGTTGCCCCAGCCGCGCTGGCGGCTAGCGAGCTGGTCGATGGCAAAGCCGTCACAGGCCACGTCGCCTGCCGATGACACCAGCGCTGCCATAAGAACCTGTTTCAGAGTCTGGCCGTGAGGGGCGAAAGTGCGAAATCGGGATGGGCTGCAAGGCGCAAACCGCAGACGGGCCTTGTGGCCCGGCGAGGATTTGCAACGCCGCAGACCGCCCGAGTCCGCGCTTTTCGCACCCACGGACAGACTCTGAAACAGGTTCTGAGCAGCGCCAGCGCCCATGCGCCGCCTGCCAGCGTGAGCGCGCGGCCTTCGCTGGCCAGGCCCGCTGCGCCCATCGCCAGCAAAAGCAGCGCCAGCGCCCATTGCGTGCCCAGCAGCAGCGGGCGGGAGCGCCGCTCGCGCCGCCCCGGCGGCAGCCGCAGGCGCTCCACCCACGGCGCCCAGACGAATTTCAGCCCCCAGGGCAGCCACCACAGCGCCGTCAGGCCCACGGCTTGCAGGGAGGCGCCCGCTTCGCGCAGCAGTGCGGGCAGCGCCTGCGTGGTCATGGCCGTCAGCAGCGTCTGGCTGATGTAGATGCCCGCAATGGCAGGCAGCAGCAGATGCAATGGAATGTGTGTGGGCATGGTCTTGGCTTGCACTTTCAAAAAAGGATTCGGAGCGCCGCTTCCACGCCCCGGCCGGGCGCTGGGCTGCATCAAAAACAGGAGCCAATTCAGCGGGCGAAAAAAGCCGCCTGCCGCAGATTCCACGGGGATTGCGCGCTATTGAAGAAGGAGCAAATCTGGCGCGCCCCGTGACCCGCTGGCCCGCTGTTGAGCGCATGCGTTCCGCCGCCTTCGCCGTGCGGCTGGCAGCGGGCCGCCCGCTCAGTACATGAATTCCACCGACACCCCCGCCGCGCGGCCGGCGGCCAGCTGCGCCAGCGGCAAGCCGCCAAAGGTGAAGCCGTAGTTGCGCACGGTTTTGCCCGTGAGGTTGCTGACCCAGGCGCGCACTTGCACGGCGGGCGCGGGCTGCCAGGAAAGGGCGGCGTCCAGCAGCGTGTAGCCGCCCTGGCGCAGGGTGTTGGCGTCATCAAACCAGTGCGCGCCCACGTAGCGCGCTGCAATTTGCGGGCGCAGCACATGGCGGCCCGCCTGGAAGCGGCCCGTGAGGGTGGCGTTCAGCCCCGCGCGGGGCGTGTGGGGCACGCGCTTGCCCGCGCAAGCGGTGCAGCCTTCGGCGTAGTAGGCGGTGTAGGTGGCGCGATTGACGAAGCCGCCCGCGCCCAGCTGCCAGCGCGGCGACAGCGCCCATTGCGCCTGCGCTTCCACGCCGCTGGATCGGGCGTGGCCCACGTTGCGCAGCACCTGCTGGCCGATTTCGCTGGTGTACAGCTGCACGTCGCGCGTGCGGATGCGGTAGATGGCAAAGCTGGCCTGCACGCGCGGCGTGTTCAGGCGCACGCCGGCTTCGTAGCTGAGGGCGCGCTCGCGCCTGAAGCCTTGCGTATCCAGCGGGTTGGACGGAGCGAGGTTGTAGCCCGCCGGTTTGTAGCCCTGCGCCACATTCACGTAGCCGCGCCACTGCGGGCTGAACTGCCAGCCGGCAGCCAGGCGGGCCTGCCAGGTGTTTTGCGCCTGCCGTGCCGCGCCCGCGAAGGCCGATGCGCCTGCGCCGCCTGCAAAGCGCGTGCGGCTTTCGTCGCGCGAGAGGCGCAAGCCCGCGCCTGCGTCCAGCCGGGGCGTGAGGCGCCATGAGACATCGCCATAGGCGGCCAGCGACTGGCGGTCGTTGCCCGAGTGCGTGGCGGGCATGGAAGCGGGCACCGTGGCCATCGTGAACTGGCTGGCGCGCTGCTGCTGCGCGCGCTGGCGGAACAGGCCGAAAACGGCGTCCCACGGACGCGTGCGCCCCGCGCCTGTTGCCGCGCCCGCTCCATCGTCTGCTTCGCCGCCCAGCGTGGACAGGCGCACTTCCTGCGTGTTCTGCTGCCATTGCTCGGGCTGGCTGGAGTGATAGGGGCCAATGGGAAAGCCCCGCTCGAAATGCAGGCGCTGGCTGCTGGCGGTGGCCGTCAGCCGCCAGCCGTTGCCTGGGCTGCCCCAATCGCGCTGGCCCTGCGCAGCCACGCTGTTGGCGCAGCGGCGCATGTGAAAAAAGCGCCAGGGCGCGGCCACGCGCGCGTCGGCATAGGCCTGGCGGGGGCGGATGTCGGCAAAGGGCACATACACATCTTGCGGGCCGCTCGTGCATTCGCGCGCGGCCCACGCGCTGGCCTCCCAGGGCTGGCCTTGCGGGGCCAGGCGCAGACGAAAGCGCCCCAGGCCGTCTCGCGCGCCGCCCAGGCGGCTTTGCGCCAGCGCGGCGCTGCTCACATCGCCCGGCGCGCTGCGCTTGCTGACCATGGCCGAGCCATACAGCAGCCCCGGCGACAGCGGCCCCGCCGCCTCGGCCTGCGCCACATGCCCGCCACGGCTGGACAGGCCCGCCAGCAGCGAAAAATAGGGCGCATCGCCCGGCGTGCGCGTGCTCACGTTCAGCACGCCGCCCAGCGCGCTTTGGCCATACAGCGTGCCTTGCGGTCCCTTGAGCAGCTCCACGCGCGCTGCGCCCGCCAGCGACTGCGCCGCCATCACGGGCAGCTGCGGCACGCCATCCACATACACCGTCAGCGCGGGGTTGTAGAAATCTTGCGCCGAAGTCATGCCCCGCACGGTGAAGATGGGAAACATCACATTGGCCCCGTACCCCGTGTAAAGCCCCGGCAGCGCCTTGTCCAGCGCCAGCGTGCCGCCCGCGCCCGCATCGCGCAAAGCCTGCTCACTCGCCACCGCCGCCGCGCCATTGAAGCGCGCCAGCGGCTGCGCCCGCTTGGACGAGGTAATCACCACTTCCGGCAAGGCGTTTTCGCTGGCGGCATGGCCGCCGCTGGCCAAAGCGCCATCCGGGCCGTGATTCACGCCGTGATGCGGGCTGCGATCCGGGCGGTGATACGCGCCGCTTTCCGCGCCGCCAGCTGGCGCGCCAGCCAGCAGCAGGCACGCCGCCGCGCAAGCTGAAACAAGAAAAGGGGCGGCCCCGCCGCGCCGCCAGATGCAGGGTGCTTGTGCGCGCATCCGAAATCTCCTTGGCAAATGAAATTTTGTTGAGAGTTCCTGTCAATCAAAATCATTGGCCAGCGCCCCTGCGAAAACCGGCGGTTTTCAGCCGCCGCACGCGGTTCCGGGAATTTTTTGCAGGGCGAGACGACAAGCTGATGGGGTTCCTGAATCCATCGCGTGATGTCCTGATGGAACGGGCGCAAACGCCGTTTTTTTGTTGGTTGAATTCGCTCCCTTTTCTCAATACCGAGGCATTGCCCATGACGACGACGCGCCCTGTTTTGCGGATGGAATCGCTGCTGCGCCAGCCTGGCTTGCACCTGCCTGAAGAGTGGGCCTGCGGCATGCGGCTGCACGCGCCAGGCGCGGGGCTGCGGCTGGCCTGCCTGGATGTGCGCGCCAGCCGCCCCTGGGAGTGCGAGGCGGAAGGCCCGCCTGCCACCAGCCTGTGCGTGTTGCTGGAGGGCCGGATGGAAACCGCCTTGCGCGGCGGCCCCATGCTGCGCGCAAGCGGCGGCATGTGCGTTTTCATGCACGGCAGCGGCGTGCGCAATGCAGGCTTTCACTGCATGCACGCGCAGCAGCGCCTGCGGCTGGTGGAGATTCGCCTGACGCCACAGGCGGCGCGGGCGCTCAGGCCCGCACTGGCCGCGCATTTACCCGTGCATCCGTCTGCGCAAGAGGGCGAGGGCGGCGGCGCTGGCTCCAGCCTGGCGGCAGCGCATGCCCCGGCGGCGCTGCTGCGCGCGGCGCGCGACATCCTGGCCTGTCCGCTGCCAGACGGCGCAGCGCGCGCGCTGTGGCTGCGCGCCAAGGCGCTGGAAGCGCTGGCCGTGTTCGCCAGCCAGCCGCCCAACCCTGCCGCGCAGGCGCCCTGCCAAGCGCCGGTCCACGCGGCCGATCTGCCCCGCCTGCGCCGCGCCCATGCCTTGCTGCAATGGCACTGCGGCCAGCCGTGGACAGCCGCCGCGCTGGCGCACGAGGTGGGCCTGAATGAAAAACGGCTGCAAGCGGGCTTTCAGCATCTGTATGGCCAGAGCGTGCACGCGCGCCTGACGCATTGGCGCATGCAAACCGCCCGCGCCCTGCTGGCGGCGGGCCGCCCTGTGGCTGAAGTGGCCTGCGCCGTGGGGTTTGCCAGCGCCAGCCATTTCGGCAAAACCTTCCGCCAGCACGCGGGCGCCGCGCCCAAGGCCTGGGCGCTGGCCAGCGCCCAGCAGGATGAGCGCGAGGCAAGCCGCATAGGCCATTTGCCCGCATGAGCGCTTTGGGCGAGGCCAGGCGGCCTTGACCGGACGGCCTTGACCGAGCCGTTTCACAGATGGTTTCTGATGACGCCCGCTCCGGCGCGAAGGCGCGCCTGCGGCTTGCGGCAAGGGGCGCGTCCGGAACCGGTTCAGAGTCCGTTCGAGCCAATCCTCGCCGGGCGGCAAACAGCAAGCCCCGTCTGCGCCTTGCAGCCCATCCCGATCCGCGCTTTTGCCCCTTGCGGCCAGACGCTGAGCCGACGCTTGAGCGCTTTGCGGCGTTGCTGCGCCAGCTTTCTTGCGCGCCCTCACGCCCGCTTGCAGGCAGGAGCATGCCGCTTGGCCCAGCCGCCAGCGTTCGGCGGCGGCAAGGCATGGGCGCGGCTTCGGGCGCAGGCGGCTTCCTAGAATCCGCCCCCTTTGCCTGTTTCCCCGGACCGCTTCCGGTTTTTTCCCCTTGCGCCTGCCATGAACCTGCCCGCCTACACCCGCGCCCAAGACTTGCCTGCCACTTTGAGCA
>ERZ773090.201-NODE-201-length-50788-cov-7.92039_pt1 | contig 50788 bp, 76 predicted proteins | sample MGYA00580579_ERZ773090 | MGnify/ENA primary metagenome ERZ773090 (study PRJEB29015, sample SAMEA2738014) | human oral metagenome | biome: human oral; feature: human-associated habitat; material: dental | place: China | collected 2132 ... | reverse complement strand
AATATCACCTAATCCCTAACACTTTATACCAATGGTTATAATATTCCTTAGCCTCCTTAGTTCTATCAATTATAGCTCTATCCTTGTATCCCTCATTTTGCAATTTAGCTTTCCAGGATGTTTCCCCAAAACATTTAACTGCCATATAAAATTTTCTTCTGGTCCTGTTATCTATCCCAGTCTCTTTCATAATGAAATTAAATATTTTATCAGCAAGAGTACGATTAATACCTGTATTATTGTATGTAGAATACAAATAATCGTGGATAACAGCAGCATTAATATATTTACCATAAGGATTATATAGCCATTGCAAAGATTTAGGTACAGAGGCTCCATCAGTGATGAAACCTCTAAACACCTTAATATCATAGCCATTAATTGAATAGATATAATCTTGAAGTAAAACCGCTTTTTTGTTTGAAAGAAACTCTAATTTTAATTTAGTTTTCTCCATCTTCATTACCTTTTATATCTACCCTATAACCAGCTGCAAAAATATCAGAAAACTTTTGTAATGTCTTTTCTATAATATCAATCATTCTTTTTCTACTGATAAATTTAATAATTATAATTCTTGCTATCCAAGGTAAACTAGAAGTTCTATATAATATAAAGTTAACTGCTGCCTTTAATTTCTTTCCATTTTCCCCATGATTAAAACTTTCTTCTGCAAAAATAACCGATTGTCTAAATACATTTACATATTGCTTTCTGTTATAAATAAGATAAACTAAAATTAGTCCTGCTACTGCTATCCATAGCCATTGTTCCACACTAAAACCTGCAAAATATCCTATTGCTTTGTTAATTAAATCTTTCATTTTTACCTCCTAAATATTTTCTTTTATAAAATTAATAAATAAATTAACAACATCTTTCTCAACTGAAAACTTTAAACTTTCATCTGGATTGCTGCCAAAAAAAGGCTCAACTAAAATATAAGTATCTTTACTATTATATATTCCATAGCCTCCTCTTGTTTTGCTATCTTGAATTTCTATTATTCCGTGATTACCTCTAATCTTGCTACCAAATATATTCTGCAACCTTGCCATAAAATTAGTTGCTAATTCTTTAGCCTTATTATTTTTATAATAAACTAAACACTCGCAACCATTGGCTTGACTGTTAGTAGATGAATTAAAATGAAGTTCTAAACAAGTTTTATAATCATTCTTATTTAATTCTTTTAAAACTTCTTCCATTTCTGGAACATAAAATTTATTTGGCTTTCTCTCATATATATCTACCAGTTCTGGTATTTCAGTTTTTATTTTTTCTGCTATTCCTTTCCAGTAGTCATATTCAGAGCCTACTATTTGCGAATATGCTCCTTTGCTTCTTTTGTTATGTCCGATAATTAATGCTACTTTCAATTTTGTTGCTCTCCTTTCTTAAAAATTATTAATTAGACTTTGTAATTTGTTGTTTTTAGCCATTAGTTAGAGAAAGCTATATAAAAACCTCTAATTAATTTAAACTCTTTAAATTACATTTTGACCAATTTATTATGTATTTCTTTTCTCTTAGCTTCAAATTCTTCTTTTGTTAATTCTTTTGGTGCTACCTCTGTTTTAAAATAATTTTCTGTATCATAAACTGATTGAGTAAAAGTTTTTCCAAAACCAGCTAACACTAATGATTTCTGTAAATCTAATTCTAAACCGAAATTATCTTCAAAATACCAAGTTATAGGTTTTTCTTTTCCATAAATAGTTTTTTCTGCCAACATAAAAGTTACATTTGAAGCCAATAAAGTTATATCTTTATCACAACATCTCTGTCTATGTTGTTCCCCTTCTACTTCATAATCAAATCCATACTCCAATACAGCAGCTTTTATATTATCTATTGTGTTAAAGTAGTCTTTTTGTTCTCTTTCTGTATCATAATCCCACTGTTCTTTTTCCTTGTTCCAAGTTAAATATTTTTCATTTTTTTTAGGCTTTTCTATCTTAACAATCTTTTTATCTCTTATAACCTCTCCATCTTCAAGTTGTACTTCTATATCATTTGCAACTTTTTCTTCTCTTGTCATTTCTCTAATTGTGTTACCATTTAAAATTGGATAATTAAATGGTGCATTTCTTTCAACTATTATTGTTTCATCTTTTTTTATATCAGGATAATATGAAAAAATAATATCCCAACCACCATATAATTTAACTTCTTCTGATGTCAGATTTGCATCAAATAAAACTTTTGGTAATTTTTCTTTTGAATAAATATAAAACATAATTTGTTCTCCTTTCAAATTTTTAGTATTTTTGGTTATCTATTCCATCGCAGATAGATTTTTAAAATGTGTATAGATTGGAAAATTTAGTCACTTCTTATAATTTAAAAGAATGGAATATTATTGAGTTTCCAAGCAAAAAAAATATTTTATCGTTAAGAAAGAATGTTGACTACAATGAAAATCCTTACAAATTTAATCTACCTTTAAAAATATCGAATGGCGTAATTTTAGCAAGTTCAGAAGATATAGATAATCAATTTGTTTTTACCTCAACAATATCGAATGATGAGATAATTATAAAAAGATGGCCAAATATTATAGGACATGGGCATAGTGTTGTAGATATTCTTATCATAGGAGATAAGTTAAGTTAACCTATTCCATTGTGTAAAAGTAGAATTAGCCCCAATTATAGCTCTGTAAAAAATAAGCCCCTTGAAGCTATATAAAATTTGTTGACAATAATTATTAAGATCTTTTAATGCCATAACTTTCAAATAAAAAGCTCTCCCATTATTATTATCTAATTCTTGTGGTAGACCTACAATATTAGCATCCCACTTAGGAGATACATAAAATCCTGACTCTGTAATAGTGTTTAGATTTATATTATTAATTTCTTTAAAGGTTATTTTTGTTTTTTCCTCTTTAATTGTGTATAAATTTTCCAATCTATTAAGATTTTCCAAAATTGACAAGTCTATAAAATTTCCATTTGGCATTGGAGCAGGTCCACCAATTTTACACTTATAATATTTTTTTGTTAGTTCTGAATAATAGACATTCCCAACAACAGCATTTGAAATAGGAAAATCTCCATCGTGCTTTCCTACTGCTGATACAAGTCTATCATTTAACCCCTCTGATTTTTTTTCTGTATCATCTTTTAATTTAACAACATAATCTTCAATTTTATCCCATAATTCATTCCAAAAATCTCTAAACTTTCCCTTGTGATTTGCTTTCCATACTGGTAATTTCATTTCCTTTGTTACTTTTTCAACTTCTAATCTACCTTGTGGATCTTCTATCCATTGTGCCATTTTTACCTCCTTGAAATTTTAATTTCTTCTAATTGACTTAATTCCATTTCTTCAAGTTCTGATAAACTATACATTTCAATATAGTATTCCTCTCTTGCTAGTGTAATTTTTTCAATTTCTTCTAATGTCATTTCGTGTAATTCTGAAATTAAGTAATCTTCTACATAAACTCCGTTGATAATTTCTAAACCTACACCTGCACCTTTTATTTTTCTTACTAAATTAAAAACTTCTTTTTTATCTAATTTCTCTGGAATACTTATAAGTATCTTCCCAGATAGTTCAAGTATTCTGAATTCTTCATCATTCAATTTAAAATATTCTGATAAAATTCTTATAATTTCCTGTGGACTTCCTAAGAATTGTAATAATGCTATTTCAAACTTTAATATCTTTCTATACTCTATATCATTCAAACCATTTCTTTGAATTTTAAAATTACTTCCTAGCAAATCCAATAAATAGCCTTCTGATTTATCTATATCATTGAAATTAGAAATTAAATTGTAAATATTTCTTATTCTAAAATGCTTGTTTTCTGCTATTTCAAACATTTTTTTAGAATATACTGTATTATGGTATATATGCGGGATACGACTTAAAATCAATAATTTACCTCAATAGTTATGTCATTTTCATTCGCAACCGCCACTTCCTTAGTAGATAAAGTATAATCAGCTTCCCGCTCGCTGTATTTTACATCTCCTAATTTAAGTTTTAATGTTTTTATTCCACTTGTATTTTTATAGATTTCTCCAATTAATTTATATAGATAAATAGTTCCTGCTGGCTCAACTTCATCTAAATATTTTAAATAAATATCTTTTATTACTTTTTTAAAATCATCTTTCCAAATCTCCTTAATAGCTTCAACTTCAACTTTTAGATATATAGTCTTTTCTAGTGGTCTTGTGAAACCTACTGTTATTTCTCCGAATTTTTTCTTAATATCTCCAACTGTTCTAATACCTGCAATTTTATACTCATACAATGCTTTCAAGATGTTGTCATTAGTATCTCCATAACAAATACACTCATAACTATGTGCTAATCTTCCAGCACTATCAAAATCATCAGTATCATTTTCTATAACTTGACATTTCTTAACATTGGTATTTTGTAAGATATAGTTTTTAATACCTTCAGTAGTGAAAGAACTTTTACGATCTAATCTTTTTAAATATCTTTCTCTTAATTCAGTATCTGTTTCTAAGTCTTTGCCTCCAAGAGTATTTAACTTATTATTTATAGATATAACACCAGTTAAAATTTCTGTTTGCTCCGTTATTGAACCACTACTTACATTACCATCTGTTCCAGCATTTAATGCTATTATTTCAATATCTGTTTCTCTTTCAGTTGTTGTAATAGTAGATGTATTTAAAGTTACAAATTTAACACCAGATTTAGTTTCCACTCCCCAAGCCTGTGGTATTTGTGTTCCAATTTCTACTGTAACTGTAATCTTGCCTACTGCTTTTTTTGCTTTATTCCAAGTTATACCTAAATGACTTGTTATAGCATTCAAATTGCTTCCAGTTGCTGTATAAACTGATAATTGATTAAATGCTGATAATGCTTGTAAATAACTGTCATATTCTTCTGCACTATCAAATCTAAGCCAAGCAATTATAATATTACTGTCTGTTTCTCTTAAATCAGGCTTTACACTCTTAAAGTCATTTAACTTCCTTGTGTATATTTCATCTACTGTTGGCACTATAAAACCTTTATCTGTTATCAAATTGTGTACACCTCCCCATTAATTCTTATATTAGCAACTAAAATATTATCTTCAAATTCAATGCTTTCAATCTTTTCTACCCCATCATATTTGTTTATAACTTTGCTAACTTCTTGAATTATTCTATTTTTATTATCTTTTAATTGTAAAATTCCTGTGTTAGTATCATTTAAGTATGGAGTACCCCAAGCTGTATTTAATGCAAACTGTCCTTTATTTTGTTCTAGTTCAACCCTAATAGCCTGTACTAAATCTTCTGCATTACTAACAATCTCACATACTCCATTATCAAATACTAATTCACAATCTTTATCTAATTTTGGACTTGTCATTTAACCCTCCTAATTAGCACTACTTGTTGATGTTGGACTTTGGTCGCCAGGTCTATAAGTATGTGTATGTCCTTTAAGACTTTTACCTGCTCCTTGTACATCTTCTGTTGCTGTAACTCCACCTGTTATTGATACATTTCCTGTTTGTGAAGTGTTTCCAATTTGAGTTGTGTTACCATTTATAGTTAAATTTCCATTTAAAGTAACATTACTTGTGATAGTTGTTTCATTGCTTCCAGCAAGTATTGTTATATCTCCATTACCTTTAATTTCAATTCTAGTTCCTGCGCCTTGCAAAATTATATCTTCTGAATTATCCTCAAAACCTTTTTCACAACTTCCTATAATATAAGGCTCATTCAAACTAAATCTTTCAAGGCTTGTTTCATCTGATAATGCTGTTTCGGAAAAACCAACCCATACAATATCACCAACTTTGCGAGGTATCTGAAAAGTCCAACCACCAAATTTAAGAAAATCTAACCTTACATCTATTAACGGAGGATAGTTTATAAGCTGTTTGCATAGTTCTCTTTTAGCAAGAGGTTGCACAGTACAAGTTCCAGCTTTATGATTAATTGAAGTTATCTTACAAGGCAAACTTGTATGTAATTCATTCAAACTATCATCTATTAATGCTTTTATAACTTCTATCATTAAACCACCTCTACTGTTGCTGTTGCACTAAATGTTTCAACTCCACTTGCTGAAAAATCACACTCTTTTACAACTACTTTTCCTTTAAAAGTTGTACCTTCAATTTCTAATAATTGTCCTATTTTTATAAGTGGAATTAGCAAACATTCAATATCAAATTTTTGTTTGCCTTTCCCAGATGTCTTATTATTACTTTTTTTCTTGCTTTTACTATTTTTACTGGCTTTCTTTTCATCTTTTTTTATTTCTGCTTTATCCATTTTTTTATCTACTCTTATAAGTCCCTGTTCTCCACCTAAGTGAATAACACTTGAATAGGCTTTATTAGGTAGTTTAAATTCAATAGATGTATTTGTAAACCTTGATATTGTTCCTGTATCTCTTGCAAGAATTGGAATAACATTTGATAATCTTCCACTAAATACCTTGCCATTTGGATATACGGTATCTTTGCCTAGTTCCTTTATATCCATAGTAAAATTACACATTTTTTCAATCTGTTTTATAACTTCACTTGCCTTAATTCCAGCTTTGAATTGTCTATTTATAATAGTATTTGTATAGGCTCTATTGTTAGGAGTAGCTTCAATAGTAGTTATAAAATCATTTTCATCTCTTGAAGTTGTTATACTTTCAACTATGCCATTAAATATAACTCCGTGTAATTCTCTATATCCTGCATCAATAGATACATCTTGATTTTCTTTTAACTTTTGTTTTGTTGTTTCTGATAAGTTATATAGTTTTATAGTTGCTATATCGCTCTTATTATCATCAGTACACTTAACTTCAAAATCAATGTCTAGCTGCTCATAATCAAAAACTATCTCTCCTATTGTTATAAGTCTAACTTGCTTCCATAACTTCGCCATCTTCATCACCTATTAAAAAGAATTTATAGTCTTTATTTAGATTTTGAGGAGTAATTTTATCTTTTTCTTCTGCAAATTCATTAATTTTTATACATCTTAATTGAAGATTAGTTTCATTTCTTACTAAACTTAAAAAATCAATGTTAGGTACTACCTTATTAAAACCTGTTATCCTTTGATTTAAGCCGTCTAGAATTGATAGGTATATAAAACTATCATAAGTATTATAAATTAGTTCTAAAGCTATATTATTAGGTAATTCGGCTATTATTCCTCTACTCTCTATATCTGTTACATCAATTTCTATTGCTTTCATCTTTTTTTCCTTCCAAAAAATCTCTTTGCTACACTTTTATCTCTATCTGTTGTTCCACCAACAACCTTATTGACTTTACTTTTTTCTGCACTTGTTGGAGTGCTAACCTTAGCTGTTGTTCTTTTCTTTTTGCCACCTGATGTTTTAGCTTTTTTACTATCCATTTTTACATCAGTTTCTTTTATCTCTCCAACTTGTATTTGTCTTAGAGTTATATAATAAGTAAAACCGAACTTTTGCTCTCCTGTTTCCATTTCTTCAATATTTTCTATTATCATATGTTCATAAGTATCACGGTTAGAAAATACAAACTGTACTTCTTCGCCTAATTCTTGCAATTTCATTAATTTATCTCTATTCAATAAATAATCTCTGCTGTTATCTACAACAGTTATATTAATTATCATAGGCTCTTTTCTAACACTATCACTTGTATTAAAACCATTTTCAACTCTTTTAGTTGGTAATGTCATTGGTAAACTTCTCGTCTTTTCTGATATAACTTCAAGTGGTATATCTTGTATATAGCTTTGATTTGAGTTTTCTGATAGACTTAGAGCCATATCAACTGCTTGTTTGAAAAAACTCATAATATCCTCCTAATATGTAAGCCCCATTCCTACTTGTACTTTTATTCTTTCTAAATTTTCTTTATCTCTTTCTCTTAAAAAATTAACTATATCTTCAAAAACATTTTTGCCATCTTTACTTTCATTAATTGTTACATCAGTTTTATAGGTAGGATTATAATTAACTGTTTGATTGGCTGTTACTGTTTTTTTTGCTTCATTCATAACTTTATTATCAAAAGTCTTAGGCTCAAGTATTTTATTAAAATCAGGAACAACCCCAGAATAAATAGGTTGATAAGATGTTACAAAATCTTTTTCAACTGGTACTCCAAAAGTGTTTTGATTTTTTGTTATATACTCTTCTACTTCTGCTTGTTTTTTAATGTCTTCATTAGCTTTTTCAAGTAAATAATTATCATACATTTTACCTGTTTCGTTCATATGTTGCCCAGCACCATATACCTTATTCCAACCACTTTTAATATTTCCATAAGAATAATCAAAATTTATATCTTTAAAATCTCCTTTTAATGCTTTGTATATATTTTTACCTGTATCAGCAAAAACTCCAACTGAGCCACCCCATAGCATTTGTAATAGTCCTGACCCACCTTTCAAAACATCTAATAAATCTGATAAAACCTTAGTTGTAAGTGTTATTTTTTCTATTCCACTGTCTGCCCCTTTAGTCCATAACTTCCAAAAATCAGATACACCTTTTCTTAAATCTGCAAATCTATAATCTGTTCCAGTAAATTTTAATAATGCATTTATTGCATCTTCTGTAAAACTTTCTTTGCCTTGAAATGCTGCAAATACATCTTCAATAGCAAGTACTAATGTAACAAGTGGAAATTGTGTTGCAAGTGCTAAACCTCCTATAACTTTTAAACCTGTTTTAGCTCCATCAGGCAATGCATTAAAACCTCTTTTAATATCTCTAAAAACACCAATAAAAGTATCTACAAAACTTCCACCAGCCTTAAAAACCTTAGTAACTAAATCTTGAATACCATCAGCATTTTCTGCAATAAATTCCCAAAACTTTGCTCTTGTATCTCTTATAGACATTCCCCAAGTTTCGTATAAATCTCCTATTCTATTTTTAGCATTTATGATTTTACCTTCTGGTGTTTTTAAAAATTCTTTATTTTGCTCTCCTACGCTTCTTCTTACTGCTTCTGCAAGTAGAGCAACCTTTTGTTCTTCTGTTCCTACTTTTAATAATTGTTCTTCTCTTTCAGATAAGACAATTCCATTTCTTTTTAAGACCATTGTTTGACCATTCATAGCCTTAGCAAATATACTGGCAATACCTTCCATATCTTGCCCTGTACCATTTAATCCCTTTTCTTTTACAAGCATATCTTGCATAACTGGCAATAATTTTTTAATACTGCTTTCTTGCATTCTAAAAGTTGCCAATCTTTGAGCACCTGCAATAGTTACTTCATCTCCAACAACTCCTAATTTTTGTAATTCTCCTGTCATATCTATAATTGATTTTATTTGGTCATCTCTAAAATTTTGAGCTCTTAGAGTGTTATATAACTTAGCTTCTTGCTCTATTTGATAATTACTAGCTTCAACTGCCTTATTGTATTGTCCTACAAGGGCACTTATTGAAAAATATCCAATAGCTAACTTCCCTAGTGTACTTCCTGTTACTTCTTTAAATCTTTGGCTCAAACTCATAGATTGTTTTAAATTAGCTTTAAATTGTTTAAAACCTGTTGAATTTAAAAAAGTATTTATATTAAATTTTAATGCTCCAACTACACTCATTACTACACCTCATTCATCTTTGAAATTCTGTCTAAATATTCTACTAATTTTTTAACTGAATAATTTTCTGCCCTTTCAAAATCTTTTATAAAATAACCATATACAGTTATCATTCTTTCTATACTTTCAGCATTATAATTTAAGTTACATTCCACGAAATGTGTTCATAATAAAACCACAGAAAGCTATATTTTTCACTTGCTCCCAAACTGATAGTCCTATTTCTTCTATTTCTTTATATTTATAATTATCTATATTTTTATTTAATAGTTTTAAAAATCTTTCTCCTGTAAATACAACACTGTCTATTCCTGCTAAAAATAGCTGTTCCATTGTGTAAATGCCATTATCATCAAGTTTTAATTCTAAATCATTATGTTTTATGCTTTCAGGTACTCCTATAATATCTTCTAATTTTGGATTAACTCCACTAGGATACTTTAAAATCTCTTTTGTGTAATCAACTATATGAGTTCTCTCTATTCTCTTTTCTAAATTCAAAACATAACTTGCTGGCTGTTCCATTACTGTTACATCATAATTATTAACTTTAATTATTTTCTTTTCCATATATCCTCCAAAAATAGAGTAGTAAAAACTACTCTATTATGCTAATTTTAAATTAATGCATTGTACTTCCCATTCAAGGCCCTTAGCATCTGTTCCTATTTCTAAGTTAGGTATTTTCTTAAAAAAACCTTTTGCTGAGAAAGCTCCTAATGTTCCATCTAAGCCTTTATTTATAAAAGTTACAGGGAAAGTCCCTTTATCTCCTTCTGTTAATGCAAGTTGTTTAAAACTTAAATTTAATGGAGAGTTTTGTAATACTTTAAACTTTATAACTGCATCATAATCATTATGTTGATTTACACTTCTAGCTCCATCTATACCCTTTGTTATACCTTTAAAATCATTATCATACTCAATAGTGATTTTTGTATCTTCTGCATAGTCTTCAACTCTTGTTTTTCCTATGATTAATTCATAGTTTTTGCTGTTGTAATTATATATATTTGCCATTTATAGCACCTCCTAAACTTCAAAGAACAAATCTGCTGACAATTCTCTAATACCATAAGCATAGTAAACTGTTATTTTTACACCTGTTAATTTACCATTTAAAATATCATTCTTTGGTATTTCTTCAAGTGGTACTATATCAACAACTGTTTTATCTTCTATTAATGACTTCATTCTTTCAAACTGTTTACATCTAGTTAAAATCACTGCTTTTAATAGGTCCACATCTGCAAATGTTGGCTTTGGAGTAGATTTCAAATATTGTGTAATATCTTCTTCAAGTCTAAATTGCAATGCTTTTACACAGTGAATAAAGTCTATTGGGTCGCCTGTTACAGTTACACCATTAGCAAGTCCTAGTTGTCCTTTCATTCTTGCCACATAGTTAGCTTTATTCTTGTCTAAAACTCCTTGTTCTGCTCCACTTAAACCACTTTCTGCTGCTCCATTGATTAACTTATTGGCTATCAATACACTTCCAGGAAATTGTGGTATTGAATAACCTGCAACTGCTCCTGCTATTAATTCATCATTTTTACTGAAAAATAATGATGTTGTATCTTCTGCAATAGCTTTTATTTTAGCTTCTGCTGTCATAATATCTGTATCTGTTTTTACTTGTGCAAATAACATTTTTTGTCTTGCTGCAATCTCTTTTGATATAGCTGGTATCTTTTCTATATCTGTTTCATCAGTTACAGTACCAAACCAATCATTTTTTACACTATCAAATAAGTCTTTGTAATTGCTTCCAGTTACTGCCTTACCAAATACTAATACTTGTTTAGCTCCTGCTGTAAATGCTGCTTGTAATATCTTATAGACATCATCTGTTGCTGCTACTCCTGTTACATCTTTTATACTTGTTATTAATTGCTCTTTAATAGCTTTCTTAGTACTAAATACACCTATAATATTGACTGTTGCTTGGTCAACTGGACTAGGCTTGTGTGCATTTAAAAATACTATTTTCTTTTCATCACCTAATATTATTCCCATTAATTGCCTCCTTTTATTTCAAAATCTACATCTTTTATAATTTCTATTTCTGTTCTTAGTTCCTCAGAAGTTCTTACAGTCAAATCAAAGACATATCTTTCAAGTAAATCACTTGCTGAATAGTCTGTAATATCCTTAATTTCTCCAACTTCCTCAATAACTAAGTTCAGTCCATTTAATTTTATCCACCAATTTATAGCTTCTATATTGGTGAAATAATCCCTAACTATTGCTACATCTGCATAACTATCTTTTTTACTTAAAGTAAAAGAAAAACTTATTATATGCTTGTTTATATTTGTTTGTTTAAATACTCCATATTTTTGAGTATCCTCTCTTTCATTTGTATATCTATGAATTACATTATTAGAAATAGTCCTTGCTATAACTCTCGGTAATTTCAGTTGTCCATTTACTTTTGAAAGATGTTCAAATGGAATAACTTGAAATTTATTATTTAATTCTTTTATTTTATCCAGGAACAATATTTCTAAATCTATGTTATTCATCTTTCATCATCTCCAACACAAACTCATTAAAATCTGCATATAATCTTGGTAATAATTCAACTACTCTATAATTAATATTTTCAACTGTTATAATATCTCCTAGTCTTAATCCATAGCTTTTAAGTATCTTTCCATTAAGTTGATTTAAAACTTTTATTGCTGCATTGACATCAGCTGTTGCTACTTTTAGAGTTTTCTTATAAATAACCATATCCCAATGATAAACTTCCTCTGCTCCATCTGGGTTGTGCATATCATATTCAGGTTTTCTAATTACTTGATATTTTCTTAACTCATTTTTAGCAAACTGTGATAACTTGAATTTCATTTTAAATCTCCTTGACTATATACTCTAAGCTATTAATCATTGTCCTAGTATCAATTAAAGGCTTTAAATCTTTCCCTTTTCTTTCTCTTGCTTTTATAGTGCTTTCTGCAAGTTCTGCCCAGCTTCCTTGTTCTATACTTTTCTTTATGTATTGAACAACTTGTTTTCCTATATCTTCAAAACATTGCTTGGCTTGCATTTTGCCCTCTGCTACCTGTTTAGCATTATGAATAAATCTATTCATTATTTTTTGCATATTCACATCTATTGCTGTTCTCCAAAATGGACGAGCAGGATAATGAACATTAAAGCCCTCATTCCCATACTCTAACCACATTGCTATAAGTTCAACTTTTTGACCATTTTCTTCTGTATTATCTTCATTGAACTGTACAACTAACTTCCATTTTGCTAATAGATTTAATTGCTTTTCTATCTCTGTAAACTTTTTTAAACTTTCAGTTGTAAATTTTACATTAACTCCAATCATAAGTTTTCCTCACATACTTATAGAGAATATTTTTAGCTTGAGCATTTGCAAATATGGTTGCTCCTATTTTATTTGTATTATTTGCTGTATAACTTATAGACATATCCCCTATTGATTTACTAGCAATGCCTTTTTCAATATCACTTGTATTGTCATCATCTAAGTCTTTAACTATTGAATAGGCTTCCAATATCTGAGCTTTTTTAATTTCATCAGGTACTTTTTCTTCATCAATTCTAGGGAATATTAATTCTTGTTTATCTGATTTTCCACTATCTCTTATCATTAAACTTTCAATTTTATCCAATGCCTTATACAAGCCTTTTGATAATTCTGTATCTGATACTTCTTCATATCTATTTTTTATAAATTCTTTTGCTTCATCTAATGTTACATAACCTATCATTTATCCCCCTTAAAACAAGGGGAGAGCTTTTAACTCTCCATTATGCTTGTGATATTTCTAATTCACATAGTAATTTTGTTTTACCTGTTTCTGTTTCCATAACATCACAACCAAATAATTGTAATCCTTTTACATATTCTCCGAACGATTTTTCAAATCTTCCAGCTTCCATTTTATTTATTTGCATTGCAAGAGTTAATCCAGCACTTACTCCTGCCATACAGTGATATTTTTTTGCTGTTCTTTGTACATTGTTAGATTTATAAATAGTAAATCCTCCCCAGCTTCCAATAAAATAGCTTTGATTAATTCCTAGTGTATTTTCCCCTTTTGAAATTGTTGGAACTTCTTTTATAAGTTGCCCATAAATTTCAGGAGAAATTACAAGCCATCTATTTGCAGTAGGGACATTGTCTTCGTCCATTTTTACTGCTAAATCTATTATTTTATCTGATACTTTATCAGTACCTATAACACCAGCAACTTTGCTTTTACATTTTGCATATAATTTAGCAAGTTCTGTATCAACAACATCAGCCATTTCATATATAGCTTGGTCTGTTAATGCTTCTATAACTCCTGGTATAGCTTGAGCCTTATCAACATCGTCCATTTTTAAAGCAAAATATTTAGCTTTGTTAATATTGATTGTTTGATATGCTCCTGTATCTTCTTGGAAAGTTATATCTGCTCCTGTATAATCTCCAACAGTTACTGACCCTATACTTGGCACTCTTACAGAGCTTCCCATATTTTCTATTTTCCCTTCATAATTTCTGTTTGCTAATGCACCAAAAACTAATTGCTTATTTAAGTTTCTATTTGTTAATTCTGCCCATACTTCTGGTTTAAAAGTTTGATATGACATATTTATATCCTCCTATTTTTCTCTTAATATTTCCTTTAATTGTTCATCTGTTAATTTTGATTTTTCTGCATCATCCATCTTTAAAAAGTCTTCATATTTAACTTTTGAATTACCATTATTAGGTGGTAATGGTGGTGGTGTAGTACTTCCTTTATCATTAAATAAATCTGGATAAGTTGTTTTAAAATTAGCAACTTGTTCATCAAAACCTGTAATCTTACCATCTTTAATATCTAATTTAGAAAAGTCTACTGCATTCACAAGCATTGAACTATATTTTGGCGATATTGCTCCTAGTGCAAAACTTGCTGCTGTTTTAATAGCTTCCTTTTTATAATCATCAAAACTGTTTTTAAATACTATTTCTTTTCCTAAATCATCAGAAGTTACCTTATCTCCTAATTTTGATTTTAAGAATTTAATAGCATTGTCATTATACAGTTTATCTGATAAACTTTGATTTTTACTTATAAAACTAGTTACTGCCTCTGCTGTTAAAGGCTTGTCTACTTCCTTTACAGTTTCAATCATAAATTTGTTATCAGTTAGCCATTTCTTACCTTCATCACTTCCTAATATTTTCTTTTCTTCATCACTTATTACTATTTTTCCATCTTTTAATTCCATTTTTTCTCCTCTCGTGCAATTTCTCACACAAAATTTAATTTAATCTAATAGGTTCAGCCCAACATCTACAATTAAAATCTTCTCCTGGTAATTCATCATTGATACTAAATACTAAACCCTCTCGTTCAGCATGTGATTCTCTAACTCTATCATCTTTCATAGTATGCCAAACAAAATGCTCTATACCGTTCTCAATCATTAAGTCTTTACATTCTTGTGCATATAAATTACCAGTTTCATTTCTTACAAGATTCTCATTTCTTTTTGTTAGCCATTTTTGTAAATTATTAATATCGTTTTGAGTATATGATCCATTCTCTATGCTCTTAACAATATCTTTAATCTCTTTACTGGCTCTGTTATTTGCTATATCCTGCTTCAAAGCATTTAATGTAGACTTTGGTACTTCTCCATTTTTTAATACATCTAAATTTCTATTATAATTTTTGATTGTATCTATTATCCTTTGTTGCCTTATATCCATTAATTTATCTGCCGTAACTGTTGTATTGTTGAATAAATCATAATTCTTTTTTATCCAGTATTTAGCACCAGTTAAATCAGTTCTTTTTAAATCTTCATCTGTTAATGTTCTCCAACTCTCAAAAACTGATAAATTAACATCAATAGCAACCTTTGTTAAATCTTTTATAATGTTTCTTTTTTCATCATCTGTTAATTCGAATAATGGTAATTGTCCATTACTTACGCTTTTTCTTGCTCTTCCAACTCTTTTTTTGGTATAGAATTGAAATATTATTCTTAATCTATTTTCTTGTGCAAGTGGGAACATATGTTATTCCTCCTTAACTTCAAGCCCTAAATCTTTCATAATATCTTTTGAAAGTTCTTCAAGTTTAACTTGTAATTGCTCTTCTCTTGTTATTCCAGCTAGTATATTTAAAATATTTATAAGTTTTTCTTGATAACTTATATTAGTTTTTATTGATCCTATTTCTTTATCTTCTTTTTCTCCTAAAAGACCTAAAAACTTGATAGCTGTTTCTAAACTCATTACATTATTTTGAATACCTTGCACAACAATAGCCATTTTTTCAGTTAATGATAAACTCAATATGTCTTGTGCTTCTATTTGTAAATCTATTTCTTTACCTTTTAACTTCTTATATCCCCATAGAATGATGCTTTTTATTCCTGTGATACATTTAGTCCTTTTGCTCTCAACTGTTGCAATAGTCCTTTCCAAACTTCTTCTTTTAGCTTCTCCACTTGATATGCTTCCTCCTAAATCAATTCCAAAAGCTAAATCATTAACTCCTAGTTGTTTATAAATATCATTTTTGATGTCTTCCTTGTGTAACTTCCATTCTTGTATTTTTGTTTCAAGCTGCACTTGCTTGACTTCTTTATCATCTTTATTTACAACAATTACTCTTCCATCTAGTCTTACAGTGCTACGCCCATTTTTATCAACTTCTATTACACTGTCTGGAACTTGCAACAATGGATTAGCAACCTTTTGAAATGCTTGTGATGTTAAAGTATCTCCAATTACTAATTCCCTTACATTTCCAACTAAATCATCATTATAATCACTTTTACCAAAAATGTTCTCTACTTCTACTACTGCCCAACCTTGTGCTTGATTATCTCTATAACCTAAACCATCTGCAACCATTCCATTATTTGTTAAATCAAAAGGGTAATTTATCTCAGTTATAGAATTATCAGTTATTTTATATGCTCTATACTCAATGCTATCTAACTCATAAACTTCACAAATAAGAGTTTTTTTACTTTTATCATCTTGTGATAAGTTATAAATTACATAGCCATCTATCAATTTCGGATTATATTCATTTCTTATTGGAAAATAGTCTTTTGGAGTAACTGGATAAAAACTAAATCTATCTAACTCTGTAACTCCTTTTAAAAGTAATTTCCCAGCCCAAGATTGAATAACCATAGTTTTACCTAGTAAATCATCTAAATCAAAATCTTTTATAAGGTCAAAATCTTTCTGATTAGTTACTAACTTCTTACTTGTTGCATATTCAGCATAAAGTCTTGTTGTCGCTTGTAATAGTCCATTACCTACAACTAAATCTTTAAGGCTGCAACCTTTGCTATTACTTGTTAAGCTATTGTTATTAATACAGTAAGATTTCATATAACCTTGCTTGTCTACTATTCCCATATATTCCAAATTTACTCTTGCTCTTACATCTGAGAAAAATACATCTGCACTTTTACCATCTGATAACTTCCTGTATTTTTCACAATTTTTGTGAATATCAGTTTGAATATACTCGTTATATGCTTTTAATATCCTTGATTTTTCCATTTTTAAACTCCTAGTGGCTTTCTTATTTCTCCATTCTTAAATGTAGTAGCCTTATACTTTTCTAGTCCATACCTCATAGCATCAACAGTGTGTGGGTCTATTGTGAATTTATCATCTAAGTAATTCCCATTCTTATCTTTTTCGTGGCATAGTTCAGTCAATTCTCTATATGTGTTCTTACATTTATCAGAAACTATAATCTTATAGAAACTCTTGAGCTTCTGTAATCCATCTAATACACTTCCTGCACCTTTTTCACAATTGATTATTTTAAATCCTGCACGCCTTATTTCTTCTGTTGTTTCAGGTCTTGTATTATCTGCAATAATCTCTCTATGATTTTGCTTGATATAATCCATAGACTTAATTAATTCGCTTGTAATTAAGTTCTTGTTATATAATTCATCATAGACATATAAAACATTATTTTCCCTATCTATAGCCATTCTAACGAGTGCATTATAAGAAACACTAAAACCATAATCTAAACCATCGTATAAATTACCTAAGCCGTATTTACTTAATTCTTTAACTCTTGCTTGTACTTCTGTATCACTGGCTTTTTGAATATTTGTAAATACTCTCTCTCCAACTATTCCAAATCTTCCTTGATATGCTATTCTGTATCTTTCAATATCATAAGTTTCAAAATTCTTTAATTGCTTTATATATTCATCAGTAACAAAAGCATTATCCTCAACAACTGAATGATGATAATAAGTATCATCAGTTATAATAATTCTTTTTTGATATAGTTCTTCTTCATCTATTCCAGCTTTTTTAATAAATCTTTCATAAGTCCAGTTATTAATACTAACTGGGTTATTAGTTAAGAATATATGTAAGTCTTTTCCTAATGCTCTTAATCTTCCATTTAATTCATTAAAAGCGTTGTAACTAATTTCAGGACACTCTTCAATCCAAATCATATCTACATTATCAATGGACTTTAATTTATCTGCGTCATCAAGTCCCATAAAGATAAATTCGCTTCCATTCCTTCCTCTTATATGTAAAGGGTTTGTTGTATATATAAAAAAGCTATTTAAGTTATAGTTACTGATAATTCCTTTTAGAAGTGAAAAGCAACTCTCTTTTATGGTCCTGTAAACTGCTCTAACTACTAATATTCTTCTTTTCTCTTGTAATGCCTTTAATATTAGTTTTAAGGCTGTATGATATGATTTACTGCTTCCATATCCTCCAACAATGTAATAAAATCTTTTATCCCAGTTATTTAGATAATCAATAAAATGCTCGTTAGCTTGTATATTAATTTCCATTTCTTTTAACTCCATTAATAGTTATAGATACATTGTTATCTTCTATATCTATGTCTTGTTTATCTTTCCATTTACTTGGTTTTCTATTCTTTAGCCAAAAGATTTGAGCTGTTGTATCTGCTGGTATATGTATTTCTTCTTCTGCCAAAACTATTTCTTCGTATTCCTTTACTTTTTTACCATAGTCATCATATTCAACATTTTTTACTTTAAATGCTTTTTTAACTTTTGTGTTATATCCTATTGCTTTTTTAAATAAAGCACTTTCTACTTCATAATCTGATACTTCTTTTCCTTTTTTTAAGACCTCCGAAAACTCCGAGTATTTATTCTTATACCTATAAAAAGTATCAACTGCTATTCCTAAGTTTTTTGCTATTTGTTCATCAGTAAGTCCATCTTTAGCCCAACCTTGAACAAGTATTAATTTTTCTTTTACATCTTCCCATTTCGATTTTGCTATTTGAACTCACCTGCCTTTTGAGAAAAACAAAAAAGGACTTAAATAAAAAACTAATAAGATTTTTACATCTTAATTAATTTGTTATCTAAGCCCTTCTACTTTATATTATAAAGCTGTCAATAGATTTCTCTACTTAACGACTTGGTCTTTTAGTTGTTATTTGTATTATAGCATACATATACAGTAAATTCAATAGTTATGTTTTGATTTTGTTTTGAATTTCTACAATATTTATATGCTCACATCTACATTTTATTTTTAAGGTATTTTCATCTAAATACTCAACTGACTTACATTTTATTTTTATATTATTTTTGCTTTTTATACTGGCTATAAATTTATTACAATTTTTACATCTGTAAATCAATTAATTCAACTCCTCAATATTATTATTTCTTTTAAAATTTAATATACTTTCAACATATACTTTTGAATATCCATCAATTAATTTTATTTTATTTTTAATTTCAATAATATCATCTTCAAACTGTCTTTTTAAATCTATAAAGTTATCTACAATTTTATTTTGAACTTTCAAACTGGGTATTTCTATTATCATATTTTCAAAATCTGATTTAGATAGTCTTTTAACTTTTTCTCCAACTGATTTTTGATAAATGTAATTTCTAACTGTATCTTTATAATTTAGAAAAAATGATATATACCTTAAATCAATAATATCTTTAAAGCTATCTTTTAATGATAAGATTGACACATTGCCATTTACTGCTGCACTTTCTTCATTTTGGTATAAAACACATCTTCCTATATCTTTATATTCAAAATCTTCTAAATTTACTAATATTTGTCCTTTATTAATCTTTGTAGCTTTTTCATAAACTTTATTGTCTATCTTGCTTATTATTTCATTGGCAAAACAATCATATTTTTTTGAAATTTCTCCATAAAATATTGCATTCTTTCCATCTGATGTTATATTTTTCTTTGTAAAAATATCTTTTTTACTCATATACTTTATATCAAAAATATCAAATATTCTTACCTCTGCACCGCCTCGAACAGAGATAATAATTTCAATTGCTTCTCTGATACAGTCATTGAACTCTTGCATTTATTCTTACCTTTCATTTCCTTTTCATATTGATTACATATTACTCTTATTTTTCTTATATTTCCTATTACATCAATATTTGCTCCACATTCTTTAACTAAAAAGACATCTAACTCTAAGTTTTTTTTAACACTATTTATCCAAAGTTCAGAAGTCTGATTATTTAAAGCATTAATATCAACTTCTTCTACTTCTCTTTCTTCTTGTAATTGTTGCCAAAAACATTCAGCTTCTAAAATCCATTCATCTTCTAAAATTTGTTTATCTAATTTACAATCATAGATTTCCCTATAAACTTTGTTATCATTTTTTTCTTTATCAATAACAATAAATATAACTGATATTCCTGTATCTGTGAAAGCATTATCAATTCTATTCAATTCAGCTAAATTATTTCCTATGAGCTTTCTAAATTGTTCCTCCGTTCTTCTATAACCTACACCAGGAAATAAAATATAAAAACCATATCTTTTTGTATATTTAATAGATTTCAAAACAAATATATCATCTACAACCCCTGACTTCTTCCATTCAAATTCTGATTGAATATTCTTTTGTTCCAGTTCTGATAAATCTTTGAATTTTATTGAGAAAGGTGGATTCATAATAACACAATCTACAATTAGATTTTCTTTTTCATATTCAAAAAAACTTTTTACTTCAAGTTCTGTATTTTTAAAATTTTCTTTTGCTGAATTAATAGAGTTTTCTTGCACATCTACACCATATAATATAGCTGGATTAACAAATTGTTCTAATTGTCCACTTCCAACTGCACCATCAAACACAGTTGGATTTTCTATATTTAGATATTTTTTAACTTTTTCAGCTACATATTTTCTTAGTTCTGTACCTGTTATATATTCAGCTAATTTTTTACTCACTTCTCTATTGTTGTGTTCTTTAAAACTCATTTAATTCCTCAATTTCAATTATAAAACAATCTCTATCACAGCCTAATTTCTTGCTTGAAGATAATTCATATATTAATTTATCATCTTCATATAGAAAGCCGTTAAAACTATCTAATATAGCTTTAAAATAGTTGTCTATATCTCTTTCTCTTTTGCTCTTGAAACATAGTTCTATTTTAACTTTAATTTTATCTTTAAAGGTTTTATACTTCTGTGATTTTATAAACTGTTGAATATTATCCCTGAACTCTCTGCCTTTCTTGCTAAGATAAGTTACATTGTTACCTCTTCTCCAATGTGTGTTCATACTATCTGGCTTATATGGTATCTCAAACCTTTGCTTCATCTCATCACTTCCACGAAAGCAATGCTATTGAAAGAGCTTCTACAAATACTAATACACCAAAGAAAAAGTTTATACTTTCTGCTCTGCTCAATTTATCATCTTTTTCATAATAACTATTATTCCAGTATTTAGCATGATTTCTATAATATTCTTTTTCTTTTTCAGCTTCCTCTCTTTTTTCTCCTGCTTCTTTAGCTTGAGTTATATAAAATATTCTTTCAGCTTCCAGCTTCTCAAATTTATCTTTTAAATTTGCTTTTTCTTTGTTCTTGGCTAGCAAATTATTATTTAAAATCTCTAACTCTTCTTTTAAACTGTCTATTTCCTTGATATAAGCCTTATTATCTTGCTTTTTATGTCTTAGATTTTTAATTAAGTTTAAAAGATATTCCTCACATTCTTCTTTGCTATTAAGCTTAGAAGCATTGTAAGTAACTCCAGCTTCTTTATTAGCTTTTGTTATAAATGCTCTTAAATAATCTCTTGTTGCTATTTTCTTAGTTACCATTTGTTCCTCCTGTTATTATTTTTATTCCAAAAATCATTAATGTAATTACTGCCCCAAAAAATATATTGTAAGACAATTTTATTTCTTCAATTTGTCTTTTTAGTTCCTCATTTTCTTCTTTTAAATTATTAGATTTATGAGCATAGTTCATATAAAAAATTATATCTTTTTCTAATTTTTTTATTTTTCTTTTAAGTCTTTTATTTTTGCTCATTAATACACTCCTATATTTTTAATTTTCTTTTGCTTTGCCAATTAAATTCTATATATTTGCACATTTCTAAAAATCTGTCATAGACTTTATTAACTCCATTAATTTTAAGATGTTCTTTAAGTTCTCCAACTTTTAGATTAGTTGTAATTATAATTGGCTTCCCTGCTCTGTATCTTTCATCAAATAATCTAAAAATCTTCTCCTCTGCCCACATCTTGCCATTTTCTCTATTGATGTATTCACTTCCCAAATCATCAATGAATAATAAATCAACATCTTTAACAGCAGATATAAAACTTTCTTCCTCATCTATGTTTTTTCTAATTCTATTGAAATACGCTCCTAGTGAGAAACTTAAAACTGAAAAGCCTTTTTCATCTAGCATATTACAAACACAATTTGCTAGGAAAGTTTTACCTGTTCCAACTCCACCAGCAAATATATAGCCGTGCTTTTCTATGCTAAAATCTTCAGCATATTTATAAAGTTCTTGATAGATTTTTCTCTCTTCTGTGTTAGATTTATCTATTTCAGCATTAGAAAAAATGTTACTTCCAGCACTTCTATCAGTTATAGACAAGTTTTTAAATCTTTTCAATCTAGCTTGTTTTCTGTAACTTCTCACACAAGCACAGTCACAGCTAAATGTGTAACCTTGTGGAGTTTTGTATTCTGCAACTTCTCCACAAACTTCACATCTTTTTAAGACTATGTCGCCATTTTCTAATACTTCTTGCTTGTTTTCTATAAAATAAAAATCATTGTTTTTTATTTTTTCAGCTAGTTCTTTGATACTTGTTACACACATACTAATCCCCCCATTTTATATCTTGTGCTGGTGTATTATTTTGAGTGTTTTTATTAACACCAGGACCATTTATTTTCTGATTTAGATACTTTTCAAACTTAGATCCAAATAAAGTATCAGGACATAAATACTTTTCCATATCTGTATTTAGCCACTCGGAACATTTTTTATCTATTACAGTTTTAAAATCTTCTAGTGTATAACCATCATTTATTCTTGCTTGAATATGCTTAGTTGTATTCTTAGAACTTGATTTATATTTAGTTCCTGCTTTTTGATTTAAGTAGTCAACAGCTTCTTTATATATATTATTATTAAGTTCTTTATTTAAGTTATTATTATTTAATTCTTTATTGTTTGAAATTTTTTTAATGCAAGCATTTGAATTTTTTAAATCCTTGCTTTCAAAATTTTTAAAACCTTGCTTTTCATTTTCTTCAATGCTTGACTTTAAATTTTTTGGATCCTTTTTAAAAACTAATTCTTCTATTTTTTGAAAATTAATTCTAAAATATCTTTTCATTGGCATTCCTTTATTTTCTTGTTCAAGGATACCTAATTTTGTTAATTCTTCAATAATTTTACTTTGCTTGTGATTAGAAAGACCTGTTTCTTCTTCCAAAGATGGAGCAGTTTTATAAAACCAGCCATCTTCATTAGCAAGTCCATCACTAGCTTCTATTAAAGTTGTTAATAAAAAGCCTGCTTCTATTCCTATTGCTTTAACTATTTGTTTATTTAATACAAAATAACTACTTGACATTAATAATTGTTTTAATGTTCTATCTTCCATTTTTACCTCCTACAATTTTGGAGAGCCTGTCTTTTAACTCTCTTTTATTAATTCAATTAGTGAAGACTACCCAGAGCTTTGACAGGCTATGAATAGCCTCCACTAATTCAAGTAACAAATTTACTAGATACTTACTAGAAAGCTACTAGATACTTATCAAATACTTTTTAATTTCTCCTGAAAAAATCTTAATAATCTCATTGATATATAAAGAAAAAATTAATATTTATCCAGAAAATCTTTAAAAAAATCTTGAAAAATTACGAATTAACACGACAAGTTTTTCTTTTAGTTTCAATTCATTTTTTATCAAAATACGAATTGATAAGAAACTGCAAGAAAAGTTTTACATCATACACCTTTACCAGCTAGCTAGAATTGTCCACCAAACTAAGCCGTCGCCTATCTGTGTTAGGTAAAGATGTAAGATGGTTAGTTTTTCCATTCATAAAACTAATAAAATTTATAGTTATCTCCTTGACGAATTGATAACGATACGGCTAGCTTTAAAATTCAGATATTACTATCCTATAAATTCCGAGTCTAATACTCCAACCACTAGCTTGTTTACACCCTAGAATGTTTGTAAGATTAGTTCTTACACAGATAGCCACAAGAAAGGAACCTTACTTTCTGAGGGGGTTGAAAGCTAGGATAAAAATGACTTATGGCTATGTGTCTAAGGACTAGCCTTTTTTTTAAATTTCTTTAATTAATAAATATTTCCTTGTTTTTTCTTATATGAAGTTCTATAATAACCTTTGTGGTGGAGTTAAGGAGGTTATTATGGATAATATATTTTTAAAAAATTTAGATTCAGAACTATTAAAACATCTTGAATATATTCCTGATAAAAATATTTTAGTAGTTACTTTTCAAAATAATAATGAATATCTATATGAAAATGTAACATCTGAAATTTTTGAAACCTTGAAAACAGCAAAGTCAAATCCACTTTATGAATATTCATATGGTAAATGTTTTCATAGATTAATTCGTAGCTTTCCAGATGTGTACATTTTTCATAAAATAGGTTAATCAATAACAACGAATATATATGCTGGTCCTATAAACTTTATTGTTTTATCTTCAATTTTTATTTCTGTTTCATCATAAGGATGTACCCAATATTTATCAACTCCACCTCTGTAAGTTAATTCATCACATAAATCTTTTGTAGAAAAATCTTTTATATTCTTTTCCTTTATTTTTTTTATTTCATCTTTTAATCTTTCTATTTCTTCATTAGCTTCTTTTAAATTTTCCATTTATTCTCCTTTCTCATAAATTAAAAAATTTAGACATTAAAGATTAAAGAATAGCCCTTTAATCTTTTTTTGTTTTTATACTGTACGATTATATCGGAATTATAAATTAAAAAAAATTATAGGCATTTCAAGAGCCTCTTGTAATTTTAAAAGACTTTGAAGTCTTGGAAATTTTCCATCTTTCAATTTTAAAAGGATTTCGGAAACTGCTTGTTTTCTATGCCCCATTTTATTAGCAACTTCATATCTATTGAGATTATTTTCTCTTAAATATAAATCTATTTTTGAATATAATTTTTGTGCAATTTCTTTTTCTTTATTTTTATTCATAAACTCACCTCTCTTTTTATTATATCCGTTTTAATTGGAAATGTCAAATATTTAATTTCAAAATAAAAACCACTATTTAAAGTGGCTTTTATCCTTTGTTTTAAAAACTATTTATTTGCATTTTTCATAGCTTCAGCCATTAGCTTAGCTTGGTTTTCTATCTGTTCTTGTTTATAAACTTCAATTTGCTCTAAAACTTTATTTTTGAAAAATTCGGAATTTGCTATCCCTTTAAAATTAAATATACTAGAAGATGTTGAAATATCTATATTTCCATACCCTAGTATTCTTCCAAAAATACCTTGACTAACATAAATATCATTAATTTTGTCTAATGGTGCATCTAATGTTTGTTTTTTAAAAAAACCACTTTCTCCTCTGATTTTTTTATCATACAATATTAAATTTGTACAATAATACTTAATTAATGCTGGTACAGCAATTAATAATCCTATAATCAATGGTACAAAACCAGCAGAAGACCCTCCTACTTTGAAAAATATAATTGCTTCTAAAAAAAATATTCCTGCAAAAATTCCTGGAATAATAAAAATTTTCCCACTGATTTTTGCTTTCAATAACTCCTTGTTCATAAAACTCCTCCCTTAATAATTTATATATCTATTGTACTATATAATTCATAGTTTATCAAGAAACGAACAAAATTTATTATAAATTTTTATTAAATAATTATAATGGAATTTTTGGAAAGAAAATTGAAAAAATTACTATTATTAGTTAATATAAAAAGCCACTTGTCAGGTGGCTTGGGTACTATTCTTTAAAATGGAAAGTTAAAATATCATAAATTGTTGAAATTATTGTTGCTATTGAAACTAATACTCCTATCCAAAATATAAAAACATTAGTATCAAAGAAAAATCTTTTAAATAAAACATAAGTTCTTAAGTCACTAGAAATAAAAATTTGTGAATTAATAATTTTTAAAAAGAATTTGCTTTTTTCTTTTTCAATATTGATATTATTACTATCATCATTTTTAAAGGCTGTTACACTATATTTAAAATCATTGCTTATAATAGAGTTAGAAAAATAAATAAGCTCCTTTTTATTTAATTCATATAATAAATAAATTAATGAATATACTTCAGATATATATTTATTTGAAATGGTTCCATTAATTTTTATGGATTTATTAATTAAAATGAAAACATTTTCTGTATTAACTTCAAGTCCATATTTATTTTTATGTCTTAAAAAACTTTGTAAAATATCTTTAAATAAATATCCTTGAACATTACTATCATACTTACAAATATATACAATAAATCTCTTTTGAAAATTACTATACTTCATTTAAATTAACCCCTATAAATTTTTTTATATTATCTGATACTTTGGCATATCCATCTTTGTATATTATTTTAACTTTATCTTGTGAGTGTATTTTTAAAAATTTTTCTTTAATATATTTAACAAGGCTAGTTTGTTCTTTATCAATTAGTATCAAGGCTTTGATTTTATAGTTTTCTTTAACTTTTTTTTCCAGTTCACTAAATGCTTCATGTAAATCTAATTCTGTATATATTCCAGTAAAAATAATTGTATTATCATATTCAAAGTAATCTATTTTATTATATAATTTATCTTCTAGTTTTACTATTTTCTTTTTACTTAATTTATTAAATTCTTCTACAAAATTATTAATTGCTACTTTAAACTCTCTTTCTTTTACTTCTTTATCTTTATTGTATATAATAGAATAATCATAAATGTAATTATAGTATTTTGAAATTGCAATTAAATATTTTCCAATTTCTTCTTTCAGGTTAGCATTTTTATTTATTTCTTTTTCCATTAAAAGAGAGTGATTTATTTTTTCATTTTCAATATTTTTTATTAATTTTTCAAATGTTTTCTTATTTAAAAAGTAGTTCTTAATTATATTTTTATCTTTTTGAATATTTTTTATACTTTTTTCAACATATTTATACATATCGTTAGAAAAAACTATTTTATTTTCATTTTGTTTTATATAAAAATATATGAAATTTCCATCATTTAAAAATTGAGGAGTATAAAAAATAAACTCATCTTTTTTTTCTTCAGTAAAAAAAAGATTAGAAAATTCATCATTAATAATGTTATCCAATTTTTCTTTAAGCATTTGTATTACCTCCTATTTTTAAATTTCTATCTTTACTATACTTAGTATAATTGAATTTTAATAAAAATTCAATTATTTTTGCTTCATTAATTTGATTTTCTTGAAATATTTCTTCAATTTCATTAGATAAAGAAGTTCCATATAATTGTTCATCCGTTAAAATATCTTCACTGTTCTTTTGGCTGTTAATCTTATAAACTTTTATTTCCCAATACTTTTTTATATCTTTTTTCTTAATAAACCAACCTTCATTTTCAACAATATATTGTATTTCTACTCTAAATTTTTCTTCACTAATGACATCAAAATAAAAAATTTTGAAAGAAACTTTTGTGATATTTATATTTTCGTAGTAAGGAAAAATTTCTATTTTGTCTATAATTTCGTTTCCACATTTAGTTAATGGTGCTTCTAAATAGCTTTCTTTTGCTTTTGGAAAATTACTGTACTTAGGTTTAGAGCCAAAAATATATTTCCCATTTTCTTTTTCTAAATCCATTTTTTTAGCTTTTATAATATTTTCACACTTAATTTTAATCCCTCCTACCCCAACTTATCAAATTTATCTTTAAACTTATCTAATATAGTCTTTTATTAAAGCATTCCTCTCAGTCTTTTTATTTCTTCCAACATCAAAAAATTAGTTTTTGTTTCTCTGGACTCATATTCCTCAAATACTTCATCATCTGGGATTAATAAATAACTTGCAAATAAGTTTGCTTCATCTTCCAATCTACTTCTTCTTAGTAAACTTGTGTTATCTATTAAAAACTGATGTTCACTTGATGAATGTAAAATAGCGTGTCCTAGTTCGTGGCAACAAACTAACATTTTGTCAAACTCATTCAATTTTGAGTTTATAAATATAAATTTTCTCCTTAAAACTCTTTTAAATAAACCCCTAACCTCTCCTAAATCTTCAATTAATACTTCAATATTTAGTTTTTTGGCTAGTTTAAATGGATTTTTAGTTCCATATTTTACAATTAAATCTAAAACTTTTAATTTTATATCCATTTAATCGCCTACCTATTTCTTTATCTTATTTTTTTCTTTTGCAATAAAAAATGCTGATTGAATAGCCATTAAAACTCTTTCTTTATCTTCTTCTGATATAGTTTCATCATTAAACATTAATGCTGACTGTTCTATAATATCATTAAATTGTCTTTTGCCTCTACTGTCTAATTGTCTATATAGTGGATTTTGAAGTATCTTTATACCTATATCTTTTGGTACAAAACTTGAAAATAGTTCTCCTCTTTCATCATCTGTTAATTTTAGTGCTTTTGATAATTTTTCCAATGTTTTTATTGTAGATTTACTTTTACCAGTTTCTATATCTCCGACTGTTCCTTTTCCTACTCCTGCAAGTTCAGCAAGTTGTACTATTGTTAAATTCCTACTTTCTCTTAACTTTTTTAAAACTATTGCAGTTGTATTCATAAAAACCTCCTATTAATTAAGTATTTTTTATATTATAAAACATTTCCGATTAAAATAAAAATTTTTTCTTGACTTATCCGATTATTTAGGATATAATAAAGAAAAGATATGATTTAATGTGAATTACAAATTTTTTTAAACAAATTATCCGTTTAAATCGGAATAAGGGGGAATATATGAAAAACTTCACACTAGAATTTAGTAATCACGAATGGGTAATGTACACAGAAACAGATAACTTATACAAAAATCAAATAGATAACTATTTTAAACTTCCAGACCTAGCAAAATTAGAAGATGAATATACTTCTATAAATGCTTACTGGGATAGTACAGAAGAACAAGGTTATATAGATGTAGAAATAACAGCAGTTCATTCTGATAGCACTTATCCATTTAATTATAAATTCAATGATTTCAATAAGTTTATTGAAGCGTTGAACAATTTAGAAAATGAAATAGAAATTGACAAACTTAATGTCAATGACTGGGAATACGAAAAAGAAGACCCATACGGAAGTAGAGGGCTATCAATAAGAGATTTTATATAGGAGGAGAAAATGAAAGATTTATATTTTTTATCAGAAGAAACAAGATTAATATTTGGACTTGTGGAATTAGAGGCAAAAGCACAACTTGATTTTTTAGGAATAGACCAAAGCTATTACATTAATAAATCAAAAGCTAAAAATTGGTATGAAGAAACTAAAAGCAAAATTGAAAATAGCAAACATCCTATGAAAGATGTAGCTATTGAAAATCTAAATAAACTTTATAAAGGTATGGGAGGGAAAATATAAATGGCATACATAGATAGTGAGAAATTAAAAGAAGAAATAAAAAATGCAATAGATGAAAAAGAAAAAGAAAATTATCACGAAGATATAACAAGAATTGGAATGAATGGTGGATTAAGATTAGCACTACAAATAATAGAAAGAATGGAAAAATAGGAGGAATAAAAATGATACATTGGAAAACATTTATAAAACATTGGAAAGATAAAGAATTACAAGGACTAACAATAGTTGAAGCAGTTGAAAAGATTTTAGAAATGGAGGGAGAAAATGGAGTTTAAAAAAGCAAGTTTAAAAGAAATAGTAAAACACAAAATAAAATGGATAGTTAAAATTTTGAATTATCCATTTAAGAAGTTAGAAGAATTGATGTAGGAGGAAAAGATGATTTTAAATTTTAGAACATTAAAAGCAAGTGAAATAGATGTAAAGCCACAAACAGTAAAGGAAAATGGATTTTCATTATTGTTATACAAAAATGCCAGGGTTGATATGGATATCCTAGATGAAACAGTAGGGGCTATGAACTGGCAAAGAAAACACAGTAGAGAAAATGCAAATTGCATTGTATCTATATATGATGAAGATAAAAAAATATGGGTAGAAAAAGAGGATACAGGAACTGAAAGTTTTACAGAAAAAGAGAAAGGACTTGCCTCAGATAGTTTTAAAAGAGCTTGTTTTAATTGGGGAATAGGTAGAGAACTTTATACATCACCATTTATTTGGATAAGTGATAGCAAATATATTAAAAAAAATAAAGAGGGAAAATTAGCCTTAACAGATAAATTTTCAGTTAAAGAAATAACTGTTGTAGATAAAGTTATTACTGAACTTGAAATAATAGATAGTAAAGGAACAGTTGTATTTTCTACTAAATCTAAGAAAACAGCTAAGAAAGAACAAGACAAGGCACAAGAATATTTGAACAGTCGTGATGGAATGATTGAAAAACTAAAAGAAAATCTTTCAAGTGATAAATTAGAAAAAGTATTAAAAGCTTACAAGGTTGAAGAAATTTGGCAAATGACAGATGAACAATTAAAAGAAGCTTGTCAAAAAATATTTAAAAAATAGGAGGGAATAAATGAAATTTTATGATGTAGCAAAAGACTATATAGAAAGAATGGAATATTTAGAACAAGGTATCAATGCAGAAACAGGAGAAATGACAGATAATTCAAACCAGTTAGCAATATGGACTGAGGAGCTAACACAAGATTTAAAAGATAAATCAGCAAATGTAATAGCAGTTGTTAGAAATCAAGAGCTTACTATTGAGGCTCTTGATAATGAAATAAAAAGACTGCAAGCTATGAAAGATAGCCTAGAAAAGAAACTTAATAAATTTGAATGTTATATAAAAAATGTAATGGTTGTAAATGGGATAGAAAAAATTGAAACTCCAATAGGAAATATCAAATTTACTAAATCAACAGCAGTTGAAATTTATGATGAAAAGTTAATAGATAAAAAATTCATCAAGATTGAAACAAAAGAAAAAATTTCAAAAACTGATATAAAAAATGCTCTAAAAGCTGGGGAAGAAGTTCAAGGAGCAAGACTTGTTGAAAATAAAAATTTAAAAATAGGAGAATAAAAAATGAAAAATATGGAGGAAATATTAAAACAGTTTTTAGATAAGGATATATCAAGGGAAATTTATTATGTCCCTTCAAATACTAATAAAAAAGAATTAGATGATATTTTGAAACAACTAAAAATAAGAGTTATTGAAAATGGAACTTTTCCAACACTCACAAGAAAGTATCATACTATTGCAGGAGAAAATTTAGGGAAAGGAATTATTATAGCCTTTGAATTTTATGGAATAGAAGGAGCTTTAAAATTCATTAGAGATGTTTCAATAGAAGCAGAAGAACAATTAATAAAAAATAATAATAAATTTTTATTAGATGTATTACTAAAAGAGTGTAAAAGAAGTTTAAAAAGATTAAAGGGAATATTAAAAGTTGGAATTATGAGAATAGACAAAATGTTAAATGAATGGGAGTAAATAAAATGGAGAAATTAGGATACACAAGACAAACTCAAAAACTTATATACTGGCTTTTAGATGATTTTGCTAACTTTTGGCAAGGGAATGAAGCAGGAGCAAGACCATCATTTATAGAACTTGCATACACAAAGCAACTTATGAAAAGAGAGTTTACTAAAATCTATGATGGATTTGACACTGTTAAAAATGCTCAGGCGTTCCTAATTTCTTCTATTATGAATAAAGATAATCTAACAGTAGATGAATTGACTAGCAATGTTATAAGAGCATTACAGAGCCTAGCAATTCAAAATGGTGGATTTAGTTTATCACTTGGAAGCCTAACTCAAAAACAAGCCAATGATTTTGTTAAGTGGCTATTTGAAATGGCTATCTATTGGGAGATACCTTTAAGACAAGAAATAAGAGATTTATTTGCAGAAGATTATCAAGATACATTTATTTGGGTAACACTTAAAAAGAAAATATGTTGTATATGTGGTAAACCAGGAGAGCTACAACATTTTGACAGAGTTGGAACAAGTGGATATAAATCAGATACTGGGCTAAATTATCGTGTAATGTGCTTGTGTAGAGAGCACCACGATGAAGCCGATAACTGTATCAGTAGGATTGATTTTATGAAGAAATATCATCTTGCTGGGATATATCTAAGTCCAGAACAAGTAAAGGAATTGAAAGAAATATATAAAGGACACTTTCAGGCATTTAAGGAGGAGAAATGAAAATAAAAGAATATGCAACTGAAAGGATAAAAGATATTCAAGAATTTTTAAAAGGAGATGGAATTGAAGAAAGTATAAGAAGAAATAATTATTCTGTTATAGAAATTCTTGAATATATAGAAGATATGTGTATGGCAGAAGTAAAAGAAACATTAGAAAGATTTGAAAAAAAATTTGAAATTTATTATGAGAAAAACGGCTTTGATGAAATTTCTGATGAGTATATGCAGCAAATAGAAGCTTTAAAGTCAGTAGTAATTATGTGTAAGGAATAACGACTATTTCTATTTTGGAAACAGTCGGAAAATACAAGAGGTTAATATGAGTAAAGAAATGGAGATATTTTATAAAAAAGCATTAAAGAAAATATTAAACTTTAAGGCTAGTGAATTGAGTACAGTTGAATTTGAACAAGTAAAAAGAAATTCAGAGAAATTACCAATTTATAGATTTGTGAGGAGAAGGTGATGGGAATTAATGTTAATCAATTTTATAAAAACATAGATTGTCCAAGAGAGTTTATTTGTGCTCACTGTGGAGATCATGTCTATGTTACTGATGTTAAAGATAAAAGAGTTAAGTATTGTAGTGCAAAATGTGAAAAGCAATATTGGAGGGACAAGAGCAAAGCTGATGCAGCATACAAAAAGAGAAGTAAAGAAAAAACACTTGGTATGAGAAATTATAGCAAAAAAGAAATGGCTATTAAATTATACAGAGAGAAAAAAGAAGCTGAGGAAACTGAAAATATAGGAGGGAAAAAATGAATACATTAGCAGATTTAAACACTAAACTTTTTGAACAAATGGATAAATTAAGTAAGGACGATATAAGTTCAGAAGAATTAGAAAAAGAAATAGCTAGAAGCGAATCTATGATAAAGATAGCAAATGTAATTATAAGTAATGGGGATTTAGCTTTAAGAGCAGCTAAATTTAAAGATGATATGATGAATGCTGATAATAAACTACCTAAGATGTTAGAGGGTTAGCTTATGAAAAAATACACAGATGACATTATAGATTTTTTAAGGGAAATTGCTCCTGGAAAAACTTATAAAGAAATAGTTGAAATATTTAATAAAAAATATGATTTAGAGATGACAACAAAAAAGTTAAGTAGTCTTCTTGGTAGAAAAAAAATAAAAACAGGAACTACCGGATGTTTTAGAAAAGGTTTTATTCCTTGGAATAAAGGAGTTAAAGGATATATAGGAGCCAATAAGACATCTTTCAAAAAAGGTAATAAACCAAAGAATTGGAGACCTGTCGGAAGTGAAAGAATTAATGATGAAGGTTATACACTTATAAAAGTTTCCAATGAAGGTGGTATGTGGAAGAGATGGGCTCTGAAACATAGAGTTGTATGGGAACAACATCACAAGAAGAAGATTCCAAAAGGCTCTGTGATTATCTTTGCAGATGGAAATAAAAATAATTTAAATATTGAAAATTTAATTTGTGTAACTAGGAATGAATTAAAGGTACTTAATAAGTGTAGATTAATAAGTTCTGTCCCTGAATTAACTAAGACAGGATTAAATATAGCTAAGATTAAAATTAAGTTAGCAGAAATAAGAAAGGAGAAAAAAGGTTGAATATAAGAGAATATCTATCTTTGAATAGAAATAAAATTGTTTCAGCTTTTGATAAAGAAGATATAAAAGATTTATTAAATTTTAAAGAAATAGCTAAAAATCTAAATATGGAAGGAATAATAGTATCTGGAAAATATATAGGATTTACAGATACATATAGATTATTTGCAGTAGAAGATACAGATAAAGAAAGAAAAGGGGTAGATGATCCAAAACTATACTCTATAACTTTATTAAATGAGTTATTTAAAGCAGAAACAATAGCAATATTAAATAATGATAAATTAGCTATTCAAATAGGAACTGAAATAACAGAATATGAAGCTTTAAACAAAAAAGCATTAAATATAAAAAAAGTTATTGAAAATGATGAGTGTACAACATTTTTAAAAGCTAGTTTTGTAAATAAAACTACAACAGATATAGTTTGGAAAATGCTAAAACTAACAAAATTTAATACAAGAAAATATTTTATTTTTAAAGATAACAAAGTAAGAGTTGAAGCTTATCCAAATGAGGACTCAAAATTAATACTAGACAATCTGTTTGAATATAACAAAGATAAATTAGATGTTAAATTTAACTTAAATGTTAAATATATTGATTTATGGCTAAAATACATAAAAAATGAATTTTTTAATATAAGTTTAAGCACATCTAGCAGTGCTATTAAATTTAGTAATTGTAATGTGGTTTATGTAGTTATGCCAATGATGATTTTATAAAAAATGGAGGAAGTAATGGAAAAAGAAAAGGTATTAGAGATAGAAATAACTAAGATTAATGATGAGTGGAGTGCTTGGTATATAAAAAAAATAAATGAAAGGAAGTTAAAACACATAAATCCGAACGAACTAGATAAATTAGATAGTAATATATTATGTTTTGGATGCGGAGAAATTTATCCTAAAACAAAATTTGATAAAGAAAGAATTGATAGAGTAGGACTTTATGGTGAGTATTATGAATACCAAATTAACTTAGAAATAAAATACAAAAACAATTATGATGAACCTTATTTTATTAAAAATGAATATGTTGAAGATTTAAAAAGTATTGTAAATTTAGTTAATGAAAAATATGGAATACCTAAGAGATGGAGAGGCGAAAGAAGTGATAAATATTTCAGTATATTTGGAGATAGTGAAATTTCAGAAACCACAGATAACTATTTCCTAGAAGATCAAAGGAGATATGAGTGGGGAAATTACTTCAAAACAGAAGAAGAAGCACAAAAAGTAAAAGAAGAACTAGACAAGTTCTGGGCTAAGGTAAGAGCAGGAGAGATTGGAGGAGATAAATGATATTTTTAATAATATTTTTAGTTTTAATTTTAGTGTTAACAGATGAATAAAAAGGAGAATTAAAAATGTGGAAGTGTAAACATTGTGGAAATACAGAATTTTATGAAAGAGTTACAGGAGGCTATGAAGAATATAGTGGATATGATAAACAAGGAAATCCATTAGAACTTGAAGAAAGTGATTATGAAACAGAGGTTGAATGTAAAAACTGTGGTAATTATGGAACACATATAAGCCATATAGCTGATTGGGAGGAAGAAGATGAGAGAGATTAAATTTATAGCTTGGCATAAAGAAAAAAAGATAATGGGAGAAGTGCTAGGTATTGATATTCTCCATAAAGAAATATTTTTTTCAAATGAAGATGTTAATTGTTATGAACATACAGATTTTAAAGATATTGAACTTATGGAATACACAGGGTTAAAAGATAAAAACGAAAAAGAAATTTATGAGGGAGATATTGTAAAACTTAGAGCTAATCACGGAATTGGAGTAGTTAAATATTATGATGAATGGGGAGCTTTTGTTATTGAATATATCAAACCTAGACCATTAGCAGTATTAGGAATGAATTACTATAAAGAAGATATAGAAGTAATAGGGAATATTTATGAAAACTCAGAATTACTAGGAGAAAACAAATGAATACACCTGAAATGGAAAAATTAATATACTGGTATTTTAAAGAGAGTAGTTTAGTAATTGTTCCAAGAGTAACTAAAAATAACGGATGGCTAGACACAGGAGCAGACCCTATGATTTGGAAAAATATAGTAAATCACGAATGTGATATGTTAATTGTTACTAAAAAATACTATTTAACAGAAGTGGAAATAAAAATATCTTTATCTGATTTAAAAGCTGATTTCAAAAAAGAACATCAGCATAAAGATGAAAACATTAAAAATTTCTACTATGCTTTTCCAGAAGAAATGAAAGAGAAGGCTATTGAACTTATACCAGAAGAAGCAGGAATATTAATAGCAGTCAAAAAACATTTGAATAGTGGGTATGAATATAGAGAAATTGAATGTTATAGAAAGCCTAAAATAAATAAAGAAGCTAAACCTATAAATGATATTGTCTTATCAAGAATTTATAGACTTGGTTATTTAAGATATTGGAATTATAGAATATTAAGGACGGAATAAATGAACAAAAAAATTTTAGATGTATGCTGTGGAAGTAAGATGTTTTGGTTTCAAAAGAGCAGAGATGACACAGTGTATATGGATAATAGAGAAGTTGAAGATGTATTGTGTGATGGCAGAAAATTAGAAATAAAACCTGATATAATAGGAGATTTTAGAAATATCCCTTTTCCAGATGAAACATTCAAGCTAGTAGTTTTTGACCCTCCACATTTAAAGAGAGTTGGAGAGAAAAGTTGGTTGGCTAAAAAGTATGGCCATCTAGGGAGTAACTGGAAAGAAGATATAAAACAAGGCTTCAAAGAATGTTTTAGAGTGTTGAAAGTCAATGGAATATTAGTTTTTAAATGGAATGAAGAACAGATTAAACTTAATGAAATATTAAAGCTAACTGATGTTAAACCTCTTTTTGGGAATAGGAGAGCAAAAACACATTGGTTGGTATTTATGAAGGAGTGCGATAATGGAATTTAAAAGACCAGAAAATTTTGAAGATATATTAAAATTACAAAAGCATTTAGATGAAAATTTGAATAATGTTAGACCTAGAACACTTAGAGATATTGTTTTATCTTTGATAGCTGAATATATTGAATTTAACGAAGAAACTCCTGAAAGTCATAAGACTTGGAAAACTAAACCTTATGATAAACAAAAAGAACTTGAAGAACTTACTGATATGTATTTCTTTTTAGCACAAATGGTAAATTTTGGAATAGAACACAGTAAAAGTTATGGAGTTGTTAAACACGAGATAATAAATTCATTTAATGAAAAATTTAAATATAATTATTATTCTAAGATTTTGAATAGTTTATTTCTTCCAGCTTATAATTGTGATTCTTTATCTATCGCAAAAGAAATATTTAAAATTACTGGAAGTTATGGCTACACAAAAGATGACATATTAAATTGCTACTGGGAAAAGTGGCAAAAGAATATGCAAAGAATAGGTAAGGAGTGGAATTGATGATATTTTTATTAACAGTATTAATGGCTTGTATTTTTGATAAAGATTTAAGTATTTGGATATACTTATTAAGTTTCTTGATAGATATGGAAATAATAAACTATATATGGGAAAGGAGATAAGATGTCAATAATAAAAATACCAAAAGCATTTGAGTTAGTAAAAGATAAAGGTGTTAGTAAAGGTAGTTTGTGTTGGTATATTCAAACTGGCAAAATACCTAAGTGCTTTTATAAAAAAGATGAAGATAAGTTAAGAGGAGATTATTTAATAGATGAAGCTGAACTTTGTAAATTCTTTGGAGTAGAAAAATAATCTCAAAAAAATAAAAAAAGGAGGTGTAGTTTATAATGAAGGCTAGTAATGGAATGGGAACAATAGTTAAATTAAGTGGAAAAAGAAGAAAACCTTATGCTTTAAAAGGACAAGGTGTATACACTGAAAAAGGTTATTATCAACCATTGATTGAAACATTTGCTACTAAAAAAGAAGCCGAAGCATTTAGAATAGCATATTTTAATAATAAAATTTTAGAAGAAAAAGAAATTGAAATTTCTAAAAGCCAAAAAACTTTATTGTTTGAAGATTTGTATAAAATATGGCTAGAAAATAAAAAGCCTACTAAGACTTCATTAAGAAATTACACCTCATATTTTAGTAACAGCAAAAGACTTCATAAGTTAGATATAAAGAATATAAATGGTATTCTATTACAAAAGATTTTAAATGAACTTGATTTGAGTAAAGGAACATTAAGAAATTTAAAATCATTCTGGAAACAACTTTTTGACTTCGCATTATTAAATGATTTTTGTCAAAAAGAATATGTTAGTTTTTTGAAACTTCCAAGCGAAGAAAAAGGGAAAAAGACAAGCGATAGAAATAGAATCTTTACAGCAGAAGATTTACAAAAACTATGGGATAATCTTTATAAAGATATTGATAGATTTAAAATACTAGACATTATATTAGTAGACTGCTATACTGGATTAAGACCAAGTGAACTTTTAAATATAAAAAATGAAAGAGTTTTTCTTGAAGAAAGATATATTGATATCACAAAATCTAAAAGTAAAGCAGGAATAAGAAAACTTCCTATTTCTGATAAAATATATGATATAATAAAAAATAGATATGATCCTGGTGAAGAATTTTTATTTACAAGATATGATGGAGCTAAATTAACATATGATACTTATGATTATGAGTTTAGAGAACTTATGAAAGATTTAGAAATTGAATATCATACAGCTCATGATTGTAGACATACATTCGCAACATTATTATCTAATGCAGAAATAGATAAAGAAATAATTATAAAATTAACTGGGCATAGTAGTTATAAAATAACATCTGAAAAATATATCCATAAGACATTAAAAAACTATCGTGATGCAATTAATAAAATATAACTTGTTACTTATTTGTTATTTATTAATTATTTTTATATAAATTTATCTACATCATAAGTTTTGAATTTATTGTATATAGAGATGTTAAAAATTCAATTATGAATTATAGTTTAATTTCTACAAAAAAGCCCGAACTTGAAAAAAGTTGAGGGCTTTTTTGTATTCTTATACTTTTTTTGTTAACATTTTGTTACCAATTATTTTAGCAAACTAAAAAAATAAAATTTCAAATAATTAACAATTATGTATTTAACTAAACTTTGACAGTCATTAGGAGTTTCTATTTTAAATTTGACTTTTTATATGTAAAGATATTATATACAATATAAAGATAATAAAGGAGGTTATGGAAATGTCAATGAAGTTAATAAATATAAGAATGGGTGAAGATTTGAAAAAAAATCACTTTTAGTGTATCAATAGACCCATTCTATTCAGCTAAAAATATAGGTATCTTACAAAAAATGAAGTAAAAGAAGGTAAAGTTATTATAAAGACTATTGAAAAATTGGAGGCTATGGAATAATGAAAATAAGTTTTTCTATTCAAGCTTGGGAAGAATATTTATATTTTCAAAGTCAAGATAAGAAAAGATTAAAGAAGATAAATGTACTAATAAAAGATATTGAAAGAAATGATGTATTAAAATCATTTATACACTAAACAGTATCAATATATTAAAATATGAGACTACTACAACTTTTTATTTGCAATAGTCTCATTTATTTTAATTCTTATTTTTCATCAACAAAGCCTAATTCTTTTGCTCTATGACAAGCAAAGAAATGAGCTTCTCCAACTTTTTCTAATTTTGGGGATTCTTTTGAACATATTTCTTCTGCATAAATACATCTTTTTGCAAATCTACAGCCAATTCCTGGGTTAATAGGAGAAGTAATTTCACCTTCAAGCTTAATTCTTTCCATTTTCTTTCTAATGTTTATTGTAGGTATTGCTGACAATAATGCTTTTGTATATGGATGAATAGGATTTTTGAATAAGTCCTTTGAAGGAGCTTTTTCAACAAGTTCACCTAAATACATAACTGCTATATCATTAGAGAAATATTTTACAACTGATAAATCATGAGTTATAAACATATATGTCAAACCTAATTTTTCTTGTAAGTCTTTCATCAAGTTTAAAACTTGTGCTTGTATAGACACATCAAGAGCTGATACTGGTTCATCACAAACTATAAATTTAGGATTTAAAGCTAAAGCTCTTGCTATCCCTATTCTTTGTCTTCTTCCACCATCAAGTTCATGAGGGTAAGTATTTACAAGTCTTTGGCTCAAACCAACTGTATCCATAAGTTCTTTCACTCTATCATTAAGTTCTTGTTTATTTTTACATTTCTTATGAATAATAAGTGGCTCTGCAATAATTTCACTTACTGTCATTCTTGGATTTAATGAAGCAAATGGATCTTGGAATATTATTTGCATTTCTTCTCTTAATTTTTTCATTTCAGCTTTTGAATATTCTCTTATATTTTTTCCTTCAAATATAATTTCTCCATCAGTAGCTTCTAAAAGTCTTAAAATTGTTCTCCCAGTTGTAGATTTTCCACAACCAGATTCTCCAACAACTCCCAAGGTTTTTCCTTCTTCAATAGCAAAATTAACATTATCTACTGCATGTAATTGTCCTTTTGGAGTCTGAAAATATTTTTTTAAATTTTTAACCTCTAATAATACTTTATTCATTTTCTTCCTCCCAATTTTCTCTGAATTTTACTAGACCTTCTGCTATAAGGCATTGTACTTTATGTCCCTTTGAAACTTCTGTAACCACAGGTGTTCTTTGAGAACATAATTCTACTGCATGAGGACATCTAGGATTAAATTTACATCCAGAAGGTAAATTTGTTGGATCTGGCATAAGTCCTTTTATAGGTACTAATCTAGTTTTTTCTTCATCTAAACTTGGAATAGATCCAAATAATCCCAAAGTATAAGGATGTTTTGGATTTTCAAAAACATCTTCTAATGTTCCATACTCAACAATTTCTCCTGCATACATAATTGCAACTTTATCACAAACTTGTGCAACTACTCCTAAATCATGAGTTATAAGTAACATTGATGTTTTAAATTTATTTTTTAAGTCTGTCATTAAATCTAAAACTTGTGCTTGTATAGTAACATCAAGAGCCGTTGTAGGTTCATCAGCTATTAAAAGTTTTGGATTACAAGCAAGAGCTATTGCAATAACAACCCTTTGTTTCATTCCACCTGAAAATTGATGAGGAAAGTCATTTTTTCTTGTTCCTGGAATACCAACTAATTCAAGCATTTCAGCAGCTTTATTCATAGCTTCTTCTTTACCTATATGTTCATGTATTTCAATAACTTCTGCTATTTGTTCTCCAACTGTCATAACTGGGTTTAATGATGTCATTGGATCTTGGAATATCATTGAAATGTCATTCCCTCTAATTTTTCTTATTTCTTCCTCAGAAATTTCTAAAATACTTTTATCATTAAATTTTATAACTCCACTTTTTATTTTACCTGTTGGTCCTGTTATCAATCTCATTATCCCAAGAGCTGTTGTAGTTTTTCCTGCTCCTGTTTCCCCAACAAGTCCTAATGTTTCTCCTTCTGCTATATCTACACTAATTCCATTAACTGCATGTACAGTTTCATCATCTTTTACATACTGTATCTCTAGATCTCTAATTTCTAAAAGATTTCTATTTTCCATCGTTTCGCCTCCTAATAATTATTGTTTTAGTCTAGGGTCAAGAGCATCTCTTAATCCATCACCTAATAAGTTAAGTGATAAAATTGTTATCATTATTGCTACACCTGGGAAAGTAGTTACCCACCAAGCATATCTCAAATATTGTCTTCCACCTGATAACATTGAACCCCATTCTGGTGCTGGAGGCTGAATACCTAATCCAATAAAACTTAATCCTGCTGTTGAAAGGATTGCTCCTGCAACTCCCAAAGTACCTTGAACAATAACTGGTGCTAACGAGTTTGGAATTATATGTTTCATTATTATTCTTGAATTACTTGCCCCTATTGCCTTTGCTGCCTCAATAAATTCCTGATCTCTTATTGAAAGCACAGAAGCTCTAACTATACGAGCAAAATTTGGCACATAGGAAACACTTATAGAAATCATTAAATTTAGCATACTAGGTCCTAATGCTGATACTATTGCTATTGCAAGCAATATACTTGGAACAGCTAAGAAAATATCCACGACTCTCATTATGACATTATCTATTACTCCTCCAAAATATCCTGATATTGCCCCTAAAATTCCACCAACTACAACTGAAATAGATATTGCTAAAATTCCAACTTTTAGTGAAACCCTTGCTCCATGGATAAGTCTTGCAAGTATATCTCTTCCAAATTCATCAGTACCTAACCAATGTTTTCCACTAGGAGGCATAAGTCTTTCTGCAAGATTTTGTTTTATAACAATAGTGTCATAATTTGCAATAAAATCAGCAAATAAAGCCAATATAACTAAAATTATAAGAATAATTAATCCTAACATAGCCATTTTATTCTTTTTCAGCATTCTAAAAACTTCTGCCCACTGGCTTTGTTTTTTATTTTTTGTTTTTTCCATTTTGTCCTCCTACTTATATTGTGATTTTATTCTTGGATCTACAAAGGCATATAATAAGTCAACCAATAAATTAACCACACTATATACAACTGCCAAAAATACAACAGATGCTAAAACAGTAGGTGTGTCTTTTTGTCTTATAGCATCAACCATAAGTCTACCAACACCAGGCCATGAAAAAACTGATTCAGTTAAAACTGCTCCACCAAGCAATCCACCAAATTGTAACCCTACAACTGTGATTATAGGGATTAAAGCATTTTTTAAAGCATGTTTATTTATAACAACCTTTTCTGCAACTCCTTTTGCTCTGGCTGTTCTAATATAATCTTGTCTTATAACTTCAAGCATAGATGATCTTGTCATTCTTGTTACTATTGCAGCTGAACCAACTCCAAGAGCTATTGATGGAAGTACAACACTTGAAAATCCATCAAAACCTCCTGATGGGAATATTCCTAATTTTACAGAAAATAGTAAAATTAACATAAGTCCTAACCAGAAAACTGGCATAGAAACTCCTAAAAGAGCTAGAACCATACTAAAACTATCTGTAAGTGAATATTGTTTTGTTGCTGAAATTATTCCAACTGGTATTCCTATAAGTATAGAAATTAAAACTCCTAATACTGCTAATACAACTGTATTAGGAAATCTTGCAAATATTTCTGCAAAAACTTCTCTACCTGTTGTATAAGATCTACCAAAATCTCCCACTAAGGCATTTTTTACAAACCTAAAATACTGCATAAAAAATGGATCATTTAATCCCATTTTTTCTCTTAATGCTGCAACTGCTTCCTTAGGTGCACTTTCTCCCAATATTAACTGAGCAGGATCACCAGGAGTTAAATACATAATTGTAAAAACTAATAGTGTAACTCCTAACATTACAGGAATTAAAAGAACTAATCTTTTTAATATATATTTATACATTATTTCATTTCACCGTCCCAAAACTATAATTTTATTAAAAAGAGCTAGAAGTATTCTAGCCCTTTTAAATTTTTGTTCTAAATACTACTATTCTCCTATTGAAACTCCATATAATCTATGAGAATTTGCAGGATCTAATTTAAAGTTCTTAATATCTTTTTTAGTTACAACATTATTTAAAGGATAAACTATCATATACATAGGAAGATCTTTTCTAATTATTTCTTGAATTTGTTTATAAATATCTTTTCTCTTTTCAGGATCCAATTCAGTTTTTCCTGCTTCTAATAATTTATCAACTTCTGGGTTAGAATAGAAAGATCTATTTCCAGCAGCTCCCATAGTTGAAGTGCTTATTAACTCAAACATACCATAGTCTGGGTCTCTTGTAACAGTTCCCCAACCTAATAAATACATTTCATGATCTCCTCTTGCAGTACCATCTAAGAATGCTCCCCATTCAACAGTTTCTATTGTTAAATCTATTCCAATTTGTTTTAATTGATCTTGTAATATAACAGCAGTATCTCTTCTTACTGGATTATCATTTACCCAAATTTTTGCTTTAAATCCATTAGGATATCCAGCTTCAGCCAATAATGCTTTTGCTTTTTCTATATCTTGAGTATATTTTTCAACATCATAATATCCCCAAATATTAGGTCCTATTATTGAGTTTGCAGCTTCTCCACCACCTAAAAATACAGCATCTATTATAGGTTTTTGATCTATTGCATAAGATATAGCTTCCCTTACTTTTGGATTATCATAAGGAGCTTTTTTTATATTAAACCCAAGATAAGTCATTGAAACTTGTGGTCCTTCTATAAAATTGAATCTATCATCTTCTTTTAATTTATTTTTATCTATTCCAAATATTTCATAGATTACATCCAATTCACCAGTTTCTAGCCCAATAGTTCTATTAGTTTCTTCAACTATATTTCTAAATACTACATTTTTAATTGGAGCTTCACCTCTCCAATAATCAGGGAAAGCTTCTAAAGTTATTCTATCTCCACTTTGCCAAGAAACAAATTTATATGGACCTGTCCCTATTGGGTTTTGTCCAAATTTATCTCCAGCTTCAGTAGTTGCTTTTTCACTTAAAATAGCAATAGTTGTATGAGATAAGTTATTTAAAATAGCTGCCATAGGTTTTTCAGTAGTTACTTTTACTGTATAATCATCTATTACTTCAACACCATTTACACCAGCTAGAATATGAGAAACTTCTGGTTTTGTTAAAGCTCTTTCTAATGAGAACTTAACATCTGATGCTTTCATTTCATCACCATTATGGAATTTAACTCCTTTTCTTAAATGGAATATTATAGTTGTGTCATCTGGTCTTTCCCAAGATTCAGCTAACATAGGTTGAGGAACTCCATCTTCATCAAGATCCATTAATCTATCATAAATTTGAACTCTAACATTTGAAGATGGGTTATCATTTGATGCATGAGGATCTAACGATTTAGCATCTGCACCCATTCCTATAACTAATGTATCTCTTTTTCCTCCTGCTCCTGCATCTGATTTTTTATCTGGATCTCCACCACAGGCTACTAAAAATAAAACACTTAAAACCATTGCCAACAATAACCAAAACTTTTTCTTCATGATACCTCCCTTAACTTAATTAAAATTTAATTTTTGTTCTTTTCATACGATAATTATATTATTTATATTATTTATTGTCAAATAATTTATGTCTATTTTATATATAAATAATATATTTTTATTATTTTTAATCAATTTCAGCCTTTTCTTTACAATATTTATTATCCTTATAAATTTATTTTTTATTCTTCTTTTTTCTTATTATGTAAATATAAATAAATTGCAGTAGTTATGATTATAAATCCACCAATAAAACTGAATAAATCTGGAATTGTACTAAATAGTATATAATCCATTAACATACTTGTTATGATAATAACATAGTTATAGATAGAAACTTCTGATGCAGGTGCAAAAGTGTAAGCATAAGTAAGCCCAAACTGTCCCATAGCAGCTGAAACACCAATTCCAACTATAAGCATAAAAACCTCAAATAGATTAGGTTTTATAAAATTCATCATCATAAGTGGAAAAGTACAAACGACTGATAAAAGTGAAAAATAAAATACATTAATTTCTGATTTAACTTTACCATGTAAATATCTTATTATAGTATAAGAAAATCCAGCAAGTATTGCAGAAAAAAGTCCAACTAGACTTGGGATAACCTCTGGTGAAAAACTTGGCTTTATTACAAAAACAACAGCCATAAGCATTAAAATTATTCCTATAACTTGTTTTTTATCAACTTTCTCTTTTAAAAAAATACAGGCACAGATTGTTACAAAAACAGGTGAAAGTTTATTGAGCATATTAGCTTCTGCCATAGTTAAATTTTCAAGTGCATAGAAATTTGCTACCATTCCAACAAAACCAAAAAATGATCTTCCAAAAACAAAAGGAATATTTTCCTTAGCTACTTTTATAGATTCTTTTTGCCTATATAAAATATAAGCAGATGTTATAAAGCTTACTGAATTTCTAAAAAATACTTTTTCATAAGTAGGAATTCTTGGGAGATACTTTACAGCTATACCCATAAAAGTAAATCCTAGTACAGATACAAGCATCCAAAATACACCCCTAGTTTTATTGCTTATTACCACTTTTAATCATCCTCATCTTCCCTTATCTAAAAACTTTTTTAAAATCTATATTTTAAACCAGTTCTAACATTTACTATAATTCTAATTTCTGATTAATATCTATTCATACTTTTGTTCCCAATCTTTCTTCTCTTTTTATTTTTATAAAATTATAATTCCCTGTTACTTTTCTTTTAAAACTAAATAAATTAGTATTTGGAAAAATTGCAATTCTTCTTATTTGATATAAATCATCAGACAAACAAACTGAGCCTGAATCTGTTGCTAAGGCAAAAGTATAGCCTGCTTTTTTTGTCATTTTCTTAGCATAATCATTTAAAATTCCATAAGGATAAGCAAAAGTAATAATTTCTTTTCCTATCTTTTCTTCCAAAGGTTTTTTTACATCTACAATTTGATACTCAATTTCTTCATTTGACAAGGTATTAAGTTTGGGGTGATTAAATGTATGTGCTCCAAACTCAATTCCATAATCTTGCATTTCTTTTATCATTTCAACTGACATAAGGGGGAATTCTATTTCTCCTCCAGCTTTGACATCCCATTCATTATATGTAGATCTCCCCATCAAAAATATTGTAGCTTTAAAATCAAATTCTTTTAAAATAGGGAAAGCTAAATCATAATTATCTTTATAGCCATCATCAAAAGTGAGAATAATATATTTTTTGCCTTTTTCAAATCTATTTCTCCATCCTATTTTATCCAAATCTTTAAAAGTAATAACAGTATAATTTTTATCTTTTAAATATTGTAAATGTTTTCTAAATATATCTTCATATATATAAGTACCATATATTCCCTCATTTTCAGATTTATTTATTACTCTATGATACATAATAACTGGTATTTCATACTTTTTCTTATTGACATATAGTTCAAAATATTTTTTTTCTATTTTATCCACTATATTTTTTAAGTTTGTTTCTTTAAATATAATATTTTTTAATTCTTCCTTTTCATTTTCAGAAAGTTCCAAAGCCTTTTTAATATCATCTAGCAAAATATCTTTTTTAATTTTAGGATATTTCATAGAACCTATATCTCCAAAATTTGAAGCCAAGGACTTATCTAAATTTTCTTTATTAATAAATCCCATATATTCTGTTTCTCCAACGGCAATTAGTGAAGTTTTATTAAGAAGAGCCTCAAAAGCTACTCTACCTGCTCCAATCACAATATCAGATTCAAATATTTTTTCTTGAATATTAGGGACATATCCAATAAATTCTATATCTTTTTCTTTAAGTTTTACAAATCTTTCTGGTAGCTCTTTCCCACCTATAAGGCGAACTTTATATTTTGATAGTAATTCATCCTGTGATAAAATTTCAAGTATATCATAAGCAACATCTCCCTTTGGTCCTGAAAGTCTACCTACTATTGAAATAACTTTTTTATCATTTACTTTTTTTTCTAAATCTAATTTTTTATAATTTACAGGATTAAGAATAACTGAAATTTTATTTTCAGAAAATCCTATATCATTTACCATATGTTTTTTTATATTTTCACAAACAGCAATAGAGTAATCCCCAAAAGCTTTTATAATTTTTCTACTAAAATGAACAGGTTGTCTACCATGAGTAGTTGTAATAAGTGGTATTCCTGCTAATTTACAAGCTACTTGACAACTCCAAGAAGAAGCTCTTGAATGTGCATGAACTATCTGTATATTTTTTTCTTTTATAAGTTTATACAAAAATTTTATATGCTCTATTCTTTTCAATAAACTTCTTTTATTAAATTCTAATTTTATATATTCAGCCTTTGTTGGAGTAGTTAAAGTATCAGAAACTATATAGACTTTATTTCCTCTTTTTATAAGTTCATCTGCAATAGTTGTTGCGTAAACTTCTGCTCCTGTAATTTCAAGTTGAGATAATGCCATAAGTATATTCATATTTTACCTCTTATAAAAATCTGTAATTATTTACATTAATAGCTTCATTTTCAATAGCATAATCAATTTCTTTTATCATTCTAGGTATATCTTCTGGAAGATTTCCTTTTAAATTCAAATAGTTAGAAGCATGGTTTGCTCTAAATATTATAGGTCTTGTTATCTTTGAAGTATCCATACTTGAAAGTACCAATTTCATTTCTTTTAAAACTTCAATACCTTCCATATAGTCATATTTTCCCTCTTGCATTAAATTATATAATTCTGTTCCTTCATAAAGTCTTAAATTTAAAATACTTGCATATTTTGGAGATATATCAGTTATAATCTTAGCTGTATTAATTGCATGCATTTTATTATCTTGATACTTTCCTAAAAGTCCTGCAATTAAAGTAATAGATAAATCAATACCTGTGCTCATAATTTTTTTAGAAAGTTCAACAATTTTTTCTGCTTTTATACCTTTCTTTATAAATTTTAGAGCTTCGTCATCTCCACTTTCCACACCCAAATAAACAAGTGTTAAGCCTTTTTCATAAAGTTTCTTTAAATCTTCAACAGATTTTTGGTGTATAGCAATAGCTGTTCCATAGATAGAAACTCTTTTACATTCAGGAAAAACTTCTCTTATATAGTCTAAAACTTGTATTAATATATCAGTAGGCACTACAAGTGCATCTCCATCTGCTAAAAATATTTTTTCAACAGCCCTATTTTTGTATAATGCCCTAAAAGCATCTATATCAGATTTTATATCCTCTATTGGTTTTATAACAAATTTTTTATCCTTATACATACTACAAAAAGAACATCTATTGTGTGAACAACCAAGTGTAATTTGAATAATTAAACTGTATGCCTCACTAGGTGGTCTGTATAAAGGAAAATCATATAAATCGTACATTATTTTGTGTCGCTCCTTCTATCCCTTGATACTAAGATTTAATATAAAAATAAGTAAATTACATTCTTATTTATATTAGTAAAAAACAAGTGAATCTATATTCTAAATTTTAGATAAAAAATTAAGACAAGTGAGCCTAGTAAATTTCAGTGTGTCTAAGTGTAGCGAGTTACTGAATTTGTAGCGATACGTTAATTTTTTATTGTTAAGAAATTTAGCTAGCAGTGAGCTGTTTTTTACTATACTATCTGGCTAGTAATGAACTAATTTTATAAAATTATATTAAAAATTTCAATTAATTTTTTTCCTATTCCATCTTCATTATTATGTCCAACAACTTCAACATTAGGTAGTGCATCTATAAGTCTTTGGTTAGCATTTCCCATAACAAATGGTTTCCCAACTAAACTAAGCATTTCGTAGTCATTCATACTATCTCCAAATGCTATAACTTCTTCTGGCTCTATATTTAAAATTTTTAAAACTTTTTTTAATGTTTCAGCCTTATTAACACCCTTTTTCATAAATTCTAAACAAAAAGATGAGGAAACAGTTATACTTAAATCATTTTGAAATTCTTTTTCCATATTTTTTTCTAAATTTTCTATCTCTTTATCTTTTCCTAAGAAAAATACTTTTGCTGCTTCTTCATTTTCATACTTATTTAAATCATCTATATTGAATCTATAACCAGACTCTTTATGAAATTCTATAAGCCCTTCTATTTCATACTCAATTATCCAGTCATCATTAAGATAAATATTTCTATGTATATCTTTTCCCACATTATAGGTTAATAATCTTTTAACTAATTCCTTTGGGATATTTTCTACTACAATGGGGTTATTATCTTCATCATGGGCCCTTGCTCCATTTGATGTTATAAGGTAAGATTTTAAATTTAAACTATCTCTATAATATCTTGCATCAAGATAAGGTCTACCTGTTGCAATTATAAATTTAACATTCTTATCTTCAATTTGTTTTATAATATTTGCTGTATATTCAGAAATCTTATGACTAGATGTAAGTAAAGTTCCATCCATATCACAAACTACTAATTTATATTTCATTTTTTCTCCTCATTTAAAACTATATATTATTTGTTTATTATAGCATAGTCAACAGATTTTTTCTATATTGATGAAGTTAGAAATATTTAAAGCAGGTTTCTATTTGGTGACTAGAATTCAAAAAAGTGCCTTCTTAAAAATAAAATATTATTATGATAAAATAAAAAATATTAAGTACACAAGGAGGATTTAAAATGATTGATTTTAGTAATTTTTTAAAGGAAAACCTAAATGGTATCTTTACAACAGTAGAAGATGGAAAGCCAAAGAGTAGAGCATTTCAATTTTTATTTGCAGATGGAAAGAAAGTTTATTTTTGTACAGAAAATAACAAAGCAGTTTATAAACAAATTAAAGAAAATCCTAATGTTTCTTTTTGTGTACATAAACCTGATTTCTCTTATGTGCTATCTATAAGTGGGAAAGTAACCTTTACAAATGATATTAATTTAAAAGAAAAAGCATTAAATAAATATCCTGCATTAAAAGAAATATTTAAAATTCCAAGTAATCCAGTATTTGAATTATTTTATGTAGATGTTGAAGAAGTTGATACTTTTGATTTTGTAAATGGTTCTAAAAAAGAAAAAATATAGAAATTTAAAAAACTGTTACAATTTAATTTTTTAAATGTAACAGTTTTTATATTATTAGTTTTTATTAAATTTATTTCTTATTTACAATCTCATCATATCTTTTTGCTAATTCAATAGCTCTTGCTTCATTTAAATCTTTTATAGAAGAAGTGAAAAGCAAAGGTTCCATAGTTCCACCTTCAGCTTCTTTTGCATCTTTTTTAGCTTTAATATTTCTATTTTTTAACCATTTTTTTTGTTCGTTTTCTAATTTAACTTTCTCTGCTTTTGGTAATTTTTCCATAAGCAAACTATAAACAGTATTTAATTCATTTTCCCAAGTTTCTGATAATTCAGTAGTAGCTTCTCTCATATCAGCAGTTACTCCACTATCTAATTTAGTTTGTACCTTTTCTTCTAAAACTTTCATTCTTCCAACTAAATCTGTTTCATAACTATTTGAT
>ERZ773090.199-NODE-199-length-51444-cov-14.9648_pt1 | contig 51444 bp, 47 predicted proteins | sample MGYA00580579_ERZ773090 | MGnify/ENA primary metagenome ERZ773090 (study PRJEB29015, sample SAMEA2738014) | human oral metagenome | biome: human oral; feature: human-associated habitat; material: dental | place: China | collected 2132 ... | reverse complement strand
CAGAGAATAGTTTTTGAAGGGCAGTAGTTGAAGTATATTTTGCTGTTTCTTCATCGTGGCTTCATAGATGGTCACGCTTTTTCGACATAAGTCCCGTATGATTCTTCCGATACTTGCTTTGTATCTACCGTAAATGAGCTGACGACGATACTTGGGGGACGAAAACAATATGATATTACAATTCCACTTGGTATGTGATAAGCTTTCATTAGCCTCTCTCATGAACTACCTCTTTTGTGATAGTTAGTAGTGGCAGGGAAACCACTTCTATCTTAGCATTTTAGGAGGTTCTTTTCTTACCACGATAAAAGCTAACCGGAACTACTAGCACAGCTAGTGGTTTGCAAGAGACAATAATGCAAGAGAGGACGAACTTCGTCCTCTCTTGATGTTAACTGATATCAAACTTACTACAGTTGACAATGAGCCTTTTTTGTATTTTAAACTTATTCTGGCTTTTGCTCTTCCATTTGGGATTTCACTTCATCATAACTCAAAGCATGCGAAGAACTTACACTTGGTTCATCAGGCATTTCGCCAGTTTCATACAATGATTTAATTTGATGACTATCAAGTGTTTCGTATTTAAGAAGAGCTTCTGCAATCAATTTATGCTTTTCACGATTGGATTGGATAATTTCTGCTGCTTTGTTGCGCGCTTCATTAAGCAAATTACGCACTTCCTCATCAATTTCATATGCAGTCTGCTCGGAAATTGATTTTTGTGGACTTGCAGCACCAAACATTGCATGGTTTCCTTCATATTGAACTGGACCGAGTTTTTCACTCATACCATACTCTGTTACCATCGCACGTGCCATTTGTGTGGCTTGTTCAAAGTCATTGGAAGCACCTGTAGTTTGGACATTGAAAATAATTTCCTCAGCAACACGTCCTCCCATCAATCCTGCAAGTTGTTCCTTCATATCTTCTTTAGATAAAAGAGTTTGATCTTCTTTCGGGAGAGCAATCATATATCCACCTGCACGACCACGAGGTACAATAGTTACCTTGTGAACAACACGTGCATTCGATAAAACAAGCCCAACAATTGTATGTCCTGCTTCATGATACGCAACAATTTGACGATCACGTTGTGAAACTGTCTTATCTTTTTTAGACGGTCCTGCGATAACTCGGTCCTCTGCTTCATCGATATCAGAAGCATCAATAACTTTTTTATTCCGACGTGCTGCAACAAGAGCCGCTTCATTTAAGACATTTTCCAAGTCAGCACCAACAAAACCAGGAGTTTGTTGAGCAACTAGTTTTAAGTCAACATCTTCTGCAAGAGGTTTATTTCTAGCATGAACACGCAGAATAGCTTCACGACCCTTCACATCAGGCTGACCAACCAAAACTTTTCGATCAAAACGACCGGGACGAAGAAGAGCTGGGTCTAAAACATCACTTCGGTTAGTAGCAGCAATGACGATAATTCCCTCATTACCTTCAAAACCATCCATCTCAATCAAGAGTTGATTAAGGGTTTGTTCACGCTCATCATTACCTCCACCGAGACCAACACCACGTTGGCGACCGACAGCATCGATTTCATCAATAAAAATAATAGCTGGAGCTGCCTTTTTGGCATCTTCAAAAAGTGAGCGAACGCGGCTAGCACCAACACCAACAAACATTTCAACAAAATCGGAACCTGAAATACTAAAGAATGGAACACCTGCTTCTCCAGCAACAGCTTTAGCAAGAAGGGTTTTACCAGTTCCTGGAGGACCTTCAAGAAGAACACCAGCTGGTATACGAGCCCCTAGTTTTGTATAACGTTTAGGATCTTTTAAAAATTCAACAACTTCAACTAATTCTTGTTTTTCTTCTTCCGCACCTGCTACATCAGAAAAGCGCACCTTTATATCTTCTTTATTTGTCGCACGAGCTTTATTACGTCCAAAACTCATAGCTCCACGCGCTCCGCCGCCTCCGCCTTGGTTCATCATAGAAAACAGGAAGAAAGCAAAGATAGCAAATGGCACCAGAGTAGTCAACACCTGAATCCACACACCACTTGAACTTTCACGTTTAATAGTGATTTCAGTTCCCTTAGCTGAAGCTAATTTTTGTAATTCAGATACTGTTAAATCTGAAGGCAAAATAACACTAGTAAAGCGACTTACAGATGTAGAAGAGGGAGTAAAAAACTGAATACCCGTGTTATCTTTTACTTTCTTTTCTTTCTTATAAGTACCTGCAACTTCAATAACACTACCATTTGGTTGATAGCTAATATCCTTTACATTTCCATTTTTAATTTCTTTAACTAGCTCAGTATAGTTAATTTGCTGACTACGACCTACAGAACTTCCAGCTGAAAAATACTGAAAACCTGTAATAACAACAACAATAATTAAAATATATAAGAAAGGATTTTTTATAAAACCATTATTTTTTTTATTTTTCATCTATCTATCAATATACCTTTTTATTTTGTATAAACTTCTTCTTTTAAAACACCTACATAGGGAAGATTCCGATAATTTTCATCAAAATCAAGACCATAACCGACTACAAATTCATTTGGAATCGTAAAGCATGTGTAATCTGCTTCAATATTAACTTTTCGCCCTTCAGGCTTATCCAAAAGTGTGGCAATTTTAACAGATGCAGCCTTTTTTTCTTTAAATAATTCACAAAGACTTTTCAATGTTTTTCCTGTATCGATAATATCCTCAACAAAAAGAATATGACGTCCAGTAACATCTTGATCAATGTCTTTTATGATATTAATCACACCACTACTAGCAGTTCCGCCATGATAGCTTGACACTAACATAAAATCCATTTCAATGTGGGTATCAACATGCTTTATCAGTTCTGCCATAAAAGGAATAGAGCCCTTGAGAATTCCTACAAAAATAGGATTTTGCCCCTCATAATCACTAGTTAATTGAGCCCCTAGTTTTTGGGCTGCTGTTACGATCTCATCATGTGAAACCAAAACTTTCTTAATGTTTTGTTCTAGCATCTCTTTTACCTATCTAAATTTTGTATATAAAGTTTGTTATACATTATATCATTTTTTTGACTCTTACTCAAATCACTTGTTACGATTCCAGCAATTGCTAAAATTTTTCCATTTTGCTCAATAATAATAGCATTTTTTCTTTGATCTATAGGGATTTTTTGATTAATAAAATAACGACGAAGCTTTTTATGGTGTTGGTTCAAAATAATTTCATCTTGTTCTTTTCTATGTCGAAGTAAAACTTCTGTTTCACGTGAAACAAACACTTCTTGGATTTCTTTGCCACGAAGTTCTTTTCCAAAAGAAAAGCGATAATGACCATATTCCACAATGTCGTTATATTTTAACAAAATTGAATCTTCTTTTAAATCAGACTGTGGACTGATTTTACGAATCTCAAAATAATCATAATTTTTATATAATTCATAATCTGATTTAATCAATTGAGAATAGTTAGATTTTTTATTCAAAATAATTAAAAGATCAGCAAACTGTGCTTTGCTTACTTGTAAATCAGGAAATTTCTTTAAATAAGTCTGTAGCAAAAAACTTTGTACACAATAAGGTTGGTATTGGAATTCCTTTACATTTGTTAATTCAATATTTTTAGTTAAATATGCTAATGCATCTTGCATTTGAGAAATCTCTGTTCCCAATTCTATTAAATGTTTTTTTAGTTGTGGATTTTCTTTTTCCAAAATTGGGAAATAATCGTTTCGAATCCGATTGCGCAAGTAATGATTTTCTTGATTTGTCCAATCTTCAAAGTGAAAAATAGTAGGGAAATCTGATTTTTGAAAAGAAAGCAACGGTCGTATCAATTCTCCATTTGCAAATTTTTGTTTTTCTCTCATTCCTGAAATATGAAATAAACGACTGCCACGCAAAATTCTCATAAAAATTGTTTCTGCTTGGTCATCAGCATGATGTGCTGTTACTAATGCCGTACATTGTTCCTCTTTCATGATTTTTTTGAAAAAAGTATACCGAAAGTCACGTGCTTTTTGTTCTGAAAATGGACCAGAAAAACTCGATGTAAAAATCTTTACACCAAGTTTCTTTGCTATTTTTTTTAGTTCTTCTTCCTCAAAATCAGATTCTTTTCTCACTCCATGATTAATATGAGCAAGTAAAATTTCTACTTCTAATTTTTCACGATACTTATAAAGCCAGTCAAACAAGGTCATAGAGTCTAGTCCACCAGAAATAGCAAGTAAAATTCTTCTATGATATTTAAAATAGCCTTTTTTTTGCACCAATTGAAAAAATCGTTGTTCCATCATTTCAAAACCTCATAAATATCATCTGCTATTTGAGAAATGGTATCATAATCAGAATGATTTGTAAAAATAGACAGAACAAAAGGAGAACTGGCATAAACAAGAGCAACATCATGCTTAAAATCATAAGCATCCCCAATTTTATGGGCAACTTTTACATTTATATTTTTAGAAATACGCTGCTCATCAAAATTTGTTTGCGATAATGCATTGATAATATCACCATTTTGTTCATAGATAGCTTCCATCACATTTCCTGCCATCTTTGCTGAAGCATTGCGTTTTTCCACATCCCACTTTTTCCCAGCAATTTGCTTAATTGTTGTTTGATAAGTACTGTCTGATTGATTAGTAATATAATATCCTAAAATATTTGTAGCTGCATTATCTGATTCTTTTGCAATATGGTTCATCAAATCTTGAATGCTGTAGTCCTTATTATCTGATTTTTTAGAAATGCTTCCACTACCTTCGGTATCATAAGCACCTGAATAGTCATTTACAGCAGGGATATATTTTAAACCAGAGGATAGCCTATATTTTCCTTCATTTAATTGCTTCTGAGCATAATAAAGAATAAGAAGTTTTGCTACACTAGCAGAATACATTTCCACGTCTGGGTTAATACCAGCAGTTTTTCCAGAATTTAGTTGTTTTACATAGATAGAATAGTCTGTTTTATTGTACTTACTTCTTAAAATTTCTTGAACTTTATCCATACGATTGTCTGTATCAGACAGATATTTCATATCAATCCAACCTTTGCCTTCAACATAAGCATACTTTCCCGATGCTGTCTCAGCCAGTTGAGTAATTTTCACTGAATGATAAGGTAGCAGATTTGTCTTAACTTCTTTTGTTCCGTTTACAAAAGCTTGATTATAAACTACAAATGACGGCTTGAGCCACATTGTTTGAGAAACAGCTATGCTTGATTGAACAACATCATCATAAATCATTCGTTTATCAGCAGGAACGAATTTTCCATCAGCGAGTTTAAATACTGGAATACCTTGTTCATTGACCTGTAATTCAGAAAGTTTAATTGATGTATTCGGAGTTAAATTCCCAGCTACTTTTTCCAATTTTAATGATGTATAAGTTGGGATTTGCTCATAAACATTTGGATTTGTTGGAAGATTAGTATAATAGTTACTGTATATCGTACTAGTGATTTCATACTGTTGCTTTGCAGTCAGTTCTACATCTTGTTCTGTACTTACTACTATGTTTGCAGTGAAAAATGCCGGCAACAATAATAAAAATAATAACTTACGCATAATCTCCCCTTTCCTTTTTGAACTCTTCTAATTTCAAAGCTTGATTCTTTTTGGACAACTCTTCTAATTTTTCATCTGAAAACTCCAAAAATTGTTCAACTGTTTGTAATAAATTTTCCATTTTTACTGTGGCAACAATCCTGGGATTGTATAAACACGTTCTCCTTGCTTAGAATAATAGTATTTGGCGCGTGCATACTTAGCAGCATATTCTTCATCTTTTAATTTATTAGCAAAAGCTTTTTGAGATTCTTTTTCGTTACTTATTTCTTCATATTTCTTTTGCAAATGTGTCAATTGTGATCGACGTTCTAGTAAATTTTGATAACTTTGAATCAAATTAAATGTCGGTAAAATAAACAATAAGATGACTAAAATCAATACCCAACCCATAAAGCGATTCTGTTTTCTTCTTTCCTGCTCTAAATAACGGCGATGTTGATTTTCATCTCGTATATAGCGATTATTTAATTGAATAATATTTCTAGCCATCTACTTCTACCTTTGTTTCTTTTATAATGTCATACATTTTAGCGGCGTCTTCTTTTTTCGTGCTATCTTTCATTTCCAGAACACGGACTAATAAAATTTTATTTCCAAAACGAATCTCTATTTCATCATTGATTTTTAAATTTGCTGAACTTTTAGCTAAAATTCCATTTACTTTGATTCTTCCCTTATCGGCTACTTCTTTAGCGATAGGACGACGTTTTATAATACGGGATACTTTCAAATATTTATCTAATCTCATAAAGTTACCTCAATTTATTATTTTACCATTTTTTAAAAAAATATTATAGATGAAAGTAAAACTTTACAGAATTGTAAAGTTAGCAATCTTTCTTTTGATTTTTAATTTCTACTAATTTTTCAGAAAATTGCAGAAGTTCTTCTAAAATTTTATAATCTTTTTTATTTTTTACATTAAATATAACTTCAATCAATCCTTTATTTTCTGAAATTCTTGCTTGTAAATCTGTTACGGAAAGGGCTTCAAAATAATCTTGGGTTAAGAAAAAACGTTGAGAAACTTTTTCAAACCGAACCACTACAGATTGTTGTTTTCTCTCAATGAGTTGCACAAAAACTTGATCTAAATAAAATTTTATAAGACCAATTTCCAATAGAAAGGCAACAACATCTGGATATTCTCCGAAACGATCAATCAACTCATTCTGTAATTCTTCATAATTTACACGACTGTCAATCTCATGAATCCGTTTGTAAATTTCAATTTTTTGCCTTTCATCAGCAATATAATCACTAGGAAGATAGGCATCAATTTGTAAATTAATTTTAGCATTTCCTTTTTTCCTTTTTGTCTCTTTTCCTTGTCTCTTAGCAATAGCTTCCTCCAGCAATTGAGAATACATTTCAAATCCAACAGAATCAATAAAGCCAGACTGTGAACTTCCTAAAATATTTCCTGCACCACGAATGGATAAATCACGCATAGCAATTTTAAAACCAGAACCCAATTCTGTAAAACCTTTTATAGTTTCTAAACGTTTTTCAGAAACTTCTGTTAAAGACTTGTCAGGATGATACATGAGATAAGCATATGCAATACGATTGCTACGACCAATACGCCCTCGCAATTGATATAAAGTTGATAATCCCATGTGATCTGCATTTTCAATAAAAAGAGTATTAACATTAGGAATATCAACACCAGTTTCAATAATCGTCGTTGTTACTAGAAGATCATATTCCCCATTGATAAAATCAAGTAAAGTACTTTCAAGAAGAATTTCACTCATTTGACCATGCACATATCCAATAGAAGCCTCTGGAATCAGTTCTTTCAATTCTGAAACTTTTTGCTCCATTGTGTCAACTTTATTGTAAAGATAGTAAATCTGCCCCCCTCGATCCATTTCTCTTAAAACTGCATCTCGAATAACTGTTGCATTATTTTCTAAAACATAAGTTTGAACTGGGTAGCGATTTGTTGGAGGAGTTTCAATAACTGATAAATCACGTATTCCTAACATAGACATATGGAGTGTACGAGGAATAGGAGTCGCTGTCAAAGTTAAAACATCAACTTTTGTTTTCAACTCTTTTAATTTTTCTTTATGCTTAACTCCAAAACGTTGTTCCTCATCAATAACAATGAGTCCTAAATCAGCAAATACAATATCTTTTGACAGGAGACGATGCGTTCCAATAATAATATCCACCTGCCCTTTTTTTAGTTTTTCTAAAATTGTTTTTTGTTCTGATTTACTTTTAAAACGACTTAATACTTCAATATTGATAGGAAAATCATTAAAACGTTCCTTAAAATTCGTATAATGCTGTTGAGCTAAAACAGTAGTTGGAACTAAAATTGCCACTTGTTTATGATCATTTACTGCTTTAAAAGCAGCTCTCATAGCTACTTCCGTCTTCCCAAAACCAACATCCCCAACTAAAAGACGATCCATAGGATGATCACTTTCCATGTCTTTTTTAACTTCTTTTATAGAACGCAGCTGATCTTCTGTTTCTACGTAAGGAAAATCATTATCAAATTCTTGCTGGTAAGAATCATCACTAGAAAAAGCAAACCCCTTTAATTGACTTCTCTCTGCGTAAAGTTTGATTAAATCCTCAGCAATGTCTTCGACTTGATGTTGTACTCTCTGTTTAGTTTTTTGAAAACGTCCATCGTTTAATTTATTGATTTTAGGCGCTTTACCATCACTTGCAACATATTTAGAAAGAAGCTGAATCTGATCAACAGGAATAGAAATACGATCTGCATTTTGATATTGAATAGTGAGATAATCACGATGAATTCCTGAAATTTCAATCGTCTCAATTCCTAAATATCGCCCAATTCCATGAACGTTATGAACAACATAATCTCCTTTTTCCAGCTCATTATAATTTTTCAAACGTTCAGCATTAGAAATACTTTGCCTGCGAACTTTTCGTTTTACTTTTTTTTGCAGAATATCATATTCAGTGATTAAAACAATTTTTTCGTCTACAAAATTAAATCCTTGAATTAAACGTCCTTCTACTAATTGAACAGTATGTTTATGAATTTTGGCATCATTTACATAATCAAGTGGAATTTCATATTCTTGTAAAGTTTTATGTAAACTTTGTAAAGTCAATAAAGAATTTGATTGTATAATAACTGTATAGTTAGATTTTTTATATCGACTAATTTCCTCTTTCAAAAGCTGAAATTGACTAAAAAATTCCTGCATAGGATACTCATTAAACTGATAAAGAGAATCAAATTTTAAATTTCCTAATCCTTTATGAAAAATTGAAAAGAAGGTAGCTGGTTTATACTTTCTAAATATTGAATATGTATCTGCAAAATAAGATTGATTTGCAACAGCTTTGCTTTTTTGTAAACTTTCTGTCAATAAATTTGTTGCTTCTAATTGAAATTGAGCATTCTTATTCATGATCTTTTGAAAGTCATCAAAGAAAATTGGGCTATGTTTTGGAAGATAATCAAGAATTGTCCATTCATTTTGATAAAAATAAGACAATAATTTTCTAATATCAGCATGTTGAGTCTGTTCTTTTATACTAGTTAAAATTTCCTCTAAATAGGATTTCAACGTCAAATCTACAGTTTTTTCTATAAGATTTTCTATTTTTTTCTGTGCATTTCTATAATCTACTTCAGTAAATATGATATCTGTAGCAGGATGAATACGTACATGTTCTACATTTTGAATAGAAATTTGATTTTCAGGATTAAATAGACGAATACCATCAACTTCATCACCAAAAAATTCAATTCGAAAAGGCATTTGACTAGAGCGCTCAAAAATATCTAAAATATCACCTCGAAGACTGAACTCTCCTTGATTCAATACTTGTGATACTTGTTTATAACCTGAATTTGACAATTGATGAATCAAATCTTTTAATTCATATTCACTTCCTATTTTCAAATTAATATAAGCCGAATTAAAGTTAATGGGATTAGGTAAAAATAGTTGACTAGCAGCCACATTAACTATTAAAAATCCTGATTGTTGAGAATCTAATAAGAAATCTAGAGCTTCTAGACGAGCAAAAATCTTTTCTTGAGAAGAGAAGACAAACTCAGCTAATGGAGTATCATCTGCAAGAAATGTATATACTTTTTCCTCTCCCAACAATCCAATCAAATCACTAGAAAGTTTCTCCGCTTCACTATAACTAGACGTTAAAATCAGAATTTTATGATTCTCCTCTACACAAGAGGCCATGGTGATAGCCTTACTTGAAGATGACAATCCCATCAATAGTTGTCGAGTTGATTTATTTAGATTTTTTTGCCAATCAGCTATTTGTTTATTTTGATTAAAAAACTCAATAATATCCATTTTTTATCCATTGTATTGTTGCATTGTTTGTTCAAAATCATTAGACTGTAAATAATACTTTACAGCATCGTCAACCTTGTCAAGTGTATTTAAAATTATAGCATAATCTTCTTTTGCAAATTTTCCTAGCACATGGTGAATAATTGTCATATTATTTTTGGGACGACCAATACCAATTTTAATTCGTTTAAATTCTTGAGTTCCAATATGTTTAATAATTGATTTGATGCCATTATGCCCACCAGCAGATCCTTTCGCCCTAAGTCGTATTTTTCCTACTTCCATATCTAAATCATCGTAGATAACTACTAAATCCTCAATATCTAATCCATAATAGGATAAAAGAGCATGAACAGCCTTCCCACTCTCATTCATAAAAGTTGTCGGTTTTACAAAATACACTTTCTCACCATTAAAAAAGGTAGAAGCTAGTTCTGCTTGAAAAATTTTATCAACTGTAAATGTTAATTGTTTTTCTTTACATAGCTTGTCAATCATCATAAATCCGATATTATGTTTTGTCTCAAAATATTTTTCTCCAGGATTTCCTAACCCTACAAACATCTTTACCATTTTTTACCTCCAAAAAGACCAAAAGGGCTGGAAAAGTTTTTCCAACCTTATTTATATTTAATTTACATTACTTTACACATTAAATCTAAATTCCATAATATCGCCATCTTGAACGATATATTCTTTTCCTTCTTCGCGTAGCCGTCCTGCTTCCTTGACTGCTTTTTCACTCCCATATTTTACTAAATCATCATAAGACATGGTTACAGCACGAATGAATCCTTTCTCAAAGTCTGAGTGAATAATTCCAGCTGCTTGTGGTGCTTTTATGCCACGTTTAAATGTCCAAGCTCGAACTTCCTTTTCTCCTGCTGTAAAATAAGTTCCAAGTCCTAATAAATGATAAGCTGCTCTGGTTAATTTATCAACTCCAGATTCATCTAAGCCCATTGCTTCTAAAAATTCCACCCTATCTTCATCATCAAGTTCAGAAATTTCTTCTTCAGCACGCGCAGATATGACAACTACCTCTGCATTTTCAGTTGCTGCAAATTCGCGAATTTGTTGAACATAATCAATATTATCAGGATCTGCTACCTCATCTTCACCAACATTAGCAACATAAAGCACTGGTTTTGTGGTCAATAAAAATAATTTTTTGACAATCTTTTGTTCTTCCTCATCAAATTCAATGGTACGAGCTGATAAACCATTTTCCAAAACTGGCTTAATTTTTTGCAAAACATGAAACTCAGCTACTGAATCTTTATCTTTTTGGGTTCGAGCAACTTTTTCCACACGTGCATAGCGTTTGTTGATACTTTCCAAATCTGCTAAAATCAACTCAAGATTAATTGTTTCAATATCAGCCATTGGGTCAACAAAACTCGACTCACGTCCTTGCTCACGCATAACATTTTCATCATCAAAAGCCCGCACTACATGAACGATAGCATCTACTTCACGAATATTAGCTAAAAATTTATTACCAAGGCCTTCACCCTTCGACGCTCCCTTGACAATACCTGCAATATCTGTAAACTCAAACGTTGTTGGTACAGTCTTTTTAGGAACAATAAGTTCTGTCAACTTCTGTAAACGGACATCTGGTACTTCAACCATACCAACATTAGGGTCTATCGTCGCAAAGGGATAGTTAGCTGCTTCTGCTCCCGCTTTTGTAATTGCATTAAATAAAGTGGATTTTCCAACATTAGGCAATCCCACAATTCCTGCTGTTAAAGCCATTTCGCGCTTCCTTTCATCTTTTCAATTCAATAAATCATTATACCATATTTACAGCCATTTGACTTACAACTTAATCATTTTAATAAAATATTGCATTTACCTCATAAAAATATTATAATTTTATTAAGCTATAGGAGGTAAATACCATGAAAAAAAGTTATTTTAAACAATTGTTACTTGGCTTTGTTACAATTGTTTCACTAATTATCCTTGGAGCATGTGGAGCCCAAGAAAAAACAATGTCATTCCAAAGAATTGATCAAAATTTACAATATGACTTACGATTAACTTATTATTATAAAGGAGATATTGTCACAAAACAAACTACTGATTCATTTTGGTCTTATAAAACATTAGGAGCTACTAAAAAAGAAGATGTTAAAGATAGAATTGATAAAGCTTCACAAATGTATCAAAATATTAAGGGGATTAAAGAAAAAGTTGTTTATGAAGATAAAGGAGTTAGAGAAAGTTTAGAAATTAACTTCAATAAAGTAGACTTTGATAAATTAGTAAACTTACCTGGAATGTACACAGATAAAAATACAAGAAAATCTAAAAAAGTTAGCATGAAAGCTAGTAAAAAGTTCTTAACAAGTAAAGGTTTTAAAGAAGTTACAGATGGTAAATTTGAAAAATTAAAATAAAATCAAAACGGGTGGTTTATTTGTCTTGCACCTTACGGAGCGAGACGGACTGAAAGTCACATAATTATGAAAAAAGTTCTAGGAAATTAATTTCCTAGAACTTTTTTCAATTTTCGTCCAAAATCATATCGGCTCATCATCACAATATGTTGACAATTTGTACAGCGAATTTTAATATCTGCACCTACTCGAATAATTTCCCAACGATTTGCTTTTTTGCCTGTGGATTTAATGATACAAGCATGTGGTTTTTTCATTTCAACAAAATTTCCTACATTATACATTAATTTGTTCTCACTGGTGTAATCAATTGAATAAAGTTTTCTGCGTCATCATTTGGTACCAAAGTGAATGGGCGAACAGCTGAAATAAAGCTGATTGTAACTTTTTCACTGTCAATAGCTTTTAAAGAATCAATTAAATAAGTTGGATTGAAACTAATGGTTAAATCTTGACCTGAAATACTTTCAGTATCAATTTCTTCATTCACACGTCCAACTTCAGGGGAGTTAACATGTGCACTAACTACACCATTTATAATTTCTAATTTTACTGTTCCATTTTGAGTCGCATTTGAAAGAAGACGTGCACGTTCCATTGCATAACGAAGATTGTTAGTATCAAAAGTAATTATGTTATTAAAATCAGTTGGAATTAAACGATCGGTATCAGGATAGTTTCCTTCAAGAAGCCGTGTATAAAAGCTAATATTTTCACTTCTAAAGAGCAATTGATTATTTGTGAAGTAAATTTCTACTGTTTCAATATCATCCGTAAAAACGGCTGAAAATTCGCGTAAAGAACGACTAGGAATAACAACATCAAAGTTATCTCCGTTTTTTTCTAAAATAATTTGCTTTTGACTCATCCGATGAGAATCTGTTGCAACTGTCTTTAAATTTTTATTTTCTGTTAAGACAAAATGAACTCCTGTTAAAATCGGACGACTTTCTTGTGTACTAGCCGCAAAAGCTGTCTCATTAATGATATTTTTAAGAACACTTGTTTCAAGAACCAAGGGATTACTTGCTGAAATTTCTTGAATACGAGGATATTGATCTGCATCTTTTCCTTTTAAAATTATTTCTGATTTTCCACTTGTTAGAACAATCTGCTTTTGATCAATTTCTTTAAAATCAAGTGTTATATCAGGAAGACTTGATACTACATTGATGAAAAAAGTTGCTTCAAGTAAAATAGAGCCCGAAGAAGTTACTAAAAGCCCTGCATTTTCGTTTTTAATTGAAATAAAATTTTCAATAGAGATTTGACCATTAGAGCCAATCAATGTAATCCCTTCATTTGTGACATCAATTTTTACTGTAGAAAGAATTGGTATAGCATTTTTGTGACTAATAGCCCGCTTGGTAGTATTTAAAGCTTGTAAAAATAAATTTTTATTGATTGAAAAGTTAATCATAGAAACTCCTTTTATTATTTTATGATTATTAAGTTAGTAGTAATAGTAGTTTGTGTGAAACTTGTGGAAAAGTTTTCAAATTAGTGTTCGAATGCAGAAATAAACTTGTTTATAAATTGTGAATAACTTTAACTCTTTTTCTACAGTTATACACAATTATTTGATTTTATTCTTTATATTTTCTATTTCTAAGCGAAGATTATCATCTGTTTCGAGCATTGTTTTAATTTTTCCATGAGCATGTATAACTGTTGTATGATCTTTGCCGCCAAATTCTCTTCCAATTTTTGGAAGGCTATTATCAGTTAACTCACGAGCAAGATACATAGCTACTTGTCTAGCAAGAACAATATTTTGAATACGACGACTTCCTTTCATTTCTTTAACGCTAACGCCATAAAAATTTCCAACTTCTGTTTGGATTTTATCAATTGGAATAACTAACATTTGACTTGCATCTTGTTTTCGAGCTCGAATAGCTTCAGCAGCAACATCAATTGTAATTTCTTTAAGATTTTTCACTCTGGCCATGAGAGAAATATCATTTAAGGCACCTTCTAAATCTCGAACATTTGAATCAAATTGACCTGCTAAGTATTCCAAAGTATCATTTGGAAAAATATAGTCTAAATCTTCTATTTTATTGCGTAAAATGGCAACTCTTGTTTCGAAATCTGGTGGGGTAATATTTTGAGTTAATCCCCATTTAAAGCGCGTGACTAAACGTTCTTCAAGATTGTCCAGATGATCAGGACTACGGTCACTTGTTAGTACAATTTGTTTATTATCTCCATGCAAAGCATTAAAAGTATTAAAAAATTCTTCTTGAGTGGAAACTTTCTTTCCTCCTAAAGATTGAATATCATCAATCAATAAGAGATCAAGGCTTCGATAAGTTCTCTTAAAGCTTTCCATTTCACCTAATCGAAGGTGTTCTAAAAAGTCGTTGATAAAAGTCTCAGCAGGAATGTATTTTACTCTGGCATCTGGTATATTTTCTAAAATTTGATTTCCAATTGCGTTTAATAAATGGGTTTTTCCTAAGCCTGGACCACCATAAATAAATAACGGATTATAAGTTGTTGCCAAATTTTCAGAAACAGCAAGTGCAGCTGATAGTGCCCAAACATTTCCATCACCTTGAACAAAATTATCAAATGTATATTTTGTTTTTAAACCAGTTTCAATAGGAGGAAGGCTTGGTGTAATTACTGAATGATTTGTATTTGTTGACTGATTAACCTCATCCTTCTCTTCTTGAAAGATATAATGCATTGTAATTTGATTATTATACACTTCAAAACCTGCAGTAATGATAACATCTGCTAAATTTTGTTCCCAAAATAATTGTTTGACTGTACTATCGAGAAGTATAGTAGCTTGAAAATTTTCAACTTTAATTAATCGAGCTCCTGCAACGAAATAATCATACGTATTTTTTTTGATTTGTTTTTGAGCTAATTCTAAAACACGCGCCCAAAAACTAGTTTCTTGTGCCATAGAAAACCTTCTTTGCTAATTCAGTTTTTTTGTCTTCTTTTAATAATCTATAAAAAATATTTTACCATAAACTATAAAAGTTTTCCACAATCTGTGGAAATAAATTCACATTGTTCTTTCGAGTTTTCCACAGATTGTGAATAAAACAATTTTCCTGTGATTTATCAAGATTTTCTTATAAAATAATAGTGGATAATCCTGTGAGTTTAAAAAATAAAATTAACAGCCTTATTTAAAGCTGTCAATAATTCTTTGATATTCTTCTTGACTTGAAAAGTGAATACAGATTTTTCCAGATTGCGATTGCTTAGAAAATTGGAGTGAGATTTCTGTACCGAATATCTTTTTTAATCTGTTTTCTTCTTCTTTGAGAAAAAGTTGGTACTTGTTTTTTGCTGAAGTCTTTTTTTGATGTGGATGCAATTGTTTTTCTAGCTGTCGAACTGAAAGTTCTTGAGATAGGATTTTAGTGAACCACTGATTTTGCTCTTTTTCTGATAAGTTGATAAGTAAACGAGCATGTCCTTGAGAAATTCTTCCTTCTTTTATCGCTTCCATAATATTAAGAGGTAAGTTTAATAAACGGACAGAATTTGTAATATAAGGACGTGATTTTCCCATTGTTTGAGCGATTTCTTTGTGTGTCAACCCTTTGTCAATTAAATATTGATAAGATTGTGCTTCTTCTATAGGATTTAAGTCTTCTCGTTGTAAATTTTCAATAATGGCTTGCTTCATCATTTCATCATCTGTTACTTCTTTTATAATAGCTGGTATATTAGTTAAGCCTGCTAATTTAGCAGCTCTAAAACGCCTTTCACCAGCTAATAATTCATAACCAATTATTGGAGATTTTCGTACAATGATGGGCTGAATAATCCCATGTTCTTTTATAGAATTAGCAAGTTCAGCAATTTTTTCTTCTGAAAATTCTTTTCTTGGTTGATAAGGATTTGTTTGGATGTCATTGAGTGTAATATATTGATATTTTTCCATGTTTATATAGAATAACACACCTTTACAATTCTGTAAAGATGTGTTAATAAAGTGTCAATTATTTGAATCTAAATCTTTTGTAGATTTTGTCAGCTTAATAGTAGTTGTTGTTTCTTTTCCATTACGATAAAATGTAATTTTTATATCATCACCAATTGAATGTTTGTATAAAGCAGATTGTAAATCACTTACTGAGGAAATGTCTTTGCCATCTACTTTTGTAATAACATCATATTTTTGAAGCTTTCCTGCTGCAGGCATCCCAGCTTGAGCTGAACGTACAACAACCCCACTAGTTACTTTGGATGGGAGTTTTAAGCGTGATAAATCTGAATTAGACAGATTAGTGATGTCGATCATTTGGATTCCTAGAGCTGGTCGTGTAACAGTTCCGTTTGCTTCTAATTGATTGATAATATTAATAACATCATTAGATGGAATGGCAAAACCTAATCCCTCAACAGAAGTTCCACCGTTGCTAGCAATTTTACTTGAAGTAATACCAATTACTTGTCCTTGGATATTTACAAGTGGACCACCAGAATTCCCTGGATTGATAGCTGTATCAGTTTGGATAGCTTGTGTTGAAATAGTTTGACCGCTTTCAGATTTTAAAGACACATTACGATTTAAGCTAGAAATAATTCCTTGTGTCACAGTATTAGCATAATTTGATCCGAGTGGACTTCCAATCGCAATAGCTGTTTCACCAACAGTTAATTTACTAGAATCTCCAAACTCAGCAACTGTTTTTACTTTATCAGCACTAATACGAACAACAGAGATATCAGAATAAGTATCTGAACCTATAATTTCTCCAGGAACTTTATTCCCATCAGCCAAACGAATATCAACTTTTTTAGCACCATTAATAACATGGGTATTGGTCACTAAGTAGGCGTATTTTCCGTCTTTTTTATAAATAACCCCAGATCCTTCACTAGCCACTTGTTGAGAATTATCGTTATTAGTATTTGAATCATCATTTCCAAAAACACTATTTTGAGAATTATTATTAGCATAGGTAATAACAGATACAACTGCATCCTTTACTTTGCTTACAGCTTGTGTTGTAGAATTTGTATTTTTATAAGCAGTAGTAACTTTATTAACCTTAGTTGTTGTAGAACTATTTGTTGATAATTTTGATGAGGTTAAGTTTCCAAATAAACCACCAATAAAACCTATAGCTAAGACCATGAAAAGCCATAATAATTTTTTTGTAAAATTTGAAGAATTTTTCATATCTTCCTCCTAGTTATTTCAATTACTGAAAGTATAAATAATTTATCTTAATTATAACTTAAATGTTTAACCTTATCCACAAATTGTGGATAACTTTCAAAATCTGTGACTTTCTTAGTAATTTATAAGGTTTTTGAAAGAAAATTTAAAGTTTTATCTTGTGAATAAGATGTGAAATAACTGTGGATATGATAGAATAGAAATATGAAAATAAAACTTGTAACTGTTGGAAAATTAAAAGAAAAATATCTTAAAGATGGGATTGCAGAGTATGCAAAACGCTTAAAACATTTTACTAAATTTGAGTTGATTGAACTTTTAGATGAAAAAACACCTGATAAAGCAAGTTACTTAGAAAATCAACAAATTCTGGAGAAAGAAGGGAATCGTATTTTATCGAAAATAACTGATAAGGAATTTGTGATTGCTTTAGCTATTGAAGGTCAACAATTTCCGTCAGAAGAATTTAGTAAGATATTGAGTGATATAACCATTCGTGGAATTTCAAATATTACTTTTGTGATTGGAGGAAGCCTTGGCTTAGCTAATACTGTTAAAAAAAGAGCTAATTTATTGATGAGTTTTGGAAAATTGACTCTTCCTCATCAATTGATGCGATTAGTTTTAGTAGAACAAATTTATCGAGCATTTATGATTCAACAAGGAAGTCCTTATCATAAGTAATCTTGACGTTGTGGACTTTTTTTGTTAAAATGATAAAGCATTGGTCTCATAGCTCAGCTGGATAGAGCATTCGCCTTCTAAGCGAACGGTCGCAGGTTCGAATCCTGCTGGGATCATATAAGTTTAAAGGCACGAGAGAAGCGTGCCTTTTTCTATATCTGTGTAAAAAGTCTTTTGAGATGTAAAAATGTGTTTTTTGGAGATTTTTTCAATTTGGTTTTAAAAATTTTGTATAATTACTTTGTAAGATTTCTTACAAAAAACAAACATTAAGGAGAATTTATGAAAAAAATTTTTAGCAAAAAGGAAATAACTAAAGTGGAAGTTGAATCATTTAAAGAACTTACTGATGAACAGTTAAATAAAATTGTTGGTGGAGATAGAAGAGATCCTAGAGGAATAATTGGAATTGGAAAAAAATTATTTGGTTAGGAGATTTTATTGTTATGAATCTGGATAAAATATTTATAATTATTTCTTTTATTATCGGAATTTTATCTTTTTCAGTTGTTCATAAAAAAATTAGTAAAGTGAAAATTATAGATTTTCGCTTTACTTTATTGTGTTTATGTTTATTTTTATTTTCAGCCTTTATAAATTCAATAAATTCCTTATTAGCTTATTTATGTTTATTATTAGAGCCTATTATAATTTACTTTTATTTTTATCGTTTTAAGAGATATGAGAAGTATATATCAGTTTTTGCAACCTTTTTAATTTATTCATCTGTAACCACTTCTGAAACCTTCTTTTCAGTCATTATTTCTTCTGTCACAGGTGATGAGTTTGTTGATAGATACTGGGGATTGTTCTATATTTTTATCAATATTATTTCTTTAATTTTTATTTTAAAAACTATTGATTATTTTAAGTTTAATTTTAAATATTTTAAAAAGGTTGATTTCAAAGATAAGATTGTACAGTTAAATTTTTATCTATTATTCATTCATTTTTTATTAAATGTATCGCATTGGCTTAGCAATATGAAAAGTTTAAATAGTTTTTCTAGTATGATTGCGACGATTTGCTTTTTGATGTTTATGTCAATTTTATTCTACTTACAATCTATTCGCGAAAAATATGAAAAAGAAGAACAAATTAAGCAAAAAGAACAGGAACAACTGCAATTACAAAAATATACAGATGAAATTGTGAGTCTTTACAATGAAATTCGAGGTTTTCGTCATGATTATGGTGGGATGTTGGCAAGTTTTCAATCAGCTATTCATACAGGTGATATAAAAGAAGTGGAGCGAATCTATCAGGAGGTTCTGGTAAATGCTAATTTACAGCTTCGTTCTGATAAATATACGTATTTTGATTTAAATAATGTTGGAGATTCAGCACTTAGAAGTGTTATGACGCAAACATTATTTAAGGCACGAGATTACAATATAGAATTAACATTTGAAGTAAAAGATTTTGTTAAACCTTTGCCAATTAAATTGTTAGATCTAGTTAGAATGACAAGTGTTCTTTTAAATAATGCCATAGAAGGAGCAGCAGAAAGTTATCAAAAAACAATGAATGTTTCTTTAGTAGATCTGGATACAGAAACGATCTTAGTTATTCAAAATTCACGTAAGAAAAGACCTCTAGATTTGGAAGAAATTTACCAAACTGATTTTTCAACAAAGGGTGTGGGACGCGGTTTAGGTTTAAGTAATATTAAAGAAATTATTAATAATTATGAAGGAATTATTCTGGATACTAAAATCGAAGATGAATATTTTATACAAGCAATGAGAGTAAGGAAAGAAGGTCTATAATGAAAGTACTAATATTAGAAGATGAAATTACACATCAAGTTAGAATGGAAACAACATTGGCAGAAATAGCTAAGGAAATGGGGATTCCGATAAAAGTTAAAATAACTGGAAAAGTAAGAGAATTTAAAGAATATATTGAAAACGATGAAGTAAATCAATTATATTTTTTAGATATTGATATTAAAGGTGAAGAAACAAAAGGGTTAGAAATAGCCAAATTTATACGGCATCACAATCCTTATGCCATTATTGTTTTTGTTACAACAAAATCAGAATTTGCTACTATGACGTTTAAATATAAAGTATCTGCATTGGATTTTGTTGATAAAAATTTGAATGATGCTGCTTTTAAAAAACATATAAAAGACAGTATTGAGTATACAAAAGCAACGTTGATTGAAAATAAAGATATGGTTGATTATTTTGAATATAGTTTCCGTGGTGGCGAAGTTAGAATGCCTTTTAATGATATTTTATATATTGAAACGACAGGTTCTTCTCATAAATTAAGAATTGTTGGTAAAAACTTTTTTAAAGAATTTTATGGTACGATTGCAGATATTCAGGAAAAAGACGAGAAAACACAGCGCTTCTTTTCACCTCATAAATCTTATCTAGTTAATATTGGAAATATTAAAGGTTATGACAAAAAAATGAGAGAAATTATTTTTTATGAAGATCACCGTTGTCCGATTACTCGAATGAAAATTGGAAAGTTGAAATCTATTTTAGAGGAGTCAAAAGGATGAATAAAAACTAAATTTTTAAATAAAAACTATTGACAAAGTTTTCCAAACTGGTATAATAGTATATGTTCTGTGAAAGAGCATATATGGTCCGTTGGTCAAGGGGTTAAGACACCGCCTTTTCACGGCGGTAACACGGGTTCGAATCCCGTACGGACTATATTATCCGGCATAGCTCAGTTGGTAGTAGCGCATGACTGTTAATCATGATGTCGTAGGTTCGAGTCCTACTGCCGGAGCTACTAAGCATTCATAAAGGATGCTTTTTTATATTAGTAATATATAATAAAACCCAAACTGTCTTTTTGTTCAGTTTGGGTTTTTAATTATAACAATTTTTTCTTTCGTATCTTATTATAAATAATAAAGAACGAGATTCCAGATAAAAATGCTATACTACCTTCTTTTAGGCCATTCGGGATAAATGTCAATTTAATTTTTCCCTCTCCTTTTTTTACATTAACCTTCATAAAGCCATTCTGTGCTCTTGAAATTTTGATTGTTTTCCCATTTTGCGTTGCAGACCAACCTTTATCATAAGGAATGGTGAAGAATAAAGAACTATTTCGTTGAGCTTGATAATATGCTGTTATTGTATTATATTTTGTTGTTACTGATACTTTTTGTTGTTGAATCTTGTTTATTGCTTGTTGAAAACGATTTGTATCAAGAGTATAAAATTCAGGACTATCAAACGAAACTTTTGAATTATCTGGAAAAGTTACTTTTACAGTTATGGTTTGCTTGTGATTAAAGTATCCAAGATTAAAAAAAGGAAAGACATTATTAGTACCATAATGCATTTTTTGATTGTTGTTTACAGTTATGTCAACTGATTTTTGGTTGTCATTTGAGAAAGTTAAGTTTGGTAAAGTTAAATAAACTTGACTATTTGCTGGAACTTCTAAAGTATAAGAGACACTGGCAAAAGAATCATGACCATTTTTATCTACTTCTGCAACTATTCTATTTCCAACCTGTTTAAAATTATGATTACTTGTAGGAGTTAATCGGTGATAGTATTTTAAATTTAATCCAGAAAGTTGATTGAGAAAACGAGTTTGATTATCTAACGTTAAATGATTAAACTTTACATCTTTGTAAATTGAATTTGTTAGAAATGCTAGTGAATTAGCATTTCTATTTTCATAGAGTGTTAAATTATCTTTAGTCTTAATAGACGAAAAACCATATTTCTGAGGATTATTTGTTGAAATATTGTATTTTACTCCTAATAAGCTATCCATAATAATACTATTATTTTGATAACGTAAATTTAAATTCGTTCCAGATGATTTGAAACCGAGTTTATCAAGAATAGAACTAGCTGCAGTATTACGAACAGAAGAAAATTGAGAGATACCATTATAATTGTACTTCATGCTGTCATTTCCAGTTTGAATAGACAATTTTTCGGTTCTAAAGAAATTTAAGTTTTTCTTTTTACTATATTTAACGAGTGAATCAATAGATGTTAAATCTTGTTCATAAGCATTCCTACTTGCAAAGATCCATTCCTTTGCAATTCCTTCCATTTGATAAAAGCTATTTAAACTAAGTTCAAAACAAACAAATAATAAAGTAGAAACTGTAAATATTTTAGAAGGGATATATTTTTTTGTATAAGCCCAAAAAATTAAAAGATAGGCGACTAAAAACTCTAATGTTAAGATAAAATTAACGGAACCTAAAAATTTGTAATGTTTCTTAAAAATAAAAGTAGAAATAAACCCAAATCCTAAGATAGAAAAACTAACTAGAATATTTGTTAGTTTAAATTCCTTTAGACGTTCTAAACTTTCTGCAGCTAAGAAGATAATGACAATGGAAAATGTCCAAGAATAACGATGTAGAAACATATTTGGCGCATGCATACCTTGCCAAAATAAATCTAACGGTTGTAAAGAAAAGCTAGCTACTAAAATTGTAATTAAAAGAAAATAAGCAAGTTTCACGTGAAACTTAATAGATCGTAATGTAAAAAATAGAACTGCTAACAATAATGGAATGAGACCAACATAAATCATAGGAATAGAGCCATATTTAGTTGTGTCAAAAGCTCCAATGAAGTTTTTGGCAAAAATATCTAAATACCAACTTTTTTCAGTCAGTAAGGTTGTCACTTTTGTTAATTTTTCACCATGAGTTTTTAAGTCTAGAAAAGTTGGTAAAATCATGATAAGACTCGTTATCCCAGCTAAAATTGATACAATTGTAAAGTCCAGGAAAGATTTAATCCTAGTTTTAAAATCCCATGAAATTTGAACAATATACCATAGAATAAGAAAGAGAACCATCATGTATCCAAAATAATAATTTTGAATGAAAAGAATTGACAGAGATGTAAAGTAAAGAACATAACCTTTTTGGAATATCAAATAATGTAAACCAAGTAAAATAAGCGGAATAATGATGAAAACATCTAACCAAGTTTTTATTTCAAGTTGACTAACTGCAAAACTCATTAAAGAATAGGATGTTGACAGTATTAAAATATAATAAGGACAAATTTTTTTGAATATATTTTTAATGCTTATGAAACAAGTCAATCCCATCAAACCAAACTTTATCAGAGTAAATAAATATACTGCATCTGGCATATTTTTTAAATTGAAAAAGTAAACTAAAGGTGATAAAAAACTTCCAAGATAATAGCTAGATAAAGCATAAAAATTTAATCCAAGTCCACTTGTAAACGTGTAAAAAATACTGTCTGTACCATGCAAAATATTTCTTAAAGTAACATCGAAAATGACATACTGATGAAAACCATCTCCCAAAAGTGGAGAAGTGTCACTTTTCCAATAAATTCCATTTATAAAATAAGTTAAAAACAGGATAAAAAATGGGATAAAAAATGCAAATAGATAATAAGGTTTAAGAAGTTTTTTGATTTTTTTCATAGGTTATTATAAATAATAAAATGCTAAAAATTAAGGAACTGAATCTTTTATCAGCTCCTACTGTCGAAAAGGTTTAATCTTTCCAAAGGTTCTTGACTTTTTCTTGTACTTCTTGATTTTCTAAAAATTCATCATAAGTTTCGTCAATACGATCAATGACACCATTTTTAGAAAGAACAATAATGTGATTGGCAAGTGTCTGGATAAATTCATGATCATGACTAGCAAAAATAATAGATTCTTTAAAGTTTTTCAGACCGTCATTTAGGCTAGAAATAGATTCTAAGTCTAAGTGGTTGGTTGGATCATCTAATATCAAAACGTTTGATTTGAGAAGCATGAGTTTTGACAGCATGACACGAACCTTTTCCCCACCTGACAAAACATTGACAGGTTTGTTAACTTCATCACCAGAGAAAAGCATACGCCCTAAGAACCCTCGAAGGAAAGTATTGTCATCTTCTTCTTTACTTGCAAATTGACGGAGCCAGTCAAGAATAGATTCCCCACTAGCAAAGTCTTTGCTGGTGTCTTTTGGTAGATAAGATTGACTAGTTGTAACGCCCCACTTTACAGTTCCTTCATAGTCAATATCTCCTATAATAGCTCGAATCAAAGCAGTTGTTTGAAGGTCGTTTTGTCCAATCAAGGCTGTCTTATCTCCAGGACGCAGAATGAAGCTGATATTATTAAGAATAATATCGCCGTCAATCTTGACAGAAAGATTTTCGACTGTCAAGAGGTCGTTTCCGATTTCACGTTCTGCTTTGAAGTTAATAAATGGATATTTACGGCTTGATGGGACAATTTCTTCCAATTCAATTTTGTCAAGCATTTTTTTACGAGAAGTTGCTTGCTTAGATTTTGAAGCATTAGCAGAGAAGCGAGCAACGAATTCTTGCAGTTGCTTGATTTTTTCCTCAGCTTTAGCATTGCGGTCTGCTAAGAGTTTAGCAGCTAATTCACTAGATTCTTTCCAGAAGTCATAATTACCAACATAAAGTTTGATTTTACCGAAGTCTAAATCAGCCATATGGGTACATACTTTATTAAGGAAGTGACGATCGTGAGATACAACAATAACGGTGTTTTCAAAATCAATCAAAAAATCTTCTAGCCAAGAGATGGATTGGATATCAAGACCGTTTGTTGGTTCATCTAGTAACAGAACGTCTGGTTTACCAAATAGAGCTTTAGCAAGAAGAACTTTTACTTTATCTCCATTTGATAATTCGTTCATATTTTGGTAGTGGAGGGTTTCAGGAATATGAAGATTTTGTAGCAATTGAGAAGCTTCGGTTTCGGCTTCCCAGCCACCTAATTCAGCAAATTCACCTTCTAATTCAGCTGCTCGGACACCATCTTCATCAGAAAAATCAGGTTTCATATAAATGGTATCTTTTTCTTTCATAATATTATAAAGATGCTCATTCCCCATGATAACTACGTCAATAACTCGATTTTCTTCATAGTCAAAATGATTTTGTCGAAGGACTGAGAGACGTTCATCTGGTCCGAGTGAGATATTTCCAGTAGTTGGTTCGATATCGCCAGCTAAGATTTTTAAAAAAGTTGATTTTCCTGCACCATTAGCGCCGATTAAACCATAAGTATTTCCTTTTGTAAATTTGATATTTACATCATCAAATAATTTTCGATCACTAAATCGTAGTGAGACATCCGATACTGTAAGCAATATTTTTCTCCTAACTCTGTAATTAGTTTCATTTTACTAGAAAATTTGACTTTTTTCAAATGATTCAGGGATAAAATATTACATTTTAGAATATAGAGAAGTAAGAAAAAATAAATAGATTTATAATAAATTTATAAATTTTTAGGAGGAAAAAATGAAAATTTTATTAATAAATGGTTATCAAAAGCATGATTTCTGTAAAGGAGAATTAAATTTTAGTTTGTATAATGTTATGTTGGAAAATTTACGACACAAACATGATATTCAGTTATCGTCAGTTGAGGACTACAACGTAATAAACGAAAGAAATAAATTTTTGTGGGCAGATTTGATTATTTTTCAATTTCCTATTTATTGGTTTAATGTGTCTGGAAAGTTAAAGCTGTATATGGATGAAGTTTTTGAATATGGTCAATTTTATTCGTTTGCAGATACTTATGGTCAAGGTGGTTTAATGAAAAACAAGGAGTACATCTTATCCACAACTTGGAATGCACCAGAAGAAGCGTTTAATAATCCGACTACATTTTTTGATGGAAAAGATGTTGATGATATTTTGATTTCATTTCATAAGACCATGGAATTTTGTGGTTTAAAGAAAAGAAAAACACTATCTTTCCATAATGTTGTAAAAAATCCTCAATTTGAATCTTACAAACAAACAGTGGAAGATTATTTTTTAAAAGAATTGTAAATATGATGTAAAGGAATAGTAAAGTGTTAGTTGTTTTTAATTTTAAAAATCAGATGTCAATCAAGCAACAATTAGAATTGTTAGAGAAGTTCAATCAACCAATAAACAAGCAGCATCAATTGATTATAGCTCCTATTATACCAAATTATGATGAGTATCATTTTGACATCGCAGTTCAAAATTTGTCAATTAAAGGAAGAAATGTAGGTGATTTATCACCTCAACATTTAAAACATTACAATATAAACTATGCTTTTGTAGGCCATTTAGAAAGGCAAAAGTGTTTAAATGAAACAACAAGAATTATTCGATCAAAGCTTGACAATGCTTTACAGAAAGATATTGTCCCTATTATTTGTGTAGGAAATCATGAAAATCCTATTTTTGAATGCACAACATATTTAGATGGTTTGAATCTTCAGGATAAACATATTATCATAGCTTATGAAATATTAAGTGCAACATTAAAAGGAAAAAAGGATTATTCATTTACAAAAGTTGAAGAAAGTTTCCAAGATTTAAAAAATTATTTAGATAATTCAAGTGTAAAGTTTGGATTTACATATCAGTTGATTTTTGGTGGTGGTGTAAACTGTAAAGATATTGAACAGATTTTAACCATTGGATTTGATGGTATTCTTATCGGAGATAGAATTGAAAGTTTGGTTGAAACCTACCAGTACTTACTAAAAGATACTCTTGTATTGATGTAGAAAGACAAGGAGAAGAAAAAATGAAATCAATTTTAGTAACAGGTGGAGCTGGATATATTGGCTCTCATACTGTAAAGGCACTTTTAGATGCTGATTATGATGTGCATGTTTTGGATAATCTAGCATCAGGTGTCAGGGATGCGGTGGATGTAAGAGCGCACTTTAAAGAACTAGATGTTTATGATGAGCTGGCATTAAAAGATTATTTACAATCTCATAAAATTGATGCTGTATTGCACTGTGCAGGGGAAATCGTTGTTAGTGAAAGTATTGAAAATCCTAGTAAATATTTTGCGGCTAATGTAGCAGGCATGAACCATGTTTTAAAAGTATTATCAGAAGTAGGCATCAATAAGATGATTTTTTCATCAACGGCTTCAGTTTATGGAAATAATTGTATGGATAAACCAGCAAATGAGGATACGCTATTAAATCCAGTAAATCCTTATGCAGAGACAAAACTGATGGGAGAACGTATGATTTATTGGATGGCCAATCGTTATAATTGGAAATATGTTATTTTTCGTTATTTTAATGTTGCTGGTGCTGCTATGGATGCTTCAAATGGTTTGAGAGTTAAAAATCCGACACATATCATCCCTAATATTAATAAAACGGCTCTGGGACAAAATGATGCTTTAAAAATTTTTGGCGATGATTATGAAACGAGAGATGGTTCATGCATCCGTGATTATATTCATGTTTTAGATTTAGCTCAGGCACATGTAAAGGGACTTGACTATTTGTTTACAGATTCGTCAACGTCACAGATTTTCAATCTAGGAACTGAACATGGTTACACTGTCAAGGAGATATACAATACTGTAGAGCAAATTTTACAGAAAAAAATTCCTCATGAAATTGTCGCACGTCGTGTCGGTGATCCAGCAAGTGTGTTAGCAGATACTGCTAAAGTAAGAGAATTTTTAAATTGGCAAGCCTGTTATTCTTTGAAAGATATTATATTATCTGATTATAATTGGCGTGTGAAAGCTGGCAATTCCATTGTCGAATAATTTTTAGAAGTGTAGAAATAGTTTCTACACTTTTTTCTTGAAAATGGTATAATATTATCAAGAAAATTCAAGGAGAATGTGATGTCAAAACCTATTATTTTAACAGGAGATCGTCCAACAGGGAAGTTACATATTGGTCATTATGTAGGAAGTTTGCGAAATCGTGTTTTATTGCAGGATGAAGGGAAATATGAATTATTTGTATTTTTAGCTGATCAACAAGCTTTGACGGATCACGCTAAGGATCCTAAGACAATTGTGGAGTCAATCGGGAATGTGGCATTAGACTATTTAGCTGCTGGCTTAGATCCTGAAAAGACAACTATTTTTATTCAAAGTCAAATCCCAGAGTTGTCAGAACTGTCAATGTATTATATGAATCTGGTATCACTAGCTCGTTTAGAACGTAACCCAACTGTCAAGTCAGAGATTGCTCAAAAAGGATTTGGTGAAAGTATCCCGACTGGTTTTTTAGTTTATCCAATTGCACAAGCAGCAGATATCACTGCTTTTAAAGCAAATTATGTTCCAGTAGGTAATGATCAAAAACCAATGATTGAACAGACTCGTGAAATTGTGCGTTCTTTTAATCATACTTATAGTTGTGATGTCTTGGTAGAGCCTGAAGGCATTTATCCTCAAAATGAAGCTGCAGGGCGTTTACCAGGGCTTGACGGGAATGCAAAAATGTCTAAATCTTTAAATAATGGTATCTATTTATCTGATGATATGGATACTCTACAAAAGAAAGTGATGAGCATGTATACGGATCCTGACCATATCAAGATTGAAGATCCTGGTAAAATTGACGGTAATATGGTTTTTCATTATTTAGATGTATTTGGTCGTCCAGAAGATATGCGAGAAATTACAATAATGAAAGAACACTATCAACAAGGTGGACTGGGAGACGTGAAAACAAAACGCTATTTATTAGAAATTTTAGAGCGTGAATTAGGTCCAATTCGTGAACGTCGTGTTGAATTTTCAAAAGATATGGGAGAAGTCTATACTATGTTACAAAAAGGTAGTGATAGAGCACGGCAAGTAGCTAGTCAAACACTTTTTGAGGTAAAGTCTGCTATGGGAATTAACTATTTTCAATAAAAATGAGCAAAACTATCACCTAACGTGATGGTTTTTACTTTTTACTAAAATAGAGATTGACAAATACAGATAGAATGGTATCATATTAACAATAAATACGAGCTATGCTCAATAAATAAAGAAAAGAGGAATTTGTGGATGTCTAACTGGGACGTTAAATTTTTGAAAAAAGGTTTTACTTTTGATGATGTATTACTCATTCCTGCTGAGAGTCATGTTTTACCAAATGATGCTAATTTACAAACAAAATTGGCTCAAAATTTGACACTCAATATTCCAATTATCACTGCAGCAATGGATACTGTTACAGAAAGTAAAATGGCCATTGCTATTGCTCGTGCTGGAGGTCTTGGTGTTATTCACAAAAATATGTCTATTGAGCAACAAGCAGATGAAGTTCGGAAAGTTAAACGTTCGGAAAATGGAGTTATCATTGATCCATTCTTCTTGACTCCGACTCATACGGTATCAGATGCAGAAGAATTGATGGAGCGTTATCGTATCAGTGGAGTTCCTGTTGTTGAAACTCTTGAAAATAGGAAGCTAGTTGGGATTATTACAAATCGTGATATGAGATTTATTATGGATTATAATCAACCTATCTCTGCGCATATGACGAGTAAAAATCTTGTGACAGCTCCTGTTGGAACAGATCTTGAAACGGCAGAACGGATACTTCATGAACATCGCATTGAAAAATTGCCGTTGGTTGATGACTATGGTCGTTTGTCTGGTTTGATTACAATTAAAGATATTGAAAAAGTAATTGAATTTCCAAATGCAGCCAAAGATGAGTATGGTCGTCTTTTGGTTGCTGGTGCAGTAGGAGTTACTTCTGATACATTTGAGCGTGCAGAAGCTTTATTTGAAGCAGGGGCAGATGCCATTGTCATTGATACAGCACACGGACATTCAGCGGGAGTACTTCGGAAAATTGCTGAGATTCGTGCACATTTTCCAGAACGAACGTTGATTGCAGGAAATATTGCCACTGCAGAAGGTGCGCGTGCGTTATACGATGCTGGAGTTGATGTTGTGAAAGTTGGAATTGGTCCAGGTTCAATTTGTACCACTCGTGTCATTGCTGGAGTTGGTGTACCTCAAGTGACTGCGATTTATGATGCTGCACAAGTTGCCCGTGAATACGGGAAAACAATTATCGCAGACGGTGGCATCAAATATTCTGGAGATATTGTAAAAGCTCTGGCTGCGGGAGGTAATGCAGTCATGCTTGGTTCAATGTTTGCTGGCACAGACGAAGCACCAGGTGAAACGGAAATTTTCCAAGGTCGTAAGTTCAAAACTTATCGTGGAATGGGTTCCATTGCTGCTATGAAGAAAGGCTCAAGTGATCGTTATTTCCAAGGTTCTGTCAATGAGGCAAATAAGTTAGTTCCAGAAGGAATTGAAGGTCGTGTAGCTTATAAAGGCGCAGCAGCAGATATCGTTTTCCAAATGATTGGGGGGGTTCGTTCTGGTATGGGCTACTGTGGAGCAGCTAATCTTCAAGAACTACATGATAAAGCACAATTTATCGAAATGAGCGGAGCTGGTTTGAAAGAAAGTCACCCTCATGATGTTCAAATAACGAATGAAGCTCCAAACTATTCTGTTCAATAAAATTATAAAAGCTCTGCACTATATGATGTAGAGCTTTTATAATTAACTAAGTTGACATCGTTGTAAATTTTAATAACATACACTTTACATGTTTTTTTTTGTTAAATTTCCTTCGTGAATTGAGAAAATTTTAATATCAGAAGGCATGTTTTGTAAATGTTCTAGAGTTGTTGTGGTGATAAATGTTTGGATGTTTTGGGAAATAGATTCAAGTAGATTAAGTTGACGGTTATTGTCAAGTTCACTCATGACATCGTCAAGTAGAAGAATTGGTTTTTCTTTAGTAACAGTTTCCATAAGCTCAATTTCTGCCAGTTTGAGAGATAAGACTACGCTTCGATGTTGTCCTTGACTACCAAAATTAGCATTCATATCATTGATATAAAAAGCAATATCATCTCGATGGGGACCAATTCCAGTAGTTTTTTTAAATAAATCTCTGCTACGACTTTGTTTTAATGCAATTCGAAAAGCTTCTTCTAGTTTATTGAAATCTGAAAGTCGAATAGAAGAGCAGTATTTAATAGTTAAATTTTCTAAATTATTTGAGAGTTCCAAATGTTTTTGCTGACCAAAGTATTCTAATTTTTTGAGAAATTCTATTCGATGCTGCATAATGCGGCAACCAAACTCTACTAACTGATCATCCAAGACAGTTAAAAAAGTCTCATCTATTGTTTTTGCTGTTTTTAAATAAGTATTTCTCTGTTTTAGAACATGATGATAATGTGATAAATCAGATAAATAAATTGGTTTAATTTGCCCCAACTCTATATCAACAAATTTGCGTCTAAGGGCTGGAGCTCCTTTAATCAATTGTAAATCTTCTGGAGCAAACAAAACAATATTCATATTTCCAATGTAATCTGATAATTTGCTTTGTTTTAGATGATTAACCTTTGTAATTCTTCCTTTTGGTGTCAAGTCAATCTCTAAAGAAATCTTTCCAGTTTGCTTGACAAGTTGTCCAGATACTTTTAAGGTGTCTTTAGAAAAATAAATTAAATCTTTATCTGAACGAGTTCGATGACTCCGTGTCAATGCAAGAAAATAGATAGCTTCTAAAATATTTGTTTTTCCTTGAGCATTTTGACCTAGAAAAATGTTGAGTCCAGGATGAAAGTCTATTTCAGTTAGCTCGTAATTGCGAAAATGTTGAATTTGTAAGTTTTTTAACCACATATTTAAATACCTGGGAAGCGGATAGGAGTTTTTTTATTAGATTTATTGGCTTTTTTATTTGCTGTTGCTGGTTTACTTTTTTTGATACTTTTGTTCATTTCTTTTACAAGAGCGCCGACTCGTCTTTTTTCTAAAAGCTCTTTTTCGTGCTCAATTCTTTCCTCCTCATTTGGTGCAGTCAATAGTATTTCTAATTTTTGATTTGGAAGAGTGATGATATCGCCAATACGAATTTTCTTTCCGCGACGAGTTTCGAGATCTCCATTAAAATAAACTTGATTTTCTTGAAGAAAACTTTTAATAGCACCACCACTTTGAATGATTCCAACTTCTTTTAATAATGCTTGTAAAGTAATATATTCATCAAATAATTTGTATTTCATAATTCACCTCAATCTTTGTCATTATATCATAATTGGGTGAAAAGATGATATTAAAATTATTCAAACGTATCATGAAGAAAACGTTTTAAAATGAAAGAATAATACTTGAATGAGAAATTAAGCACTGTTTCGTGATATAATAGAGGTCAATAAAAAAAGAAGATGAGGGACGATATGGAGTTGGTTTCTGGAGTAGATCTCCATTTTATAACATCCAAAAAATTTAAAACCAATCGAATAAAAATAAGATTTTCAGCTCCAATGTCTATGGATACGATAGCGGGACGCGTACTGGCTGCAAATATGCTCGAAACAGCTAACGAAATTTATCCCACGTCACAGATCTTTCGTGAGCGATTAGCAAATCTTTATGGTGCGAACTTTTCAACAAGACTATCACGAAGAGGACTCATTCATTATGTAGATTTAGATATTTCCTTTGTTAGTGATGCATTTTTAAGTCGTAAAAATACATTAACAGGAGAGATACTTAATTTTTTAAAAGATAGCTTGTTAAAACCTTTAGTAGATGGAAGGGCTTTTAATCGAACTGTTTTTGAAGTTGAAAAGAAGAATGTACTTAACGATTTAAAAGCTGAAATTGAGGATCACTTTTATCACGCTCATCAAGAACTGAATAAATTATTTTATACAAAGCAAGACATGCAAATTCCTCATTTTGCCACATTAGATTTGGTTGAAAAAGAAACTCCAAAAAGTAGCTTTGCAGTTTTTCAAGACATGCTTCAAAATGATAAGATTGACATATTTTTTATAGGTGATTTTAATGAGATTGAAGTCTATGAACATTTAAAGATGTTTGGTTTACACCCTCGTCAACCTGAGTTACACTTGCATTATCATCAAGAATTTTCGAATGTTTTAAAAGAGGGATTGAAACAAAATGATGCTCATCAATCCATTATTGAATTAGGATATCATTTTTCAGTTCAATATGGAGATAGGAATCATATCCCTCTTGTTGTATTGAATGGACTTTTAGGTGGTTTTGCTCATTCAAAATTATTTGTTAATATTCGTGAGAAAGAAAGTTTAGCTTACACGATTTCAAGTAGTATTGATATTTTTTCAGGTATGATGCGTATTTACGCTGGAATTGACAGGAAAAATAGGACTAAAACAGTCAGTTTAATTTATCGACAAATTGCAGATTTGAAAAAGGGACGTTTTACAGATGAAGACTTAAATCAGACTAAAAAAATGCTTCGAAATACGATGCTCCTTTCTTTAGATAGGCAAAATACATTGATAGAACGAGCTTATATGGCGTCTGTTTTGCAGAAAAGATTTATGTCAATTGATGTTTGGTTAAATGCTTTAGAAACAGTCACTAGAGAAGATATTATCGTCATTGCAAAACAACTCAAACTACAAGCAGTTTATTTCATGGAAGGAAAATAATGCAAATTTTAAAAATGGAGAGAAAGGATTATCCGGCAGTTGGGGAAGTAGTCTATCAAACTACTTTGCAAAATGGTTTAAGAGTGTTTCTTTTACCCAAACAAGACTTCAATGAAACTTATGGGATTATGACAGCAAATTTTGGGTCAATTGATACTTGTTTTATTCCGCGCGGTTCTAATCAAGTTGTTCAATATCCTGCAGGAGTTGCTCATTTTTTAGAACATAAATTATTTGAAGATGAAAATGGCCAGGATATTTTACAACAGTTTGTTAAGTTAGGAGCTGAGAGCAATGCCTTTACAAGTTTTACTAAGACCAGCTATCTTTTTTCAGCGACGGACAATATTTTAGAAAATGTGAGATTGTTGCAAAGTTTACTAGAAAATGCTTCTTTTACCGAGGAGTCAGTTCAACGTGAACAGGGAATTATTCAACAAGAAATTAGCATGTATCAAGATAATCCAGATTATTGTTTGTTTTTTCATACTTTAGCAAATCTTTATCCAGACACTTCATTAGCAGAAGATATTGCAGGAAGCATTGAATCAGTTACGGAAATAACAGTTGAGGATTTGAATGAAAATTTTGAAACCTTTTATCATCCATCCAATATGAGCCTATTGTTGATTGGCAATTTTGACTTAGAAAAGACTATTACTGTTATTCAAGAGCAACAAGAACATCTGGATTCTTTTGCTAAACAAGGACTCATTCAACGCTCTTCTCTTACGTTAAATCCTATTATTGCTACTGGAAGTGTACGAATGGAAGTGGCAAGTTCTAAGCTAGCAATCGGGTTACGTGGAAATCAATCGTTAGCGGAAGTTGATTTATTTCGTTATAAAATTGGTTTAAAACTGCTATTTGCAATGATGTTTGGCTGGACATCTAAAAGATTTCAAGTGCTTTACGAAGTTGGAAAAATAGACAACTCTCTATCGTTAGAAGTTGAGGTAGAAAAAGATTTTCACTTTGTGATGTTGACAATGGATACTAGTGAACCAGTTACTCTATCTCACCAATTTCGTTCGGCAATTCGGGATTTTGAAAAAGATCCTGATGTGACAGAAGAACATCTTGATACTATAAAAAGTGAAATGTTTGGTGATTTTTTGCATGGGCTCAATTCGCTAGAGTATATTGCAACTCAATATAAAACCTTTTCAGAAGGTGAGAATTTATTTGATTTACCCAAAATATTGCAGACAATTAGTTTAGTTGATGTGATTGAGATAGGACATTATTTTATTGATTCTTGTGACATGATTGATTTTACTATTTTTCCAAAATGATTTCATGTTTTAGTGAAATTTGGTAAAATAGTGTTTAATAGAAAGAAGGCTGAGGCGTATGAGAAAAAAAACAATTGGTGAAGTCCTGAGATTGGCTCGTATCAATCAAGGGATGAGCTTAGAAGATTTACAAAAGAAAACAGATATTCAGTTGGAGTTACTAGAAGCTATGGAAGCTGATGATTTTGATCGTCTCCCTAGTCCTTTCTATGCTCGTTCTTTTCTAAGAAAATATGCTTGGGCTGTTGATTTAGATGAGCGAATTATTCTTGAAGCTTATGAAGAAGGAAGCATGATTACTTATGATGAAGTGGACATTGATGAGGAAGAGAATTTTAGAAGCCGAAGAACGAAAAGGCAGCGAACTTCTTTTTTGCCATTATTCTACTTAACCATTCTAGCATTAGCTATTTTAGTCTTTGTTAGTTATTATGTTTGGACATATGTTCGTCATAATTCGTTAACCACAAATCCTTCATCAAGTTATAGTGTTGTAAATAAACAAACAACTACTTCATCTAGCTCAAATGATGGATCTACTTCTAGTGAATCTTCTAACAGTTCCAAAACAAATTTGACTGTATCGGGAAACGGCAGCAACTTGACAGCGATATTGACAGGAGCAGTCAAACCTGTCAATTTAAAACTATCTGTTAATGATACAACTAGCTGGGTAAGTGTTACAGGTACAGACTTAGAAGGTGGTGCAACATTAAGCCCTGAAAATCAAAGTGTGTCAACCACTATTTCACCAGGAACTACATCAACAATTGCTCTTGGTGTGGTTCAAGGTGTGACAATTACAATAGATAATCAGCAGATTGATACATCAGGCTTGACAAGTTTGACAGGTACAATTACACTTATAATAAATAATTAAGGAAATGAAAATGAAAAAAGAAAATATTCCCAATGCTTTAACTTTGTTACGGATTGCTTTAATTCCAATTTTTATTTTAGTTCTATCCTTAAGTTACTCTGTTGGAATGCATGTTTTTGCAGCGATTATTTTTGCAGTAGCTAGTATTACAGATTATTTAGATGGCTATTTAGCTCGTAAATGGAAAGTTGTAACAAACTTTGGGAAATTTGCTGATCCTATGGCAGATAAGTTATTAGTAATGTCAGCTTTTATTATGTTAATTGAAATGAATATGACACCTGCTTGGGTTGTTGCAATTATCATCTGCAGAGAGTTAGCTGTGACAGGTTTGCGGTTATTATTGGTTGAAACTGGGGGGACAGTCTTAGCTGCTGCTATGCCAGGAAAAATAAAAACATTTACGCAGATGTTTTCCATTATTTTTTTGTTATTGCACTGGACATTGCTAGGACAAATTTTGCTATATATTGCATTGATTTTTACGATTTATTCGGGTTATGACTATTTCAAAGGAAGTGCCTATCTCTTTAAAGATACATTTAGATAATATGAAAAATATCATTGACGTTCAGCATTTAAAGTATAAATATGATAATCATGTAGAGGACTATATTCTTAAAGATGTGACGTTTCACGTGAAACAAGGAGAGTGGTTGTCTATTGTAGGTCATAATGGCAGTGGCAAATCTACGACAATTCGTTTAATAGACGGTCTGTTAGAAGCAGAAAGTGGCGAGATTATCATTGATGGAGATGAATTAACTCTTGAAAATGTATGGGAAAAGCGCCGGCATATTGGGATGGTTTTTCAAAATCCAGACAATCAATTTGTGGGAGCAACCGTTGAGGATGATGTCGCTTTTGGTTTGGAAAACCAAGGGATGGATTACCAAACGATGTTTGACAGAGTTCAAGAAGCGTTAGATATTGTTGGAATGCAAGATTTTAAAGAACGTGAACCAGCAAGACTTTCTGGTGGGCAAAAGCAGCGTGTGGCTATTGCTGGTGTGGTTGCTTTGCGTCCTGATATCGTTATTTTAGATGAAGCAACTAGTATGTTGGATCCAGAAGGGCGTTTAGAGTTAATTCAGACAGTTAAAAAGATTAAAGATCAACATGGTATGACTGTTATTTCTATCACACATGATTTGGATGAAGTAGCTCTTAGTGATCGAGTTTTGGTGATGAAAGAAGGACAGGTAGAATCGACTAGTACACCAAGTGAGCTTTTCTCACGAGCGGATTTAGAGGATTTAGGTTTAGATGAACCTTTTACAAATCAAGTAAAAGCAACTTTGCTGAATTCAGGCTTTCAATTGCCAAAGCGCTATTTAACAGAAAAAGAATTGCAGGATTATTTATGGGAATTACTTTAGAAAATGTTAGTTATACTTATCAAGCAGGCACTCCCTTTGAGAGTCCTGCACTTTTTGAAGTCAATTTAGAAATAAAAAATGGATCATATATTGCTTTGGTTGGTCATACAGGTAGTGGAAAATCAACTATTTTACAATTACTGAATGGACTTTTAGTGCCAACTGAAGGAAGTGTTGTGATTAATGATGTCAAAATTACTTCGACATCTATAAACAAGGATATTAAACAAGTACGTAGAAAAGTAGGATTGGTTTTTCAATTTGCTGAAAGTCAGATTTTTGATGAGACAGTTTTAAAAGATGTTGCTTTTGGTCCACAAAATTTTGGAGTATCAAAAGATGATGCTGAACGTTTAGCACGTGAAAAATTAACTCTTGTCGGAATTTCAGAAGAATTATTTGAACGTAGCCCATTTGAATTATCTGGAGGACAAATGCGTCGAGTAGCCATAGCTGGTATTTTAGCGATGGAGCCAGAAATTCTTGTCTTGGATGAGCCAACAGCCGGTTTAGATCCCGCTGGACGAAAAGAATTGATGAGCTTATTTAAGCGATTACATGAAGCAGGAATGACCATTGTTTTGGTAACACATTTGATGGATGATGTTGCTAATTTTGCGGATACTGTCTATGTGATGGAAAAAGGAAGACTAGTCAAAAGCGGAGAGCCTCGGCAAGTTTTCCAAGATGTAGCATTTATGGAAAGTATTCAACTAGGAGTTCCCAAAATTACAAAATTTGCACAAGAATTAGAAAATAGAGGGCTAACTTTTCCATATTTACCTATCACTATAGAAGAATTTAAGGAGATATTCCATGGATAGTATGATTTTGGGGCGATATGTTTCTGGAAATTCAATCATTCATCGACTAGATCCTCGCAGCAAACTTTTGTCAATGTTTTTCTTTATTTTAATTATCTTTTTAGCAAATAATATTGTAACCAATGGACTATTGTTCATCTTTGCAATATTACTAGTTGGGCTTTCAAAGATTCCTTTAGTTTTTTTCCTTAAAGGATTAAGATCTATGGTCTTTTTGATTGCTTTTACTACTTTATTCCAACTATTTTTTACATCTGGTGGCTCGTTGTTATTTCAATTTGGCTTTATAAGAATCACAGAGGGAGGTTTAGCTCAGTCAGGCATCATTTTTAGTCGCTTTCTTTTAATTATTATTTTTTCTACTCTCCTGACTTTAACAACCATGCCACTTAGTTTGGCAGACGCAGTTGAATCATTATTGCGGCCTTTAGCAGTATTAAAGGTACCCGTTCATGAAATAGGGTTGATGTTGTCAATGAGTTTACGCTTCGTCCCTACTTTGATGGATGACACAACACGGATTATGAATGCTCAAAGGGCGCGTGGGGTTGATTTTGGTGAAGGAAGTGTTGTTCAAAAGGTAAAATCAATTATTCCTATTTTGATTCCGTTATTTGCTTCTAGCTTTAAACGTGCAGATGCTTTGGCAACTGCTATGGAAGCGAGAGGTTATCAAGGTGGTGTAGGAAGAAGCCGTTACCGTCAGTTGAGGTGGAAAAAAGAAGACACACTTTCTATTTTTGCTATGTTTGTCTTAGGTTTGATGTTATTTTTCTTAAAAAGTTAAAAAACTTATATTATTGTTAGCAAAAAAACGCCTTTTAAAGCGTTTTTTGCGTATAAAATCAATATTTCTGTAATCTTTGTAATACAATTATAAGATTAGAGTAATATTTTATGTGTAATATAGTATTATACGAAAAAAGGAGAAATTGATATATACATGAAATCAATGAAATTAACGTTATCAGGACTTCTTACTGCAGTTGCTTTTTTTGCAACAGGAACTATTGCAAGTGCTGAATCTTATACTGTTAAATCAGGCGATACTTTATCAGAAATTGCTAAAGAAAAAAATACATCAGTTGAAAAGTTAGTTGAGCTCAATAAAATTAAAAATCCGGACTTGATTAAAGTTGGACAAATTTTAGAGCTTGATGAAGAGAATCTTTCAGCAGGTTCGACAGAGACTGCAACAGAAGAAGCTGTAACTTATGAAGATGTGACGTATAATGCACCTGCTGCTTCAACTACTTATTCGCAACCAGCTACAGCAAATCATTCTTCAAATGCTGTTCTTTCTAATGGTAATACAGCAGGAGCGACAGGTGCTTATGCAGCTGCTCGTATGGCAGAATTAACAGGTGTTCCAGCGTCAACTTGGGAACAGATTATTGCTCGTGAGTCAAACGGACAAGTTAATGCTTATAACCCATCAGGAGCTAGTGGCCTTTTTCAAACAATGCCAGGTTGGGGTTCAACAGCTACAGTAGATGATCAAATTCAGGCTGCTTATCGTGCATATAGTGCACAAGGGTTATCAGCTTGGAATTACTAAGTGGAATAACAAGAACGGATTAATTAAAAGATGAATAAATCAAGTAAAGATTTATTCATCTTTTTTGTATATCGTAAATATAGTTTACAACTTATGTAAAGTATTATTTATCAATGCTGTTAAAAGATTTTGTGGTGAATTTGAGATAAAATCTGCTCCATTGTTAATTAATTCATCTCGATATCCAAATCCCCACAAAACTCCTAGAGTGTTCATTCCAACGGATTTTCCACCTATCATATCAAATTTGGTATCTCCGACGATAACAGATTGGTTAAGGTTGGCATGAGAATAGTTTAAAGCGCGTGTTAAAACATCGGCTTTATGGTAAGAATTCGGAAGTGAGCCAAAGATGCCATTGAAATGCTTATCAATTTTTAGGTATTGTGCCATTTTATTAGCCATCACTTCATTTTTACTAGTGGTGATATAGATATGATAATCTGAATTTTCTAATTCTAATAAAAGTTCCTTTACACCATGGTAAAGCTGAGTTTCAAACACACCTTTATTTTTATAATATTCTCTAAATAAAGCAATAGCATGATTGATATCAGCTTCTGGAACAACAGAAGCAAAGCTTACTTCTAAAGGTGGTCCAATGAAGGTATCTAACTCTTTGCTATCAGGGGTTTTGATATTTAACGAGGTGAATGCATAGTGGAAAGCATTTTTGATTCCTGCTGAACTATCAACAAGTGTTCCATCTAAATCGAAAAAAATATACTTAAAATTTTGCATAGTCTGTATTTTTATAAGGGAGACAGTCTGGAAGACTGTTGAGGTTGCGAATGAAGAAAAAGAAGGTTTTGTTAAAAGTACTCTTCTCAGCTTGAAAAGTGAACAGTGTTAAGATTTGTCTTGCAAATCTTATCAGCTTCAAAGCGCTACTTTGAGCAACAGTTATTGCAGCGTTGGTGTCTTATACAGTGTACTTTGAAGCTGGAGGTTGTTATCCCAGCTTTTTTGTATAAAAAGAGGTCAATCTCCAAAAATTTCTTTAGACAGTTTACGACCAGTAGGTGTAGTTGCTAAACCACCTTCAGCAGTTTCGCGAAAAGCAGTTGGCATGCTAACCCCGACTTGATACATAGCATCAATCACTTCATCAACGGGAATCTTAGATTCAATTCCTGCTAAAGCCATGTCGGCTGCAATGAAAGCATAACTAGCTCCCATAGCGTTTCGCTTGACACAGGGAACCTCTACCAAACCTGCAACGGGATCACAGATTAATCCAAGCATATTTTTAATGACAAAACAAATTGCTTGACTGGCTTGAAGTGGTGTGCCCCCAGCTGCTAGAACAAGTGCTGCTGCACTCATGGCTGCTGCTGACCCGACTTCAGCTTGACAGCCTCCTTCGGCTCCTGAAATGGATGCATTATTAGCGATAACTAGACCAAAAGCTCCAGCAGTTAATAGAAAGTCTAGTTGTTGTGTTTCAGTAAGTTCTAATTTTTCAATAGCTGATGTGAGAACGGCAGGTAAACAACCAGCACTTCCAGCTGTTGGTGTTGCACAAACTAGCCCCATTTTAGCATTATATTCATTGACAGCAATAGCATTTTTTGCTGCCGTTAAGACAGTGTAATCTGAAAGTGCTTTTCCTGATTGAATATATTTGTGAAGTTTGGTTGCATCACCACCTGTTAAACCACTTCGAGATTTACTTTCATCTAATCCCATAATGACAGAGGCTTTCATAACTTCTAGATTTCTGGTCATCAACCGTAAAACTTCATCTCGTTCACGCCCTGTCAGTTCGTATTCAGTAGCAATCATAAGTTCGGCAACGCTGCCTTGAAAGTCTAAATCAGCTTGTTCTACTAATTCTTTGATTGAATAAAACATAAGTTCTCCTATTTGAAGAAATTGACATTGTGGAGATGAGGAATTTTGCGAATTTCTTCTATTGCTTCCTCGCAACTGCGATTGTCAACTTCGATAATCATAATTGCTTTTTCACCAGCTTTTTCTCTTGTGACATTCATTTGTGCAATATTGATGTTGTAACGAGAAAGTGCTTCAGTAACATGAGCAATCATTCCAGGTATATCTTGATGAACGATAATGATGGTCGGAGTGTTCATACTGAGCGAAACAGAGAAACCATTTAATTCAGTCACTTGGATATTTCCACCACCAATAGAAATACCAGTAACGCTAATCGTTTTCCGATCATTTTTAACGGTTATTTTAGTTGTATTTGGATGTGGAGCATTGCTATCTTTTTGAATCGTCCAGACAATTTTAATACCTCTTTTATGAGCAATCTCAAGGCTGTTTGGAATTTCAGGATCATCTGTGTCCATCCCAAGAATCCCAGCCACCAGAGCTAGGTCTGTACCATGTCCCCGATAAGTTTTTGCAAAAGAATTAAATAGTTGAAATTCAACTTCTGTTGGCTCGTCATCAAAAATTGATGAAACAATTTTTCCAATACGAACAGCACCTGCTGTATGACTGCTAGACGGACCAATCATAACAGGTCCAATAATATCAAAAACAGATTGAAATTTTAGTGAGTTCATCGTAACTCCTTATAAGTTCATTGTCTTCATTATATCAAAGTTCAGTATATTTTTCTGCCTTTTTAATTGATAAAATGGATGTGACCCAACTTCTAGACTTGCTTCAATGTAACTTTTCTTATAGTAACCTTAAAGCAAAGAAATATAGGGTGGATTTTAGTCTTTCTTCAATTTGTTTGTAATATTTTTAATGAAAGGAAAAACCAAGAGTAATAATTAAGGTATATGATAGTTCTATCATAGAAAAGGAGAATTTAAATGATGTTGAATTTAAATAGCACAAATAAAAAAACAAAAGTAGGTTTAATGAGTTTAGCAGCAACAGCGCTGTTCTTTCTTCCTACATTTGCAAATGCAGATAGCTATACAGTAAAATCTGGAGATACTCTTTCAGCTATCGCTGCATCACATAATACAACAGTTGATCACATTGCTCAGAAAAATAAGATTAGCAATATTCATCTGATTAGTGTTGGGCAAGTATTGGAGTTAGATGATACCACTACAACTACTACGGCATCAAGCAATTCTACAACTACTACATCTGGTCTGAGTGCTGAAGATGCAGCAGCAAAAGAATGGATTGCACAAAAAGAATCAAGTGGTAGTTACACAGCACAAAATGGACAATATTATGGTCGTTACCAATTGAGTTTATCTTACTTAAATGGTGACTTGTCAGCAGAAAATCAAGAAAAAGTAGCAGACGCTTATGTAGCAGGTCGTTATGGTTCTTGGTCAGCTGCTAAGGCTTTCTGGCTAGCAAATGGTTGGTATTGATGAATACGAGAAATAATTGAGGTTGGGACAAAATGTTCCAGCCTGTTTTTTACGATAGAAGTTGCAAAGTCGTTCACTAGATTCCAAGAAACTCTTTTGATGGAGTATCCATTTTTCAATCACTGTCTCATATAGTTGTTATCTACCACATTTTTAGTTTACAGTGGTGTAAAGGTAGAACTATTTGGCTGTTGAAATTTGTTCTTAAACTTATTTCATGTTATAATAAAGCTTGCTCTAAGCGACCTTCAATCGTTGAAAGCACAGCACGACCTTCAATCGTGAAATAACGAAAAGATGGGAGAATACAATGAGTGATAACTCTAAAATTCGTGTCGTTGTTGGTATGAGCGGAGGTGTTGATTCATCAGTAACTGCTTTGCTCTTGAAAGAGCAAGGTTATGATGTGATTGGCATTTTCATGAAAAACTGGGACGATACAAATGAATTTGGTGTTTGCACAGCTACAGAAGACTACAAGGATGTAGCAGCTGTTGCAGATCAAATTGGCATTCCTTACTACTCTGTCAACTTTGAAAAGGAGTACTGGGATCGCGTTTTTGAATATTTCTTGGCAGAATACCAAGCTGGTAGGACTCCAAACCCAGATGTCATGTGTAACAAGGAAATCAAGTTTAAAGCCTTCCTTGACTATGCTTTGACACTGGGAGCAGATTATGTGGCAACAGGTCACTATGCGCGTGTGAAGCGCGATGAAGATGGGACTGTTCATATGCTGCGAGGAGTGGATAATGGCAAAGATCAGACTTATTTCCTTAGTCAGTTATCACAAGAGCAACTACAAAAGACAATGTTTCCGTTGGGACATTTAGAAAAGTCTGAAGTTCGAGCAATAGCTGAAAAAGCTGGTTTGGCTACAGCTAGGAAAAAAGACTCAACTGGTATTTGCTTCATCGGCGAAAAGAATTTTAAAGAGTTTCTGAGTCAATACTTACCAGCCCATCCCGGCCACATGATGACTCTGGATGGCCGAGATATGGGTCAGCATGCTGGGTTGATGTATTATACTATTGGCCAGCGAGGTGGTCTTGGAATTGGTGGTCAGCATGGTGGTGATAATGAACCTTGGTTCGTTGTTGGAAAAGATCTCAGTCAAAATATTCTTTATGTTGGTCAAGGCTTTTATCATGACAACTTAATGTCAACCAGCCTTGACGCTAGTCAGGTTCATTTCACAAAAGAAATGCCAGAAGAATTTACTATGGAATGTACTGCTAAGTTTCGCTATCGTCAGCCAGATTCTAAGGTGACAGTTACTGTAAAGGGTGACAAGGCAACTGTCAACTTTGCAGAACCTCAACGTGCTATTACACCTGGACAAGCTGTTGTTTTTTATGATGGAGAAGAATGTTTGGGTGGTGGTTTGATTGATAATGCCTATAAAAATGGAAAGCTTCAACAGTATATTTAGATTGACATATTTTAGCAATCTGCTAAAATAGATGTAGCAATAACTATGATGGTCAAAGCTCATGGATGTTGCAGGCTTTTTGTCCTGCACTTCTAGAGGTTTGACTTTTTTGGTGAAAAAATAAGGAAAGAAAAGATGACATACAATTTTACTGAAAGTTATGATATTGTCGTAATTGGAGCAGGGCATGCAGGTGTTGAGGCTTCACTAGCAGCCAGCCGGATGGGCTGTAAAGTTTTACTTGCGACAATCAATATTGAAATGTTAGCCTTTATGCCTTGTAATCCTTCTATTGGAGGTTCTGCTAAGGGAATTGTTGTACGGGAAGTGGATGCTCTAGGCGGAGAGATGGCTAAGAATATAGATAAAACTTATATTCAGATGAAGATGCTTAATACTGGGAAAGGGCCTGCTGTTCGTGCTCTTCGTGCTCAAGCAGATAAAGAACTCTATTCCAGAGAAATGCGTAAGACGGTTCAACACCAAGAAAATCTGACTTTGCGTCAAACCGTTATAGATGAGATTCTAGTTGAGAATGGGAAAGTCATTGGTGTGAAAACAGCTACGCATCAAGAGTTTGCTGCAAAGGCAGTTGTTGTAACGACCGGTACAGCCCTGCGTGGAGAAATTATTATTGGGGATTTGAAGTATTCTTCTGGTCCTAATCATAGTTTAGCTGCAATTAACTTAGCAGATAATTTACGTGACTTAGGGTTTGAAATTGGACGTTTTAAAACAGGAACGCCACCACGTGTAAAGGCGGCGTCAATTGATTATGATAAAACAGAAATTCAGCCAGGAGATAAGAAGGCAAACCATTTCTCTTACACTTCTAGAGATGAAGATTATATTAAGGATCAGATTCCTTGTTGGTTGACTTATACTAATGCAGGGAGTCATGAAATTATTCAAAACAATCTTTATCGTGCACCAATGTTTTCAGGAATGGTGAAGGGTGTTGGTCCACGTTACTGCCCGTCAATTGAGGACAAAATTGTTCGTTTTGCAGATAAAGAACGCCACCAACTTTTTTTGGAACCAGAAGGACGAGATACAGAAGAGGTTTATATTCAGGGGCTTTCAACGAGTTTGCCAGAAGATGTTCAAAAAGACTTAGTGCATTCTATTAAGGGACTTGAAAATGCTGAATTAATGCGAACTGGCTATGCGATTGAATATGATATGATTATGCCACATCAGCTTCGTGCTACTCTAGAAACTAAGAAAATCTCAGGTTTATTTACAGCTGGGCAAACAAATGGGACATCTGGTTATGAGGAAGCAGCGGGGCAAGGCATTGTTGCAGGGATCAATGCAGCTCTAAAAATTCAAGGAAAACCAGAACTGATTTTGAAACGCAGTGATGGTTATATTGGGGTCATGATTGATGACTTGGTCACTAAGGGAACGGTAGAGCCGTATCGTCTTTTGACTAGTCGAGCTGAGTATCGTCTCATTTTACGTCATGACAATGCGGATATGCGATTGACTGAAATTGGACGTAAAGTAGGATTGGTTGATGATGAGCGCTGGCTGCGTTTTGAAATTAAGAAACATCAATATGAAACTGAAATGAAGCGTTTGAATTCTATTAAATTAAAGCCAATTAAAGAAACGAATGAAATGGTTGAAAAATTAGGCTTTAAACCATTGACAGACGCAGTTACAGCGAAAGAATTTTTGCGTCGTCCAGAAGTTTCGTATGAAGATGTTATCAATTTTATTGGTCCAGCAGCTGAAGTTTTAGATGAAAAGATTATTGAATTGATTGAAACTGAAGTTAAATATGAAGGCTATATTTCTAAAGCATTGGATCAGGTTGAAAAAATGAAGCGCATGGAAGAAAAACGCATTCCAGCAACTATAGATTGGGATGATATTGATTCTATTGCTACAGAAGCTCGTCAAAAGTTTAAGAAAATAAATCCAGAAACTATTGGTCAGGCTAGTCGGATTTCTGGTGTCAATCCTGCAGATATTTCTATTTTGATGGTTTATTTGGAAGGTAAATCACGAAGTATTTCGAAAAACCAGGAAAAAACAAAAAATAATGATGAAGATACTTGTTCAATAGTATGAACAAGTATCTTTTTCGTGAAAAATGTTTGACAAGTTTGTAAACTATTGAGTTAGTAAAGTTGAGAAAACAGTGACAGAACTTGTTTTTCCTTGTAAAGTAGACCAAGTAGTAATAGAAAGATTGATGTCTAACAAGATATTTGGCTTGCTTTATACAGGGAAAGCTCGCTTTTTTAGAGCTTTTATGGTAAAATGGCGGTTAAGAGGTTTATGATGGAAAAATTTCGTTTTACTCCAATCCATTTTGTAATCATGGGTGTTATTTCCTTTGGAATTTTAGCTATTTTATTAAGAGTTCTTGGTAGCGGCATTTTGATGTTAGTTGTGCTTTTTTTGGTGCTGGCTATTTTGATTTTTCTATTGATTTTCCAACAAAAAAGTTATGAACTTAATGAAGTAGAACAAATCCAGTATGTAAACAATCAAGCAGAAAACAGTTTGGCGTCATTACTTGAAAGGATGCCAGTTGGTGTTGTGAAAGTAGACCAAGCATCTGAAAATGTTGAATGGTTTAATCCCTATGCAGAGTTGGTTCTCACCAATGAAGATGGTGAGTTTGATATGGATTTACTGCAAAAAATCACTAAAATACCATTTGAAAATACAGGATCGTATGCAACGATTGGTGATACCAAATATTCAGTGTATCTGGATCAGGCTTCGAGTGTGTTTTACTTTTTTGATGCGTCTAGCGAATATGAAGCAACTACAGAACTCGTGACGACAAGACCAGTTATCGGTATTGTTTCAGTTGATAATTATGATGATCTGGAGGATGTTGTGTCAGATTCAGATATTAGTCATATTAATAGTTTCATCGCAAAGTTTGTTGCTGAATTTGCCGAAAAATACGCCATGTTTTCTCGTCGTGTGGGGATGGATCGTTTTTATATTTTTACAGATTACACAGTTTTGGATCAGTTAATGCAAGATAAGTTCACAGTGATTGATCAGTTTAGGGAAGAGGCGAAAAAGCGGGAAATTCCTCTTACTTTGAGTATGGGATTTTCGTATGGAGATAGCAATCATGAACAGATTGGTAAAGTAGCTCTGTTAAACTTGAACCTTGCTGAAGTTCGTGGTGGTGATCAGGCTGTTGTAAAAGAAAATGATGAGTCAAAGAATCCAGTTTATTTTGGTGGTGGATCAGCTGCATCTGTGAAACGGACGCGTACTCGCACGCGCGCTATGATGACTGCTATTTCAGATAAGATTAAAAGTGTGGACCAAGTTTTTGTGGTTGGGCATAGAAACTTGGATATGGATGCACTGGGCTCTGCTGTTGGAATGCAAGTATTTGCTAGCAATATTATTGATCAGACCTATGCTGTCTATGATCCTCATCAAATGGCTGCTGATATTGAGCGAGCAGTTCATAGATTGCAAGATGAAGGAGAGACCAATCTTCTTTCGGTCGCTGATGCGATGACAATGGTAACGAATCGCTCTTTACTAATCATGGTGGATCATTCAAAAACAGCTCTGACCTTATCAAAGGAATTTTATGATTTATTTCATCAAATTATCGTCATTGACCACCATAGAAGAGACCAGGATTTTCCAGAAAATGCCATTATTAGCTACATTGAAAGTGGAGCAAGCAGTGCTTGTGAATTAGTGACAGAATTGATTCAATTCCAAAATTCTAAGCATCGACGTTTGAGTAAAATGCAAGCTAGTGTATTGATGGCTGGAATTATGCTGGATACGAAGAAATTTTCTTCGCGTGTCACTAGTCGAACATTTGATGTAGCAAGTTATTTGCGCACGCGTGGAAGTGACAGTGTAGCCATTCAGGATATTTCTGCCACAGACTTTGATGAGTACCGTGAGGTGAATGAGCTAATTTTAAATGGTAAGAAAATCTTGCCAAATGTACTTGTAGCCACTGGAGCAGAAGAAAAATGCTATGATACAGTTGTTATTAGTAAAGCTGCAGATGCTATGCTAGCTATGTCGGGAATTGAAGCGAGTTTTGTTGTCAGCAAAAATAAACAAAATAGTATATCGATATCTGCTCGTAGTCGTAGTAAAATCAATGTACAGCGGATTATGGAAGAGCTTGGCGGAGGCGGTCATTTTAATTTGGCAGCAGCGCAAATTTCTGACCAGACAATCGCACAAATCATCCAACGGTTGAATGAAATTATTGTTCATGAAGTACTAAAAGATAAGGAGTTAAAGAAATGAAAGTAATTTTTTTAGCAGATGTTAAAGGAAAAGGGAAAAAAGGCGAGATTAAAGAGGTGCCAACTGGTTATGCACAGAACTTTTTGATTAAAAAAAATCTTGCAAAGGAAGCAACTGCTGCAGCTATTGGTGAACTTCGTGGTAAACAAAAATCAGAAGAAAAAGCGCATGCAGAAATGTTAGCTGAAGCACAAGCTATTAAGGAAAAGCTGGAAGCAGAAAATACAATTGTTGAATTTACTGAAAAAGTAGGACCAGATGGACGTACTTTTGGTTCTATTACCAATAAAAAAATTGCTGAAGAATTACAAAAGCAATTTGGAATTAAGATTGATAAACGATTGATTCAAGTCAAGAATCCTATTCGTTCTGTTGGCTTGATTGATGTGCCAGTGAAAATTTATCAAGATGTGACTAGCGTTATCAATTTACGTGTAAAAGAAGGCTAATAAAGAAGATTATTTTTTGAGAGAGGAGGTCTTATGGCAGATATTGATGAATTGCGAGTACAGCCGCAAGACATTTTGGCAGAACAATCTGTTTTAGGTGCGATTTTTATTGATGAGAGTAAGCTAGTTTTTGTTCGTGAATATATCGAGCCAAACGACTTCTTTAAATATGCCAATCGCTTAATTTTTAAAGCGATGATTGATTTGGCAGATCGAGGTGATGCCATTGATGCAACGACTGTTCGTAATATTTTAGACAGTCAGGGTGATTTGCAAAACATTGGTGGTTTGTCTTACTTGGTTGAAGTTGTAAATTCAGTGCCGACTTCTGCCAATGCTGAATATTATGCTAAAATTGTAGCAGAGAAGGCTGTTCTGCGGCGGTTAATTTCACGTTTGACAGACTCTATCAACCTAGCTTATGATGGTGCTAGTCCTGCAGATGAAATCATTGCTGGAGCGGAAAAAGCGTTAATTGATGTTAGTGAAAATGCTAGTCGAAGTGGTTTTAAAAATATCAAAGAGATTTTGAATCTTAATTTCGGTAGTTTGGAAACACGCTCCCAACAAACTTCTGATATTACAGGGATTGCGACAGGTTATCAAGATTTAGATCATATGACGACTGGTCTCCATGAAGAAGAGCTCATCATTGTGGCAGCTCGTCCTGCGGTTGGTAAGACTGCTTTTGCCCTCAATATTGCACAAAATATTGGAACCAAGCTAGATAAAACAGTTGCTATTTTTTCTCTGGAAATGGGTGCAGAGAGCTTAGTAGACCGGATGTTGGCGGCTGAGGGTTTGATTGAATCGCATTCAATCCGAACGGGACAATTGACAGATGAAGAATGGAGCAAGTATGCGATTGCACAAGGAAATTTAGCAGAAGCTAGCATTTACATTGACGATACACCAGGAATTCGGATTACAGAGATTCGTTCACGTGCTCGAAAATTAGCGCAAGAAACAGGAAATCTTGGCTTGATTTTAATTGATTACTTGCAATTAATTACAGGGACTGGTCGAGAAAATCGTCAACAGGAAGTTTCTGAAATTTCTCGTCAATTAAAGATTTTAGCAAAAGAGTTGAAAGTGCCTGTTATTGCGCTGAGCCAGCTTTCGCGTAGTGTGGAGCAACGTCAGGATAAGAGACCAGTTTTGTCAGATATTCGTGAGTCTGGTTCAATTGAGCAGGATGCAGATATTGTAGCTTTTCTTTACCGTGATGACTATTATGAACGGGGCGGTGAAGAAACTGAAGGGATTCCAAACAACAAAGTCGAAGTGATTATCGAAAAGAACCGTAGCGGTGCACGTGGTACGGTGGAATTGATTTTTCAAAAAGAATACAATAAGTTTTCAAGTATTTCTAAGAGAGAGGAATAGATAATGAGTGATGCATTTACAGATGTTGCAAAAATGAGAAAAATTAAAGAAGAAATCAAGGCCCATGAAGGAAAAATGGTAGAAATGACTCTTGAAAACGGTCGTAAACGTCAAAAAAATAAGCAAGGTCGTTTAATCGAAGTCTATCCTTCTTTGTTTATCGTTGAATATACCAACAATAGTAGTAATCCAGGTGAAATTGAAAATACTTACGTCGAATCCTATACTTATTCGGATATTTTAACAGAGAAAAACTTGATTCGGTATTTAGATTAAGATAAATTTATTTTAATGTAATGCGGCTGGAGTAAGAAATGATTAAAAATCTAATTTTTGATTTTGGCAATGTTTTAATTGAATGGAACCCTGCTAAGATTTTAGCTGCTTTCGTAGAGGATGAAGAAGATCGTAAGCGTGTCAAAACGGCTGTTTTTGACTCGGGAATTTGGGCTCAGACGGATATTGGAGAATTAAGCTTGAAACAAGCCATTCGGAAAGCTCAAAAATTGCTAGACGGTTCGTATGCTCCTACTGTTGAAGCTGTTTTTACTCGTTGGTATGAGGTAATAGATAGCTATTATCAGCTACAAGAGAAAATTTTTGAATGGGTTCAGATGGGGTATAGTATTTATATTTTATCTACTACCAGTGAGATCTTTTATATAGTTGAAAATGCCGGTTTATTACCAATGACAAAAGTATTGACGGGGAAAATCCTTTCTTACGAAGTAGGATGTGCAAAACCAGATAAAAGTATCTATCAAAAATTACTGACCCAGTATACATTGCAAGCTAGTCAATGTGTATTTATAGATGATCTACAGGTTAATCTAGATACTGCTAAAAGTCTGGGGTTTGAAACTATTTTAGCAACATCTGAACGGCAAAATATAATTGCGATAGAGGAATTATTGAAAAAGAAAGGTTCTTTCCATAGAAAGAAATAATCTGACAAAATCCGTCTTTACAGATAGGATTTTTTTTGATATAATGGCTTTTGTGTGAAATAGCAGCAGGAGAGCATGAAGCTCGTCAACAGAACATAGCTATAAAAGTAGCCTTGGCTGTTTAGGCGAAAATGTTCTGCACGAATCAGGGCTTTCTAAGTGACTATTTCCTCAAATTATTATTTTTACAGGAGGACATATTTATGTCACGTTATACAGGACCTTCTTGGAAACAAGCTCGTCGTTTGGGTCTTTCTCTTACTGGTACAGGTAAAGAATTGGCACGCCGTAACTACGTACCAGGACAACACGGACCAAACAACCGTTCTAAATTGTCAGAAT
>ERZ773090.196-NODE-196-length-52176-cov-8.11717_pt1 | contig 52176 bp, 49 predicted proteins | sample MGYA00580579_ERZ773090 | MGnify/ENA primary metagenome ERZ773090 (study PRJEB29015, sample SAMEA2738014) | human oral metagenome | biome: human oral; feature: human-associated habitat; material: dental | place: China | collected 2132 ... | reverse complement strand
GAGCGCAGCGTGGACGCATCGGGCACGGGCTGGTAGCTGCTTTCATGCTCCACCGGCACAGGCGCGGCGCGCCCTACCACCGTGACAGCGCCCAGCGTGCCGGCGTTGCCGCCGCCCGCTGCGTCGCCAGCGGTGACCTCCTCGTCCGCGTCGTCACTTTGAAGCGCGGAAGCATCAAAAGCAGCCGCAGCCGTTTGCGCGCAAGCCAGCGCAGGCAGCAAAACAATGGCCGCGCAAATGCTGCGCAGCGCAAAACCAGGCGAATGGAATAAAGCCATGATGAATGCGAAGAAATGAAGTTGAAAAACGCTGCCCGCGCAGGGTCTGGCGGCGGGCAGCGGCGCATGAAGCGCGGTTATTTTCATTCGCATTGCATTTTTTTTGCCATTCACGATGAGATGACACAAATGCGAAATGCGGCATCGCCGCGCAGGCAAACATCAGGCTCATCTGAAAGCGGCGTTCGTGCGCTCAGCGCTGAATTTCTGAACAGGCTTTCAGGACGGCCTTTTTTCTTGAACTTTCAAAGCGCAGGAGCAATGCCCGCAGCATGAAGATGAAGCGGCTCCGTCCTCATTCTTTGTCTGGCTTTTGCGCTGGCCAGGCGTCAGATGCCGTCTGCTCCCGTTCCGCCCACGCGGCCAGCCTGCTTTTCGTCTGGCGCAGGCGCTTGGGTTATCAAAAAACAGGAGCGAATAAAAAGGCCATAAAACGGCATTTGCGCAGTTTCTTCTAGGACCTCATGCTATTGTTTCAGGAGCTGATCTGGCTCGCTTTCTGGTTCTGGCAGGCATAAAAAAAGCACCGCGCGGAGGCGGTGCTTTCATTGATGGCGGCGCTGCGGGGTTTACAGCGCTTTCACCAGTTCGGGCACGGCTTCAAAGAGGTCGGCCACCAGGCCGTAGTCGGCCACGCTGAAGATGGGGGCGTCCGGGTCTTTGTTGATGGCCACGATGACGCGGCTGCCGCTCATGCCGGCCACGTGCTGGATGGCGCCGGAAATGCCCACGGCCACGTACAGCTGCGGGGCGACGATCTTGCCCGTCTGGCCCACTTGCAGGTCATTGGGGGCGTAGCCTGCATCCACGGCGGCGCGGCTGGCGCCGATGGCGGCGCCCAGCTTGTCGGCCAGCGGGGTGAGCACGGACTGGAACTGCTCGGCGCTGCCCAGCGCGCGGCCGCCGGAGACAACAACCTTGGCGGCGGTCAGATCGGGCCGGTCGCTCTTGGCCAGCTCCTGGCCGACGAAGCTGCTCTTGCCGCTGGCGGCCACGGCGGGCACGCTTTCCACGGCGGCGCTGCCGCCCGTGGCGGCTGCGGCGTCAAAAGCCGTGGTGCGCACGGTGATGACTTTCACCGCATCGCCGCTTTGCACGGTGGCAATGGCGTTGCCCGCGTAGATGGGGCGCTCGAAGGTGTCGGCGCTGTCCACCTTGGTGATGTCGCTGATTTGCGAAACATCCAGCTTGGCGGCCACGCGCGGCGCAGTGTTTTTGCCGCTGGCGGTGGCGGGAAAGAGGATGTGGCTGTAGCCACCAGCCACAGCCAGCACTTGCGCGGCCAGGTCTTCGGCCAGGCCATGCTCCAGGGCCGGGCCATCGGCATGCAGCACTTTGGCGACGCCGGCCACTTGCGCGGCGGCTTGCGCGGCAGCGGCGGCGTTGTGGCCTGCGACGAGCACGTGCACATCGCCGCCGCATTGGCGGGCGGCCGTGACGGCGTGCAGCGTGGCGGGCTTGAGGGAGGCGTTGTCGTGTTCGGCGATAACGAGGGCGGTCATGACGATTCCTTTCTCCTTGTCAGATCACTTTGGCTTCGTTCTTGAGCTTGCTGACCAGCTCGGCCACATCGGCCACTTTCACGCCGGCGCTGCGGGCGGGCGGCTCGGCCACCTTCAGGGTTTTCAGGCGCGCGGCCACGTCCACGCCCAGGTCTTGCGGCGTGATGGTTTCCAGCGGCTTTTTCTTGGCCTTCATGATGTTGGGCAAGGTAACGTAGCGCGGCTCGTTCAGGCGCAAATCAGCCGTGACGACGGCGGGCAGCGCCACCGAGATGGTTTGCAGGCCGCCGTCCACTTCACGCGTGGCTTGCAGCTGCTGATCCTTCACTTCCAGCTTGCTGGCAAAAGCGGCCTGCGGCCAGTCGGCCAAGGCGGCCAGCATCTGGCCTGTCTGGTTGGCATCGTCGTCAATGGCCTGCTTGCCCAGCAGCACGATTTGCGGCTGCTCCTTGTCCACCACGGCCTTGAGCAGCTTGGCGACGGCCAGCGGCTGCAATTCGGCGTCGGTCTGCACCAAAATGGCGCGGTCGGCGCCAATGGCCAGCGCGGTGCGCAGGGTTTCCTGGCTTTGCGCCACGCCGCAAGAGACGGCGACAACTTCTGTCACCACGCCTTTTTCCTTCAGACGCACCGCCTCCTCCACGGCGATTTCGTCAAAGGGGTTCATGCTCATCTTGACGTTGGCGGTTTCCACCCCGCTTTGGTCGCTTTTGACGCGAACCTTCACGTTGTAGTCCACCACGCGCTTGACGGCGACAAGTGCTTTCATGCTGCTTTCTCCTTAGGTGACTGATGAGAACGATGTGATGCAAACAATTTTATTCGGCAGGTGTTACGTTTTAACCGTATGAGCGGCAGGCTCAGGGTTATCCCTAGGACGCTTGAATGCCTGCGAGCGGGCTGCGCGGCGGCAAGCTTCAGGCGGTGTTTTCAGCCGCCAGGCGGCGAAACGCGAGCTGTAGGCAGTGCTTGGTTCAGCTCCTTGATTGATAGCGCCATCGTTAGCTTCCACTAGGACATCAGGCTGTCTCCGGGCCATAAATTCGCTCCTTTTTCTGATGCTGTCTCGCATGTCTTTCGCCCGCGAGGGCCGCCCGCATGGCGGGCTGCGCGGCAGAGGAGAAAACTAGAATTCGCGCTTTTGCCGCCTCTGCATTGCCTCATGAGTTCTTCCCTGTTGCCCCGGATCGTTGAGCGCGTGGATCGCCTGTTGGCGCGATACGCCCAGTTACGCAGCGCCAATGCCTTGCTCAAGCTGCAAGTGCAGGCGCTCACGCAGGAGCGTGACAGTCTTCAGTCACGCCTGACAGCGGCGCGGTCGCGCAATGAAGAGCTTCTGAGCCACTTGGCCCGGCTGGGGCAGGAGGCGCCGCGATGAAGCAGCCGGTGACCGCGCCTGCCGCGCAGACTGAAGTGCAAATCATGGGGGAGAGCTACGTGCTGGCCTGCCCGGCGGGCAGTGAAAGGCGTCTGGCCGAGGCCGTGGCCCGCGTGGATGAAGCCATGTGCCAGATTCGCAGCAGCGGCAAGCTGCGCGCCCGTGAGCGTATTGCGGTGCTGGCGGCCCTCAATCTGGTGTTTGACCGCGATACGGCTGCGCCAGCCAAGGCGGCGCGGCCTGCCGCTGCGCCTAAAGCGCCCGCTTCAGGCGAGGGTCTGCCCGCCAGCGATGAGGCTGCCCTGGCAGCCTTGTTGCAGCGGCTGGATGAAGCCCTGGCGGACGATGGCGCAGAGGAGTGAACGCATGGCCCGCGCTGCTTTGGCTGTCTGAAGCAGGCATGCCCGGGCGGCGGAAAGGCTGAAGGAGCAATGCGGCGAAGGTGGCGCTCTGCGGCATTGCAAATGCCTTGATAGGCCAGCCCATTCGGGGTTCGCTCCCCCGGCCAGACTTTGAACGGGTTCCGGCGCATCTGCCAGAAGGGCCGTTTTTTTTTGCGTTTGATGGCGCAGCCGCTTCCTGACGCTTCCTGAATTTCGCGCTTGAAGAGCCTGGCCGCATCGCGCGTCATCTTGTCTTGTTTCTGTATTTTTCTGTGCTGGCTTCTGGCTTTTTGCAATCCGCCCTCACTGCTGAACAGGCCAGCGCCTGGCCGCTGTGGCTGCGCGTGAGCGCGGCCGGGTCTGAGCTGACGGCCTTCTGGCCGCTGCTGCTGGCTTGCATTCCGGCCTTGGCGATTTGCCTAGACCGTGTGGCAGGTGAGCCGCCCATGCGCTGGCACCCCGTGGCGTGGATGGGGCATGCACTGCTGTGGCTGGGCGTGCGCATTGCGCCGCCTGCCGCATCGGCTTCTTCAGGCGCGGATTGGCCTGCCTTCTGGCGTGGCGCAGCGGCCTGGCTGGCAGGCGTGGGCCTGTTTGCGGGGGCGGCCTGGGGGCTGCAAGCCTGGCTGCTCACCCAGCCTGCCTGGCTGGCCACGCTGGCGCTGGCGCTGTGCCTGAAAACCTTGCTGGCCTGGGCCATGCTGCATGACGAGGTGCTGGCGGTTGAAGCCGCCCTGCAAGACGGCCTGCCTGCGGGGCGCGCCCGCCTGGCCCGGCTGGTGAGCCGCGACACGGCGCAGCTCACATCCGGCGAAGTGCGTGAAAGCGCCATCGAGAGCCTGGCTGAAAACCTGAACGACTCGGTCATTGCCCCGCTGCTGTGGTTTGTGCTGCTGGGCCTGCCAGGCGCGGCGCTCTATCGCTTTGCCAATACGGCAGACGCCATGTGGGGCTACCGCGCCGCGCGCGAGCTGGGCGGCGTGGCGCGCCAGTGGGAATGGGCGGGCAAATGGGCCGCCCGCGCGGACGACGCCCTTTCCTGGCTGCCCGCCCGCCTGACGGCCGCGCTGCTATGGCTGGCGGCCGGGCGGCTGGCCTTGCGGCGCGGGCGGGCGCTGGCTGCCTTGCCAGAGCAGGCACGCCAAACCCCGTCGCCCAATAGCGGCTGGCCCATGGCCGCCGTGGCGCTGCTGCTGGGCGTGCGCCTGGGAAAGCCGGGCAGTTACACCCTCAACCCCGCAGGCCGCGCGCCTGAGCCGGCTGATCTGCTGCGCGCCTGCGCCCTGGGTTCGCGCGCCATTTTGGGCGCTGCGCTGCTGGGCAGCTTCGCTCTGATGGCGCTCATCCTGGCGTAGCAGGGGCTGAGAATTTGTTCAGAGTTTGAATCGGCGGCGGCGAACCGGTCAGACGAAACCGCCGTTATCCAAGCGCCACAATGGCGGCCCGGCTTTGCCCGACGCCGGTTTTGACGCAGCGCGAAAGCGGCGCCCGGCTCTGGGCCGCAAAGCGGCCATCAGCCTTGCATGCGCCGCGCGCTGGAATCAAAGAGCCGGATCATCCCCAACAAGATAGGAGCGACTTTCATCATGTCATCAACCCAATCTCTTTCCATAGGCATTGCGGGCGCGGGCCTGCTGGGACGCTTGCTGGCGTGGCAGCTGTCGCGCGCGGGGCACCGCGTGAGCGTGTTTGACGTGGCCCGTGGCCCCGGCCCCGTATTCCGCAGCCAGGCGGACGATTCTGATGTGCCCACGGCGGCAGGTTTCACGGCGGCGGGCATGCTCAGCCCGCTGGCGGAGCTGGATACGGTGGAGCCTGCCGTGGCGGCGCTGGGCTGGCGCTCCATCGCCCTGTGGCGCGACATTGCCGCCGCGCTGCCGCAGCGCCCCATGTTCCGCAGCGAAGGCAGCCTGATGCTGGCCCACCGCGAAGACCTGGGCGCGGCGCAGCGCGTGCTGGAGCGCCTGCGCACGGCCTGCGAAACCCAGGCTTGGCAAAACCTAAGCCCGCCCGAAGGCGTGCAGCCGCTGGAGCTGGCGCGGCTGCGCGAGCTGGAACCCGCCTTGCAAGGCCCCGCGCACGCCTGGCTGCTGCCGGGCGAAGGGCAGCTGGACGCCGTCGCCATGATGATGGCCCTGCACGACGACAGCCCCGGCGCGCAATGGCACTGGAGCCGCCCCGTGCGCTGCGTGGAAGAAAACGGCACGCTGCACTTTGCAGACGGCGGCCAGGCCGCGTTTGACGCCGTAATCGACACGCGCGGCGTGGGCGCGCAAGCCAGCCGGCAAGGCGCATGCGCCAGCGCATCGCCCGTTTTTGACGTGCGCGGCGTGCGCGGCGAAGTCATCTGGCTGCAAGCGCCCGCCCACGGCCTCACGCGCCTGACACGCCTGCTGCACCCGCGCCACGGCGTCTACATCGTGCCGCGCTCGCCCGATCTGCTCTTGATTGGCGCCAGCGAACTGGAAACCGAAGACCGCAGCCCCGCCAGCCTGCGCAGCACCGTCGAGCTGCTGGCCGCCGCCCACAGCGCCATGCCCGCCCTGGCCGAAGCGCGCATCCTGCGGCTGGACGTGAACCTGCGCCCCGCGCTGCCCGACAACAACCCCTGCACCGAATGGCGCGGCCGCTGCCTGCGTATCAACGGCCTGTTCCGCCACGGCTGGCTGCTGGCCCCCGCGCTGACCGAGCAGGCCATGCAACTGACAGGCTGGCTGAAATAAGAGCCTGTTCAGAGAGCCTGGCCGTGAGAGGCCAAAACGCGGCCCCGGGATGGGTTGCAACGCCGCAAAGCGCCCGGATCCGCGCTTTTCGCGCCCACGGACAGGCTCCGAACAAACTCCAGGAGCGCAACGCGGCAAGCTGGCAACGTGAAATACACGGCGTATTCGCTACTCTATTCATAGCAATACGTCCTAGTCGAAACTGCGCAAGGCGGTATTTCGACCCCATCAAATTCGCTCTTGTTTTTGATACTGCCCGACGGGCTGGCTTCAAGAGACCTTCTGCGCCCGGCAGCCGCTTGGCACAGCCAAGCAGCCCGGCTCAATCGCGTGAAACGGGCAAGCCCTTGAGCTTCATGCCCGCCTGTAGCTTGCGCTGGCTGAACCAGCCCTGATTCACTTCCAGCACATAGCGCACGGGGCGGCTGGAGCAGTGCGTGTTCTCGTCCAGCGGCTGCATGTCAGCCAGATTGACAATCACGCCGTCATCCGCCAGAAAGGCGGCAGTCAGGGGAATGAGGGTGTCCTTCATCCAGAAGCACTGCACGCCAGGCCGCTCGAACACGAACAGCATGCCTTCGTGCTCAGGCATGCTGCGCCGGTGCATCAGGCCCACCTGGCGCTGCCAGTCGGTTTGCGCCAATTGAACATTGATGTGATGCATGCCGATAGTGAGCGTCGCGCGGGGCAAATCCATTTGCGGCGCAGGCGGCGTGGCTTGGGCGCAGGCCAAAGCGGGGCAGAGCAAAGCGGCGGAAATCAGGGTTTTCATGGGTGAAACTCGAAAAAAGCAAAGCGGCTCCAGGCAAAGCTGGCCGCTAAAATCGCGCGTGGCCTTGCAGGCGCGAAACGCGCCGCAAACAGGCGGGAAATTGCAAAGGCCCGCGCCATTTTCCTTGTTTTTACCGGAGAGATGATTCAATGTACCAGCACATCAAAGTGCCAGCCCAGGGCGAAAAAATCACGGTCAATGCCGACATGTCACTGAATGTGCCGGACCAGCCCATCATTCCCTATATCGAAGGCGATGGCACTGGAGTGGACATTACCCCCGTCATGCTGAAAGTAGTGGACGCGGCCGTGGCCAAAGCCTACGGCGGCAAGCGCAAGATTCACTGGATGGAAGTCTATGCAGGCGAGAAATCCACCAAAGTCTATGGCCCCGACGTATGGCTGCCTGACGAAACCCTTGAAGCCGTGCGTGACTACGTAGTTTCCATCAAAGGCCCGCTCACCACGCCCGTGGGAGGCGGCATCCGCAGCCTGAACGTGGCCCTGCGCCAGCAGCTTGATCTGTATGTGTGCCTGCGCCCCATCCAGTATTTCAAGGGCGTCCCCTCGCCTCTGAAAGCGCCGGAGAAAACCAATATGGTGATATTCCGCGAAAACAGCGAGGATATTTATGCCGGCATTGAATTTGAAGCCGGGTCTGAAAAGGCGAAAAAAATCATCAAGATATTGCAGGACGATTTTGGCGTAACCAAAATCCGCTTTCCTCAAACATCAGGCATCGGCATCAAGCCCGTATCGCGTGAAGGCACCGAGCGCCTGGTGCGCAAAGCCATTCAATACGCCATTGACAACGACAAGCCCAGCGTGACGCTGGTGCACAAGGGCAACATCATGAAATTCACCGAAGGCGGGTTCCGCGACTGGGGCTATGCCCTGGCCAAGCGTGAATTCGGAGCGGTGGAAATTGACGGCGGCCCGTGGTGCAAGTTTGCCAACCCCAAAACAGGCAAGGAAATCACCATCAAAGACAGCATTGCCGACGCCTTCCTGCAACAAATCCTGCTGCGCCCTGCCGAATACAGCGTCATTGCCACACTCAACCTCAACGGCGACTACATCTCCGACGCGCTGGCCGCGCAAGTGGGCGGCATCGGCATTGCTCCCGGCGCCAACCTGTCAGACACAGTCGCCATGTTTGAGGCCACGCACGGCACGGCCCCAAAATACGCGGGCAAAGATTATGTGAACCCTGGCTCTGAAATCCTGAGCGCCGAAATGATGCTGCGCCACATGGGCTGGACGGAAGCGGCCGATCTCATCATCAGCAGCATGGAAAAATCCATTCTGAGCAAAAAGGTCACCTACGACTTCGCCCGCCTAATGGAAGGCGCCACGCAAGTGAGCTGCTCCGGTTTTGGTCAAGTGATGATCGAAAACATGTAACAAATCAGCCGGTTGCCAGGAAAACCCCGTTCTCGAAAGAGACCGGGGTTTTTCTTTTCTGATTCGGCCGTGCGGCAGAAACTGCTCGCACTTCCTATGCCAACAGCGCCTTGCGCTGCTGCTCGGCCAGCCAGCGCGCGCGGCTGACGGACATGAGAATGCCCAGCGCCACGCCCAGCGTCACCATCGCCGTGCCGCCGTAGCTGATGAAAGGCAGCGGCACGCCCACCACGGGCAGCACGCCGCTGACCATGCCGATGTTCACGAAAGCGTAGGCAAAGAAGATGGTGCTCACCGCCGCCGCCAGCAGCCGCGAAAACAGCGTGGGCGCCACGGCTGAAAGGGCCAGCGCGCGCAGCACCAGGCACCAGAAGCCAAAAATCAGCAGCAGGTTGCCCGCCAGGCCGAATTCTTCGGAAAAAGCGGCAAAGATGAAATCGGTGGTGCGCTCCGGAATGAACTCCAGATGCGTCTGCGTGCCCTGCATGAAACCCTTGCCGTGCAGCCCGCCCGAGCCGATGGCAATCATGGCTTGCAAGATGTGAAAGCCCTTGCCCAGCGGGTCGCGCATGGGGTCCAGCAGCGTGCACACGCGCTGGCGCTGGTATTCACGCAGCACGTGCCAGTCCACCCCGTCGGCACAAAGCTCATCGCCAAAAAACACGATGCCCGCCACGCCCGCCAGCGCCAGCGCCACCGGCGGCAGCACCCAGCGCCAAGGCAGCCCGGCGAAAAAAATCACGGCCAGGCCGCTGGCCATGACCAGCAGCGCCGTGCCCAGATCAGGCTGCTTCATGATGAGCGCCACCGGCACGGCCAGCAGCGCAAAAGCGCCCGCAAAGTCCACCGCCCGGCTGCGCCCCTGCCCCTGCCGCCACTGAAACCAGCAGGCCAGCATGAGCGGCACGGCAATCTTCATGATCTCGCTGGGCTGAATCACCACGCCCACATTCAGCCAGCGCTGCGCGCCTTTTTTGGTGATGCCAAACAGCGCCACCGCCACCAGCAGCAAAACGCCCGCCGTGTAAACCGGCACGGCCAGCCGCATCAGCCGCTGCGGCGGCGCCTGCGCCACCACGAACATGATGGCCGCCGCCAGCAGCATGTTGCGCCCGTGCATGACAAAGCGCGTGCCGTGGTCAAAGCCGGAGGAATACATGATGGTCAGCCCCAGCCCCGCCAGCAGCAGCACGGCGGCCAGCAGCGGCCCGTCAAACCCCCGGAACATGGGCAGCACGCGCTGCCACCAGGGCGGCGTGTCAAAAGCAGTGGCTTGCATGGATGAAAAAGCGAAAGCGCAAAAGAAAAACGGCGGCGGCAGGCGGCCTGATTATGAAATAGGCGGCAGGAATCGCTCTTAATTCAATAGCGCAAAGTCCTGGTGAGATGGCGCGAAAGCCGTTTTTCACTCGTCAGATTTGCGCCTCTTATTGAGTGAAGTTCTTCTGCTTTCTTCAGGGCGCAGGTTCTGCCTGGCCGTTGCTGCGCCAGCAAGGCGGCTTTCGCCAGCCGTTCTGGGGGCCTGCTCGGAGTTTGTCTGTGGATACGAAAAACATGGCCTCGAACACTCTTGACCTTGCAAGTCTCAGCAGGCTACAAGACCTCCCGTTTGCGTTTTGCAGCGCATCCCGATTCATGCGCTTTTGCGCCCCATAGCCAGACTGCAAGCAGGATCAAAGAAGGAAAGCTGCCGCGATTAGCTCCTCTATCCATAGCACGATGTCCTAGTGGAGCTTGCGCAGAAAGGCATTTCAGCCCCCTCAAATTTGCTCCTCCTTTTGAGTTCAATCAGGCTGGCGGGGCGGCTTTGTGAGCTGGTTTTCAGCTTTGCCCGGCAGACAGGCGGGCCTTGTGGCGCGCGATTTGCGCCTGCACCTGGGCGGGGGCGGTGCCGCCCAGGGTGTTGCGTGCGTTCAGGGCGGCTTCGAGGGTGAGGGCCTTGTCGTACACGTCGGCTTCGATGCGGGGGTCGAAGGCTTGCAGGGTTTCCAGGGGCAGCTCGGCCAGGTCCACGCCTTGCTGCTGCGCGGCCTTGACGGCGCGGGCCACGGTTTCGTGGGCGTCGCGGAAGGGCAGGCCTTTTTTCACCAGGTAGTCGGCCAGGTCGGTGGCGGTGGCGTAGCCCCGGCTGGCGGCCTGGCGCATGGCGGCGGCCTGGACGGTGATGCCGCCTTCGCGCGCGCCGGTTTGCGCGTTGGGCTGGCCGCCGATCATGTCGGTGAAGATGCGCAGGGTGTCGCGCACGGTGTCCACGGTGTCGAAGAGGGGTTCCTTGTCTTCCTGGTTGTCTTTGTTGTAGGCCAGGGGCTGGCCTTTCATGAGGGTGATGAGGCCCATGAGGTGGCCGGCCACGCGGCCGGTTTTGCCGCGCGCGAGTTCGGGCACGTCGGGGTTTTTCTTCTGCGGCATGATGGATGAGCCGGTGGTGAAGCGGTCGGCGATGCGGATGAAGGCGAAGTTCTGGCTCATCCAGAGCACGAGTTCTTCGCTCAGGCGGCTGATGTGCACCATGACGAGCGAGGCGGCGGCGGCAAATTCAATGGCGAAGTCGCGGTCGCTGACGGCGTCCAGGCTGTTTTGGCACACGCAGGGCCGGCCTTGTTCATCGACCATGCCCAGCGCGCGGGCGACGCTTTCGCGGTCGAGCGGGTAGGTTGTGCCCGCCAGGGCGGCGCTGCCCAGGGGCAGCTGGTTCACGCGCTTTCTGACGTCTTGCATGCGGGCTTCGTCGCGGGCGAACATTTCGACGTAGGCCAGCAGGTGGTGGGCAAAGCTGACGGGCTGGGCCACTTGCAGGTGGGTAAAGCCGGGGAGGATGGTGTTCACGTTGCGCTCGGCCACGCTGATGAGCGCGGCTTGCAAGTCGCGCAGAAGGCGGCTGATGAGGTCGATTTCGCCGCGCAGCCACAGGCGGATGTCGGTGGCGACCTGGTCGTTGCGGCTGCGGCCGGTGTGCAGGCGCTTGCCGGCGTCGCCCACGAGCTGGGTCAGGCGCGCTTCGATGTTCAGGTGCACGTCTTCCAGCGCCAGCTTCCATTCGAACTGGCCGGTTTCGATTTCGCGGCGGATTTGCGCCATGCCTTGCTGGATGGCGGCCAGATCGGCGGCGCTGATGATGCCTTGCGCGGCCAGCATGCCGGCGTGGGCCAGGCTGCCGGTGATGTCGGCTTCGGCCAGGCGCCTGTCAAAAAAAACGCTGGCGGTGTAGCGCTGCACCAGCTCGCTCATGGGTTCGGAAAACAGGGCGGACCAGGCTTGGGATTTCTTGTCGAGTTGGTTGCTCATGGGCTTTCGGGGAAAAAAGCAGGGTAGGGCTGAAAAAGAGATTTGAAAAACAAACGCGCCCAAGCCGGAAAAACGGCAGAAAAAAATGGCAAAAGCGGAAAAAGGCGGCGTTTGCAGGGCTGGCGCTTGTTGTGGTTATCACAAATAATTGACACACTTTCCTGTGTGTTGCAAAGCCCGTGAAAGATTCGCAAATTTTATCGACCCTCACAGGCCGCCAGCGCAGCGCGCGCGCCGTGGCTGCGGCGGCAGCGCGCGCCGAGACGCCGCTGGTGTTTGACGTTTGCCGCGCGGGCGTGGTGCTGCGCGCCGTGCTGGGGGTGCAGGCGGCGCAGGCGGCGGCGCTGCTGTTCATGCCGGGCGGCGCGCTGGAGTGGCTGCTGCGCCTGGCTTTTGTCACGGGCGGCACGCTGCCGGCCACGCTGCTGTGGCTGGTGGCCGGGTGCAGTTTGAAAAAACCGCTGGCGCGCCTGCCCGTGCAGGCGCAAATGGCGGCGGGCGTGGCGCTGGGCGCGCTGGCAGGGCTGGCGGCCTGCGCCATTCTCATGGCGCTGACGGTCGATGTGCGCGCCGCGCCGCCCTGGCTGGCCAGCGCCGTGGCCGGGGCGCTGCTGGCGGCCGTGCTGACGGCGGCGCTGATGTGGCGCGTGCGCGGCCGCGCGCCTGCGGCCACCACGGCGCGGCTGGCGGAGCTGCAATCGCGCATTCGCCCGCACTTTCTGTTCAACACGCTCAACACCGCCATCGCCCTGGTGCGCGGCGAGCCTGAAAAGGCCGAGCGCGTGCTGGAAGACCTGGCGGACTTGTTCCGCCACGCTCTTGCCGAGCAGGGCGACAGCGCCACGCTGGCGCAGGAAATCGAGCTGGCGCGGCGCTATCTGGACATTGAGCAGATCCGCTTTGGCGAGCGCCTGCGCGTGCAGTGGTCGCTGGATACGCGCACGCTGGCTGCGCGCCTGCCGCCGCTGATCTTGCAGCCGCTGGTGGAAAACGCCGTCAAGCACGGCGTGGAGCCTAGCCCCAGCGGCGCGCAGCTGCGCGTTTCCACGCGCCTTCGCGGCCAGGTCGCCGTGATCAAGGTCACCAACACCGTGCCTGCCGGCCAGGGCCGCAAGGGCCACGGCATCGCCCTGGGCAATGTGCGAGACCGCCTCAAGCTGCTGCACGACATGGAGGGCAGCTTCAAAACCGCCCTCATCGGCGATCTCTACCAGGCCCGTCTGGAAGTGCCCATGACCGCCGCGCAAATCCGCGCCGCACAGGCCGCGTCTTCTTCCCGTCATCACTGAAAAGGCCACCGCCGACACCTGCCATGAACAAAACCGCCCAGCCAAAAGCTGGCAAGCCCGAAACCGGCGAGCCAGAAACCGGACAGTCCGAAAAGCCCCTGCAAGTTCTCGTCGTGGATGACGAACCCTTGGCGCGCTCGCGCATGCGCAGCCTGCTGGGCGACTGCCGCAACCCCCGCGCCGAATTGGCCGCCGAAGCCGCCAACACGCCTGATGCGATGGATTTGCTGGTGCGCCAGCGCTTTGACGCGGCCCTGATCGACATTCACATGCCCGGCGCCAACGGCATGCAGCTGGCCCGCCAGCTCAATGCCTTGCCCGCGCCGCCGCCCTTCATCTTCGTTACCGCCTACGCCGAGCACGCGCTTGACGCCTTCGAGCTTGACGCCGTGGATTACCTCACCAAACCCGTGCGCTGCGAGCGCCTGGAGGCTGCCTTGCAAAAGGCCGTGCGCGCCCGCCTGGCGCGCGCCGCCCAGGGCGACGCGCTGGACGGGCAATGGGTGCTCATTTCCGAGCGGGGCCGCGCCCAGCGCATACCGCTGGCCGAAGTGCTTTATTTCAAGGCGGAGCAGAAATACGTCACCGTCCGCACCGTCGCCGCCAGCTATGTGCTGAACGACAGCCTCAACCAGATTGAAGCCAAGTACCCGGGGCGCTTTCTGCGCATAAACCGCAACGCTCTCGTGCTGCCCGCCGCCATGCGCGCCATCGTGCGCCAGCGCGACTTCATCGACGGCGAAAGCTGGGCCGTGCGCCTGGCTGGCGTGGATGAGCTTCTGACCATTTCCCGCCGCCAGGTCAGCGCCGTGCGCCAGGCGCTGGGGCAGGAGTGAATGGCGGGTGAAGGCATCAGAGCCTGCCCGGAGCCTGTTCGTGGGCGCGAAAAACGTGAACTGGGGCGCTCCAGGGCCTTGCAAGCGCCACGCTGGGCCGCCTCTGCGGCCCGCGTGCGGTCTGCCGCCTTGCAGCCCGGCCCGATCCGTTCTTTTGCTCCTTGCGCTCAGGCTCTGAACAGGTTCCTGGAAACAGGTCGATTTAGCTCCTTTATTAATAGCATTACGTCCTAGTAGAAACTGCGTGGAACGGTATTTCAACCCCCCTGAATTTGCTCCTGTTTTCATTACTTTCCGGCGGCTTTGGCAGCCCGTCAGCAGGCTGGGGCAGACTGCATGCGGGCGATGGAACACCGCGTTTACCCTCTGGTCATGCATCTCTTGCGATAGTAGGATTCGCCCCTCTGGGCCGCGCTGCATCCGGAAGCAGCGCTTCTGGCTGAATGCAGCGGCCCAGCCGTTTTCGACTTCCTCTCAACCCAGGTCACAGGCAGTATCAAATGGCCGTCTCCGTACGCATGAATCCGGAGCTCGAGAAAGAGCTTGAACTCGCCGCCCAGAGCAAGGGCATTACCAAATCGCAATTCATCATTGACGCCGTGGAGCACGCGCTGGGGCGCAAAGACCCCTATCAGCTGCTGCTGCAAGTGCGCGCCGAAATGGACCAGGCCCTGCAAGGCGAGGCCATGAACGAAGCCCACGGCGCCACGGCGGCCTCCCCTTACGACACAGGCCGCACCCGCGCCGCCCTGATTGCCAAGCTGAGGGCCAAACATGGCCTCGGCACTGATTGACGCCAGCGCCCTGGCGGCGCTGTTCGGGCGCAACCCGATCCAGACACAGAAGTACGACGAGCTGCTGGCGCTGGCTTCGCTGGAACACTGGGCGCTGGCCACCACATGGCCCTGCGTTGCCAAAGCCTGCGCCCTCATTGCGCCGCCCGGCCGCTTCGCCCTGCTGAACTGGCTGGGCAAGGAAGCCATCTTCATCTTCCCCTTTGAGCAGACGGCCCTGCTGGACTTCTCTGCGCTGATGATGCGCCACACCCATCCCCCGAAAGACGAAGCGGGCCAAAAAGGCGGGGAAAGCGAAATGGACCTGGCCGAAGCCTCGCTCTACCGCCTGGCCGTGGAAACGGGCGTGACCCGCATCATGACACTGGACGGCCTTGACTTCGCCCGCTACCGCCTGCCGGACGGGCGGCAGTTTGAAATTCTCTGAAGCCCGCCGCCGGCATGACCGCCCCTGCCCTCTCGCCGCAAGACCTGCAAGCCATCGCCAGCGCCGCCCCCCAGTGGCGCGGCGGCAATGTGGCGGTGGTGCAAACGCCCCATGCGGGCCGCGTGGTCGTCAAAAGCATGCGCGCGCCACGGCACCCGGCCCGCTACCGGCTGCTGGGCGCGCTGGCCGGGCTGCTGGGCGCGCCCTACCTCAAAACCGCGCCGCTGCTGGGCGGCGCGGCCGGGCAGGCGCTGGAAGTGCGCCGCCTGCGCGCCCTGCATGCCGCAGGCGTGCGCGTGCCGCAGGTGCTGCACGTGGCGCCAGACCACTTCGTCATGCAATGGCTAGGCCCGGGCGACCTGGCCGCCGCCTTGCGCCAGCGCCACCCGCAAGCGGCCGCGCTGTGGCGTGAAGGCGGCGAAGCGCTCACACGCATTCACTGCGCGGGCCAATGCCTCAGCCAAGCCTTTGCCCGCAACATGATCGTGAGCGAAACAGGCGCGCTGGCCGGAATGATCGACTTCGAAGACGACCCCCTGCAAGTCATGCCCCTGGCCGACGCGCAAGCGCGCAACTGGCTGGACTACCTGCACAGCACCCTGTGGCTGGCCCCCCTGCCCCAGGCCGAGGCGGATGCCTGCCTGGACGCCTGGATGCAAGCCGCGCCTGCCGCGACGCGCGCCCGCTTCACCCACGCCTGCCAGCGCCTGGCCTGGCTGCGCGCGCTGCCCACGCATCGCCGCTGGGGGCGCGACACCGTATCGCTGCAAGCCGCCGCCGCCGCCGCCCACCGCTTTCTGGGCAGGCATTCGGCGCCATCCGCATAAAACGCGCCCGGCCTGCCCGCCATGAGCGCCATGCTTTTCAAACTGCCCATCCACGCCACCCCCGGCGCCCGGCGCACCGAGGCGGCAGGCGCCCACGGCGCGGCCCTGCGCGTGCGCCTGGCCGCCCCGCCCGTGGACGGCAAAGCCAACGCCGCCCTGATTGCATGGGCCGCCCGCGCCTTCGCCGTGCCCAAGGCCAGCGTGCAACTGCTGCACGGCGCGGCGGGCCGGCAAAAAACCCTGGGCATCACCCTGGCAGACGAAAAAGCCCTGCAAGCCGCACAGGCGCTGGTGGCGGCCTGGATGAAGCCAGACGCCTGAAAGCCTGCCGCCCCACCTTCCCGCAGGCAAAACCCAAAGCGCCAACCCTCAGCCTGCGCGCTGGATGAAATGCAAGACCGCCTTCCAGCCGCCAGATCGCATGGCCAGAACGCATGACTGGGAAGACCCAAAAACAGAAGCAGATTCAAGGGGCCCAAAATGCCATTTCGAGCAGATTCCACTAGGACCTCATGCTATTGATTTAGAAGCAAATCAACGCGCTTGTCACGGCTGGCCCGCCCGCTTTTGCGCCGCTCTTGTCCCTTCACTGCCCGCGCCCTGCCCCGCTTTGCCCGTCGGTCAAAACCAAACGGCAACGCTGATTCCGCCCAAGCGCGGCCTCTGGCACAGACGGCCTTGCGGCCCCTCCAGCCGCTTGCGCCGGAGCGGGCGGTTGGAGGAGCAGGCGTGCACCCCGGCGAATCAGCGGAAATCGCGGACGATCAAAACGCCTTGCTCCAGCACGATGTAGAGATTGCCGTCCACGCCGTATTTCAGGTGCTGCACGGGCGGCAAAGCGAACTGGTCAGGGTGCTTGACAAAATCGTCCAGCGAGGCCGGCGTGCGGGTTCCCGTCAATTTTTTGATCACCCCCTGGCTGGATACGCGATACAAAACGCTGGCGCCGTGCTCGGCCCACCGGTCCGCCAGCACAATCTCATTATCTAGCACCGTAAAGGCGATCACCTTTCGCGGTCTGGGAGTGAACTCGGTCATATCACTTGGCCTTAGATCGATATCGGTTTTCGAGCCATCCGAAAGCCGGTGCCATGCAAATGATTTGGAGCTTGTTTCCGCCAGCGCATGAATATGGCCCTGGCGGTCGGCATCCAGCGCCCGGATATACCACTGCCGATAGCCGTTCAGCGTTTTGACTTCGCCGCTGCTGTTGATGGTGCGAATGTGCGTGTAATCGCCGCCGTCAATCACGTAAAGCAGGCCGGAAGCATCAACTTCCAGATCATGCGGCGCCTGAAACTGCGCCATTTTGCCGCGCCCATCCACAAAGCCGCGATCATCCAAAAGGAACTCGGGCCTTTTGCCCGGCATGCCTGCCAGCAAGTTGTTTTCGCCCGCCGCATTTCCTTCATATTTGAAAATGCCCGGAACAAAATAATTCCATGCGCCGGCCTTGTCATACCAGTCCATCCTTTCTTTGCCCATCATGTGGTTGTATTTGAATCTCGCGGCGGCATAGCCCGCCACGTAGAATGCGCCGCTTTTCTCGTCACGGTAAAAACCGCCGGGAAACCTTGCCATGGCGCCCTGCCGCTCCAATACTTCCGGGCTGAAAAGCGAGAGCGCTGTTTCCACTTTTCCGCCGCTCAGTTTCCTGATTTTTGGCGGCATTTTCTGCGCCTGCTGCGCAGGGGGCGTGGAAAAATCATCTTTCAGGCAGCCATTGCCCGTTTCGGCCAGATAAATCGCGTCCTTGTAAACAACGATGCGCTCGAGATAGGAAAACCGCGCTTCGCTGGCCGGGCCATCGGTGGACTGGCAATGATTCAAATCAGCCATGGCCGTGCCTGTCAGCAGCTCGAATTTGAGCTGGGCATTTGGCTGTGGCGTCGGCGTCGGTGTTGGCGTTTCAGGCCCCGAATCGCTGCCGCCGCAGCCTGCCGCCAAGCAAGCGGCCAGCACAGCCGCCATCAGGGCGCTGACAAAATGTGATTTTTGGGTAGCCATCAATTTCAACCTCCATAAAAACCCGCAAAAACAGATATCCGGAATTCAAGGCGTATTGCACAAAAAGAATGCCGGGCCGCTGAATCAGCGAAAATCACGCGCCACTAGAACGCCTTGCTCCAGCACGATGTAGAGATTGCCGTCCGCGCCGTATTTCAGGTGCTGCACGGGCGGCAGACGGAATTTTTCCGGATGCTCCAGAAAATCCTGCGGCGCGGCAGGAGCCTGCTCACCCGTCAATTGGGTGGCCACGCCCTGGCTGGAGACGCGATACAGAGTGCTGGGGCCGCCTGTCACCGTGTGGGTCGCCAGCACAATGCCATCGCCAACCACCGTGAAGGCATCCACTGTTCGCAGCCTGGGAGAAAGCTCGCCCACTTCATTCGGCCGCAGTCTGAAATCAATTTTCGAACCATCCGAAAGCCGGTGCCATACATAACTTGAGCCACTTACTATTTCCTCCAGCGCATGAATATGGCCCTGGCGGTCGGCATCCAGCGCCCGGATATTTTTTCTGTAGCCGTCCAGCGTTTTGACTTCACCGCTGCTGCTGATGGTGCGAATGCGCGTGTCATCGCCGCCGTCAATCACGTAAAGCAGGCCGGAAGCATCCGCCTCCAGATCATGCGGCGCCTGAAACTGCGCCATTTTGCCGCGCCCATCCACAAAGGAATCGGGCCTCTTGCCCGGCATGCCTGCCAGCAGGTTGTTTTCGCCCGCTGCATTTCCTTCATATTTGAAAATGCCCGGAACGAAATAATTCCATGCACCGGCCTTGTCATACCAGTCTGATATTTCGCTATTTGGCCCATAGTTATAGATGATTCGTGTGGCCGCATAGCCTGCCACATAAAACGCGCCGCTTTTTTCATCGCGATGGAAACCGCCGGGATACCTTGCCATGGCGCGCTGCCGGGCTGGTGAATCCGGGTTATACAGAGAAAGCGCCGTTTCCACCTTTCCCTTGCTCAGTTTCCTGATTTTTGGCGCCACCTGCCGCGCTTCCTGATCGGGCGTCATGGCGGCTGGCACAGGCGTGGAGAAATAACGCCTCTCTGGGCAGGCGCCGCCTGTTTCCGTCAGATAAATCGCATCCTTGTAAACAACAATGCGCTCCAGATAGGAAAACCGCGCTTCGCTGGCCGGGCCGTCTGTGGACTGGCAATGCTTCAAATCAGCCTGCGCCACGCCCGCCAGCAGCTCGAATTTGAATTGGGCATTTGGCTGTGGCGTAGGCGTGGGTGTCGGAGTAGGCGTAGGAGTTGGCGTCGGCGTGGGTGTTTCAGGCCCCGAATCGCTGCCGCCGCAGCCCGCCGCCAGGCAGGCGGCCAGCACAGCCGCCACCAGGGCGCTGCCGGAATGCCATGTTTTGGCAGTCATCAACTTTCACCTCCGAATCAGAGTAAAAAAACCAAAAACCGGGACGCCAAATTGGCCGTTTCAGGCATGGGGCACAGTCATTGCCGCTTGCAACATCTCGTTTCTAACATGTGCACGCGATTCTGCGACGGCATTATTGATATGTAAAGGCTTGTTCCCGGAGGCTTCATTCGTATTGACAAATATTAAATTCGCCGTCTTTGACTTGACCCAAGTCAAAATAAATTCAAAACCGCAGCTTCAATGCTTTGATTGAAATCAAGAAATGGGTATTGCTCCGCCCATAAGGTATGCCCTCATTTCAGCCTTGATGGAGGATGACCACGATGGAGACAGCCGAAGCCGCGCGCCCGCAGGCCGAAGCCGCAAAAAACGCCGCCGCAAAAAATGCCGATGCCGCGCCAGAGCTGAAGGCGCCGGAGCTGGTGTGCCCTGCCGGCAGTCTGCCGGCGCTCAAAGGGGCGATTGACGAGGGGGCCGATTGCGTTTATCTGGGCCTGCGCGATGCGACCAATGCGCGCAATTTCGCGGGGCTGAACTTTGATGAAAAGGCCATTCTCACGGGCCTGGCCTACGCGCACGAGCGCGGGCGCAAGGTGCTGATGGCGCTGAATACTTACCCGCAGGCGAGCAACCCCGCGCCCTGGAAGGCGGCGCTGGACAAGGCGGCGGCCTGGGGGATTGACGCAGTGATCCTGGCCGACCCGGGGCTGATGCGCTATGCCGTGCAGCGCCATCCTGATTTGCGGCTGCATTTGTCGGTGCAAAGCTCGGCCACGAATCACGAGGCCATCAATCTCTACCGCGATCAGTTCAACATTCGCCGCGCGGTGCTGCCGCGCGTGCTGTCGCTGGAGCAGGTGCGGCAGGTGACGCAGCGCACGCCGGTGGAAATCGAGGTGTTCGGCTTTGGCAGCCTGTGCGTGATGGTGGAGGGGCGCTGCGCGCTGTCGTCTTACGCCACGGGCGAGTCGCCCAACACGCACGGCGTGTGTTCGCCCGCCAAGGCGGTGCGCTGGGCGCAGACGCCCAAGGGGCTGGAGTCGCGCCTCAATGGCGTGCTGATTGACCGCTACGGCCCCAATGAGAACGCGGGCTACCCCACGCTGTGCAAGGGCCGCTTTGACGTGGCCGATGAGCACGGCTACTACGCGCTGGAGGAACCCACCAGCCTGAACACGCTGGATTTGCTGCCCCAGCTGGTGCAGATGAGCGTGCGCGCCATCAAGATTGAAGGCCGCCAGCGCAGCCCGGCTTATTCGGCGCAGGTCACGCGCGTGTGGCGGCAGGCCATTGACCACTGCATGGCGCAAAGGCATCTGTACACGCCCAAGACCATCTGGCTGACCGCGCTGGATCAGGTGGCCGAAGGCCAGCAGCACACGCTGGGGGCCTATCACCGTTCATGGAAATGAAGCGAAAGGAAACGGCATGAGCACTGAAGCAGCGAACTTTCCCCCCGCAGGCGGCGGCAACGGTGGCGGCAATGGCGGCAGCGATGCGCCGCCGCCCGTCATCCTCTCTCACGTTTCGCTGGGCACCAACCGCTTTGAGGAGGCCGTGGCCTTCTACGACCGCGTGCTGGCTACGCTGGGCGTGGGCCGCGTGATGGACTTGAGCGCGCAGCGCGCCGTGGCCTATGGCCGCGCCTTCCCCGAGTTCTGGGTGCAGGCCCCTTGCGACGGGCAGCGCGCGCAGGCGGCCAATGGCGTGCACGTGGCTTTTCTGGCCACTTCGCCGCAGCAGGTGCAGGCTTTTCACGCCGCCGCCCTGGCCGCAGGCGGCACGGATGACGGCGCGCCCGGCCCGCGCCCGCACTACGGCCCGCAGTACTGGGGCTGCTTCGTGCGCGATCTGGACGGGCACAAGATTGAAGCCATGGCCTGGCTGCCCGCCGCGTGATTTCGCGGCCTTGTTCCGGGCCATTTTTCGCTCCTCGATCAATCGCACGGTCTCCCCGCCAATTGGGCGGGGATGCCGTTTTTTGATGCCCTGAATTTGCTCTTTTTTTGCTGTTTCCGGATGCGCCGCCTGTCCGCTTGTCCATCAAGCCGCGCCGCGCCCCGCAGGAACTTTCCGCAACCATCCCCACGAAAAAACCATGCAACTCGCCCTTGGCCCCCTGCTTTACTACTGGCCGCGCCTGACGGTGTTTGACTTCTACCAGGCCGCCGCCGAATGGCCCGTGGACATCGTCTATCTGGGCGAGTCCGTCTGCTCGCGCCGTCACGAGCTGCGCCTGTCTGACTGGCTGGACATTGCCCGCATGCTGCGCGACGCGGGCAAAACGCCCATCCTCTCCACCATGGTGCTGCTCGAATCCACGGCGGATGTGGGCAACATGCAAAAGCTGGTGAACAACGGCGAATTCATGGTGGAGGCCAGCGACATGGGCGCCGTGCGCGGCGTGGCGGGCAAGCAGCCTTTCGTGGCCGGGCCGCACCTGAACCTGTTCAACGCCGACGCGCTGGAGTGGATGGCCAGCCTGGGCGCCACCCGCTGGGTGATGCCGCTGGAGATGACGCGCGAGCAGCTGGCCACCGTGCTGCAAGGCAAGCCCGAGGGGCTGCAAACCGAGGTGTTCGCCTTTGGCCGCCTGCCGCTGGCCTTTTCGGCGCGGTGCTTCACGGCGCGGCACTACAACCTGCCCAAGGATGACTGCGGCTTTCGCTGCATTGAACACCCGGACGGCCTGCCGCTGAACACGCGCGAGGGCGAGGCCTTTCTCACCATCAACGGCATTCAGACCCAGTCCGCCCGCATCCACAGCCTGCTGACCGACATGCCCGATCTGCTGGCCCTGGGGGTGGACGTGCTGCGCCTTTCGCCCCAGTCGCAGCACATGGATCAGGTGGTGGCCGCCTTCGACCACGCCCGCCGCGAAGGCCGCGCGGCCCCCGGCGCGCTGGACGCCCTGCGCCCGCTGCTGCCCGCCGCCCCCTGCAACGGCTACTGGCACGGCAAGCCGGGCATGGATCTGGTGCTGACGGCGTAAAGCGCGGCAAGCCTGCGGCAGGTGATGATGCAAAGGCTGGCGGATCCCGCCCTTGAATTCCGGCTCGCACTTCGCTCCTTCATTTCGCTCCTTCATTCATAGCAATACGTCCTGGTGCAGATTGCGCAAACGCCCTTTTTCACGGTCTGAATTTGCTCCTTCTTTTGATGCAAACCATGCCTGACCACGCCCGCCAGCGCCCATTGCCGGTTTTCAGGCCGCCATGCGGCGAGACAATCGCTGCCTTGCCCGCCTTTTCATTTAAGCCATGACCGCCACCCCGCCCTGCCCTGCCGCCCCGCCGGCCGCTTCCATCGCCCTGGTCACCGGCGCCACGGCCGGGTTCGGCCAGGCCATCAGCCGCGCGCTGCTGCAAGCGGGCTGGCGCGTCATTGGCACGGGCCGCCGCGCAGACAGGCTTGAAGCCTTGCGGGCGCAGTGGCCCGAAGCCTTTTGGCCCCTGGCGTTTGACGTGGCCGACCGCGCCGCCGCCCAGGGCGCCCTGACCAGCCTGCCCGCCGCCTGGCAAGACGTGGACCTGCTCGTGAACAACGCGGGCCTGGCGCTGGGCCTGGAGCGCGCCGACCAGGCCAGCCTGGACGACTGGGACCGCATGATTGACACCAACATCCGGGGCCTGGCCACCCTCACCCGCCTGCTGCTGCCGCAAATGGTGCGGCGCAACCGGGGCTACGTCATCAACATCGGCTCCATCGCGGGCGACTGGCCCTATCCGGGCGGCAACGTCTATGGGGCCACCAAGGCGTTTGTCAAACAGTTCAGCCAGAACCTGCGCGCCGATCTGGCGGGCACGGCCATCCGCGTCAGCAACGTGGAGCCGGGCCTGTGCGGCGGCACCGAGTTTTCCAATGTGCGCTTCAAGGGCGACGATGAACGCGCCGCCGGCGTGTATGCCGGCGTGCAGGCCATTGGCCCCGAAGACATCGCCCGCATCGTGCTCTGGCTGGTGCAGCAGCCCCCGCATGTGAACGTGAACCGCATTGAAGTCATGCCCGTGGCGCAAAGCTTCGCGCCGCTTTCCGTGGCACGCGGCTAAAGCCCTATCCCATTTCTTTCCATCCCTTCACTTTCCAAGGAAACCGCCATGCAACAGGCCATCTCCGCTTCCGCCGCCACGCCGCCGGCCGCCTACACCCTGCCCGCGCCCGTGGGCGCGGCCCTGTCGCTGCTGCCTGCCTACCCAGGCTCCATGCTGCTGGTGGCCGCCATCAACCTGGCCCTGGCCAGGCATCTGCCCGAAGACGTCACGGCCCTGCTCGAAGGCAAGCGCCTGGCCATTCGCGTGCGCGACGCGCGGCTGGACTTTGACTTCACCTGGCAGGGCGACAAATTCGCCCCCTGCGCGCGGCACGCCGAGCCAGACTTGGCCATCAGCGCCAACGCGCAAGACTTCGTGCTCCTGGCCCAGCGCAAACAAGACCCCGACACGCTCTTTTTCAACCGCCGCCTCATCATGGAAGGCGACACCGAACTGGGCCTGGTGGTGAAAAACGCGCTCGACGCGCTGGAGCTGCCCGTGCTCGACCCGCTGTACTGGACGCCCCAGGCCGTCTTCACCCGCCACGCGCCGCAGCCCCTGCAAGACCTCGTGCAGCGCCTGCCCAAGCTGCCGCTGCCGCCGCTGCCGCCCTTCATCCGCAAGCCCTGAAACGAAAACCCAAGCGCCATGCCCGCCCACGACCCATCCCTGCCCCTGGTCTACTCCTGCTCCGGCTGCTCCAGCGCCGCGCAGCTTGCCAACCACGTCGCCGTCAAGCTTGACCGGCGCGGCGTGGCTGAAATGTCGTGCATCGCCGGCGTGGGCGGCGACGTGCCCTACCTCGTGAAAATCGCCAAATCGGGCCGCCCCATCGTCGCGCTCGACGGCTGCGCGCTCGTGTGCGTGAAAAGCAGCCTCGCGCGCCACGGCATCGCGCCCGACCGCCACTACCAGCTCCAGCAATACGGCGTCAAAAAGCGCACCCACGAAGACTACGACCCCGAGCAGGCCGCCCAGGTGCTCGCCCAGGTTGAGGCCGATCTGGCCGCGCAGCCCCTGCGCCCGCCGCAGGAAACGGCCGCGCCGCCCGCCCAGGCCGAAAGCGGCGGCCCGGCGCGCCCTTGCCCCGCCCCCCGCGCCGCCAGCACGCCCGAGCCATCCCGCGCGCCGCATGCCGAACGCCATGAAACCGCAGCCGCCTGAGCGCGCCTGCGCCCGCCGCCTCATCGTGGGCATCTCCGGCAGCAGCGGCGCCACCTACGGCCTGCGGCTGCTGCAAGCCCTCAAGAAAACTGACCTGCAAGTGCACCTGGTCATCACCCCCGCCGGCTGGCTCAATTTGCGCCACGAAACCGGCGTGACCGACACCCAGGCGCTGCAACTGGCCCACACCCTGCACGCCAGCACCAACCTGGCCGCCAGCATCGCCAGCGGCTCGTTTCAGACGATGGGCATGATCGTCGCCCCCTGCTCCATGCGCACCCTGGCCGCCATCGCCCACGGCCTGGGCGACAACCTGCTCACCCGCGCCGCCGACGTCACGCTCAAAGAGCGCCGCCGCCTCGTGCTCATGACGCGCGAATCGCCCCTGAGCCTTATTCACCTGCGCAACATGGCCGCCGCCACCGAAGCGGGCGCCATCATCTGCCCGCCCATCCCCGCCCTCTACCAGCGCCCCGCCAGCATCGACGAAATGGTGGACCACAGCGTGGCCCGCGCGCTCGACCTGCTGGGCCTGCCCCAGGGCCTGGCCGACGAGTGGGAAGGCTTCTAGCGCCTGTGCGCAGCCCGGCCCCAAAAAGAACGGTTCGGGCAGGCCGGGCGCAGGCCCAGCGGAAGCGGCTATTTTTCGCTCCCGAATCCATAGCGTCATGTCCTGGTGGAACGGGCGCAAAAGCCTTTTTGACCCCCTTTGTATTCGCTCCTGTTTCTGATGCAGCCCCCCGCTGGCGATCCGCCGCCTGAGCGCCTGTCCGCAATCTGCCTGCGGGCGCCAAAAGCGCGGCCTCGGGCGCTCTCGGGCACTCTCGGGCGCTGCAAATGCCTCGCCAGCCGCAAGGCCCATTTGCGGTTATCGCCTTGCAGCCTGATTCCGCCCCCTTCGCCCCTCCGCCCCTTTCGCCCCTCACAGCCAGGCTCTGAACAGACTCTTGGCGCAAAGCGAAGGGCCGCCCTGCGCTGATCAGCGCAAGCCGTCTTTCCTCTGCCCTTTCTCCACCGCCCGCCTTGCGCGCGGCAGCCTGGAGAAAAGCATCCGGCCATATCAAAAGAGGAGCGAATACCGGCGGGCGAAAAGGCCGTTTGCGCGCGTTCCGCCAGGATCTCATGCTATGGATCAAGGAGCGGATTTCGGCGCGTGATGAAAGCGCTATCGGCTGGCTTGAAGCTGATTGGGACCGCTTAGGGCGGCGGGAAGGTTGGGCTGGGGCCGAAGTGGCGTTACTCCCCGGGCCAGGCCGCTGGCGTTTCAGGCTGCCTTGCGGCGCCGGGGCTGGCGGCGGGCGTTTCCGGCTCCGCTGCGGGCAGCAGGCTGGCCACGCGCTGCGCCAGGGCGTCACGCCCGGGGTCAAAAACGGGCGGCGCGCCGGGGCGCTCTTCCCAGTCCGGGTGGGCGCGGGCCGGGCGCAGGGCGTCCGCCAGCGTGGCCGTCAGCTGGCGGGCCTGGGCGGCTTGCTGGCTGCCCTCTTCCCATTCGGCCGCGCGCAGCTTGTGCTGGGCGGCGTGCCCGCGCTGCGTGAGGGCCTGGTTGAGCGCCAGAAGGCGCGCGGCCAGCAGGGCGAGCACGGCGTCTTGCGCCGTGAGTTCCTGCGTGCCGGTGAGGCGGCCGCGCAGCTTGCCAGCCAGGGGCTGCCAGCCGCCGCTCAGGGCGCTGCCAATGGCGCCGCCCAGCGTGGCGGCGGCGCCCAGCGACAGGCCCGCCAATGCCACGTCGGCCACCGCGCCGATGCCCGCGCCAATGGCCGCGCCCAGGCCCAGGCGGCGGCCAGCTTCTTTGAGCAAGGCAGGGTTGAACAGGTCGTCCTCCCAGCGCTGGGCCAGTTGCGGCAGGCTGGCGGCTTCGGCGTCTTCCGGCCCGAAGGCGTGCGCGCGCAGCAGCGCCTGCGCGGCCCGGCGGGCATGGGCCGCGCAGTCTTGCTGGAAGGCGTGGATGAAGGCGTCGCGCCGCGCCGGATCGGCGTATTCGCCTGCGGCGATGGACCGGCGCATGGCGGCCACGCTGACAAGGGCGCTGGCGATGGCCAGGCGCGCGGCGCGCTGGCGGTCTTGCGCCTGCTGCTCAAGCTGGCGGGCAATGTCTTCAAGCTGGCGGCGGCGCTCGGGCAGCAGCGCGGCCAGGTCGCGGTACAGCGCGGTTTCGGCCCCGTTGAAGGGAGCAACGGCGTCAAACGCCGCGCAGGCGTGCAGGCCCGCATCGCGCAGGGCGGCGCGCCAGCCGTCCTGGCGGCTGCCAGCGGCGCGCACGAAATTGAGCACGGGCATGATGGGGCGCGCACACCAGGCCAGCGCTTCCATTTCGGCACGGTATTTGGGCAGCACGGGCGCGCGCGTGTCGATGACGAGCATGGCCGCGTCCGCATGTTCAAGCAGGGCGCGCAGCACTTTGGCTTCCTGCTCGAAGCTGGCATGCGCTTCGGGGCCGCTCAAAAAGGCGCGCACGCGGTCGGTGCGGCTGGGGTGCGCGGGCAGGCTTTGGGCGGGCAGCTCTTGCAGGTAGTCGAGCAGCGCCACGGCGTCTTCCAGGCCCGGCGTGTCGAAAAAGCGCACGGCCACTTCGCCTTGCAGCAGCAGGTCGATGCGCTCGACGTGCCGCGTGACGCCGGGCCGGTCAGAGACTTCGCCAAACGCCGCCCGCCGCGTGAGCGTGCGCAAAAGCGAGGTTTTGCCCGCGTTCGTGTGGCCCACCACGGCAATCCGCAAGGCAGACGGGGCGGCGGATGAGCCGGACGCAGACGCCTGCGCGGGGGCTTCGGGCGGGGTGCTCATGGAGGCAGGCGCGGTCATGGGCGCGAATTGTCGCCGGGGCGGCAGCGCCGGGCGCAGAAATCAGCAGGCGGCGCCAGGCAGGGGCGAAGGCCCGCCCCGGGCGCGGCTGCGGGCATGAAAGCGGACATGAAAAAACCCCGGCAGCCCAAAGCGGCTGCCGGGGTCTGGATCGCCAGGGGAATCAGTGCCCTGCTTCAGCGCCCTGCTCATGCCGGCCCGTGAGCGCGACAAGAGCAGGATGGAGACGGGCGGATACCGACGGTATGCGCAGCGGCGCAGATGAAGCGCGCCATTTCACCCCCTTTATTTTGCTCCTTGATTCATAGCATGAGGTCCTAGTGGAAATTGCGCGAGAGGGTGTTTTACCCCTTCTGAATTCGCTCCTATTTCTGATGCATCCCACGGCGCGGGCGCTTTGGCGTCCACGCCGTGGTCAGCAGGCGCGCTTCAGGGGTGCTGCTCCAGCGCGTTGCCCAGGCCTTCGGCCACTTCGGCGTATTCGGGAATCTGGTCGAAGTTCATGTAGCGGTAGATGCCGGCCTTGTCGGAGTCCACAATGCCCATTTCCTTGAGGTATTCCTCGCGGGTGGGCAGTTTGCCCAGGCGCGAGGCGATGGCCGTGAGTTCCGCCGAGCCGAGAAAGACGTTGGTGTTCTTGCCCAGGCGGTTGGGGAAGTTGCGGGTGCTGGTGGAGATGACGGTGGCGCCCGCGCGCACTTGCGCCTGGTTGCCCATGCACAGCGAGCAGCCGGGCATTTCGGTGCGCGCGCCGGAGGCGCCGAAGGCGGCGTAGTGGCCTTCCTTGATGAGTTCGTTTTGATCCATCTTGGTGGGCGGGGCGATCCACAGCTGCACCGGGATGTCGCGCTGGCCGCCCAGCAGCTTGGCGGCGGCGCGGAAGTGCCCGATGTTGGTCATGCACGAGCCAATGAAGGCTTCGTCGATCTTGGTGCCGGCCACGTCGGAGAGGGTTTTGGCGTCGTCCGGGTCGTTGGGGCAGCAGACGATCGGCTCCTTGATTTCGTTCATGTCGATTTCGATGACGGCGGCGTATTCGGCGTCGGCATCGGCTTCAAGCAATTGCGGGTTGGCAAGCCATTGCTCCACTTTCTCGATGCGGCGCGCCAGCGTCTTGGCGTCCTGGTAGCCGTCGGCGATCATGTTTTTCATGAGCACGACGTTGGATTGGAGGTACTCGATGATGGGCGCCTTGTCCAGCTTGATGGTGCAGCCGGCAGCCGAGCGTTCGGCGGAGGCGTCTGACAGCTCGAAGGCTTGTTCCACTTTCAGGTTGGGCAGGCCCTCGATTTCCAGGATGCGGCCGGAGAAGATGTTTTTCTTGCCCGCCTTGGCCACGGTGAGCAGGCCCTGCTTGATGGCGTAGAGCGGGATGGCGTGCACGAGGTCGCGCAGGGTGACGCCCGGTTGCAGCTCGCCCTTGAAGCGCACGAGCACGCTTTCAGGCATGTCCAGCGGCATGACGCCGGTGGCGGCGGCAAAGGCAACCAGGCCGGATCCTGCCGGAAAGCTGATGCCGATGGGAAAGCGCGTGTGGCTGTCACCGCCGGTGCCCACGGTGTCGGGCAGCAGCAGACGGTTGAGCCAGGAATGGATAACGCCGTCGCCCGGGCGCAGGGCAACGCCGCCGCGCGTGCTGATGAAGGCGGGCAGCTCGCGGTGGGTTTTCACGTCCACCGGCTTGGGGTAGGCGGCGGTGTGGCAGAAGGACTGCATCACCATGTCGGCAGAAAAGCCCAGGCAGGCCAGGTCTTTGAGTTCGTCGCGCGTCATGGGGCCGGTGGTGTCCTGGCTGCCGACAGTGGTCATGCGCGGCTCGCAATAGGTGCCGGGGCGAATGCCTTTGCCTTCAGGCAGGCCGCAGGCGCGGCCCACCATCTTCTGCGCGAGGGTGAAGCCCTTGCCGGTGTCCACGGGGGCCTTGGGCAGGCGGAAGGCGCTGGAAGCGGGCAGGCCGAGGAATTCGCGCGCCTTGGCCGTCAGGCCCCGGCCGATGATGAGGTTGATGCGGCCGCCGGCCTGTACTTCGTCAAGCAGCACTTCGCTCTTGAGCGCGAAGTCGGCAATCTTCTGGCCGGCTTTTTCGATGCGGCCTTCGTAGGGGTAGATGTCGATGACATCGCCCATGTTCATCTGGCTGACGTCTACTTCGATGGGTAGCGAGCCGGAGTCTTCCTGCGTGTTGAAGAAGATGGGGGCAATCTTGCCGCCCAGGGTGACGCCGCCAAAGCGCTTGTTGGGCACGAAGGGGATGTCTTGCCCGGTGGCCCAGATGACGCTGTTGGTGGCCGATTTGCGGCTGGAGCCGGTGCCGACCACGTCGCCCACGTAGGCGACGACGTGGCCTTTTTTCTTCAGGTCTTCAATGAACTGGATGGGGCCGCGCTTGCCGTCTTCTTCGGGCTTGAAGGGGGCGTCGGGGCGGGTGTTTTTCAGCATCGCCAGGTAGTGCAGCGGAATGTCCGGGCGGCTCCAGGCGTCGGGGGCGGGAGAGAGGTCGTCGGTGTTGGTTTCGCCGGGCACCTTGAAGACGGTGACGGTGATTTTTTCGGGCACTTTGGGGCGGCTGGTGAACCACTCGGCATCGGCCCAGCTCTGGATGACGGCCTTGGCGCGCGCGTTGCCCGCCTTGGCCTTGGCGGCCACGTCGTTGAAGAAGTCGAACATCAGCAGCGTTTTCTTGAGCGCGCTGGCAGCGGCGTCGGCGACGGCGTCGTCCTTGTCGTCCAGCAGTTCGATGAGCGGGTGCACGTTGTAGCCGCCGACCATGGTGCCCAGCAGCTCGGTGGCCTTGGCGCGGCTGATGAGGGCGACCTGGATGTCGCCATGCGCCACGGCGGCCAGAAATGAAGCCTTGACCTTGGCCGCGTTGTCCACGCCGGGCGGTACGCGGTGGGTGAGCAGATCCATCAGGAATTCGGCTTCGCCGGCGGGCGGGTTCTTGATGAGTTCGATCAGCTCTTCGGTCTGTTTGGCATTGAGCGCCAGCGGCGGGATGCCCAGCGCCGCGCGTTCGGCGACGTGTTCACGATAGGCTTTCAACATGTGGGATTCTCCTTTTATGGGTATGAAAACGAAAAACGCTGGCTTGCGTTGAGCCAGGTTCAGGGTTTTTGATCAAACAGGCTCTGGCGGGGCATCTTGTCCATTTGCGCGGAGAACTCGCGCTGCTCGGGCGACATGCAGCCGTCGGCAATGCGCTTGCCTTGTTTCTGGTCCATCAGCATGGATTTGTTGCCCAGTTGCAGCCACAGGGCGCGGGCGCGGGTGTCTTCCAGGCGCACGGCGCCGGTGCGGCTTTCCATGGGGCGCATGTGGTAGCGCAGCTTGCCCATGTGCAGGAAGAAGTGGCCCGGGTTGTCGGCGTCAGGCTCCAGCGAAACCTTGGTGTTCAGGTCACAGGAAATCGTGCCGGTGTGCACGAGTTTGGCGATGTTTTTTTCAGCTTCCGTCAAAGGCTGATCAACGGCGGCGGCAGGCGCGGGTTTGGGCGCTGCGGCCTTGGATTTGGCGGTTTTTTTGGCAGCGCGCTTCACGGGCTTTTTGGCCGCTTTTTGCGCTGCGGCGGGCTTTTGGGGCTTGTTTTCGGCGGCGTGAGCCGTGCCCAGGGACATCAGGCAGGCGGCGGCGACGAGGGCGATGAGAGCGGGTTTCATGGTGCGTGCTTTCTCTTCAGGGTTGCGGAAAGATCAGTTGGAAAACCAGGCGCGCGCTTCGCGGGGAAGCGCACGGCCTGTGGTGTGGGCGCGCTCCAGCAGCTGCCAGTAGTGGCGGTAGCTGGCGCGGTCATGCAGACGGCCCTGATGGCTGATAGGCCCCCAGTGGGCTTGCTGCGCAGCCAGGAGGATGGCCGTGGCCTCGTCGATCTGGCGCTCGTCAGGCGCGAAGGCTTCGAGGATGGGACGGATTTGCGCGGGGTGAATGCTCCACATGCGCGTGTAGCCCAGCTGCTGCGCGGCGCGGCAGGCGGCTTGCCTGAGCGCGGCGGCGTCATTGAATTCAGTCACCACGCAGTGCGAGGGCACTTTGCCGAAAGCATGGGCGGCAGAAGCGATTTCCAGCTTGGCGCGCACCACGAGCGGATGGCTGAACTGGCCTTGCGCGCCCATGCCTTGTGCCGGTATGGCGCCTGCATGGGCCGAAACAAAGTCCATGAGGCCAAAGCTCAAGGATTCCACGCGCGGATGGGCGGCAATTTCAAACGCCCGGTGCACGGCGGCGGGCGATTCGATCAGCGCATGCAGCGGCAGGCCCTGGGGGTAGATGGACAAGAGGGCTTCTTCGGCCCGGGTCACGTCATGAACCGATTCCACCTTGGGCAGCATGACGTAGGCCAAGCAATGCCCGGCGCGGGGCAGGATGGCAGCCAGGTCTTGCGTGAATGCGGGGTGATCCACGGGATGAACGCGCACGCCCACGCGGGCTTTTGCAGGCGCGGACAAGGCCAGCTCGCCAACCAGCGCGGCGTGTTCGGCTTCGCCGCCAGCGGGCGCGCCGTCTTCGCAGTCCAGCGTGACGTCAAACACGCAGGCGCCAAATTCTTCCGTCATCTCGGCCTGCAATTGCAGGCTCTTGCGCATGCGCGCTTCCACGCCGCTGTAGTGGTCGCACACGGGCAGCATGCCCCGGCTGGCCTGCGCGGCCAGCAGCACGCTGCGGGGATGCAGGGCAAATGCGCTCAGGTTTGTCATGCAGCTCTTTCGGCTATTGAAAACAAGATGGAAACCGGCTTCTGGCGCGAATGGGAAAGGTTGCAAAACGGTTGAACCGGCGGCACTGACATTCAGGCATGCCAGTGCGGGGTGTTGGTTGCCAGAGCCTGCTTTCGATTTGTCCGTAGGTGCAAAAGTGCAAGCAGGCGAGTCTTGTTTTGTGCGGTTTACTCTGTTTTTGAGAGCAAATTCCAGCCCCTGAAAATGCCTCTGTCGCACGCTTTTATTGACTTTGATGCCATCAAATCAATAGCGAAATAGCGGATGATTTCAGGGGCTGAGCCGGCGGTCAAACCGGTTCGCGGCAAAACTCGAAACAGGTTCTTACAGCAGGTGCTTGACGCCTTCTTGCTCGCCTTGCAGTTCGGCCAGCGTCTTGTTGATGCGCTCCTGGCTGAAAGCGTCGATTTCCAGCCCCTCGACCACTTTGTATTCGCCGTTTTCGCAGGTCACGGGAAAACCGAAGACCACGCCTTGCGGAATGCCGTACCAGCCTTGCGAGGGAATGCCCATGGTGACCCATTCGCCATTCGTGCCCAGCGCCCAGTCGCGCATGTGGTCAATGGCCGCGTTGGCAGCGCTGGCTGCCGAAGACAGGCCGCGCGCTTCGATGATGGCCGCGCCGCGCTTGCCGACGGTGGGCAGGAAGACATTGGCGTTCCATTCCTGGTCGTTGATCATGTCTTTCACGCTTTGCCCGTCAATGGTGGCGAAGCGGTAATCGGCATACATGGTGGGGGAGTGGTTGCCCCAGACAGTGAGCTTTTTGATGTCTTTGACCGGCTTGCCCGTTTTTTCGGCAATCTGGCTAGCGGCGCGGTTGTGATCCAGCCGCAGCATGGCAGTGAAGTTCTTGGCCGGCAGATCGGGGGCCGATTTCATGGCAATGTAGGCATTGGTGTTGGCGGGGTTGCCAACCACGAGCACTTTTACGTTGCGGCTGGCGACGGCGTTCAGCGCCTTGCCTTGAGCCGTGAAGATTTGCGCATTGGCGGCCAGCAAGTCGGAGCGTTCCATACCGGGGCCGCGCGGGCGCGCGCCCACCAGCAGGGCGTAATCCGCATCCTTGAAGGCCGTCATCGGATCCGAATGCGCCTGCATGCCTGCCAGCAAAGGGAAAGCGCAGTCTTGCAGCTCCATCATCACGCCCTTGAGGGCCTTTTGGGCTTTTTCATCGGGAATTTCAAGCAATTGCAGGATGACAGGCTGATCTTTGCCCAGCATTTCGCCAGAAGCGATGCGAAACAGAAGGGCATAGCCAATCTGGCCTGCTGCGCCAGTCACGGCAACACGGACGGGTTTTTTGCTCATATCCAGGAGTCTCCAGTGGGTTGGTTTGAAACAAGGAAGGGCGGCTGCCACAACCAGATCCGCAGTGAGTTTAACGGTTTCGCCAGTTTTTGTCCTGTGTCTTATATAAGATATGATTGATGGCAATGAACAGCGTTCTCCCATCAGAAGCACCCACGGCCAGCCTGGCGGCGCAGCCAGCGGCAACGCCTTCATTCCGGCCGCTTTATCAACAAATCAGGGATCTGATCCTGCGCAGCCTGCAACAAGGCGAATGGAAGCCCGCAGAGGTGATTCCCAGCGAAATGGAGCTGGCGGCGCGGTTTGGCGTCAGCCAGGGAACGGTGCGCAAGGCGATTGACGAACTGGCCGCCGGGCATTTGCTGGTGCGCCGCCAGGGGCGGGGCACCTTTGTGGCCACGCACGCCGAACAGCAGGTGCAGTACCGTTTTTTGCGCTTGATGCCTGATGTAGATCAAGCAGATGCGGAACAGCCCGCGCAACGGGAAATCGTGGAATGCAAACGCGCCCGGGCCACTGCCGATGTGGCGCGGGCGCTGGCCTTGAAAACGGGCGAAAGCATCATCCAGGCGCGGCGCGTGCTTTCATTTGGCGGCATTCCCACCATCGTGGAAGACCTGTGGCTGCCTGGCGAACCTTTCAGGGGGCTGACGGCGCATCGCCTGTCGGCGTATCCGGGTTCCTTGTACGCCTTCTTTGAATCGGAATTCGGTGTGCGCATGGTGCGTGCCGATGAAAAGATTCGCGCGGTTTTGCCTGACGTGCAGCAGGCGGCTCTTTTGCAGATTCCGGTTTCCACGCCGCTGCTGAGCGTGGAGCGCATTGCTTTCACCTATGGCAACCGCCCCATGGAGCTGCGCAAAGGCTTGTACCGCACGGATTCACGCCACTATCACAACCGTCTGAGTTGAAGAAATAGAGATGTTTTTCTATTTCCCGTCAAGCCTCTCCAGATTTCGCAAGCTTGCGAAGATATACACGTCGTTGCAATAGAATCCGCAAATTGCTTCACTTCAAGGTGTCTTATAAAAGACACATGACTATCGAAGCATCCCTCCCACGAAAAGGAAGTACTCATGACAGAAGCAGCCCGCAAACGGCCTGAATTCAGAAACCTGAATGTCTTCAAGGATTTGACGACTTACCGCCTTCCTTGGGCCGCGAAGGTTTCCATCCTGCATCGCATCAGCGGCGTTCTGATGATTCTGATGCTGCCTTTCATCATCTGGCTGTTCGACAAGTCGATTTCGTCCGAAATCTCTTTCATGCAGTTCACGGCTGCGTTCGAACACGGCATCTGGATATTTCCCGCCTTCATTGTCAAGCTCGCGGTGCTGGCGCTGATCTGGGCGTTCATGCACCACTTGTGCGCAGGCATCCGCCATATCTACATGGAGCTGACGCACAAACTGAGCAAGGAGTTTGGCAAGCGTTCCGCATTGGTGGTGCTGGCGGTGAGCCTGAGCCTCACCGTGCTGTTGGGCGCCAAGCTGTTCGGGCTGTATTGATTTGAACTGGAGAAAGAAATGGCTGCTGTGAATTACGGTTCCCGACGCCTCGTGGTAGGCGCGCACTATGGCTTGCGCGATTGGCTGGCGCAGCGCGTATCCGCCCTGGCGATCGTGGCTTTTACGCTTGTGCTGGTGGCGCAGATTCTTTTGACCAGCGGCCCGCTGGACTACACCCGCTGGGCGGCAATCTTTTCTTCGCAATGGATGAAGACGCTGACCTTCACGGCCATTGTGGCGCTGGCATGGCACGCCTGGGTCGGCGCCCGTGAAGTGTTGATGGATTACGCCAAGCCAACCAGCCTGCGCATGGTTTTCTATATGTTGGCCATCGTCTGGCTCATCAGCTGCGCAGGCTGGGCCGTTCAGGTTCTGTGGCGCCTGTAAGCGACTGTCTTTCCCGCAAGTTTTTTCCCCACGAACATGACATACACCAAAGACAAAATCACCGTCCGCAAATTTGACGTGGTCATCGTCGGCGCAGGCGGCTCCGGCATGCGCGCCTCGCTGCAACTGGCGCGGGCGGGCCTGAATGTGGCTGTGCTCTCCAAGGTCTTCCCTACCCGCTCCCACACGGTGGCCGCCCAGGGCGGCGTTGGCGCCAGCCTGGGCAACATGAGCGAAGACAACTGGCATTACCACTTCTACGACACCGTCAAAGGCGGTGACTGGCTGGGCGATCAGGACGCCATCGAATTCATGTGCCAGGAAGCGCCCAAGGTGGTTTACGAGCTGGAGCATTTCGGCATGCCGTTTGACCGCAACGCCGACGGCACCATCTATCAGCGCCCCTTTGGCGGCCACACGGCCAACTATGGCGAAAAACCCGTGCAACGCGCCTGCGCCGCTGCCGACCGCACGGGGCACGCCATGCTGCATACGCTGTATCAGCAAAACGTCAAGGCCCATACCACCTTCTTTGTCGAATGGATGGCGCTTGATCTCATTCGAGATGCCGATGGCGACGTGGTGGGCGTGACGGCGCTGGAAATGGAAACAGGCGATTTCTACGTGCTGCACGCCAAAACCGTCTTGCTGGCCACGGGCGGCGCGGGCCGCATTTTCGCGGCCTCGACCAACGCTTTCATCAACACGGGCGATGGGCTGGGCATGGCCGCCCGCGCGGGCATTCCGCTGCAAGACATGGAGTTCTGGCAATTCCACCCCACGGGCGTGGCGGGCGCTGGTGTTTTGCTGACGGAAGGCTGCCGGGGCGAAGGCGCCATCTTGCTCAACTGCAATGGCGAGCGTTTCATGGAGCGTTACGCTCCAACGCTGAAGGATCTGGCGCCGCGCGATTTCGTGTCCCGCTCCATGGACCAGGAAATCAAGGAAGGCCGGGGCTGCGGCCCTAACAAGGATTACGTGGTTCTCAAGCTTGACCACCTGGGCGCGGAAACCATCCACAAGCGCCTGCCCTCGGTGTTTGAAATCGGCATCAATTTCGCCAACGTGGACATCACCAAGGAACCGATTCCCGTGGTGCCCACCATCCACTACCAGATGGGTGGCATCCCCACCAATATTCACGGCCAGGTTGCCGTCCAGACCAGCCGCAGCGACAACGAAATCGTCAATGGCCTCTACGCCGTGGGCGAATGCTCATGCGTCAGCGTGCACGGCGCCAACCGGCTGGGAACGAATTCCCTGCTTGACCTGCTGGTTTTCGGCAAGGCAGCTGGCAATCACATCATCAAGCATCACGAACAAGGCTCGCACAAGCCGCTGCCAGCTGATGCTGCTGATTTCTCGCTGGAGCGCCTCAACCGTGTCGAGAACAACCCCAATGGCGAGTACTCGCAGGATGTGGCCAACGAAATCCGCCGCACCATGCAGGCGCACGCGGGCGTTTTCCGCACGCAGGCGCTCATGGATGAAGGCGTGGAAAAAATCAACGCCTTGCGCGAACGCGCCCTGTCCGTAGGGCTGGCAGACACCTCCAAGGTTTTCAATACCGCCCGCATTGAAGCGCTGGAAGTCAACAACATGATCGAAGTGGCCCAGGCCACCATGACTTCCGCTGCGGCCCGGCATGAATGCCGTGGCGCCCACAGCGTGCTGGATTACGAACATCCCGCCGATTACGAGCCAGCTCCTTTGGGGCGTGATGACGTGCACTGGATGAAGCACACGCTGTGGCACAGCGCGACCAACAGCCTCTCTTACAAGCCTGTCCGCACGCAGCCGCTGACCACCGAGACGATTCCTCCCAAAGTCCGCACGTTCTAAGCGCAGTTACGCGAACTTTCTCTCCAGGCCCCGCAAAAAAGAGGCGAACACGATGCAAAAACGTACTTTCAAGATTTACCGCTACGACCCGGACAAAGACGCCAAGCCCCGCATGGAAACGGTTGAGCTTGAATTGCAAGGCAATGAACGCATGCTGCTGGATGCGCTTGTCAAGCTCAAGGCGCATGACCCCAGCCTGGCCTTCCGCCGCTCCTGCCGCGAGGGCGTCTGCGGCTCTGACGCGATGAACATCAACGGCAAAAATGGCCTAGCGTGCCTGACCAATTTGCGCACGCTCAAAGATCCGATCGTGCTCAAGCCCCTGCCGGGCCTGCCCGTGGTGCGTGACCTGATCGTGGACATGACCCAGTTTTTCGCCCAGTACGAATCCATCAAGCCCTATCTGATCAACGAAACCCCGCCGCCTGAAAAAGAGCGCCTCCAATCGCCGGAAGAGCGCGAAGAACTCAATGGGCTGTACGAATGCATCCTGTGCGCCAGCTGCTCTACCAGCTGCCCCAGCTTCTGGTGGAACCCTGACAAATTCGTTGGCCCCGCCGGGCTGCTTCAGGCCTACCGTTTCATTGCCGACAGCCGTGACCAGGCCACCAACGCGCGCCTGGACAACCTGGAAGACCCCTACCGCCTGTTCCGCTGCCACACCATCATGAATTGCGTGGACGTGTGCCCCAAGGGCCTCAATCCCTCAAAGGCCATCAGCAAAATCAAGGAACTCATGGCGCGCCGCGCGCTGTAAACGGCTGCTGCCATCACGGCCATCCTGCACTGTGCGCGATATGAAAGACACCCAGGCCTTTCTGGATGCTCATGAACTGGGCAAGCTCAAGTGGCGCTGCCGCCGGGGCATGCTTGAAAACGACTTGCTCATTGAAAAATTCTTCACGCGCAGCGGGCAGGCCATCACCCGCATTCAGGCGGACGCCCTGCTGCAACTGATGAATCTGGCTGACAACGACCTGCTGGATCTCCTGCTGGCCCGCAAGGAGCCTTCGGGCGATCTGGATTCGCAGCCAGTGCGCCAAGTGCTGGCCTTGCTCAGGGGCTGAAAGCACGCTTTACCACCTATTCACCGAGGAGATGACCATGAAACTTTCAGAAAACAAAGCCACCCTCTCGTTTGCCAACGGCAAGCAGCCCATTGAACTGCCTGTTTATGAAGGCGCGATTGGCCCGGACGTGATCGACATCCGCAAGCTCTACGGTCAAACCGGCATGTTCACGTACGACCCCGGTTTTCTCTCCACGGCTTCATGCCAGTCCACCATTACCTACATTGATGGCGACAAGGGCGAACTCCTCTACCGTGGCCACCCCATCGAGCAACTGGCCGAACAGTGCGATTACCTCGACACCTGCTACCTGCTGCTCAAAGGCGAGCTGCCCAACGCCAGCCAGCGCGACGAATTTCACCAGCTCGTGCTCAAGCACACCATGGTGCACGAGCAAATGCACTTTTTCATGCGCGGCTTTCGCCGTGACGCGCACCCCATGGCCGTGCTCACGGGCCTGGTTGGCGCCATGTCGGCCTTCTATCACGAGAACACCGACATCCATAACGCCGAACACCGGGACCGCGCGGCCATCCAGCTCATCGCCAAAATGCCCACGCTGGTGGCCATGGCCTACAAATACGGCAAGGGCGAGCCGTACATGTATCCGAAGAACCATCTCAGCTACGCGGGCAACTTCCTGAACATGATGTTCGCCACGCCTTGCGAGGATTACCAGGTCAATCCCGTCATTGAACGCGCGATGGACCGCATCTTCATCCTCCATGCCGATCACGAGCAGAACGCCTCCACCTCCACCGTGCGCCTGTGCGGCAGCTCCGGCACCAACCCGTTCGCGGCCATTGCTGCGGGCGTGGCGTGCCTGTGGGGGCCGGCGCACGGCGGCGCCAACGAAGCCTGCCTGCACATGCTGGAAGACATCCAGAAACACGGGGGCCTGGCCAAAGTCGGCGAGTTCATGGAAAAAGTCAAAGACAAAAACTCCGGCGTGCGCCTCATGGGCTTTGGCCACCGCGTCTACAAGAACTACGACCCCCGCGCCAAGCTCATGCAGCAAACCTGCAATGAAGTGCTGACCGAACTGGGCCTGGAAAAAGACCCCCTGTTCGCCCTGGCCAAGAAAGTCGAGCAAATCGCCCTGGAAGACGACTACTTCGTGCAGCGCAAGCTCTATCCGAACGTGGACTTCTACTCCGGCATCGTCCAGCGCGCCATCGGCATTCCCGTCAAGCTCTTTACCGGCATCTTTGCCCTGGCGCGCACCGTGGGCTGGATTGCCCAGCTCAACGAAATGATCGGCGACCCTGAATACAAGATTGGCCGCCCCCGCCAGCTCTACGTGGGCGCGCCCCGCCGCGATGTGAAGCTGTAATTTCCCTCTTGACTGCACACGCTTTCAGCCCGCCCTGCGCGCTTCGCGCTGGCGGGCTTTGCTTTACCCGCTGGCGGCCCTTTCATCCGGCCGGCAAGGGCGGATTCAAGGCGTCACGATGCTGCCGCCAGGCTTCTGGCTTTCCAGCCCGGCCAGCACAGCCTGATCCGGCGCGCACTCCGGATGCCCCGTCCCATGAAGCCTCCGCTTTTTGCGAATGGATATCATGCGCCCGCCTGCGGCCTGGCAAATCCTCAATGGGCCGCGAAACCCATCTGCGGTTTGCCTCTTGCTGCCCATCCGATCTGCGCTTCGCCTCTCACGGCCAGACTCTGCACAGGCTCCAAAGCGCCCAGCCGCAGATTCCAGGGCGGACAGGCCAAGCTCCGGATGGGTTGATCTGTCCGGCAACATCAAAAACAGAAGCAAATTGAAGGGGTCAAAATGCCGTCTCGCGCACTTTCCACTAGGACATATCGCTATGAATAAAGTAGCTAAATGAGCCTGCCGCCCATTGGCTGTTCATCCGTCCTTCGCCTTGCCCGCGCCTTGCCATTGCGCCCTGCCCTTTCAGCGCCCACGGCCAGGCCGTGACCGGAGCCTTGGGCATTGCCACGAATGGGCTTTCTGTTTCTTTTCTCTCTTTCCGCTTTTTCTTCTATGACCTTCACTCCCAGTTTCCGCGCCGCCGCCGTGGCGCTGCTGCTGGCAGGCGGCGCCGTGCTGCACGGCTGCGCCAGCCATCCCGAAACCAGCCAGACGGCCCAGGCGCCGCAGGCCGCGCCTGATGCGCAACAGCCGCCGCAGCCGCCCAATGTGCTGGCGCAAGTAGCCGCCGGCGTGTACCAGGCCCGGCTGGACAACGGGCTGACGCTCATCGTCAAGCCTGACCGCCGCTCGCCCGTGGCCGTGCAAATGCTGTGGGTGCGCGTCGGCTCCATCGACGAAGTGGACGGCGCCAGCGGCATCGCCCACATGCTGGAGCACATGATGTTCAAGGGCACCAAAAAGCTCGGTCCCGGCGAAATCTCGCGCCGCGTGGCGCTGCTGGGCGGGCGCGACAACGCCTTCACCACCTCCGACTACACGGCGTATTTCCAGCAAGTGCCCGCCGCCGCGCTGCCGCAAGTGATGGCGCTGCAAGCCGACAGCTTTGAAAACAACCAGTGGCCCGATGACGAATTCACGCGCGAGATGGCCGTGGTCAAGGAAGAGCGCCGCCTGCGCACCGACGACCAGCCCCGCGCGCGGCTTTATGAGCAGCAGATGGCTGCCGCCTTCGTGGCCTCGCCCTATCACCGGCCCGTGATTGGCTGGATGGGCGATCTGGATTCCATGACGGCCGATGACGTGCGCGCCTTCCGCCAGAGCTGGTATGTGCCCGCCAACGCCGCCGTGGTGGTGGCGGGCGACGTGGACCCGGCCGCCGTGCTGGCGCTGGCGCAAAAAACCTATGGCCGCATCCCCGCCCGCGCCGTGCCCGGGCGCAAGCCCCGCCCCGAGCCGCAGCAGCACGGCCCGCGCCGCCTGGAGCTGCGCGCCCCGGCCGAGCAGGCCGTGGTGTCGCTGGTGTTCAAAGTGCCCGGCCTGCAAGGGCTGGCCGCCACGCCTGAAAACGACGACGCGCTAGCCCTGACGGTGCTGGCCGCCGTGCTGGACGGCTACCAGGGCGCGCGCCTGGAGCGCGCCCTTGTGCAAGGCAAAGACCGCGTGGCCGACAGCGTGAATGCCGACAACGGCCTGATGGGCCGTGGCCCGCAGCTTTTCAGCCTGCTGGCCGTGCCCGCCAAAGGCCGCACGCCCGCGCAGGCCGAAGCGGCGCTGCGCGCCGAAGTGGCCCGCATCGCCCGCGAAGGCGTGGGCCAGGCCGAGCTGGAACGCGTGAAAACGCAGTGGATTGCCGGCCAGGTTTACAAGCGCGATTCCGTCATGGCGCAAGCGCAGGAGCTGGGCAGCTATTGGGCGCTGGGCCTGCCGCTGGATGCCGATGAAAAACTCATCGAACGTCTGCGCGCTGTCACCCCTGCACAAGTGCAGGCCGTGGCCCGCAAATACTTTGGCGACGAGCAGATGACCGCCGCCACGCTGGCGCCCCAAAGCCTGAAAAACCGCCCGCGCCCGCGTCCGGCCCCCGCCGGGCTGCGGCACTGAAGGGCGCGTTGCCGACCAGCCGCCGCTTTTTGCCATTGCCCGTTGCAGCCATGTCCGCTCATCCAGCCGCTCCAGCCGCTTCCCAAGACCCGGCGGCCTTCTGGAACCGCCGCTACGCCGCGCCCGCCTATGCCTATGGCACTGCGCCCAACGCCTTTTTCAGCCAGCAGCTGGCCGATTTGCCCGCAGGCCGCCTGCTGCTGCCTGCCGAAGGCGAAGGGCGCAACGCCGCGCACGCGGCGCGCATGGGCTGGCAAGTGTCGGCCTTTGACTTGAGCGAACAAGGCCGCCGCAAGGCGCTGGCCCTGGCCGCCGCCTTTGGCATGGCCGACCGGCTGGCCTATCAGGTGGGCAGCGTGCAAGACATGCCGCTGCCGCCCGGCCAGTTTGACGCCGCTGCCCTGGTTTTTGCCCACTTTGCGCCCGCCATCAAAAGCGCCAGCCACCGCAAAGTGGCGCAGGCGCTGGCCGCTGGCGGCCACCTCATCTTCGAGGGCTACGCCAAAAGCAACCTGCCGCGCGTGCGGGCCAACCCCGCCATTGGCGGCCCGCAAGACGAGCAGGCGCTTTTTTCGCTGGACGAAATCCGCGCCGACTTCATCGACGGCGCGGGCCTGGAGCCGCTGGTGCTGCAAGAGACCGTGGTGCAGCTGCACGAAGGGCAGTTTCACAACGGCGCAGCCAGCGTCATCCGCTTTGTGGGCCGCAAGCCCTGAGAACTTGTTCAGAGCCTGGCCTTCAACCGTTTTTCGCAACCGTCCACGCCCTGAAATCCACCATTCATTTTGCTATTGGTTTAATAGTGAGCAGTCCTGCGAAACATTGCGAAAGGGGCGTTTTTTAAGCCCTTGATTCGCTCTTGAAAACGGAGCAAAACACGCCAGAGCAGCGCTGGCGCACAAACAGACTCCGGGCATTGAACAGGCTCGCAAGCCAGGCCCGAAACCCCATCCTGAAATCTTCTGCCTCCGGGAAACACACCATGACTTCTTTTGCCCCCGCCGCGCGCCGCGCCCTGCTTGCAGGCGCTTGCGCTTTTGCCGCCTTGCTGGCCTGGCCCGGCCGCGCCCAGGCCGCCGCGCCGATTGAGCACTTCACCCTGCCCAGCGGCGCGCAAGTCTGGTTTGCCGCCAGCCCTTCCATTCCCATGCTGGACGTGCAAATCGACTTTGACGCCGGCAGCCGCCGCGACCCCGCCGCCAAGGCGGGCCTGGCCGACGCCACTGCGCTCATGCTCACCAAAGGCGTGCGCGCCGAAGGCCGCCAGCTGGCGCTGGATGAAAACCGCCTGGGCGAAGCCTGGGCCGACTTGGGCGCGCGCTTTGCCGCCAGCGCCAGCAGCGACCGCCTGAGCATCCGCCTGCGCAGCCTGACCGACGAGGCCCTGCTGCCCCGCGCCGTGGCCCTGGCCGCGCGCGAAATCGCCGAACCGGCCTTTGCCCCCGCCGTGTGGGCGCGCGAGCGCGAGCGCATGTCGGCCGCCATTGCCGAATCGCTCACCCGCCCCGGCCCCGTCGCCCAGCGCGCGTTTGATGCCGCCGTGTACGGCGGCCACCCCTACGGGCGCGACGCCACGCCCCAAAGCCTGGCCGCCATCACCGTGGCGGACATGAAAGCGCTGCACCAGCAAGCCCTGGCCGCCTGCCGCGCCAAAGTCAGCCTGGTCGGCAGCATCTCCCGCGAGCAAGCCGGCGACATCGCCGCCCGCCTGCTGGCCCGCCTGCCCCAAAGCGGCAAAAACGGCGAATGCGCCCCCCTGCCCGCCGTGCCCGAAGTGCCGCCGCTCAAAAAAGCCGAGCAAATCGACATTCCCTTCCAGTCCGCGCAAACCCACGTGCTCATCGGCCAGCCCGGCCACAAGCGCAGCGACCCGGATTACTTCGCCCTGCTTGTGGGCAACCACGTGCTGGGCGGCAACAGCTTTTCATCGCTGCTCATGAACGAAGTGCGCGAAAAACGCGGCCTGAGCTACGGCGCCTACAGCCACTTCCAGCCCGCCCTGCACGCCGGCGCCTTCTCCATCGGCCTGCAAACCCGCCCCGACCAGGCCACCCAGGCTGTGCAAGTGGCCCGGCAAGTGCTGCAAGACTTTGTGCGGCAAGGCCCCACCGAGGCCCAGCTCAAGGCCGCCAAAGACAACCTCATCGGCGGCTTCGCCCTGCGCATGGACAGCAACGCCAGCCTCCTGGCCCAGGTTTCCAACATCGCCTGGAACGGCCTGCCTGACGACTACCTGGACACCTGGACGCGCCAGGTCGAGCAAGTCAGCGCCAGCAACGTCAAAGCCGCCTTCGCCCGCGTGCTCCAGCCTGAGCGCATGGTCACCGTCATCGTCGGCCCCAAGACAAAGGCGGCAGATACGGCAGACGCCGCCCGCGCCGCGCCCGCGCATTGAGGCCCTTTCAGCCCAGAAAAAAAGCAGCGCCCGGGCGCTGCTTTTTTTCAACGCGGCAATACATTATTGTCCGCGCATTATTGGATTGCGTTTTATTGCCTGGCCGCCACGGCATATACCGTGAATTTCGATGATTGGTCCTTCAGGTTGAACCGTTCAAAAAATCCTCTGTTTTCAGCAAAGGCCATCACGTAAACAGCCGTATGCGAAAAGGCGTCCAGTAAATCCTTCATCAGCAGGCTGCCATATCCCTTGCCCTGATGATTTTTGTGAACGGCCAGCTCCGTCACATGGGTTTCCACCACATTGTCGCCGTAAGCCCGCAGCAGGCCCACGGCAGCGCCATCGGCCACCGCCAGCCTGTAGATCGAGGCGGAAAACATTTTCCTGATTTTTTCGTCCGAATAGCCGCGACCCCAACCATTGGATTCATAGATATCATTGATATCTCTCAAATATGCCGATAAATCGGCGCCATTCCTGATGATTTCCATCTTTCATCTCCAGTAAAAGATCATGACGCAACGGTTGCGGCTTTCATGGCGGCCCCATACTGCCGTTGCCTGTCGCCCAATGGCTGCCGCAACCGCCGTCGAAGATAAATGGAAGTTTTCATGCCGTCAAGGCTTTTCGCGCCGCGTGCGTTGCACTTGATTTGGGGCCATAAAAATCATATTCGCTTCCGCATTGATAACAGATTTTCCACTCTGCATCAGGACATTGGCTTATTTCCACCTTTTGATTTTCTCTTCTTTTTAACATGCGTTCCCGGCGTGGGGCATGCGCTGCGCAAGCTACTGCACGCTTTCCCGCCACTTTTGCCTGGGCAGACGCCGTTTTCAATCATGACAAAATCGAATGGAGCATATTTTGAAATGATGCCTGAAAAATGCTTCCCAAAGCCGCTGCCGGCGCTGAAATAAAGCGGCATGCCGGGCGATTTGATGGCGTAGCCGCCCCAAAGCGTGGTATTGCGCTGCACGCCCCAGCGTTGCAAATGCGCCTTCACGCCCAGCGGCACAAAAAAGCGTTTGGCTCCGGAGTCGATTTCCTGAATGGCGCGGTAATCGAGATGGTCACAATGACCGTGCGAAATCAGCACGGCGCCGATTGCCGGCAATTCGGCCACGGCGGGCGCGTGGGTCATGGCAAAAGGCCGGCCCGTGAAGAATGGCGCGGGTTCCAGATAATGGAAATGTGGGAAAACCAGCGGTTCTGGACCGCGCCGTGGGAAGATGCCTATGCTTGCAGCGGCCTGGCCTGATCCGCTTGCAGGCGGCATCACGCCTGTTGCAGCGCTGTCAGCCAGGCCAAATAGTCCGCCGCGCTCTGCGCTGCCGCCTGTTGCGCGGCTTCGCTGTACCCCGCGTTGCTGTCTATCGTATGGAAGGCAAACGGCGGGCGATAGTCTGCGCCGCAGTATTTCGCCGTGAGTTCAAATGGGCGCAGCGCTTCGGCGACGGTGCAGCCGACAGCGCCGTCTGCGCGGTAGTCTTTGGCAGGCGCGCCGAGCGAAACGGCGAGCGCGATTTTTCTGCCTGCCAGCGCCTTGCCCTTCGAGCCGTATGCCCAGCCATAGGTCAGCACTTCATCAATCCACTGCTTCAGCAGCGGCGGGCAGTTGAACCAGTACACGGGAAACTGCCACACCAGCGCATCGTGGCTTTCTACCAATTTCTGTTCAGCGGCCACGTCAATTTTGCCCTGGGAATAGGCAGCGTAGAGTTCGTGAACCGTGAAGCGATCGGCATGCCGCCGCAGCGCAGCCGCCCAATGTTTATTGACGGTGGATTGCGCAAGATTGGGGTGGGCGAGAATGATCAGGGTTTTAGGCATAGCAATCTCCTTGAATAAGGTGAAATGAAAGCGCCGGACCAGCGCTTTTATCAGGCTGGCCAGCATTTCGCCCCGCTCCGCCCGTTTTGAAAAAATGGCCGGGGCACGGGAATTCTGATTTTAAGCACGGCCTCATTCAAATACCTGCTTGCGCTTTCATGAAGTCACATGGCTTTCAGAATGGCCATCATTTTTTATATCGGGCGCAAGATTGCGCGCCTGATAAACCGCCAGCAGATCGGAAAAGTTTTATTTGAGAGATTTTGCTTTTGCCGCTTCAGACATTGGGTGATTTTCAGCCAGATGATTTTTTGCACGTTTTGAATTTTCTGCGCCGGGACGGCAGGCGGCTGCCCATAACGCGGCCGCGCCTTTGCTCCTGATGGGCCTGTGTGATTCCACAAAAAGAGGAGCAAATTTGAACCCATGAAAACGGCTGCTGCGCCCATTCCACTAGGACATCACGCTATGAATCGGGGAGCAAATCCAGCTTGCTTCCGCGCTCCGTCATGCCCACGCAAACCGCCAGCTGCCCGGCCTGGCTCGCGGAGCGCCTGTTTCGCTGGAAAAGGCTGGGGCAAGGCAGCGAAGCCGCCGGGGTGCGGCCAGCCCTGCCAGTCCGTCACATTTGACGACACATGCAACAAGCTTTGCCGCCCCGCAGATAATCCGCCTTCCGGCGCGTGAGACTTTCTTGCACGCGCTTTTTCAACCCGACGGCTGAAATGCTTTTCAGAACTGTTCGCATCTGAAGCCGTTTTTTCCTCCTTCATGCCATGAACTCCCCTGCTCTGCGCCGCCGCGCGCTGGCCCTGGCCGCCTTGACGGCCTGTCTGGCCGCCCATGCCCAAACCCGCCCCGAAGCGGACGATGCCCCTGATGACGCCACGCTGCAAACCGTGACGGTGAGCGCCAGCGCCGATGCCTCGGCCAAAGGCTTGTCGCGCGCCTATGCCGGCGGGCAGGTGGCGCGCGGCGCGCGCGTGGGGCTGCTGGGCACGCAAGATGCGATGGACACGCCTTTTTCCATCACCAGCTACACCAGCGAGCTGATTGCCGACCGGCAGGCGCGCAGCGTGGGCGATGTGCTGCAAAACGACCCCGGCGTGCGCGTGGCGCGCGGCTTTGGCAATTTTCAGGAGGCGTATTTCATGCGCGGCTTCATCGTCAGCTCGGACGACACGGCCTACAACGGCCTGTATGGCCTGCTGCCGCGCCAATACATTGCCGCCGAGCTGTTCGAGCGCGTGGAAGTGCTGCGCGGCGCATCGGCCTTTCTCAATGGCGCAGCGCCCGGCGGCGGGGGCCTGGGCGGCACGCTCAATTTGCTGCCCAAGCGCGCGCCCAACGAGCCGCTTTCGCGCGTGGAGCTGCGCGCGGGCAGCGGCGGCGAAAAGCAGGCCGCGCTGGATGTGGCGCGCCGCTTCGGGCCGGAGCAGTCCAGCGGCATCCGCCTGAACCTGGCGCGCCGCCAGGGCGGCACGGCCATTGACCATGAGAAAGCCAAACTCTCGCTGGCCGCGCTGGGGCTGGACTGGCGCGGCAGCCGCACGCGCATCTCCGCCGACATCGGCTGGCAAGACCACCGCCTGAACCAGACGCGCACCAACGTCACGCTCTCGGGCGTGACGCACGTGCCCGCGCCGCCTGATGTGCAGTCCAACTTCGCCCAGCCCTGGACGTATTCCGACGAGCGCGACATTTACGCCACCTTGCGCGCCGAGCACGACGCAAGCGACGCCGTCACCGCCTGGGCCGCCCTGGGCTGGCGCCACGGGCAAGAGGCCAACTCGCTGGCCAACCTCACCTTGCACAACGCCGCCACGGGCGCGGGCACGGTCTACCGCTTTGACAACACGCGCGAAGACCACGTGCGCACCGGCGAAATCGGCGTGCGCGGGCAGGCGCGCACCGGCGGCGTGGGCCATGAATGGGTGGCCTCGGCAGCCGCTTTTGATTTCAGCAAGGACAACGCCTACGCGATGGACTGGCGCAACACCCTCGCGGCCAACCTCTACCAGCCCGTCTATCACGCGCAGCCCGCCTTCGGCCCCAGCGCCTTGCGCGGCGGCGATCTGGCCAGCCCGAAGCGCACGGGCCGCACGCGCCTGAGCAGCCTGGCCCTGGGCGACACCCTCTCGCTGCTGGATGAGCGCTTGCGCATCACCCTGGGCTTGCGCCACCAGCGCATGGACATTCGCGACTACGCCTACGGCAGCGCGCAGCAAACCGCGCGCTACGACAAAAAGCGCACCAGCCCCGCCGTGGGCGTGGTTTACAAGCCCGTGCAGGGCCTGTCGCTTTACGCCAACTACATCGAAGGTTTGAGCCAGGGCCAGACCGCGCCCGGCACCGCCGTGAACGTGGGCCAGATGCTGCCGCCCTACGTCTCCAAGCAAAAGGAAATCGGCCTGAAATACGACGCGGGCCGCCTGGGGCTGGGGCTGGCCTTTTTCTCCACCACCAAGCCGCGTTCGCTGCTGACAGCCGACAAGGTATTCACCGCGCAAGGGCGCGACCGCCACCAGGGGCTGGAATTCACCGTCTTTGGCGAAGCCGTGCGCGGCCTGCGCCTGCTGGGCGGCGCCACCTGGCTGGACGCCAAGCAAACCCGCACGGGCGAAGCCCGCACCGAAGGCAAGCGCGTGATTGGCGTGCCCCGCCTGCAAGCCAATCTGGGCGCCGAATGGGACGTGCCCGGCGCAACCGGCCTGGCGCTGGACGCCCGCCTCATCCACACCGGCGCCAGCTACGCCGACGCCGCCAACACCTTGCGCGCACCCGGCTGGACGCGGCTGGACGTGGGCGCGCGCTACCTGATGGAAGTGGCTGGCCGCGTCGTCACCTGGCGGCTGCGCGTGGACAACGCCACGAACCGCCGCCACTGGGCCTCCGTGGGCGGCTACCCCGGAAACGGCTACCTCGTAGCCGCCTCGCCGCGCCGCTACACGCTCAGCGTGAGCGTGGATTTCTGAACCTGGCCGGCCTTTTCAGAAGCCACTCCTTGATGCCGACTGATGCTGACGCGGCCCGCTAAAAATGCTCCTTGAAAAGGAGCATTACGTCCTAGTGGAATAAGCGCAGACGCCTTTCAAAGCGCCCTCAAATTCGCTCCTGTTTTTGATGTGGTGCGCCGCCCTGCCCTGCTCTTTGCGCGAGGCCGCCCGCCGCCCTGTTGCCGGGCGTCAGGCGGCTTGCATCGCGCCAGCGGCCTCTTGCCCGGCCTGCCGCAGCGCCTGGGCCACGGGGGCGAAGCTGCGGCGGTGCCACGGGGTGGGGCCGTGCTGGCGCAGGGCGGCCAGGTGGGCGGCGGTGCCGTAGCCTTTGTGGGCGGCGAAGCCGTATTGGGGGTATTCGGCGTCGATTTGCTCGCACCAGCGGTCGCGGTGGACTTTGGCGAGGATGGAGGCGGCGCTGATGGCGGGCACTTTGGCGTCGCCGCCGATGATGGCTTCGGCCAGCATGGGCAGGCGCGGCAGGCGGTTGCCGTCCACCAGCACGCGGGCGGGCACCAGGCGCAGGCCGGCCACGGCGCGCTGCATGGCCAGCAAGGTGGCTTGCAGGATGTTGAGGCGGTCGATTTCTTCCACGCTGGCCTGGCCGATGGCGCAGCACAGGGCTTTGTCCTGGATTTGGTCAAACAGCTGCTCGCGGCGGCGGGCGGTGAGTTTTTTGGAATCGGCCAGGCCGGCGATGCCCTGGCGCGGGTCCAGGATGACGGCGGCGGCCACCACGGGGCCGGCCAGCGGGCCGCGCCCGGCTTCGTCCACGCCGGCGGCCAGGCCCGGCGCGGCCCAATTGAGCGGGACTTGTTCAGCGCGCAAGAAGGCTTTGGATGGCATGGCAGGCGAGCTGGGGGGTGTCGCGCAGCAGGTCGCGGTGCAGCTGGGCGAAGCGCTCTTGCGTGGCGAGAACGCGAACGGGGTCTTCCAGCCAGGCCAGCGTGGCGGCGGCCAGCGCCTGCGGGGTGGCGGCGTGCTGGATGAGTTCGGGCACGACGAAAGGCGCGTCGGCCGCATCAGCATGCGCGCGGGCGGCCACGCCGGGCGGGCGGCGCAGCCATTGGGCAGGAGCGCACAGGATGTTGGGCAGGCCCACCCAGGGCAGCTGGCGCTGGCGGCGCATGAGCCAGTAGCTGGGGGCGGGCATGGCGTAGGCGATGACCATCGGGCGCTTGAACAGGGCCGCTTCCAGCGTGGCGGTGCCGCTGGCCACCAGCGCCACATCGCACGCGGCCAGGGCCTGGTGAGACTGGCCGGGCAGCACGTGCACGGCTTCGCTCAGCCCGCTGGCGGCGGCCAGCGCGCGCACGCGCTCCAGCAGGTGCGGCACGGCGGGCACGAGAAAGCGCGCGCCGGGGCGCGCCTGCCCAATGAGCGCGGCGGCGCGGAAAAAGCGCGGGGCCAGGTGCGCGATTTCGGCGCTGCGGCTGCCGGGCAGCAGGGCAATGACGGGCGGGTTTCCTGAGCTGACAGCGTCCGCGCGCGCGGGCAGGCCCAGGCTGGTGCGGGCGGCATCAGCGTCTGGCTGCATGGGAATGTGCTGCGCCAGCGGGTGGCCCACGTAAGTGGCGGCGATGCCGTGTTCGCGCAGCCAGTCAGGCTCGAAAGGAAACAGGCACAGCACGAGATCAGCCGCCGCTTTCAGGCGCGGCAGCTTGCCCGCGCGCCAGGCCCAGAACGAGGGGCTGACGAAGTGCACGGTTTTCACACCGGCGGCTTTCAGGCGCGCTTCCAGCGCGAAGTTGAAATCAGGCGCGTCGATGCCGATGAACGCGTCGGGCCGCTGCGCCAGCAGCCGCGTGCCCAAGCTGCCGCGCAGGCGCAAAAGCGCGGGCAGGCGCGGCAGCACTTCCAGATAGCCGCGCACCGAGAGTTTTTCCACGGGCCACCAGGCGTCAAAGCCTTGCTCGGCCATGCGCGGCCCGCCGATGCCCGCCGCGCGCAGGCCGGGCCAGCCCGCCCGCAGGGCGGCCAGCAGGTGCGCGGCCAGCAAGTCGCCCGATGGCTCGGCGGCGCAAAGGGCAAAAAAAGGCGGCTGGGGCATGGGCTGTCAAAAATGAAACGGTTATGGCGATGGATGGTTCCGGGTTTCGCCGGTTTGATTTCCGTGATGATGATCCGCGTGATTTTCTTTCAGGGTTTCTTCCATGACTTTCTGAATTCTCGGCATGGCCCTTGCGAGGATTTTCTGGTAAATCTGCACGGTTTTATTCTGTATGAGCGGCATTTTCTTTACCATTGCCTGCCCGGCGGGCGATTGGTAGAAATCAATCAGGCTGTTGATTTCTTCCTGCGTGAAAAGCTCGCGGTAAATGCCGGTCAGCTCGGCTTGCATTTTTTCCCACGAGGCTTCTTCCCGGATGATTTGCATCAGGCGCGCGGGAAACTGGCTCATGGCGGCCTGCTGCTCTGGCGTGAGGCGCTGGCCGCGCGTGATCTCGGCCATGCTGGCGCCTGCCGCCTGCTCGGCCTGGGCGTAGGCGGCGTCAATCATGGATTCGGCCTGGGTGAGCTTGAGCAGCTGCTCGATCGAGGCGTCCGTGGCGGGCGCAGCCCAGGCGCTGAATGAAAGGCAAAGCGCGGCCAGCGCCAGCGGGGTTTTGGATTTCATGGCCGTTTTCTCAAATGAATAGGGAATGAAATGGCTTTGAAAATGCATTCAGTGCAGCAGCGCGCGCAGCCATTCAGGCAGCGGGGCAGATTTTTGCGCCACGCGGTCCACCCAGATGATGGTGGCGCCGCCGCTGGCGCAGATTTCGCCGGGTTTTTCGGCTTTTTCCATGGTCACCCAGGTTTCAAACGAGCTGCGGCCTGATTCGCCCGCGTACATTTTCAAAAGCACCTGGCCCGGATATTCAAACTGGCGGTGAAAATTGCAGAAGGCGTTAATCACCACCGGCCCGAAGCCGCGCGGGTCCACCGGGCAGCCGATTTTGTGCAGCCAGTCCACGCGCGCCACGTCCATGTATTGCAGATACACGCTGTTGTTCACATGGCCGAGCGCGTCCATGTCGCCCCAGCGGATGGCAATCAGGCTTTCGTGCATGGGCTGGCGCTGGGAAAGATCGGGCAGTTCGATTCGCATAAAAAGTCGGAAAGAGTGAAAAGGGCAAAGCGGCGCATTATCTTTTCGGCGGCGCGGGCAGCGGCAGGCGCTGCAACTGGCGGCGCAGGGCGGCCAGCGCCGATGCGCTGTGGCCGTGGCCGCTGGCAGGCGGCGCATAGCGCCAGGCTTCCAGCGCCAGCAGGCTTTGCCGCCACGGCTGGCGCAGCTCTTGGGGCCAGGGGGCGGCCTGCACGGCGGCGGCCAGCGCGCGCGGCGTGGCGCTGGCGGGCAGGGGCAGGGCC
>ERZ773090.195-NODE-195-length-52455-cov-27.9209_pt1 | contig 52455 bp, 43 predicted proteins | sample MGYA00580579_ERZ773090 | MGnify/ENA primary metagenome ERZ773090 (study PRJEB29015, sample SAMEA2738014) | human oral metagenome | biome: human oral; feature: human-associated habitat; material: dental | place: China | collected 2132 ... | reverse complement strand
GCTAAATCGTTAGGTCGGGTAACTGGCGCGGGGGTTCGAATCCCCCATTCTCCGTATACAGAGAGCTATAAAGCGAGTGTAGGAGTTTAAATCAACTTATACCTATTAATTAAATATTTTGGAGAATTACTCAAGAGGCTGAAGAGGACGGTTTGCTAAATCGTTAGGTCGGGTAACTGGCGCGGGGGTTCGAATCCCCCATTCTCCGTGATATAATTTGAGAATCTTTGTCAACTCTAGTGGGTTGGTGAAAAGTCATATTCTGGAGAGAGCCACATTGGCACTCTCTTTTTTTGGCTCTTTATCTTTGAGAAAGGTTTGAAAGACAGCCTGAAAGTGAGGGTGGACCAGCTTGAGATTATTTCCAATGAGTTCGAAAAAATTCTCTGCCTCCTTGTTCTGAAAGTTAAAAAACAAGAGCTGATAGAGATTATAGTGTTTTTTCAGGTCTGGCGATAAAAGCGTTTATGACTTGGTTTCCGACTCTCCTGTTGGATGAGTTTCCAGTAGCGTTTGATTGCCTTATATTCGTGCGATCTCCTATCAAACTGATTCATGATTTGGATGCGAAGGCAGCTCATAGCACGGCCTAGATTTTGTACAATGTGAAAGCAATCGAGGATGATTTTAGCAGAAGGAAAGAGTTTCTTAGCGATGTCGTAGTAGGAGCTAAACATGTCCATTGTAATGACTTTCATTCCATTTCGGACCTGTCTAGAATAACGAAGGAAATGATTGCGAATCGTTGCTTGAGTCCGTCCGTCTAAGATAGCTAGGATCTTATTTGAATCAAAATCTTGTGCAATGAAGCTCATCTTGCCTTTCTTGAAGCTGTATTTATCCCAAGACATGTGAGTTGGAAGATAAATCTGTCTTGAATTTAAACTCTTTCAGTTTACGAATGACGGTGGAAGTGGGAGATAGTCAAGCTTTCAGCGATGGCTGTTATAGGGACTTTCTCAATTAATTTTTGAGCGATTTGGTGGTTTTTCTTGACTAAGGGAGTCTTTGCGACAGCCATTTTTCCACGGACTTTACAGCGAAAACACCGTTTTCTCAATCGAATCAGCCTTTTGTATCTCGCACATTCTAGATAAGGGATTTTAGATTTTTTGAAAATCATATTTCTTCAGTGATTTCCTTTTGGGGGATCCATATTGATAATATCTACACTCTTGATGTTAGGGTCTTTAATATCAAGTAGTTTTGTGATAAAATGCACACTTAATTTGACAATTCAAGCCAACAAATAGGCTCTATAATCTCCATAGTGGTTTTGCTCATTATAGAATTATAGAGCTCTATTATCTAATGCTGTTTCAGTAACTTTCATACTAGAAAAAATCATAAATAGACTAGATTTAGTGGTATACTAAGGTTAGGGACTTTAAGTGGCTGGGGATAATCGAGATGAAAAATGGAGTAAAATTTCATAGTATTTTTTATAGATTTATACTATTTATCTTTGTAGTATTTCTAACTGTGATTTCAATGATCTTAGATGCAAAAAAAGCGCAAATTCGCTTTTTTAACCTATCTTTGACTATCGGGCAAGAGGAGTTGAAGATTGTTACAGTTGCGGTTTTGCTCCTTACTTTTCTTTTATCTTTCATGTTCAAATGGAAGTGTTTAATCCATAAAACTGGGATTTATCTAAGAAAAATTGATTTATTTATAGCTTGGGATGAGATTAGAGGTCTTAGCCATGTCTGGATAAATGAATATCATCGTGGATCTCATGGTTTCCCGTTCTATAATCGTAAGACGCTGGTTATTTATAGAGAAAATTATCAACCGGTTTGCCTTTATAATATTTCATTATTGGCCTTATATGTGGCTAAATGTTATCATCCAAAATTGAAAACCAATATAGTCTCAGCAACATTAGCAAGTCTCTTCAATATGACTTTAAATGCATGCTTCTTGTACGAGATGTTTAGTAAAAATTTGGTGAATATAAAAGCTGAAGTCTTTATGTTTTGGTTGCTTTTGTATGCTGTTAAAGTTTTTGCACTTCCATTGGTCATGCTTGGACACGAAAATCACTGCTATGGGGTTTCTTTGGCACATAGCACGGCATATAAAAAGAATGCCTCAAAAGCTATCCACCTGTAAATTGTTGATAGGAAGCTAGCTATTTATATATCTGTTACTTTTCTACATTCAAAAAGCACTATATGTTGCTAGTTGAGGTTCTAGACATCATATAGTGCCGTTGTTAAGTCCAGCTAGTGAGTGAGATTTCACCACTATTGAGCCAGATTTCTGTCTGGTCATCAAGCTGGATAAGGAGTTGTCCTTTGTCGGAGATGTCCTTGGCGACTCCTTTTTTTTCAGTCTGTTCTTGGATAAAACTGACCTCTCTTCCTAGAACAAGAGAGTGTTCTTTATAAAGATAGAGTAGTTCTTCGGGTGCTGTTTGGTAGAAACAACGCCAAATTTCTGAGATTAGTTCGTTTCGTGTGATAGGAGCTGGTGGTGTAAAGAGACTTCCAGCTTTTTCTTTTATCTCTTTTGGAAAATCGCTGATGGCAAAGTTGATTCCAACGCCGATAATGACGTCTGTTACTAGGCCTGTTTCCACGGACGTCATAGCTTCGGTGAGGATACCTGCTATTTTTTTATTTTTAAAGTAGATATCATTTACCCATTTGATACCCACGTCAATCAAGGTGAGGTTTTTAATGGCTTTGTAAATGGCACCTGCTGTAAGTAATGTGTAGGCAGGAAGCTGGTCATAGGTGAGATTTGGCTGAATATGTAATGACATATAAATACCTCCCTGAGCAGGAGAGTAGTAAGGGCGCTGAAAGCGGCCACGACCTGCTGTTTGACATGTGGAAAGATAGAGACTATTTCCCAGGCTTCCACCTTCAATACCTTCTTTTGCATCTGTTTGGGTTGATTTAGTCTCAGGTTTGTAGCGAATGGTTAAGTTGGTTTTCTCTTGAATCAAATCAGGTAGGATCAAATCGCCTTGAATAAGTTTGTAACCTTTATTTTTAATACTGTCAATCACGAGCCCTTCTTGTTGGAGGCGTTGAATTGCCTTCCATATGGATGTACGACTTAACGACAGTTCTTCTGCAATTTTTTCTCCGCTAACATAGTCGTTTTCTCTAGCTAATATTTGGTAGACTAGCTGGTATGATTTCATTGATTTTCCTTTCTAGCTAAGAGGGAGTGAGAGAGTTCTTTTCGAGTTTGACTCGGTGTTTTATGAAAAAACTGTTTGTAAGCTTTCGAGAAATGTAATGGATCTGAAAAACCAACGGAGTATGCAATGACTTTGATCGTTTCGTTGGTATGTTCTAGTAACTGTTTAGCACGGTTCATTCGAACGAAAAGTAAATATTCTTTTGGAGAGAGTTGGTGAAATTCTTTAAACACACTAGTTAAGTAACTTCTATGAACCGATAGCTTTTTAGCTAAATCTTGAATTGTGAGTGATTGAGGGTAGTGACTATCTATCAATCGTTTGCAGTCAAGATAGAGTTGGTGGGTTGATGAAATATTCTTTTTTTTCTGATTAGGAGCAATAGTTCCTAAATGAAACATCAATTCATGAAGTTGCCCCATGATATGGAGTTGTGCTAGTTCGTTTGATTTTGTTACCTGAGCGAAACGGACAATACTATCAACGAGTTTTGCAGTTGTATGCGTATGACAGTTTTTTGACTGGATGAGGTAGGATTGGTCAGAAATTTGAGATAGAGCAAAGTAGTCAGGTGCCCTCCCTCCAGTAATCCCTAACCAGTAGTAAGCCCAAGGATTCTGGCTATCTGCTTGATAGAAGGTTAATTCATCTGGTTTTAGTAAAAAGAAATCTCCTGCCTTTAAATCAACAATTTTACCCTTATAATGGAATTGACCTTTTCCTTTTGTAATGTAATGTAGTACATAGGTATCTCGAATAGCTGGGCCAAAAGAGTAGTTAGGCGTACATTCTTCATAGCCGTAAAAGCTAAGAGAAAGATCAATTGTTCCAGTCTGGTATTCTGAAAAAACGAGCATGTGGCACCTCCTACCTAACATTTTACCATACTTTGTAGACATTTCTCTATTTTAGAAAGCGCTTTTATGTGATAAAATTTTATCAAGAAATCGAAGAGGTGAAATATATGGGAGTTCGAATAGAGAATAATCTATTTTACGTTGAGAGTAAAGGTCTAAGTTTGATTATTGAAAATAGGGATGGGTTCTTATTATTAAAACATTTAGGAAAGACTGTTAAGAACTATAATGGTGCCAATAGTGTTTATGAACGCGATCATGCTTTTTCTGGTAATCCAATAGCTACTAATCGAACCTTTAGTTTGGATACGCAACGTCAGATTTTTGGACAACATGGTTTGGGTGACTTTAGAAAACCAACTTTACAGGTTCAGCACGATGCAACTGAAGTAACAGACTTTCGATTTGTAGAAGCAAAGATTTTAAAAGGTCAGAATGGTCCACAGGGCTTACCTTCTCCACACAGCATGGATGATACAGAGACTCTTGCCTTGATTTTAGAAGATTCTCAAGCTAAACTTGGTCTAACGCTTTATTATACTGCTTTTGATAATGATGCGACAATTGCTAGCTACAGCAAATTGGAAAATAATAGTAGTCAGGAAGTTGTCATCCACAAGGACTTTTCTTTTATGGCTGATTTTCCCGCTGCGGCTTACGAAATAGTGACTTTACAGGGAGCTTATGCTCGTGAAAAGACTGTTCGACGTCAACAGGTAGAACAAGGAATCTTTTCAATTAGTTCGAACCGTGGTGCTTCTGGTCATGCTCAAACACCAGCTCTTCTATTATGTGATCAAGGAGTCACAGAGGATGCTGGGAATGTGTTTGCTCTGCAACTACTGTATAGTGGAAACTTCGAAGCTTTTGTCCAAAAAAATCAGTTGAATGAAGTTCGGGTGGCTATTGGCATTAATCCAGAAAATTTTTCTTGGAAGTTAGATCCTAAGGAAAACTTTGAAACACCGGTAGCTTTAGTGACCTATTCAGATCAGGGATTAACTGGTATTAGCCATGAAAGTCAAAATTTTGTACTTAAGCACATTATGCCAAGTCAGTTTTCTAAAAAAGAACGTCCAATTCTAATCAATAACTGGGAAGCAACTTACTTTGACTTTCAGAAAGAAAAACTGTTAGAATTGGCAGATGAGGTTAAGAAAGTTGGAATTGAACTTTTTGTATTAGATGATGGGTGGTTTGGTAATCGCTTTGATGATAATCGTGCTTTAGGTGATTGGGTTGTTAATGAGAAAAAACTGGGTGGAAGTCTAGAAAGTCTGATTTCAGTTATCCATGAAAGAGGTTTGCAGTTTGGGCTTTGGTTAGAACCGGAGATGATTTCTGTAGATAGTGATTTGTATCGTAAACATCCTGACTGGGCTATTCAGGTTCCAGGATATGAGCATACCTATTCTAGAAATCAATTAGTACTTAATCTTGCAAATTCTCAGGTAGTAGAATATTTGAAAAATGTCTTAGATGAACTCCTCTCTCATCATAAGATTGACTACATCAAATGGGATATGAACCGCAATATCACTAATCTGGGGAATGGATCAGTTTATCTGGAAACCCAGATGCAATCTCATCAGTATATGTTGGGGCTTTACGAACTCGTTTCTTATCTGACTGAGAAGCATAGCCATATTCTCTTTGAGTCCTGCTCTGGTGGTGGTGGACGAAATGATCTTGGTATGATGCGTTATTTCCCACAAGTCTGGGCTAGTGATAATACTGATGCTATTGCACGCTTACCAATCCAATACGGTTCATCCTATCTCTATCCAACCATTTCTATGGGGGCTCATGTGTCAGCAGTACCAAATCATCAGATGGGACGAATGACACCATTGGAAACTCGCGGTCATGTAGCAATGATGGGGAATCTGGGTTATGAGCTTGATTTGACAAGTTTATCAGATGAGGAGAAAGCTGAGATTGCTAATCAGGTGAACTTGTATAAAGAATTGCGACCAGTAGTCCAGTTGGGAAACCAGTATAGGTTAATCAATCCCAATGCTGAATCCAATGAAGCAGCTGTGCAATTTAACTATGGAAATCAAACGGTTGTAACCTACGTCCGAGTCTTATCAGTTGTGGAAACGATGGAAACAACCTTGAAACTAAAAGGCTTAGAGGAAGAAGGACTTTATGAGCTGCAGGGAAATGGCGCAGTTTACTCAGGTGCAGAACTCATGTATGCGGGTATTACTATGGAGCTTCCGCAGGGAGATTATCTCAGCAGGCAGTTACATTTCATTAGAAGATAAGGAGACAAGATCATGAGATGGTATAACAAGATGGGCTTAATTGCTGCTACAGGACTCTGCCTTTTGGGGCTGTCAGCTTGTAGTAGTCAAGAAGAGTCAACTGATGGCAAGGTAACGATTGAATATTTCAATCAGAAGGGTGAAATGGTTGATACCCTTCGTGAGATTGCCAAAGACTTTGAAAAAGAAAATCCGAATGTGCATATTAAAGTAGTGAATGTCCCTAACGCTGGGGAAGTACTCAAAACTCGCGTTCTGGCTGGAGATATTCCTGATGTTGTTAATATCTATCCCCAGTCTATTGAATTACAAGAATGGGCTAAAGCTGGATACTTTGAAGATTTATCTAATAAAGACTATCTTAAGAGAGTTAAGAATCATTACGCAGATAAATATGCGATAGATGGAAAGATTTACAATATTCCTTATACTGCTAATGCTTATGGTATCTATTACAACAAAGATAAATTTAAAGAACTGGGATTGAAAGTTCCAGAGACTTGGGAGGAATTTGAGGAATTAGTTGATACGATTATAGCAAAAGGGGAAACGCCTTTTGCCATTGCAGGAGCAGATACTTGGACCTTGAATGGTTATCATCAGTTAGCTCTTGCCACTTCTACAGGTGGCGGTAAGGAAGCGAATGATTACCTACGTTTTTCCAAGCCAAATGCCATAAAGTCTTCAGATTCAGTGCTTAAAGATGATTTCAGGCTGTTAGATTTATTCCGCAAAAAAGGTTCCATGCAAACCAACTGGCAAGGAGCAGGCTATACTGACGTTGTCGGTGCCTTCGCTAGAGGCGATGCCCTGATGACTCCAAATGGCTCTTGGGCTATCACAGCAATCAATGCGCAAGATCCTAAGTTTAATGTTGGAACGTTCCCTTTCCCTGGAAAGCAAAAAGGACAAAGCTTGACCATTGGAGCAGGAGATCTAGCTTGGTCTATCTCGTCAAGTAGTAAGCACAAGAAAGAAGCCAATGCTTTTGTTGAATATATGTCACGTCCAGAAGTTATGCAGAAATATTATGATGTGGACGGCTCACCAACAGCTATTGAAGGTGTCAAGGAAGCTGGGTCAGATGCACCGCTAGCTGGTCTTGCTGAACTAGCATTTACAGATCGACATCTCGTTTGGCTAGCTCAAGACTGGACCAGTGAAAGTGATTTTTATACCTTGACTGGGAACTATATTACAACTGGAAACAAAGAGGATATGGCGAAAGCGCTAAATGCATTCTTCAATCCGATGAAAGCAGACGTAGAGTAGGAGTAGATCTACTATGAAAAAATTGATTGAGAAATATTGGGGCTGGCTCTTTGTCCTTGTTCCCTTTGTACTACAGGCTGTATTCTTCTATGTACCCATGTTTCAAGGTGCCTTCTACAGCCTGACTAACTGGACTGGTTTGACCTATAATTATAAGTTTGTCGGACTCAATAACTTTATGCTCCTCATGAGCGATCCTAAGTTTATGAACGCTATAGGCTTTACATTGATCATTACTATTTGTATGGTGGTTGGTGAGATTATTCTGGGGATCTGGATAGCCCGAGCTCTCAACTCGAAGATAAAGGGGAAAACTTTCTTCCGAGCTTGGTTTTTCTTCCCAGCTGTCCTATCTGGATTGACTGTGGCTCTCATCTTTAAGCAACTTTTCAACTACGGATTGCCAGCTATAGGGAATTCCTTAGGAATTGAATTTCTTAAAACCAGCCTTCTAGGAACGAATGGCGGTGCAATCTTTGCAGCAATCTTCGTCTTGCTTTGGCAAGGGGTAGCCATGCCTATTATCATCTTCTTAGCTGGTCTTCAGTCTATCCCGACTGAGATTACAGAAGCAGCTAGAATTGATGGAGCTAGCAGCAAACAAATCTTTTGGAAGGTGGAACTTCCTTATCTTCTACCAAGCGTTTCCATGGTCTTTATCTTGGCTCTAAAAGGTGGTTTGACAGCATTTGACCAGGTTTTTGCCATGACAGGCGGCGGTCCGAATAATGCGACCACCTCTCTAGGACTTCTGGTATACAACTATGCCTTTAAGAGCAATCAATTTGGTTATGCCAATGCCATTGCAGTTATCTTGTTCCTCTTGATTGCGGTTATTTCTATTGTCCAGTTGAGAGTATCTAAGAAATTTGAAATCTAAGAGGAGAAACCTGATGAAAAATGCAGAAAGAAAAGCTAATTTCAGTAAATATATCTTGCTAACACTGGGATCTATTATCATCTTAATTCCACTCTTAGCAACGATATTTAGTTCCTTTAAGTCTACCAAAGACATCGTTAATAATTTTTTCGGATTTCCGACTCAACCTACCTTAGAGAATTTTCAACGCCTTTTGGCTGATGGTATCGGAGGCTACTATTGGAATTCAGTTGTAATCACGGTTCTATCTTTGGCTGTTGTCATGATTTTTATCCCCATGGCTGCTTACTCTATAGCACGTAATATGTCTAAGAGAAAAGCTTTTGGTATTATGTATACGCTTTTGATTTTAGGGATTTTCGTTCCTTTTCAAGTTATCATGATTCCTATTACAGTTATGATGAGTAAGCTAGGACTAGCCAACACTTGGGGATTAATTATCCTTTATCTGGCTTACGCTGTTCCACAGACTCTCTTTCTCTATGTAGGCTACATTAAGATTTCCATTCCAGACAGTCTGGATGAAGCAGCAGAAATTGACGGTGCTGGAAAGTTTACTACCTATTTTAAGATTATCTTTCCTATGATGAAACCCATGCATGCGACAACCATGATTATCAATGCTCTATGGTTCTGGAATGACTTCATGCTTCCTCTCTTGGTACTCAATAAAGACTCCAAGATGTGGACTTTGCCGCTCTTCCAATATAACTACACAAGTCAATACTTTAATGATTATGGACCGAGCTTTGCTTCTTATGTTGTTGGGATTATCACCATTACTATCGTTTATCTCATCTTCCAGCGCAACATTATTGCTGGAATGAGTAACGGGGCAGTGAAGTAAGAAAGTGCTTAGGAAATTTATAATTCCATACATAGAGGAACAGTTCAGCTTGTTGACAATTCTATGTAGAAAAAAGAAAGTAGTACTTAGTTACTTGCAGTCTATAGTAGTACGAGTTCAATGTGAACAAAAATCTAAAAATATCTTTTATTTACGAAGCCAGGTCATATAAGACTTGGCTTTCATCAGAAAAAGGAGAAGAACTATGACCATTCAAAATAAAACTATGTTGATTACTTACTCAGATAGTCTTGGAAATAACCTTAAAGACTTATATGCGAATTTGGAAGAACATTTTGGCGATGCTATTGGGGGAGTTCACCTTCTACCATTTTTCCCGTCAACAGGTGATCGTGGATTTGCGCCTGTTGACTATGACGAAGTGGATCCAGCTTTTGGTGATTGGGAGGATGTTAAGCGTTTAGGTGAGAAATATTATCTTATGTTTGACTTTATGATTAACCATATTTCTCGTCAATCTAAGTACTATAAGGATTATCAAGAAAAACATGAAGCCAGTGAATTTAAAGATCTCTTTCTAAACTGGGACAAGTTTTGGCCAGAAAATCGTCCGACACAAGCTGATGTTGATTTAATTTACAAGCGCAAGGATCGTGCGCCAAAGCAGGAGATCGTTTTTGCAGATGGTTCAGTAGAACATTTGTGGAATACATTTGGTGAGGAGCAGATTGATCTTGATGTGACCAAAGAAGTAACGATGAGATTCATCCGTAAGACGATTCAACATCTAGCGAGTAATGGGTGTGATTTGATTCGTCTAGATGCCTTTGCTTATGCAGTGAAGAAATTGGATACCAATGATTTCTTTGTGGAACCAGATATTTGGGACTTGTTGGATAAAGTCCGAGATATAGCAGCTGAGTACGGCGCAGAGATCTTACCTGAGATTCATGAACATTATTCGATTCAGTTTAAAATAGCGGACCATGATTACTATGTTTATGATTTTGCCCTTCCAATGGTAACCCTTTATACTCTTTACAGTTCTAGAACAGAGCGTTTGGCTAAGTGGTTAAAGATGAGCCCGATGAAGCAATTTACGACGCTAGATACTCATGATGGGATTGGAGTGGTGGATGTCAAGGATATCCTGACCGATGAGGAAATTGACTATGCTTCAAATGAGCTCTATAAGGTTGGAGCGAATGTCAAACGGAAGTACTCCAGTGCAGAGTATAACAATCTAGATATCTACCAAATCAATTCAACCTATTATTCTGCGCTTGGAGATGATGATGTCAAGTACTTCCTCGCTCGTCTGATTCAAGCTTTTGCTCCAGGCATTCCTCAGGTTTACTATGTGGGTCTATTAGCAGGTAAGAATGACTTGAAATTATTAGAAGAAACCAAAGAAGGTCGAAATATTAATCGTCATTACTATACCAATGAGGAAATAGCAGAAGAAGTTCAACGTCCTGTGGTGAAGTCTCTTCTCAATCTATTTTCTTTCCGTAATCAATCAGAGGCCTTTGACCTAGAAGGGACTATTGAGATAGAAACACCAACAGCTCATAGCATTGTAATCAAACGTCAAAATAAAGACAAGTCCGTAACAGCAGTAGCAGAAATTGATCTGCAAAGTCAGACCTATCAAGTAGTGGAAAACGGCAGAGAAATTCGGTTTTAGTACCATATCAACAACAGAGTTTTTTGTGGCGAAAACGTGTTCATTGTTCCCAAATGACGGAAAAAATGGTAGAATATAAAGATAGTTTAGCATTTATCTTCTGGAGAAATCCAGAACAGAAAGGATCCGTTTTGAAATCAATTGGATTACTGGATAAGATAAGAGGGCTTTCGAAAAAAGATTTCTTTTTGTATCTGATGATCATAAGTATCTTTTTACCTTTTTATTTGTTCTTAGCACTCTTTGCTTTATATTTGATAGGTTTACTTGTTACTGGGGAGATGAAGGGAATTATCAAAGGATTGGCCAAACATCCTGTACTTCTCTTTTTTATTGCCTACAGTAGCATCATCTCTATCGTCGCCAAGAACTGGCTTGGATTGGTTGCATCTTTACTGATGTTTCTCTTCCTCATTTTCTTTAGTTTTTACCAGAAACGTCTGACACATGCTTTCTTTCGACTGATACTGCAGACAATCTTGTTTGGTAGTGTGCTCTCTGCTGTTTTTGCTACTTTGGAGCATTTCCAAATTGTAAAGAAATTTAACTACGCCTTTCTTTCGCCTAATATGCAAGTATGGCACCAGAACCGTGCAGAGGTGACCTTCTTTAATCCTAACTACTATGGAATTATTTGTTGCTTCTGTATCATGATTGCCTTTTACCTCTTTACAACGACGAAGTTAAGATGGTTGAAAGTCTTTTGTGTGCTAGCAGGTTTTGTGAATCTATTTGGTTTGAATTTTACGCAAAATAGAACAGCCTTTCCTGCCATCATCGCGGGTGCAATCATTTATCTCTTTACAACCATTAAAAACTGGCGTGCCTTCTGGCTCAGTATTGGAGTTTTTGGGATTGGCCTTTGTTTCCTCTTCTCAAGCGATTTGGGTGTCCGTATGGGAACGCTAGATTCTTCAATGGAAGAGCGTGTTTCAATCTGGAATGCGGGTATGACTTTGTTCAAGCAAAATCCGATCTGGGGTGAGGGTCCACTGACCTATATGAATTCCTATCCGAGAATTCATGCACCTTACCACGAACACGCGCATAGTCTTTACATCGATACTATTTTGAGTTATGGTTTGATTGGAACCATTCTCCTATCCATTTCTTCGGTTATCCCGGTTCACATGATGATGGATATGAGTCAGGAGTCTGGGAAACGCCCAATTATCGGTCTTTATCTCTCTTTCCTTACAGTAGTCGCTGTACATGGAATTTTTGACTTGGCTCTCTTTTGGATTCAGTCAGGATTCATCTTCTTGCTAGTTATGTGCAGTCTACCACTGGAACATCGAACCTTGGTGTCCGAAATGACAGATTAAGTTACTCAAGAACGGAGACCTTCTACTCTAGGTAGGAGGTCTTTTTTGTTGGCGAAAATTATTTCCAAATCGAAACAGTTGACAGATGGAATAAAAGGTGTTACAATGTAGAAAATTCGATATAGAAATAAATTGGAGGTTTTATGAAAGATAGTCATTTAGTTGCCCATCATATTCGTTTGTTGAATGGGCGAATTTTTCAAAAGTTACTGAGTCAGGATCCTGAAGCTCTTTATCGGAGTGAACAGGGAAAGATTTTAGCGGTTTTATGGAATAGTGAGACAGGATGCGCTACAGCCACAGATATTGCACTAGCGACAGGACTTGCTAACAATACGCTGACAACTATGCTGAAAAAGTTGGAAGAGCAGGATTTGGTGACCTTTAGTCAGTGTGGTTCAGACAAGCGAAAAAAATATGTCAAGTTGACAGAGCAGGGTTGGTCCCAGAGAGAAGTGGGCCATCGTATCAGTCAAAAGTTGGATGCTATTTTTTATAAAGGATTCACTGAGGAAGAAATTCGCCAGTTTGAAAGTTATCAGGAACGTATTTTAGCCAATCTGAAAGAGAAAGCAAATGAGGAATAAATCATGTCAAAACAAGTTGAAAATGCACAAAATCTATACATTCATGCCATTCAAGATGGGCGCGTTGCCGAGGCTCAAGCTCAGTCTGTAGGGGATACTTATATCCAACACTCGACAGGTGTGCCAGATGGGAAAGAAGGGTTTGCAGCTTTCTTTGCAAATTTCTTTGAGCGTTATCCTGAGCGTGAGATGAAAATTGTTCGCACCATTGAAGACGGCAATCTGGTCTTTGTCCATGTTCACCAATATCTCAATGGTGGAGAAGCGCAATGGGTGACGACGGATACTTTCCGTGCGGATGAGAATGGTCGTATCGTGGAGCATTGGGATGTCATTGACTACTATCGCGCTCCAGAAAATGGACAGTTAGACCAGATCTTTGGAGATTTTGAGATCAAGGATTTGGACAAAACAGCAGAAAATAAAAAGTTGGTTCGCCGTTTCTTGACAGAAATTTTCCAAAATGGGGAACTGGAGCAGTGGAGTGATTATGTGGCAGACGATTTGATTCAACATAATCATGAGATTGGACAAGGAAGTCAGGCTTATAAAAACTATGTGGCTGAACATGGTGTTACTTTCGACTTTGTTTTCCAGCTTTTGGGACAAGGAAACTATGTGGTCAGCTATGGCCAGACTCAGATTGATGGCGTTGCCTATGCCCAGTATGATATCTTCCGTCTAGAAAATGGGAAAATTGTGGAGCATTGGGATAATAAGGAAGTTATGCCTAAGGTAGAAGACTTGACGAACAGAGGGAAGTTTTAAAAGGAGATACTAAGATGAAAGCTGTGCTTGTCAAGGAAGCTGGAGGACCAGAAGTTCTGCAGGTTGTGGAAGTTCCAAAACCGACTGTTAAAGAAGGTTGGACCTTGGTCAAGGTGCAAGGATTTGGAATCAACCATAGCGAGATTTTTACTCGTCAAGGACTATCGCCGTCCGTTCAATTCCCACGGATTTTAGGAATTGAATGTGTGGGACTTGTAGAGGAGACCAATCGTCCCGATTTGCAGGTCGGGCAGCAAGTCATCTCCATCATGGGAGAAATGGGGCGTACTTTTGATGGTGGTTATGCTGAGTATGTTTTGCTACCAGATGAACAGGTTTATCCTGTGAGGACAAAGCTTGCTTTGGAAAGTTTAATCGCTCTGCCTGAAACCTACTACACGGCATTTGGCTCTTATCTCAATCTCAAGATTGAGGAGGGAGACCGAGTTCTGGTTCGGGCGGCGACTAGTGGTGTTGGGATTGCTTTTGCAAAACTTCTCAAGGGGCAATTTCCAAATGTCTATCTAGTGGGAAGTAGCCGAAGTCTGGACAAGGAAGAGCAACTAAAAGAGGCAGGATTTGACCAGGTAATTTTGGATAAGGATGGCGTCTTGCAAACGGAAGAGCAGTTTGACAAGGTCTTGGATCTTGTCGGTCCGGGTGCTATTCTTGATACATTTGCTCGTACGGCAGAAGGTGGTATCATCTGCTCTTGTGGCTTGCTGGGCGGTCAATGGACTATTCCAAACTTTGACCCGATCGAAATGCTTTATCGCAATCTCTACTTGACAACCTTTGCTTCTGGTAATGTGTCTCAAGACAAGCTTCAAGCTTTGGTGGACTTTGTGGAGTATTATCAGGTGGATGTGCGACCTGAAAAAGTATTTTCTATTGAACAAATCCAGGATGCGCATGCTTATCTGGAAAGTAGCCAATCTTTTGGCAAGGTTATCGTAAAAATTGAGGACTAAGAATGATTGAATACAAAAATGTAGCGCTACGCTATACAGAAAAAGATGTTTTGAGAGATGTCAATTTACGGATTGAGAATGGGGAATTTATGGTTTTAGTGGGTCCTTCTGGGTCCGGTAAGACAACCATGCTCAAGATGATTAACCGTCTCTTGGAACCTACGGATGGCGATATTTACATGGATGGCGAGCGCATCAAAGACTATGATGAGCGTGAGCTTCGTCTTTCTACTGGTTATGTTTTACAGGCCATTGCTCTGTTTCCCAATCTAACAGTTGCGGAAAATATTGCTCTCATTCCTGAAATGAAAGGATGGAGCAAGGAAGAAATTACGAAGAAAACAGAAGAGCTTTTAGCTAAGGTTGGTTTACCAGTATCCGAGTATGGTCATCGCCTGCCTAGTGAACTGTCTGGTGGTGAGCAGCAACGGGTCGGCATTGTCCGTGCCATGATTGGTCAGCCTAAGATTTTGCTTATGGATGAGCCCTTTTCGGCTTTGGACGCTATTTCGAGAAAACAGTTGCAGGTTCTGACGAAAGAATTGCATAAAGAGTTTGAGATGACAACGATTTTTGTGACCCATGATACGGATGAAGCTTTGAAATTGGCGGACCGTATTGCTGTTTTGCAGGATGGAGAGATTCGTCAAGTGGCGAATCACGAGACGATTTTAAAAGCTCCTGCAACGGACTTTGTAGCAGACTTGTTTGGAGGTGGTGCTCATGGCTAATTTGATATCAACTTTTCAGGAGCGTTTTGGTGATTGGGTAACAGCTCTATCTCAACATTTACAGTTGTCACTTTTGACCTTGCTACTAGCTATTTTTATTGCAGTCCCCTTAGCGGTATTTCTTCGTTATCATGAAAAGATGGCGGACTGGGTTTTGCAGATTGCTGGAATTTTCCAGACCATTCCGTCTCTGGCTTTATTGGGACTTTTTATCCCCTTGATGGGAATTGGGACCTTGCCAGCTTTGACAGCTCTTGTGATTTATGCTATTTTTCCGATTTTGCAAAATACTATCACTGGGCTGAAGGGAATTGATCCGAGTCTGCAAGAGGCTGGGATTGCCTTTGGGATGACCAGATGGGAGCGTCTCAAGAAATTTGAAATTCCACTTGCCATGCCTGTTATGATGTCTGGGATTCGGACGGCAGCGGTCTTGATTATCGGTACGGCAACCTTGGCAGCCTTGATTGGGGCAGGCGGACTGGGTTCCTTTATCCTTTTGGGAATTGACCGTAATAATACCAGTCTGATTTTGATTGGGGCACTTTCTTCTGCAGTGCTGGCTATTGCCTTTAACTTCCTACTAAAAGTGATGGAAAAAGCAAAATTGCGGACGATTTTCTCTGGTTTTGCCTTGGTGACCTTATTGCTCGGTCTGTCTTATAGTCCAGCCCTCTTAGCTCAAAAAGAGAAAGAAAACTTGGTGATTGCTGGAAAATTGGGACCGGAACCAGAAATTTTGGCCAATATGTATAAGTTGCTGATTGAAGAGAATACCAGTATGACTGCGACTGTTAAACCAAATTTTGGGAAAACAAGCTTCCTCTATGAAGCTCTGAAAAAAGGCGATATTGACATCTATCCTGAATTTACTGGTACAGTGACTGAAAGTTTGCTTCAACCAGCACCTAAAGTAGGTCATGAACCAGATCAGGTTTATCAAGTGGCGCGTGATGGTATTGCCAAACAGGATCATCTAGCCTATCTCAAACCCATGTCTTACCAAAATACCTATGCTGTAGCTGTTCCGAAAAAGATTGCTCAAGAATATGGCTTGAAGACCATTTCAGACTTGAAAAAAGTGGAAGGGCAGCTGAAGGCAGGCTTTACACTCGAGTTTAACGACCGTGAAGATGGAAATAAGGGCTTGCAATCAATGTATGGTCTCAATCTCAATGTAGTAACCATGGAGCCAGCCCTTCGCTATCAGGCTATTCAGTCAGGGGATATTCAAATCACGGATGCCTATTCGACCGATGCAGAGTTGGCGCGTTATGATTTACAGGTCTTGGAAGATGACAAGCAACTCTTCCCACCTTATCAAGGGGCTCCTCTGATGAAAGAAGCTCTTCTCAAGAAACATCCAGAGTTGGAAACGGTGCTTAATAAACTGGCTGGTAAAATTACAGAAAGCCAGATGAGCCAGCTAAACTATCAAGTGGGTGTCGAAGGCAAGCCAGCAGAACAAGTAGCCAAGGAATTTCTACAAGAAGAAGGCTTGTTGAAGAAATAAAAGGAGAGGAAAGTCAGGGGTAGCCACTTTCTTTCGTAGACAAAATCCCATCTCGTCTATAATTCGAGATGGGATTTTAATGTTAGAGTAAGATAAGCAAGAGCGTGATCAAAGCCGCTAGTGTGCCCCTTATAATGTGGTGCGATATATGTTGACTTTCTTGCTGTCGCCCATTCCAATAAGCACCGTAGCAGATGATGCTAGAGCCCACTATCCATAAGACGACAGTTGCAAGCGGGACAAAGAAAAAGACAGCAAGAGCTAGTGAGGTGAGACAGCTCCCTACCAAGATACACATATTTCCCCGACAGTAATTTTTTTCTTTCATAGCTGCAAAAGCTGCCGCGAGATGAAGGAGGGAGAAAATAAGAGCCAATACAATCGTCAGTATTCCTAGGATAATAGAATTTAACATGGTTGATTCCTTTCTTCGTGACAGGATTAAATTTCGAGTGATTTTGTAGAAGTCATCTCAATCACATCTAAGTAAAATCTCACTACTTGGTCTTCTGTATAGGATTTTCCTTTTTTTAGCCACCAGGTCAGTGTTTCGATAAAATTGGTTACTACAAAATGTTTGAGGTAGGAAGCCGGAATGTTTGGATAGGCCTCTTGCAAATCCTCCGCTACCATGGGGTAAACATGGTGTTCGAGTTCCTTGTGTAGTTGGCGGAGAAAGTAGTCGTTTTTGGAAAAAAGAAGACTGGTCACATGGTCTTGGTTTTTTTGAAAATGTAAAAAGATATGTGCGAGGTAGTCTTCTGTAGTCAAGTGTTCTTCCCTTTCAAAGAGATGATGAAAGAGGTAGCGACAGAGCTCATCTAAAAGCAGTTCCTTGCTCTCGTAGTGACAGTAAAAGGTCGAGCGACCAACATCTGCCAAGTCAATGATATCTTGGACAGTAGTGGCATCATAGCCCTTGTCGTTCAAAACTTGTAGAAAAGCTTGATAAATGGCTTTTTTCGTCTTACTAACCCGACGATCTCTTTTTTGCATATAGACACTTGAGGCAAACTATTCAGAACTGAACAAGGCTGACAGTTTGCTTCTATCCTTTCTTTGGATTTTATTAGATAATACAAATGAAAGAAGTATGTATATACCCATTATACCAAAGGAGGGAGAGAAATGAGTTCTAAAACATCTATCTGGCTAGCCTTTTTCTTGAATCTATCATTTTCTGTTGTCGAATTTATTTTTGGGGGCATCTTCAATTCAAGTGCTGTATTAGCGGATGCGGTTCATGATTTGGGCGATGCTCTTGCCATAGGTTTATCAGCTTGTTTGGAAACTATTTCCAATCGTCAGGAAGACAAACGTTATACTCTTGGTTATAAACGCTTCAGTCTGCTAGGCGCCATGCTGACTGCCTTGATCCTTTTGACAGGATCTGTTATGATGCTCTTGGAGAATATTCCTCGCCTCCTATCGCCACAGCCTGTCAACTACCAAGGGATGCTGTGGTTGGGAGTTATTGCGATTCTTATCAATCTCTTGGCTAGTCTGATTGTTCGTAAGGGTCAGACCAAGAACGAAGCTATCCTGACCTTGCATTTTTTAGAAGATATTCTGGGTTGGCTAGCGGTTATTCTGGTTGCTGGTATTTTGTATGTGACAGACTGGTACTTTCTTGATCCGCTCTTATCACTCTTGATTTCTAGTTTTATCCTCTGGAAAGCCATTCCTCGCTTTTGGTCAACACTTAAGATTTTCTTAGATGCTGTGCCTGAAGGGGTCGAGACTGCCGAGCTAGAGAAAGAGTTAGCAGCGCTAGCTAATGTTAAAAGTGTTAATCAACTCAGTATTTGGTCTATGGATGGTCTGGAAAATGACGCCATTGTCCACCTCTGTATCGAGAACTGGGAGCAGATGATGGAAACTAAAGAAGCAGTGCGTCAACTCCTAGGAGAAAGAGGGGTGCAGAATATTACTATCGAAGTGGATGCCAGCCAAAGCAATCACGCGCAACATAGACGGAGGGTAAGAACCATAGAGCAGAAGCATGGGCATCATTAGTACAAAGTCAAGAATGATTGAGCACCTATGTTATTTGAAATAGAGTATTTTCTTTACAGTTTAAATATTTTAAAAGTTTGGTAATATAAGAGCTTTATATAAACTTTACATAGATGTTTGGTAATTAAAAAATTTTTTCTATTAGATGCAAAATGTTTGACTTAGAGTCAACTCAAAGTTGTATAATAAGATGAATGAGTTAGAGTTGCTTAAATTCAGTGAAGAAAATGAAAGGAGGCTAGTATATGAATATTAAATCTGTCAGTGATTTATTGGGAATTTCAGCGGATACGATTCGGTATTATGAACGGGTTGGTCTTGTGCCACCGATTACTCGAACCTCATCTGGAATTCGTGACTTTCAAGATCAGGATATAGAAGCACTGGAATTTATTAAGTGTTTCCGTTCGGCGGGTGTCTCTGTAGACAGTTTAGTTGACTATATGTCGCTCTACCAAAAGGGGGATGAAACGAGAGAGGAAAGGCTTGGTATTTTAGAAGAGGAAAAGAAAAAATTAGAGGAGCGCTTGTCTCAGTTACAGACGGCTTTAAATCTCTTAAATCTCAAAATTAAACTTTACAAGGAAGGAAAATTTTAAATGAAATCAGCAGTTTATACAAAAGCTGGTCAGGTTGGTCTTATTGAAGTGGAGCATCCGCAAATCATTGAGGCAGATGATGCCATTATTCGGATCGTTCGGACCTGTGTTTGTGGCTCCGATCTGTGGAGCTATCGCAATCCAGATATTGAAACAGGTCATCAGAATAGCGGGCACGAAGCGATTGGTATCGTTGAGGCAATTGGTGATGCAGTGACAATCGTTAAACCTGGCGATTTTGTTATTGCTCCATTTACTCATGGATGCGGGGAATGTGATGCCTGTCGAGCAGGATATGATGGCACCTGTGATCGTCATATTGGCAATAACTGGTCAGATGGGGTGCAAGCAGAATATATGCGCTTCGAATATGCCAACTGGGCTCTTGTCAAAATTCCGGGTCAGCCCTCTGATTATACAGAAGGTATGCTTAAATCCCTCTTGACTCTTGCGGATGTGATGCCAACTGGCTATCATGCTGCGCGTGTGGCAGATGTGAAACCTGGGGATAAGGTTGTCGTTATCGGTGACGGGGCTGTTGGGCAATGTGCTGTTATCGCCGCTAAAATACGTGGTGCATCTCAAATTGTTCTCATGAGTCGTCACGAAGACCGTCAACAAATGGCTTTGGAGTCAGGGGCGACAGCTGTTGTGGCTGAACGTGGCGAAGAAGGAATTGCCAAGGTTCGAGAAATTCTTGGTGGAGGAGCAGATGCAGCTCTTGAGTGTGTCGGTACTGAGGCAGCGGTTGATCAGGCTCTTGGTGTCCTTCACAATGGTGGTCGTTTGGGCTTTGTTGGAGTTCCTCACTATAGCAATCGAGCTCTTGGTTCAACTTTTGCTCAAAATATTACGGTAGCAGGCGGAGCAGCCTCTGTAACGACTTACAACAAACAGTTCTTACTGAAGGCAGTCCTTGATGGCGATATCAACCCAGGCCGTGTCTTTACTTCAAGTTATAAATTAGAAGAGATTGACCAAGCCTATAAAGATATGGATGAACGTAAGACGATTAAGGCTATGATTGTGATGGAATAAAAAAGAAAATCCTAATGGAGATTTGAGAATCTCTATTAGGATTTTTTGCGTTGGTATATTTGTTGAGTTATGGCAACGTACTTTCTCTCAAAGTCAGTCTAGTTCCCAGCATGGTCAGGCTAGGGATTTTGCGACCATTAAGAACTTCCTTGTTAAGAATATCCATACCTGCTCGACCCATTTCTTTGGTATAGACGGTAATGCTAGAAAGAGGAGGATAGACCTGCTTGGTCAGGCTAGTGTCATTAAAAGAAATGAGGCTGACGCGGTCTGGTAGGCTAATTCCAGCTTCTTGAAGGGCACGGAGGGCGCCGATGGCTAAACTATCGCTGGCTGCGAAAAAGGCTGGTGGGAGTTGTTCTCCTAGCTTGTGAATGGCCTCCTTCATCAAGTCATAGCCAGACTGGGCAGTAAAGCTCCCTTGAAAGACCAGTTCTTCATGGTAGATTCCATTTGCTTGGGTAATGTCTTTGAAATTTTCTAGCCGCTTATCCTGGATAATTTCTTCCTGGTCGGTTGTTTCCTCAAGGCCTGTGAGAATTCCGATACGGTTCATACCTTGACTAAGGAAATGGTCTACAACTTGTTTCACAGCAGTGTAAAAGTCAGTGATAATACAGGTATGACCTAGTGAGAGGGTATCACTGTCTATAAAGACTAAAGGTTTTTGGTATTCTTCAAAGGCAGCAATCTGAGCTCGGCTAAATTTTCCGATGCAGAGAATGCCAATCACTTCCTCGCTTAATGTAAAAGGATGGTCATTAAAATAGCGCAAGATATCATAGTCCAACTCTTGGGCTCTTTTTTCAATACCAAGACGAATCTGGTAGTAGTAGAGATCGTCCAGCTCCCCTTGTTCGCTGACCCATTGGATAATGGCAATCTTTTGCTTGGGTTTGTGAGATTCGCCTGTCTTGAGATGCTTAGTATAGCCCAGCTCTTCAGCGACAGTTAAAATACGGTGTCTGGTTTCTTCTGTAACAGATAGACTCTGGTCGCGATTGAGGACACGAGATACGGTCGCGATAGAGACAGAGGCTAGCTGTGCGATGTCTTTTAATGTAGCCATAAATCCTCCTCCTTTTAGGTTAGTATATCATATTTTTCTGCTTTTTACTGATAGTTTAGTAAAAGTTTAGTAAAAAGGATTGACCTTGGTAAAAGCCTTGGATACAATAGAAGAAAACGATTACACGTTGAGATGACTTAACGGACAGTAAAAGGAGAATTCATATGACACAACATCTTACTGCTGAAGCCCTTCGCAAAGACTTTCTTGCCGTTTTTGGTCAAGAAGCAGACCAAACTTTCTTTTCACCAGGCCGTATCAATTTGATTGGTGAACACACGGACTACAATGGCGGTCACGTTTTTCCGGCTGCTATTTCCTTGGGTACTTATGGGGTAGCTCGTAAGCGTGACGACCAAGTTTTGCGTTTCTACTCAGCCAACTTTGAGGACAAGGGCATCATCGAAGTTCCTCTCGCTGACCTCAAGTTTGAAAAAGAGCACAACTGGACTAACTATCCAAAAGGGGTTCTTCATTTCTTGCAAGAGGCAGGCCATGTCATTGACAAGGGTTTTGATTTCTATGTCTTTGGGAATATCCCAAATGGTGCTGGCTTGTCTTCTTCCGCATCATTGGAACTCTTGACAGGGGTCGTGGCAGAGCATCTCTTTGATTTAAAACTAGACCGTTTGGATTTGGTTAAAATCGGAAAACAAACTGAAAATAACTTTATCGGAGTAAACTCTGGTATCATGGACCAGTTTGCTATCGGTATGGGGGCTGACCAACGTGCTATTTACCTAGATACCAATACCTTGGAGTACGACTTGGTGCCACTTGATTTGAAGGACAATGTAGTTGTTATTATGAATACCAACAAACGCCGTGAACTAGCGGACTCTAAATACAATGAGCGCCGTGCTGAGTGTGAAAAAGCAGTGGAAGAATTGCAAGTTGCCTTGGACATTCAGACCTTGGGTGAATTGGACGAGTGGGCCTTTGACCAATATAGCTATCTGATTAAAGACGAAAATCGTTTGAAACGTGCTTGCCATGCTGTGCTTGAAAACCAGCGTACCCTTAAAGCTCAAGCAGCCCTTCAAGCAGGAGATTTGGAAACATTTGGACGCTTGATGAATGCGTCACACGTTTCTCTGGAGCATGATTATGAAGTAACTGGCTTGGAATTAGATACTCTTGTTCACACAGCTTGGGATCAAGAAGGTGTTCTCGGTGCTCGTATGACAGGAGCAGGTTTTGGTGGCTGTGCCATTGCCTTGGTGCAAAAAGATGCTGTTGAGGCCTTTAAAGCAGCTGTTGGCAAGCACTACGAGGAAGTCGTTGGATACGCTCCAAGCTTCTATATCGCTGAAGTTGCAGGTGGCACTCGCGTCCTTGATTAGTCAAAAGGAGGCTCTATAGTGACCTTAGTAGATAAATTTGTAACACATGTCATTTCTGAAAGTTCATTTGAAGAAATGGATCGAATCTACCTGACCAATCGTGTCTTAGCACGAGTGGGCGAAGGTGTTTTGGAAATTGAGACCAATCTGGATACATTGATTGATCTCAAGGACCAGCTGGTTGAGGAAGCCGTTCGATTAGAGACGATTGAGGATAGTCAGACTGCGCGTGAAATCCTTGGTGCTGAATTGATGGACTTGGTGACCCCTTGTCCAAGTCAGGTTAATCGGGACTTTTGGACAACCTACGCCCACTCTCCTGAGCAGGCAATTGCGGACTTCTACCAAATTAGCCAGAAAAATGACTACATCAAACTCAAGGCCATTGCTAAAAATATTGCTTATCGTGTATCGTCTGACTACGGAGAACTTGAAATCACGATTAATCTCTCTAAACCTGAAAAGGATCCTAAGGAGATTGCAGCAGCTAAGTTGGTACAAGCTAGCAATTATCCTCAGTGTCAGCTTTGTCTAGAGAATGAAGGCTACCATGGTCGGATCAATCATCCAGCTCGTAGCAACCACCGTATTATCCGTTTTGAAATGGCGGGTCAGGAGTGGGGCTTCCAGTATTCGCCCTATGCTTACTTTAATGAGCACTGTATTTTCTTAGATGGACAGCATCGTCCCATGGCCATTAGTCGGCAGAGCTTTGAGCGTCTGTTAGCTATCGTAGAGCAGTTTCCAGGTTATTTTGCGGGCTCAAATGCGGACCTACCGATTGTGGGAGGCTCTATCCTGACCCACGACCACTATCAGGGGGGACGACATGTTTTTCCTATGGAATTGGCTCCCTTGCAAAAGACCTTCCGATTTACTGGTTTTGAACAGATCGAGGCTGGGATTGTCAAGTGGCCTATGTCAGTGCTGCGTTTGACTTCGGATTCCAAGGAGGATTTGATCAACTTGGCTGACAAGATTTTGCAAGAATGGCGGCAATATTCAGACCCTGAAGTACAGATTTTGGCAGAGACAGACGGGACACCACACCATACCATTACCCCCATTGCCCGTAAACGCGATGGTCAGTTTGAGTTGGATTTGGTCTTGCGAGACAATCAGACATCGCCAGAGCATCCTGATGGCATCTATCATCCCCACAAGGATGTTCAACATATCAAGAAGGAAAATATTGGTTTAATTGAGGTCATGGGCTTGGCTATCCTGCCGCCACGATTGAAAGCGGAAGTGGAACAAGTAGCAGCCTACCTTGTTGGAGAAGAAGTCTCAGTTGCCGACTATCATCAGAAATGGGCCGACCAACTCAAAACCCAACATCCAGATCTAACGGATAAAGAAAAAGCCCTTGAAATCGTCAAGGACTCTGTGGGTGCTGTCTTTGCGCGTGTTTTGGAGGACGCGGGGGTTTACAAGCAGACGGAACAAGGACAGGCAGCCTTTATGCGCTTTGTTGAGCAGGTTGGAATTTTACCAGACTAGGAGCTTTCTCCTTGCACAGTCCTATAAAAAGTAGTATCATAGGGTCGTTTGAACTATCAGGAGGAAACGATGAAAGATTTTCATTTTGACGCTATATCTGCCTTTGAAAATTACGAAATTGAACAAATGAGAGATGGTCACGTTGAGGTGACGACGAAAGTAGTGGACTCGTCGCTCAACTACTATGGCAATGCCCATGGTGGCTATCTCTTTACCCTTTGTGATCAGATTAGTGGTTTGGTGGTCATTTCACTAGGGCTAGATGGAGTGACGCTTCAGTCCTCTATCAACTACCTCAAGGCAGGAAAACTCGACGATGTGCTGACCATTAAAGGAGAATGTGTCCACCAAGGTCGTACAACCTGTGTCGTGGATGTGGATATCACCAATCAAGAGGGCAGAAATGTCTGCAAAGCAACCTTCACCATGTTTGTCACAGGACAAAGGTCAGAAGACAGACAGGTGAGGATATAAAGTACTGAGAGCTGACCTGCACTCTAAGAGTTAGACATTTCTCTGTCGAACTTTTGGAGTGCAGGTTAGTTTTGATTCTCGCAGATGAACCAACCGCTTCACTAGACCCCAAAAATTCTGAGGAGCTACTTTCTATATTAGAATCTCTAAAAAATCCGAATCGAACGATTATTATTGCGACCCACAATCCTCTGATTGGGGAGCAAGCGAATTAAGCGATTCGAGTTACCGATTTCTCTCATCGATGATAAGAGAACATTAAGTTAGAAGAAAGAGTCACAAATACACTTTGTGGCTTTTTTATTTCCATAAAAATGGTAAAATAGTAGGAGTAGAAATGGAGTTTGAGACATGAAAGTAATCGATCAGTTTAAAAATAAGAAAGTCCTTGTTTTAGGTTTGGCTAAGTCTGGTGAGTCTGCGGCCCGTTTGTTGGACAAGCTAGGTGCCATTGTGACAGTGAATGACGGCAAGCCTTTTGAGGAAAATCCTGCTGCTCAAAGTTTGCTGGAAGATGGGATCAAGGTTGTCACTGGTGGGCATCCTTTGGAATTGTTGGATGAAGAGTTTGCCCTTATGGTGAAAAATCCAGGGATTCCTTATAGCAATCCCATGATTGAAAAGGCTTTGGCAAAGGGGATTCCAGTCTTGACTGAGGTGGAGTTAGCTTACTTGATCTCGGAAGCGCCAATTATCGGTATCACAGGTTCAAATGGGAAAACAACCACAACGACTATGATTGGGGAAGTTTTGACTGCTGCCGGTCAACATGGTCTCTTGTCAGGGAATATCGGCTATCCAGCTAGTCAAGTGGCTCAAACTGCAACAGCCAAGGACACGCTTGTCATGGAACTTTCTTCTTTCCAACTGATGGGCGTTCAAGAATTCCATCCTGAGATTGCGGTTATTACAAACCTTATGCCCACTCATATCGACTACCATGGTTCTTTTGAGGAATACGTGGCAGCCAAGTGGAATATCCAGAACAAGATGACAGCAGATGATTTTCTTGTCTTGAACTTTAACCAAGACTTGGCAAAAGAATTGGCTACTAAAACACAAGCCACTGTTGTTCCATTTTCAACAAAGGAAAAGGTTTATGGAGCTTATCTAGAGAACGGTCTGCTCTACTTCCGTGGTGAAGAGGTCATGGCAGCTAGTGAAATCGGTGTTCCAGGTAGCCACAATGTAGAAAATGCCCTTGCAACGATCGCAGTAGCTAAACTTCGTGGAGTGGACAACCAAACCATCAAAGAAACTCTTTCAGCCTTTGGTGGTGTCAAACACCGTCTCCAGTTTGTGGATGAAATCAAGGGTGTGAAATTTTATAACGACAGTAAATCAACCAATATCTTGGCAACTCAAAAAGCCTTGTCAGGATTTGATAATAGTAAGGTTATCTTAATTGCAGGTGGTTTGGACCGCGGCAATGAGTTTGACGAGCTGGTGCCAGATATCACTGGACTCAAGAAAATGGTCATCCTTGGTCAGTCTGCAGAACGTGTCAAACGTGCAGCGGATAAGGCTGGTGTGGCTTATGTGGATGCGACCGATATTGCAGATGCGACTCGCAAGGCTTATGAACTTGCGACAGAAGGAGATGTGGTTCTCCTCAGTCCTGCAAATGCTAGTTGGGATATGTATGCTAACTTTGAAGTACGTGGCGACCTCTTTATCGACACAGTAGCGGAGTTAAAGGAATAATATGAAAAAAATTGTCTTTACAGGTGGGGGGACGGTTGGACATGTCACCCTTAACCTTTTGTTAATGCCCAAGTTTATCGAAGACGGCTGGGAAGTTCACTATATCGGTGATAAGCATGGAATCGAACACCAAGAAATCCTCAAGTCAGGTTTGAATGTGACCTTTCATTCCATTGCGACTGGGAAGTTGCGTCGCTATTTCTCTTGGCAAAATATGCTGGATGTCTTTAAAGTTGGTTGGGGAATTGTCCAATCCCTCTTTATCATGTTACGACTTCGTCCGCAAGCTCTTTTTTCTAAGGGGGGATTTGTCTCTGTACCGCCGGTTATCGCAGCGCGAGTGTCAGGAGTGCCAGTCTTTATTCACGAATCTGACCTTTCTATGGGCTTGGCCAATAAAATTGCCTATAAATTCGCAACCAAGATGTATTCAACATTTGAGCAGGCTGCTGGTCTCGTAAAGGTCGAGCATGTGGGAGCAGTGACCAAGGTTTTAGACCAAAAAACTCCTGAATCAGATGAATTGGTGAATATCCAAACCCACTTTAATCCTAAATTGCCTACAGTATTGTTTGTCGGTGGTTCTGCAGGAGCTCGTGTCTTTAACCAATTGGTGACAGATCATAAGCAAGAACTGACAGAGCGCTACAATATTATCAATCTCACTGGAGATTCAAGCCTCAATGAGTTGAGTCAAAATCTCTTTCGTGTTGACTATGTGACGGATCTCTATCAACCCTTGATGGAGATGGCAGATGTGGTGGTGACGCGTGGCGGTGCCAATACGATATTTGAGCTCTTGGCCATGGTGAAACTCCATCTCATCGTACCATTGGGTCGTGAAGCAAGTCGAGGAGACCAGATTGAAAATGCAGCCTACTTTGTTAAGAAAGGCTATGCAGAAGAACTTCAAGAAAGTGACTTGACCTTGGAAAGCTTGGAGGAGAAACTCAGTCACTTGCTTAGTCACAAGGATCAGTACCAAGCTAGCATGAAAGCTTCAACTGAATTGAAATCTCTTGATGATTTTTATGCCCTACTAAGAAAAGACCTATCATAAGGAAAATCAATGTCAAAGGATAAGAAAAAAGAATCAAACCAGAAGAAAGAATTGTCTGAATGGCAGAAACGGAACCAAGAATATCTGAAAAAGAAGGCTGAGGAGGAAGTTGCTCTAGCTGAAGAGAAGGAAAAGGAAAAACAAGCTCGAAAGGAAGCTAGCTCGAAACTACTGGAGGAATCCAAGAAATCATCGAGTGAGTCAGACGAGGAAGTCTCAAGTACAAGCAAGGAACCATCCGAAAAAGAAGAAAAATCTCAAAAGGATGACCTGAAAGTCAAAGAAGAAAAAGAGAAGAAGAAAAAAGAAAAACCAGAAAAACCTGCCAAGCCTAAAATTGCTCCTGTTCATATTTGGCGAGCTGTGAGTATCTTGGTACCGAGTGTTCTGGTTCTCCTCCTTTCTATCTATCTCTTGACCCCTCTTTCGACTATCAAGCATATCGAGGTTAAGGGCAATGTCCAGACCCAAGCGGATGACATCAAACAGGCTTCTGGAATTCAAGATAGCGACTATACTTTAGCTCTATTGTTGGATAAGGAAAGATACGCTGAGCGAATCAAGTACAACCATTGGATAGAGTCGGCGAAGATTAACTATCAATTTCCGACTAACTTTACGATTGAAGTTAAAGAGTTTGAGATTGTTGGCTACTATGTGACAGGTGAAGACCACTATCCAATCCTATCTAGTGGAACAATTGACTCAAGCCCTGTCAACCTTTTGAACCTGCCTGAGACCTACCTAACAGTTACCTTTAACGATGAGCAGCAGGTGAAAGAGCTGATAACTGGATTATCTACTATCAGTGAGGATATCAAGAGTCAGATCCAGAAGATCGAACTAGCTCCAAGTAAGGCAACTGCCGATCTTCTAAAAATTACTATGCAGGATACAGATGAAATAGTAGTTCCCTTGTCAGAGTTGAGTAAGAAATTACCTTATTACAGCAAAATTAAGCCACAGTTAGTAGAACCGAGCTTTATTGATATGGAAGCTGGAATCTATAGTACCAGCCTAGCTGATAAACGTTTAGAAGAAGCTGAGGAAAAGGCTAAACAAGAAGCTAAAGAAGCAGAGAAGAAAAAACAGGAAGAAAAAAAAGCTGAAGAAAAGAAACAAGAATAAGAATCTTCAGTTTTTACTTGACAAGTGTCGTTATAAATAATAGAATAGTAGAAAACTTTTAAAGCAGTCCAGAGAGGCAGCTAAGGTTAGACAGTGAAAGGGTGGAAACTACCCGTTTTTCGTGGAACCTAGCTGCTAGCAGGTTCCTTTTTTTGAGCAATGGACTGTTAGCAAAGAATAGGAGAAAAGAATGCGTGAGAGTCGCCCAGTCATTGCTCTGGATTTTCCAAGTTTCGAGGAAGCCAAAGAATTTTTAGCCCTTTTTCCAGCAGAGGAAAAACTCTATGTCAAGGTAGGAATGGAAATCTACTATGCCGTAGGGCCCGAAGTTGTGCGTTATTTGAAATCATTGGGACATAGTGTTTTTTTGGATCTCAAGTTGCATGATATTCCAAATACAGTCAAGTCAACCATGAAAATCTTGTCAAGTCTGGGTGTCGATATGACCAATGTTCAGGCTGCAGGTGGGCTTGAAATGATGCAGGCTGCGCGTGAAGGCCTTGGTGATCAAGGGATTCTTATCGCGGTGACCCAATTGACCTCAACATCCGAGGAACAGATGCAAGACTGTCAAAATATCCAAACTAGCCTGCAGGAGTCGGTCATCCACTATGCTAAGAAAACAGCTGAAGCTGGATTGGATGGAGTGGTTTGCTCAGCCCAAGAAGCCCAACTCATCAAGGAGGCGACAAACGAAGATTTTATCTGCTTGACACCAGGTATTCGACCAGCAGGTGCTGAAGCAGCGGATCAAAAACGCGTAGTGACCCCTGGTCAGGCCTATCAAATCGGTAGTGACTACATTGTAGTAGGCCGTCCTATCACACAGGCAGCAGACCCTGTAGCAGCCTATCACGCTATCAAGGAAGAATGGACACGCGATTGGGTCTAAAGCGTATTTGATTATAGATTTAAGGATAAGAAGGAGTATACCATGACACTTGCTAGAGACATTGCTAGCCATCTATTGAAAATTCAAGCGGTTTATCTCAAACCAGAAGAGCCTTTCACTTGGGCATCTGGTATCAAGTCACCTATCTATACAGATAACCGCGTGACTCTGGCTTACCCAGAAACTAGAACCTTGATTGAAAATGGTTTTGTGAATGCTATCAAAGTAGCCTTTCCAGAGCTTGAAGTGATTGCAGGAACTGCGACAGCAGGGATTCCACACGGAGCTATCATCGCGGACAAGATGAACCTACCATTTGCCTATATCCGTAGCAAACCAAAAGACCATGGAGCCGGAAACCAAATCGAAGGCCGTGTAGCCCAGGGGCAAAAAATGGTAATTGTAGAAGACCTGATCTCAACTGGTGGTTCAGTTCTCGAAGCGGTAGCAGCTGCCAAACGCGAAGGAGCAGATGTTCTCGGTGTAGTAGCTATTTTTAGCTATCAACTAGCAAAAGCAGATAAGAACTTTGCAAACGCAGGCGTGAAACTGGTGACTCTCTCAAACTACAGCGAGCTCATCCACCTAGCTCAGGAGGAAGGCTACATCACACCAGAGGGATTGGATCTCTTAAAACGATTCAAAGAAGACCAAGAAAATTGGCAAAATGCCTAAAATATTGAAAATCAGGTAGTCACTAGGATTACCTGATTTTTTTGAAAGGTCCAAGTAATCAGTTTGAAATTTCCAGACAAAATTTTTGAAAGGATTCTGAAAAAGAGGTAATATAGTTTATGCAAGAAAAAGTAAACGCTTACTTAATAAGGAGGACACTTTATGTCATATAAAACAAGCAATGCAGAAGGACCTGTAGATTTTATTAACACTTATGATTTGGAGCCAATGGCGCAACAAGTTATTCCTAAAACTGCCTTTGGTTATATCGCTAGTGGAGCAGAAGATACTTTCACTTTACGCGAGAATATCCGTGCCTTTAACCACAAACTCATCGTTCCACATACGCTTTGTGACGTTGAAAATCCAAGTACAGAGATTGAATTTGCAGGTGAAAAATTATCTTCACCAATTATTATGGCGCCTGTTGCGGCTCATAAATTGGCAAATGAGCAGGGGGAAGTAGCTACTGCGCGTGGTGTGCATGAATTTGGTTCTCTATATACAACTAGTTCCTACTCTACCGTTGACCTTCCAGAAATTACGGAAGCTCTTCAAGGGACACCTCATTGGTTCCAATTTTACTTTAGTAAGGATGACGGGATTAACCGCCATATCATGGACCGTGTGAAGGCTGAGGGCTACAAAGCGATTGTCTTGACGGCAGATGCAACTGTAGGGGGGAATCGTGAGGTCGACAAGCGCAATGGTTTTGTCTTCCCAGTTGGCATGCCGATTGTTGAGGAATACCTGCCAGAAGGTGCTGGAAAATCAATGGACTTTGTTTACAAGTCAGCCAAACAACGCTTGTCTCCACGCGATGTAGAATTTATCGCTGAATATTCTGGTCTTCCTGTGTATGTTAAGGGACCACAATGCCGTGAGGATGTTGAACGATCGCTTGCTTCGGGTGCCTCAGGTATCTGGGTAACCAACCACGGTGGCCGCCAAATCGACGGTGGGCCAGCGGCCTTTGACTCACTTCAAGAAGTGGCAGAAGCAGTTGATAAACGTGTACCAATTGTCTTTGACTCTGGTGTTCGTCGCGGTCAACACGTCTTTAAAGCCTTGGCTTCAGGAGCAGACTTGGTAGCCATTGGTCGCCCTGTGATTTATGGTTTGGCTCTCGGTGGTAGTGTTGGTGTGCGTCAAGTCTTTGAGCACTTGAATGCAGAATTGAAGACAGTCATGCAATTATCTGGAACTCAGACTATTGAGGATGTCAAACACTTCAAACTCCGTCATAATCCATACAACCCAACCTTCCCAGTTGATCCGCGTGACTTAAAATTGTATTGATAAAGAAGACGGCCTCCACCTTATGTGGAGGTTTTTGATGTCCTGGAATGTGTTTAACATTTCTAGTGTTATATAAAAATCAATTTTCATAGTTGACAAATGTAGATTTTTGGAATATACTAATAACTGTAATCGACAAATGTAGATTTAGGAGGTGTGATTATGCAGATTTCAGATGCAGAATGGCAGGTCATGAAGATTATTTGGATGCAAGGAGAGCAGACCAGTACGGATTTGATCAGGGTTCTGGCGGAGCGGTTTGACTGGTCCAAGTCCACGGTTCAGACACTTTTGGCTCGTCTGGTTGAGAAAGAGTGTTTGACTAGGAAAAAAGAGGGCAAGTCCTTTGTCTATTCAGCCCTTTTAACACTGGATCAAAGTCGAGACTTGCTTGTCCGAGATATCAAAGACAAGGTTTGTTCTCGTAGGATGAAACAGTTAGTGGCTGATTTGATTATGGAATGTGATTTTACTTTGTCTGACTTGGAAGACTTAGAAGCTGTGATTTCTAAGAAGAAATCAAGCGCTGTAACAGAAGTAAGATGTAATTGTATGTAAAGGAGACGTCATGTTAAATAGTATTGTAACCATTATTTGTATTGCCCTTATAGCATTTATCTTGTTTTGGTTTTTCAAAAAGCCTGAAAAATCTGAACAAAAGGCCCAGCAAAAAAAGGGCTACCAAGAGATTCGAGTGGAAGTCAAAGGGGGCTATACGCCTGAGTTGATTATTCTTAAGAAATCAGTGCCAGCCCGTATCATCTTTGACCGTAAGGACCCTTCACCCTGCCTAGATCAGATTGTTTTCCCAGACTTTGGTGTGCATGCGGACCTGCCTATGGGTGAAGAGTATGTAGTGGAAATCACACCTGAACAGGCTGGAGAGTATGGTTTCTCTTGTGGCATGAATATGATGCACGGTAAGATGATTGTAGAATAGGAGAATGATATGACTGAAATTGTAAAAGCAAGTCTTGAAAATGGTGTTCAAAAAATCCGTATCACGGCAGACAAAGGCTACCATCCAGCCCACATCCAGCTTCAAAAAGGAATTCCCGCTGAAATTACCTTTCATCGTACAACTCCTTCAAACTGTTATAAGGAAATTCTGTTTGAAGAAGAAGGCATCTTGGAACCAATCGGCGTAGATGAAGAGAAGACAATTCGTTTTACTCCTCAAGACCTGGGTGAGCATGAATTTTCATGCGGCATGAAGATGCAAAAGGGAACCTATACCGTTGTTGAAAAAACTAAAAAATCTCTAAGCCTTTTACAGCGTTTTTGGATTACTAGTATCTTTACTGTGCCTCTTGTGATTCTCATGATTGGGATGTCTACAGGAGGAATTAGTCACCAAGTCATGCGTTGGGGCACCTTTTTAGCCACAACACCCATTATGCTGGTAGCTGGAGTTCCATATATCAGAAGCGCCTGGGCTAGTTTTAAAAAGCACAATTCCAACATGGATACCTTGGTTGCTCTGGGAACCCTAGTGGCCTATTTCTATAGCTTAGTTGCCCTCTTCACTGGTCTGCCCGTTTACTTTGAAAGTGCTGCATTTATCCTCTTCTTCATTCTTTTGGGAGCAGTTTTTGAGGAAAAAATGCGAAAAAATACTTCGCAGGCAGTCGAAAAATTATTAGACCTACAAGCAAAAACAGCAGAGGTTTTGCGTGATGATGTTTATGTTCAAATACCTCTAGAACAAGTCAAAGTTGGGGATCTCATTCGCGTTCGACCAGGTGAAAAAATTGCCGTTGATGGGATTGTCTTAGAAGGTGAAACGAGTATTGATGAATCAATGGTGACTGGGGAAAGTATTCCAGTCGATAAATCAGTTGGAGATGCTGTCATTGGTTCAACCATCAATAATAGTGGTACGATCATTTTTAGAGCCGAAAAAGTGGGCTCTGAGACTATGTTGGCTCAGATTGTGGACTTTGTGAAAAAAGCGCAAACGAGTCGTGCTCCTATTCAAGATTTGACAGATAAGATTTCTGGGATTTTTGTACCAGCAGTTGTCATTTTAGGACTTCTTACTTTTTGGGTCTGGTTTGTTTTACTTGGAGATAGCTTTGTGACTTCACTTCTCTACGGAGTTGCTGTTTTGATAATTGCCTGTCCTTGTGCACTAGGACTCGCGACACCGACAGCACTTATGGTTGGAACAGGACGAAGTGCCAAGATGGGGATTCTTCTCAAAAATGGTACAGTTTTACAGGAAATCCAAAAAGTCCAAACAGTTGTTTTTGATAAGACAGGAACCTTGACCGAAGGCAAACCAGTGGTGACAGATGTTATTGGTGATGAAAGAGAAGTGCTAAGTTTGGCTGCTTCATTGGAAGATGTATCTCAACACCCGCTAGCTCAAGCTATTGTTAATCGTGCATCTGAACTAGGAATTAGCCTTTACCCAGTGGAAAACTTCCAAGCCTTGCATGGAAAAGGTGTGACTGGGATTATTAATAGTAAACAAGTCTTGCTTGGGAATGCCAAACTTTTAGCTGACCTTGCTATTCCACATGATTATCAAGAACGATTTGAATTGCTTGAGAAAGAAGCAAAAACAGTTGTCTTCCTATCCGTAGATGGTGAGTTAAAAGGCTTAATTGCCTTGCAGGATGTCCCTAAGGAAAATGCTCGAGAAGCTATTGCTAAATTGAAAAAACGTGGTCTTAGAACGGTCATGCTTACCGGAGATAATGCTGGAGTAGCGCATGCGATTGCAGAGCAAATTGGAATCGAAGAAGTGATTGCAAATGTCTTGCCAGAGGAAAAGGCACATGAAATTCACAAGCTTCAAAAGAATGGTAAACTTGCCTTTGTTGGAGATGGCATCAATGATGCGCCAGCCCTCAGTGTAGCGGATGTTGGAATTGCCATGGGTTCTGGGACAGATATTGCCATTGAATCCGCAGATCTTGTCCTTACAACCAACAATTTACTAGGATTGGCACGTGCTTTTGATATGAGTAAGAAGACCTTTAATCGTATTCTACTCAATCTTTTCTGGGCTTCTATCTATAACCTCATTGGTATTCCGATTGCAGCAGGAGTTTTTTCAGGTATTGGTCTGGTGCTCAACCCAGAACTTGCAGGATTGGCCATGGCCTTTAGTTCAGTCTCAGTTCTAATCAGCTCTCTCATGCTTAATTTTACTAAAGTCGATTAAAAAGGCGGTCTTAACCGCTTTTTTGCTATTCTAAAACAGATATTAAAAACGTTTTCAATCTGTGCTGTAATAGAGAATGCAAACTTCTGAGCACATTCTTAGGATACTCAAAGTAAATGTGGTAAATTAGGATTGTAAATTTACTGAATCGCTTTCAAACAACATATAAAAGCGCTTTTTGTAAATGTATGAAATTATTTTGAAGGAGAGTTATCATTATGACTCAAGGGAAAATTACTGCATCTGCAGCAATGCTTAATGTATTGAAAACATGGGGCGTAGACACAATCTACGGTATCCCATCAGGAACACTCAGCTCACTCATGGATGCTTTGGCTGAAGACAAAGATATCCGCTTCTTGCAAGTTCGCCACGAAGAAACAGGTGCTCTTGCAGCGGTGATGCAAGCTAAATTCGGCGGCTCAATCGGGGTTGCAGTTGGTTCAGGTGGTCCAGGTGCGACTCACTTGATTAACGGTGTTTACGATGCAGCTATGGATAACACTCCATTCCTTGCTATCCTTGGATCACGTCCTGTTAACGAACTCAATATGGATGCCTTCCAAGAATTGAACCAAAACCCAATGTACAACGGTATCGCTGTTTACAACAAACGTGTAGCTTACGCTGAGCAATTGCCAAAAGTAATTGACGAAGCTTGCCGTGCTGCAGTTTCTAAAAAAGGTCCAGCTGTTGTTGAAATCCCAGTAAACTTCGGTTTCCAAGAAATCGACGAAAACTCATACTACGGTTCAGGTTCATACGAGCGTTCATTCATCGCTCCTGCTTTGAACGAAGTTGAAATCGACAAAGCTGTTGAAATCTTGAACAATGCTGAACGTCCAGTTATCTATGCTGGTTACGGTGGTGTTAAAGCAGGTGAAGTGATTACTGAATTGTCACGTAAAATCAAAGCACCAATCATCACAACTGGTAAAAACTTTGAAGCCTTTGAGTGGAACTATGAAGGTTTGACAGGTTCTGCTTACCGTGTTGGTTGGAAACCAGCCAACGAAGTTGTCTTTGAAGCAGACACAGTTCTTTTCCTTGGTTCAAACTTCCCATTTGCTGAAGTTTACGAAGCCTTCAAGAACACTGAAAAATTCATCCAAGTGGACATCGATCCTTACAAACTTGGTAAACGTCATGCCCTTGATGCTTCTATCCTTGGTGATGCAGGTCAAGCAGCGAAAGCAATCCTTGACAAAGTAAACCCAGTAGAATCTACTCCATGGTGGCGTGCAAACGTGAAGAACAACCAAAACTGGCGTGATTACATGAACAAACTCGAAGGTAAAACTGAGGGTGAATTGCAATTGTACCAAGTTTACAATGCAATCAACAAACATGCTGATCAAGACGCTATCTACTCAATCGACGTAGGTGACACTACTCAAACATCTACTCGTCACCTTCACATGACACCTAAGAACATGTGGCGTACATCTCCACTCTTTGCGACAATGGGTATTGCCCTTCCTGGTGGTATCGCTGCTAAGAAAGACAATCCAGATCGCCAAGTATGGAACATCATGGGTGACGGTGCATTCAACATGTGTTACCCAGACGTTATCACAAACGTTCAATACGACCTTCCAGTTATCAACGTTGTCTTCTCAAATGGTAAATATGCCTTCATCAAGGACAAATACGAAGACACAAACAAACACTTGTTTGGTTGTGACTTCCCTAACGCGGACTACGCGAAAATCGCTGAAGCTCAAGGAGCTGTTGGATTTACAGTTGATCGTATCGAAGACATCGACGCAGTTGTTGCAGAAGCTGTGAAACTCAATAAAGAAGGTAAAACTGTTGTGATCGATGCTCGCATCACTCAACACCGTCCACTTCCAGTAGAAGTACTTGAATTGGATCCAAAACTTCACTCAGAAGAAGCAATCAAAGCCTTCAAGGAAAAATACGAAGCAGAAGAACTCGTACCATTCCGCCTCTTCTTGGAAGAAGAAGGTTTGCAATCACGCGTAATTAAATAATTCCTCTAAGAAAAATTGTTATTTAAAAGAGTCTGGGACAAAAAGATTTTGATTTTAGGAATTCTTTATTATAAATTTTTAAAATCGATAGATTAGACAAAAAAGCGAACAAGACAGAATTCTGAGTGTCAGATAACTGATTTTGTTCGCTTTTTATATTTAAGGTTAGACTTTTGTCCCAGTCTCTTTTAAATTTGCGTATTAAGACCTTGAGGTAACATATGTTCATATATTTTTTTACAAATAGTGATATAATAGACCTATGGCATATTAAAAATTTGTTTGGAAAATTTTATTTATGGTAAAATAAGACTAATAGTGAAATTAAAAAGGAGATTAGCATGGATATTGACGGAAAAGCTATAGTAACTAGTGTAGCAACTGATATAGTAAAGAGTGGAATTAATCTAGGTTGGGAAAAAATTAAAAGTTATTTTAAAGATCTTGATGCTAGTGCAGCTATTGAATATAGAACAGCATATGAAGATTATCTAAAAAATACAAAGGACAGATATGGTAAAATAAAAACTATTATTTATAGGAGAGAAAGAAAAGATCTATACTCTTTTTATGAAGCTACAGGTATATCTTATGCAGGTCAAATACTCTCTTCTTCTGATATTAATAATTTATTAGAAATTGATAGTAAAATTTTAGTTACAGGAACTGGTGGAATTGGTAAGTCAATATTGTTTAAACATCTTTTTTTAAATTCGATGGAAGTTACAAATTTTATTCCAGTATTTATCGAATTAAGAAGTTTGAACACTTTAGAGAATAAAGAATTAAGTATTTCAAATTTAATATTTAAAACTTTGGTATCAAATGGATTTAGGTTGGAAAGAAAGTATTTTGACGATAGCTTAGAACAAGGTGCTTACATAATTTTTTTAGATGGATTTGATGAAATTCACCATGATAAGAAAGCTTCTATTACTAAAGAAATTAAGGTGTTCTGTGAAAGGTATGCCTCAAACCAAGTTTTTGTTTCCTCTAGACCATCAACAGAATTTATAGGCTGGTCAGATTTTAGTGAGTTTGAGTCATTACCATTAACTAAAGAACAAGCATTGAGTCTAATTAATAAGATTGATTTTGATGAAACGGCAAAATCAATCTTTTCTGAGGAATTAGATAAGAAATTATATAAAAAATATAAATCATTTGCTTCTAATCCTTTATTATTGACAATTATGTTATTAACATTCCAAAAACATGCATCAATTCCTGAGCGTTTAAATGATTTTTACGAGGAAGCATTTGTAACTCTATTTAATGTACATGATGCTACGAAAGATTCATTTGTAAGAGATATACGAAGTGGTTTAAGTTGTGAGGATTTTAAACTTGTATTCTCCTACATTTGCTTTAAATCATACTTTAAAGGAGAATATGAATTTTCTGAAACAAGATTACATGAACTAATTAATAGTGCGAAAGAAAAATTCAAAGACAAATTTAGTTTTAATGTTGATGACTTTCAGGAAGATTTAGTGCATTCTGTCTGTATGCTTGTGAAAGAAGGACTAGAATATAGATTCTCTCATCGCTCTTTTCAAGAATATTTTTCAGCATGGTACACTTGTAAATTACCCGATATTACTCAAGAAAAACTATTAGATGGATGGCTCAGAGAATCTTCAACAATACAAACGGATTCATATTTTTACATGTTGTTTGATTTGCAAAATGAAAAAGTAAACTATATTATTCTAAAACCTGTTATGGAAAATATTATTAAACTTTATGAAAAAGAAGGTCTGCTAATTTTTTTAAAAACATTATTTGATAGATTTTCTATTGAAGAACAAGAAGAAAATCAAAAATATAGGGGTAGTTTGTATATTAAAGATAAATATTTATGTAATGGTTTAATACTATTAACTCGATTGAATAAGTACCAGAATGATAAAAAAGATTTCGTTTCAAAAGAGGATTATGAGATTTTTAATTCGAAAAAAAGAGAACACACTTATTTTATGAATATTAACGAAGGAATAGAGCTATTTGGTGAAGAAAAATTTGTAAATATGTTCTCTTGGTTATCTAATCAAGTTGAATTTATATATAAAATATATGAATCTACACATAATATGAAAACGAAAAAACGAAAGGTAGCTAGTATCATAGAGGAACTATAAATAATCTATTCAGGTGTATACAAATGAATTTAAATCAATTAGATATTATCGTTTCAAATGTTTCCCAAGTCTGTGCTGACTTGGAGCGTATTTTGGATAAAAAGTCTGATTATGTTGATGACAGTTTTGCTCAGTTCACGATTGGCAGTCACTGTCTTATGTTGTCTCAAAATCATTTGATTCCTTTGGAAAAGTTTCAGTCAGGCATCATTCTTCACATTGAGGTTGAGGATGTAGACCAGAACTACCAACGGTTGAAAGAGCTTGGTGCCGACATTTTACACGGTCCGGCTGTAACTGATTGGGGTACGGAGTCGCTGCTAGTTAAGGGACCTGCTGGTCTAGTGATTGATTTTTATCGTATGAAGTAGGGCGCTTAATCATTTGACGTTAACCTTAGCCATTTTTAAAACAGAAATTGAGAATGTGAATTATTAAAAGATCGGAGCAATCCGGTCTTTTTCTGTTTCCTCTTTCTTATCACAAGATTGTGATAGTTTACATCTTCATAACAAAAGCTACAAAGTCTTGATTGTTTTGAAAAAAGATTATAAAATATGATTCATAAAAAATGAAAGAGGCTTTGAAAATGTCTGAAAAACAAATGAAAATTTTGGGTTGGGTAGCGACCTTCATGTCCGTTATGATGTATGTCTCTTACTTCCCACAAATCATGAACAACCTGGCTGGTCAAAAAGGAAACTTCATCCAACCCTTAGTCGCAGCCATTAACTGTAGTCTTTGGGTTTACTACGGTCTTTTCAAGAAAGAAAGAGATATTCCCCTCGCGGCTGCTAATGCTCCAGGTATCGTTTTTGGCCTAGTAACCGCTATCACGGCATTGATTTAAAAAGAAGACTGGTTTCAGTCTTTTTTGTACTTAAAAATAGATTCTCAAGTAAAGGAAGTCTAATGAGAGTTGAGGAAAACAGCCGTTGACAGCGAGCTTTCTGAGTGCTGCTTTAGGGGTTCCTCCATAAAGTAAAAGATTATTTCGTTACTATTTTTATAAAATCTTCTCCCTACTTTATAAGATGTGAAAAAGAGTTCAATTAGATCAAGCTTTTTGCTATAATGAAGTGAGAAAAACAGACAGGAGAATAAGATGTCAGAACCATTATTTTTACAATCAGTTATGCAAGAAAAAATCTGGGGTGGAACCAAGCTACGTGATGAGTTTGGCTACGACATCCCAAGTGAAAAAATCGGAGAATACTGGGCTATTTCAGCCCACCCAAATGGTGTTTCAAAGGTCGCTAATGGGCGCTTTGAAGGAACAGACCTAGCTACATTGTATGCGGAACACCGAGAATTGTTTGGCAATCGTCCAGAACCTGTATTTCCACTTTTGACCAAAATTCTCGATGCCAACGATTGGCTCAGTGTCCAAGTTCATCCAGACGATGTCTATGGACTAGAACACGAAGGCGAGCTCGGAAAAACAGAGTGCTGGTATATCATCGCAGCAGACGAAGGTTCTGAGATTATCTATGGTCACAATGCCAAATCAAAAGAAGAACTCCGTCAGCAAATCGAGGACAAGAACTGGGATGCCTTGCTGACAAAAGTGCCAGTTAAGGCAGGAGATTTCTTCTATGTACCAAGTGGTACCATGCACGCTATCGGAGCAGGTATCTTGATTCTTGAAACGCAACAGTCTAGTGATACAACCTACCGTGTCTATGACTTTGACCGCAAGGATGACAAGGGCAACTTGCGTGAACTTCACCTTGAAAAATCCATCGATGTCTTGAACATTGGTGAACCTGCTAATAGCCGTCCCGTAACTATCAAAGCTGATGATTTACGTTCCACTCTCCTTGTTTCTAATGATTTCTTCGCAGTTTACAAGTGGGAAATCACTGGAAAAGTTGACTTTGAAAAGACAGCTGACTATAGCTTGTTTAGTGTCTTGGCTGGTCAGGGTCAACTCACTGTTGACGGGGAAAATTATCCAATCCAAAAAGGCAGCCACTTTATCCTACCAAGTGATGTTGAAGCTTGGGTCTTGGAAGGGCAAGGTTTGGAATTGATTGTTAGCCATCCATAAAAAAGAAAGGGCCTGAGTTCACTACTCAAGTCCTTTTTGATTACATAAATTGGGCGATAAAAACCACAATGATGATAATAGGAATGATGAAACGAAGAAGGAAGAGCCAGACTTGGAAAAGTCCTTGTTTCCATGCTCTTTCATCAAGATGGAGTTCCTCCTTAGCAAGAGCCTTCTTAAAGATGTAGCCTGTAAAGAGAGAAAGGCAGAGGGCTCCAAATGGCATGAGGAGATTGGAAACCAAGAAGTCCATAGCGTCAAAGAAGGTCTTCCCAAAGATGTGAACATCCGCCATAATACCGTAAGAAAGGGCTGAAGGAATTCCAAAGATAAAGGTCAAGATTCCTAAAATAGCACTCCACTTGGCACGCTTGCTGTTGTCCTGGTTGGTGATATTGCCCACATTGATTTCTAGCATCACGACAGAGGAAGTGACCGTCGCAAAGAGGAAGAGCAAGAGGAAGAGGATGTAGAAAATAGTTCCAAAAGGCATCTTGTCAAAGAGTTGAGGCAAGACGATAAAGAGCAGGCTTGGTCCCCCTTCAGACTGGATATTGAAGGATGACATGGCTGGGAAAATGGCAAGTCCTGCCATGATGGATACCGAGATGTTCATAGCTACGATGGAAATCCCTGACTGGACTAGATTGGTTTTCTTGTCCAAGTAGGATGCATATGTCAGCATAGCTGTCACCCCTAGTGAGAGGGCAAAGAAAGATTGTCCCAGGGCATAAAGGAGACCAGCGCTAGTTAGTTTTGAAAAGTCTGGTTTGAGGAAGTAGAGAACGCCTTCCATGGCATTTGGCAAGCTGAGAGAGCGCCCAATAATCACGACAAAGATGATAAAGAGCAGAGGCATCATGACTTTCGAAGCTCTTTCAATCCCTTTTTGAACCCCACGTGATACAATAAAGATATTTAATAAGATAAAGGCTGCTTGGGCGCCAAGGGCAATGGCTGGATTTGAAATGATTGAAGTAAATAACTGAGCATAATCACCCGTTCCACCAAGTTGGAACAATTTCCCAAACTCAATACCCAGATAGACTAAAATCCATCCTCCGATGACACTGTAAAAGGAGAGAAGGATAAAGAGGGCAAAGGCACCAATCCAACCGATAAAGTTGTACTTGTTATTGTTGCCCAGTTTTCCAAAGGTTCTGATAGCGGAAACGCCAGCACTACGGCCAAGGGCAAATTCAGCAAGGAGTAGCGGGAAACCGATTAAAATAGTGGAAATGAGAAAGACCAGTAAAAAGCCTCCACCGCCATTAGCAGCAGTCATGTAGGGGAATTTCCAAACGGCACCAAGTCCGATGGCTGAACCAGCAGATGCTAGAATAAAGCCTAGTTTCGAGCCCCATTGCGATTTTTCTGACATAGTTGAAACTCCAATCTCGTTTTTTAAAATAAGAAAAGGCTACTTGAGTTGTCAAATAGCCTTCCCTCAATGGCTCTTTATGAGCCTTCTGTTTGATTGATAGACTTGACTATCCTACCATGTTTTCTGATGTCTGTCAAGAAAACCATTTTCAAGTTTTCACAACTTTCTCAAAAAGTTAAAAATTTTTCGTAAAAACACTTGACTCTGACCTAAGGGGAGGGGTTATACTATCCTTGTAAGGAGGAAATCATGTACCATATAAAAGAAGCTGCGCAGCTTTCAGGTGTCTCTGTCAAGACCCTACACCACTATGACAAGATAGGACTCTTGGTTCCCTTAAAGTCGCAAAACGGCTATCGAACCTATAGTCAAGAGGATTTGGAACGCCTTCAGGTCATTCTTTATTACAAATATCTAGGCTTTTCTTTAGAAAAAATAGCAGAGCTATTAAAGGAAGAAAGGACAGATTTATTGCCCCATTTGACCAGGCAGTTGGACTATTTGACTCGAGAAAGGCAACATCTGGATACTTTGATTTCCACCTTGCAAAAAACCATTCAAGAACAAAAAGGAGAAAGAAAAATGACGATTGAGGAAAAATTCACTGGATTTAGCTATCAAGACAATCAAAAATACCACCAAGAGGCGGTAGAGAAATATGGTCAAGAAGTCATGGGACAAGCGCTTGAACGCCAAAGTGGTAGAGAAGATGAGGCGACGGCTGCCTTTAACCAAGTTTTTCAAAGTCTGGCAGAGAATATGCAGCAAGGTTTGTCAGTTGACGCAGCCGAAAACCAAGAAGAAGCCACTAAGCTCTTGCAAGCTATTCGTACTTATGGATTTGATTGCTCTATTGAAGTATTCGGCCATATCGGTAAAGGCTATGTCTACAACCCAGAGTTTAAGGAAAATATTGACAAATTTGGACCTGGAACAGCCCAGTACACATCAGGTGTCATTGCCCACTATGTTCAAACTCAGATAACATAAGCATCGCTGGAGATTTGTCCTGCTCCGCTAAAAAAGCTAAATCTTCTGTTTAACTTTTTTAGGGGACAGGTCATTTTAGTTGTTACTTTTTTGAAAAGCATTCTGGTCCCAGACTCTTTACTTTGTTACTAAAAGAAAATTCATTTTTAAAGTTTTTGTAGTGACAACTCTGAGTGATTAGTTCGCCTTGATAAAATCACTAAAAAAAGATATGATAGTAAGAGAAAAACGAGGTTAAGAGTGATGGACAAAAGTAGAATTAAAACAGAAACACAGCAGGTAATTGAAGATGTTTTGGAAAAGGCTGGATTGCGTGAAGGAAGCCTCTTTGTCCTAGGTCTATCCTCTAGCGAAGTTTTAGGTGGCCATATTGGCAAGGAATCCAGCCAAGAAATTGGGGAAATCATTGTGAAGACGATTTTAGATGTCCTCGAAGGGAAAGGAATTCATCTAGCTGTTCAAGGTTGTGAGCATGTCAATCGTGCCCTGGTCGTTGAACGTCAGGTGGCGGAGCAGTTTGGTCTGGAAATCGTCAGTGTCCTTCCAACTCTTCATGCAGGCGGTTCAGGTCAGCTAGCTGCCTTTAAGTTTATGAAAGCACCTGTTGAAGTGGAGTTCATCAAGGCTCATGCTGGATTGGATATAGGAGATACCGCAATTGGCATGCATGTCAAGCATGTGCAGGTTCCGATTCGACCAGTTTTGCGTGAGATTGGCCATGCCCATGTAACGGCTCTCGCTAGTCGTCCCAAACTCATCGGGGGTGCGCGTGCGCAGTATCCAGAAGATTCTATTAGAAAGATATGAGAATGAAAAAAAGAAAAGAACAGTTTCAAAAAAACCTAAAGTATTCTATTCGTAAATTGACTGTTGGAGTTGGTCCTGTAGCAATCGGGGCCTTTCTTGTTGGTGCCAGCTTGTTATTAACTGGTAAAGTCCAAGCAGATGAATTAGCTGAAGTGAATTCAGTCCATTATCGATATTTGACGGAGCAAGAATTAACCGAGTCTGAAAAAGCCTTGATTCATCATGAAGTTCCTACAGAATTTCATGATGAAGATATTATTTATGTCGTTTATCGCAAGAAGGCAACTAACAGTCAACAACTTCCCTATACAGGAAGTAAAGAATTTGCTTTAGCAGGTCTTGGTCTTGCAACAGCATCTTTAGCTGTTTTTTTGGTGTCTAAAAAACAGCGTCAGAAAGTTCTTGGAGTGCTTTTGATTGGTTCTCTTGGTGTCAGCAACTTCATTCCTTTTGCTACTTTTGCCTTTGAGAATAAAGAATTACTTTCTTACAATCAAACGATCTCGGCCTCCTCAAATGAAGAACTAGCGAAAGGTGTGATCGATATTGGAGGATATGAGTATATTGGTTATTTTAAAGGAACTGACATAAAAGTAGCTAGTTTTTTTAAAAAAGGGAAGCTCCTCGATCAAGATAGTTTGCCAGCCTATACTGAAAAGCTTGAAAGCAAAGGCACCCAGGAAACTGGCAAGGAAGGCCGATCTCTAATTCAAGATAGTTTGCCAGCGTATACTGGCAAGCTTGAAAGCAAGGGCACTCAAGAAGTAGGTAAAGAAGGCGATTCCCTTGTCCAAGATAGTTTACCAGCCTATACTGGAAAGCTTGAAAGCAAAGGGACTCAGGAAACTGGTAAGGAAGGTCAATCCCTTGTCCAAGATAGTTTGCCAGCCTACACTGAAAAGCTTGAAGCTAAAGGGACTCAGGAGCCAGACAAAGAGGGTCAATCTCTAATTCAAGATAGTTTACCAGCCTATACTGGAAAACATGAAAGTAAGGGTACCCAAGAAGAAGGCCAAGAAGGCGAGTCCCTTGTTCAAGATAGTTTGCCAGCCTATACTGGAAAGCTTGAAAGCAAAGGGACTCAGGAAACTGGTAAGGAAGGTCAATCCCTTGTCCAAGATAGTTTGCCAGCCTACACTGAAAAGCTTGAAGCTAAAGGGACTCAGGAGCCAGACAAAGAGGGTCAATCTCTAATTCAAGATAGTTTACCAGCCTACACTGAAAAGCTTGAAAGTAAGGGTACTCAGGAACCCGGTAAAGAAGGTCAATCTCTAATTCAAGATAGTTTGCCAGCCTATACTGAAAAGCTTGAAAGTAAGGGTACTCAGGAAGCTGGCAAAGAGGGTGACTCCCTTGTTCAAGAGGACCTTCCAGAATATACAGTAACTGAAGGAATAATTACTAAAGACACAATCGCAGAGATTGACTACCAGACGGAAATCATTGATGATCCTACAAAATACACTGATGAAGAAACAGTGGTTCAAAACGGTGAAAAAGGGATCCAAGTTACCAAAACGACTTATAAAACTGTCGAAGGTGTTGAGACTGACCAAGTTTTAAATACAACAACTACTGTCATCAAAAAACCAGTCACTAAAAAAATAAGTCGTGGTACGAAACCAATAGAAGGAACTCTTGTAGAAGAAAATCTTGAAAAAATTCCGTTTAAGGAGATAGTCGAAGAAGACACGCAACTGAAAAAGGGCGATAAAGTTACGGTCCAAGAAGGAAAAGACGGTCAGAAAAAGGTTATCAGAACCTACAAGACCATCAAAGGAATCAAGACGCAGGAAGCGCCTGAAATTCTTGAACAGGTCATCGAGTTAGCCCAAGACCGTATTGTTAAACTAGGTACCAAAAACTTCGAAAAGCCAGTATTGACTTTTTCAAGGGTTGATATTCAGGATTTGAAACGCTCATCTCAGATTTACTATAATCTGGAAAATCCAAGTAAGGCAGCGATTAAATCGATCACTTTAACTCTGAGAAAAGGCGACGAAGTCGTCAAAACCATGACGGTTTCACCGAATAACTTGACTGCAACTCTAACAGATTTGCAGTATTACAAGGATTATAAACTCGAAACAAAAATGGTTTATGATCGTGGTGAAGGAAACGAGGAAGAAATTCTCAAAGAAGAACCACTGAGAATTGATTTAAAAAAGATTGAAGTTAAAAATATAAAAGAAACAAGCCTCATAAGTGTTGACGACAATGGCGTGGAAACGGATAGTAGCTTCTTAACCTCTGTTCCAAGTGATGTAAGGCCTTACTATCTTAAAATTGCTACACGCGATAATAAGGTGACGCGTCTTGCGATTGACAAAATTGAAGAAGTGACAGTCGATGGGAAAACGCTTTATAAGGTCACTGCCAAAGCGCCTGACCTCGTTCAGCATACAGATGGTAACCAGCTCAGTGAAGAATATATCCATTATTTTGCCAAACCAAAAACTCATGAAGAGAATGTATACTACGATTTCAATGAACTTGTAAAAGCTATGCAGGCCAATCCATCTGGTGAATTTAAAATTGGTGTGGACTTGAATGCTGTTAATGTTCCTGCAGCTGGTAAATCATATGTAACGACGAAGTTCCGAGGCAAGCTATCAAGTGTAGACGGTCAACGATACACGATTCATAACTTGGAACGTCCACTATTAGGCGATACTGAAGGCGCCCACATCCATGACCTTAACCTTGGTAAGGTAAACATTCATATGCCATGGGCAAATAGAGTTGCTCCCTTGGCTGCTGTTGTAAAAAACACAACGATCAATAATGTGAAAGTAACGGGTACAGTTGTCGGAAATAATGACGTATCAGGTTTGATCAATAAAATTGATAATAACGGCAGATTAACAAATGTGGCATTCATTGGTAAGCTTCATGCTGGTGGGAATCAAGGCGCCTTTCTTGCTGGAATTGTTGGAGAAAACTGGAAGGGTTCTGTTGAGAAGGCCTATGTTGATGCACAAATAACGGGTAATAAAGCGAAAGTTGCGGGCATCGCCTATTGGTCACAAAATGGTGGGGACAACAATGCGGTTTATCGGGACGGAGCCATTAAAAAATCTGTAGCTAAAGGTACTATTGATGTGAGAGAACCGATTAGCGCGGGTGGTGTTGTAGGCAGTACAAATGCTTTGGGTTCCGTTGAAGACACTGTTTCAATGATGAAAGTTAAGAACGGTGAGATTTTCTATGGCTCATCTGATATTGATGATGATCCATATTGGACAGGTGACCGCTTAAATAGAAACTTTGTTGTTACTGGTGTGAGTGAAGGAAAATCTTCATATAGATATTCTAAACAACAGCATCGTATTAAGCCTATTTCGCAAGAAGAAGCAGATAAGAAAATTGCTGCTCTGGGAATCACAGCGCATGAGTATGAAATCAATGAGCCTGTTGTAGATAAATTAAACCGTTTGACACACCGTGAAGACGAGTACAAGGCCATTCAAGACTACAGAGCTGACCGCGAACTTGCCTATCGCAATATTGAAAAATTACAACCATTCTATAATAAGGAGTGGATTGTCAATCAGGCTAATAAACTAGATGCTAGCTCAAACTTGGTGACCAAAGAAGTCCTTTCTGTTACTGGTTTGAAGAATGGACAGTTTGTAACAGACTTGTCAGCTATTGATCAGATTATGATTCACTATGCTGATGGGACCAAAGAAGAATTGGTCGTTACTGCCAAAGCTGACTCTGATGTAAAACAAGTCAAAGAGTACGAAGTGACCAACCAGAATATTGTTTATACGCCAAATATGCTAGTGAAAGATCGTTCTGGTTTGATTGCAAAGGCAAAAGAAACATTATCCAGTGTAGAATTGATTTCTCCTGAAGTGCGCGCTCTTATGGACAAGCGGAACAAACCGCAAGAAAACACGGATGAACGAAAAAATGGTTACATTCGCGATTTATTCTTAGAAGAAAGTTTTGATGAAGTAAAACAAAATCTTGGAAACTTGGTGAAACAAATTGTTGAAAATGAAGATCATCAACTAAATGATGATGAAGCAGCTCAACGTGCTTTCATTAAGAAAGTTGAAGACAATAAGGCCAACATTATGATGGGGCTTGCTTATTTGAACCAATACTATGGCATTAAATATGATGGATTGTCGATCAAAGATATTATGATGTTTAAACCAGATTTTTATGGTAAGAACGTGAATGTCTTAGATCGCTTGATCACCATCGGCTCAAAAGAGAACAATCTTAAGGGCGACCAATCCCAAGATGCGTATAGTCGAGTGATTGCAGGTGCTACAGGTAAAGGAAGCCTTCATGAGTTTCTAACATATAACATGAAATTGTTTACAAATGAAACCGATATGAATGTTTGGTTTAAAAAGGCAATTGAAAAGAATGCTTATGTGGTAGAACAGCCATCATTGAACCCCGATTTTGCTCATAAGAAGTATCGTCTGTATGAAGGGATTAATAATGGCGTGCATGGTCGGATGATTTTGCCTCTATTAAACCTGAAGAACTCGCATCTCTTCATGATTTCGACCTATAATACCATTTCTTTTAGTGCTTTTGAAAAATATGGTAAAAATACTGAGGAGGCTCGTGAAGCCTTCAAGAGTGAAATCAATAAGAGAGCAAAAGAGCAGGTGAACTACTTAGACTTTTGGTCAAAATTAGCTGCTGATAATGTACGTAATAAGCTCCTCAAGAGTGAAAATAGTGTTCCAACACCTGTTTGGGACAATCATGATGCGCCGGGTATCGGTTGGGCAAACCGATATGGTCACAAGGATGGGAAACCAGATTATGCTCCGATTCGAGAGTTCTTTGGACGGATTCATAAATATCATGGCTATCAGTATGGATATGGTGCTTACGCATATATCTTTGCAGCTCCAAATCAGCAAGATGCTGTCTACTTTGTTATGACAGAGTTGATAAGTGATTTTGGTACATCGGCCTTTACGCATGAAACGACTCATGTGAATGATCGTATGGCTTACTATGGCGGTTGGTATCATCGTGAAGGGACGGACTTAGAGTCCTTTGCGCAAGGTATGCTCCAGTCACCATCGTTGACAAATCCAAATGGTGAATACGGTGCCTTAGGTTTGAACATGGCTTATGAACGTCAGAATGATGGCACTCAAATCTACAATTATGATCCAAATAAGTTAAAGAATCGTGAAGAAATTGATCACTATATGAAGAACTATAACGAGGCTCTGATGATGCTGGATCATCTAGAAGCAGATGCAGTTATTGGAAAACACTTGAACGACAACAGCAAGTGGTTCAAAAAGATGGACCGAGAATGGCGTACGAACGCTGAGCGAAACAATCTGAAAGGCGAGCCACATCAATGGGATAAATTACGTGATTTAACGGATAATGAGAAAAAATTGACGATTACGAGCATCGATCAATTGGTTGATCATAACTTCGTTACAAAACATGGTATGCCAGGGAATGGACGTTATCGTTCGGAAGGTTTTGACAGTGCTTACCAAACGGTAAATATGATGTCGGGTATCTTTGGTGGTAATACTAGCAAGAGTACAGTTGGTTCGATTTCATTCAAACATAATGCTTTCCGTATGTGGGGATACTATGGTTATCTTAACGGATTTATTGGTTACGCTTCAAACAAATATAAGGCGGAAGCCAACAAGGAAAACAAAGGGTTGTTGGGTGATGACTTCATTATCAAGAAAGTCTCTAATGGCCAATTTGATACTCTTGAATCATGGAAGAAACATTGGTATAAAGAAGTCTATGACAAAGCTCAAAACGGCTTCACTACAATCGAAATCAATGGCAGATCTATCTCTACTTATGCTGAGTTGAAGTCCTTATTTGATGAAGCTGTTCAAAAAGACCTAGATAGCATGGAAAATCCAAATATAAAGAATCATTATAAAAATACTGAAGATCTTAAATGGAAGGTTTACAAACAGCTCCTTCAAAAATCAGATGGATTCTCTGGAAATTTATTTGCCAAAACATCGTTATAAAGTCGAAATGACTAAAAAGGTGGATCAGCTTAAGCTGCATCTGCCTTTTTGTGCTATACTTAAGATATGCATAGAAAAACAGTGATTGATTTTAGGGCTTTGGGGGAGAGATACACCTTTATCCAGCCCATCAAAGAGTTAAAAACGAGAGATTTATCAGAAGTGGCAAACTTGCTGGCACAAGTGGAAAGCTACCAAGAGCAAGGCTATTATGTAGTGGGCTATGTCAGTTACGAGGCTGCACCTGCTTTTGAGGAAAAACTAGCAGTTCACAAGGTTCCTCTACTAGGCGAGTATTTGCTTTACTTTACTGTTCATGATAGGGTGGAGACCTCCCCTATTCCTCTGACTTATGATGATATTGATTTGCCTTCAAATTGGCAGGAAGTAACGTCTGAAGCAGACTATGAAAAGGCTATTGCCCAGATTCACCATCATTTGCGACAGGGTGACACCTATCAGGTCAACTACACTGTCCAACTCAAGCAAGATTTAAGTGCCAATCCTTTTGCCATCTACAATCGTATGGTGGTGGAGCAGGAGGCGGGATATAATGCCTATGTTGAACACGATGAGATGGCAGTGATTTCCATGAGCCCAGAGCTCTTTTTTGAGCAAAATGACCGAGAATTAACGACTCGTCCAATGAAGGGAACAACCCAGCGGGGAGTGACTGACCAAGAAGACCTTGCCCAAGCTAGCTGGCTAGAACAGGATCCTAAAAATCGCTCTGAAAATATGATGATTGTGGATCTCTTGCGCAATGACATGAACCGTATTTCTGAAGTGGGCAGTGAGCGTGTAGAACGTCTTTGTCAAGTGGAGCAGTATTCAACCGTTTGGCAGATGACTTCGACCATCAAGAGTCGGTTGCGAGAGGATGTGGACTTGGTTGCCATTTTTCGCTCTCTCTTTCCTTGTGGTTCCATAACGGGTGCACCCAAGATTGCGACCATGGAAATCATCAAGGACTTGGAGCCACAACCCAGAGGAGTTTACTGCGGAACGATTGGTATCTTGCTTCCAAATGGGCGACGAATTTTCAATGTCGCCATTCGGACCATTCAACTGCATCAAGGGAAAGCCATCTATGGAGTGGGTGGCGGCATTACTTGGGATAGCACCTGGGAATCTGAATACCGTGAGGTTCATCAAAAGGCGGCAGTACTTTATCGTAAACAAGCTCGTTTCCAACTGATTACTACAGGGAAAATCAGCCAGAATAGCTTACTATTTGAAGATCAACATCTGGAAAGACTGACAAAGGCGAGTCGTTATTTTGCCTATCCTTTTGATCCAAAAAAACTGAGACAAAAGATAGAGGAAGAGTGTCAAGCTTGTGATGTTAATCAAGACTACCGCTTGCGAATTAGTCTCAGCAAATCTGGAGAGATGAAACTCAGTCGCCAAATCTTAGCACCCCTCAGTCCAAGTTTCTGCAAAGCCAAACTTTGTCTGCAAGAAGCAGATTTGAATCAATCCTTTACCTACTTTAAAACAACTCATAGACCGCATTTGAGCCTAGGGGAGCAAGAGAAGATTTACCACAATAAGTCAGGAGAGCTGCTTGAGACCTCCATTGGAAATCTGGTTCTGAAAATCGCTGGGAAGCTCTACACACCGCCTATCAATCTTGGCATCTTGCCAGGAATCTATCGTCAGTATTTGCTGGAAACAGGGCAGGTAGAGGAAAAAGTTCTGACTTTGACAGACTTGAACCACGCGGAGGCTATCTATGGTTGTAATGCGGTCAGAGGCTTGTATGAGTTGGAAGTGATATAACTATGGATTTTTCAATTAAGTTTTAGATTTATTTCTGAATATTTAATATTTGATTTGAAAGCAAAATAAAGTATATGGTATACTATAGGTATAAATCATTAAAATAATGGAGATTTTTATGAAAAAATCAAAAAAAATTTTAGTAACCAGCTTAGCAACTGCAACACTGGGACTTATTTCATTTGCAGATACAACTGAAGCCTTTCCTTTTTCGGCTCAGCATGTTTCTGCTCAAGAAAAGGATGTATCTAAAAACGGTAAGATTGTAAAAGAGAATACAACTTCGGCGCCAAATCAAGCTGAGAAATCGAAAACACCAGCGCAAAAGCCTGCTGAGAAATCGAAAACACCAGCGCCGAAACCAGCGCCGAAACCAGAACCAAAACCAGCGCCGAAACCAGAACCAAAACCAGCGCCGAAACCAGCGCCGAAACCCGCGCCAAAACCCGCGTCGAAGCCAGCACCAAAACCCGCGCCGAAGCCAGCACCAAAACCCGCGCCGAAGCC
>ERZ773090.183-NODE-183-length-56197-cov-9.6636_pt1 | contig 56197 bp, 50 predicted proteins | sample MGYA00580579_ERZ773090 | MGnify/ENA primary metagenome ERZ773090 (study PRJEB29015, sample SAMEA2738014) | human oral metagenome | biome: human oral; feature: human-associated habitat; material: dental | place: China | collected 2132 ... | reverse complement strand
TTTCTTCAAAGACGGGAGAAAATATACAGGTTGGGGAATAGATGGAAACGGAGAATGTTACTATGTAAATGGTAAATATGCCAATGGGCAACATAATGGTGAGAACTATGTTAATGGAAAAATTTCTACAAACGCTCAACCTCTTAATATGCCTCAATACTATCAAGGTGATGCTCGTTGGGGAAGTAAACGCTACGGACTTTCAACTATGAGAAATACAGGATGTGTACCAACATCGTTAGCTATGGTTTTCTCAGGTTTAGGAAAACAAGTTAAACCTACAGATGTGGCAGATGTAATTTATTATAATACTAATGAATTTAACAAACGAGAAGTAGGAACGTCAGGTAGAGGAGCAGCTTATGCAATCCGTCATTATGGATTTAACTATAGTGTAATTCAATCAAGAGAGCAATTAGTTCAAGCATTGCAAAGTGGTCGTCCAGTATTTGCAGCGATGGCGAATGGTTATTTTGTAAAAGGAAATTATTATACTCATGCGGTAATTTTAAGTGGTTATCAAAATGGGAAAACAAAAGCAATGGATCCAGATAATGCTTATACTACTGGAAAATGGTATGATGTAAATAATATTTGGAATCAACGTAGTTTTGATCCAGCTGATACAATAATGGGTGGCTCATTTATGGTGATAGGAAGTAACTAATTTAATAAAAACTAGTCTAAAGTTTGATAAAAATATCAAGTAAAAGTTAGATTTTTCTTGTTTGGCTTTTAGATGATAATAAAAAATCAGATTTTAAGGCTAGTTTTTATTTAATCTGAAAAGTAAGGATTTCAGCTAGCTTTTCTGCTTAGCCGGTTGCTAAATAAGGGTAAAATTGGTATACTATAGAGTATAGAACTTGTAGAGCGAAGGAGTGTGCTTAATTTATGGTATATAACCACAGAGTTATTGAGAAAAAATGGCAAAAATATTGGGATGAAAATAAAACATTCAAGACATTAGATGATTATACTAAAGAAAAATTTTATGCATTAGATATGTTCCCTTATCCATCTGGGGCAGGGCTTCACGTAGGGCATCCAGAAGGATATACAGCGACTGATATCTTAAGTCGTTATAAAAGAGCAAATGGATATAATGTTCTTCATCCAATGGGGTGGGATGCATTTGGATTACCTGCGGAGCAATATGCGCTAGATACAGGAAATGATCCGAGGGAATTTACAAAGCAAAATATTGATACATTCCGTCGTCAAATTAAAGAACTAGGATTTTCTTATGATTGGGATCGTGAGGTAAATACAACTGATCCTAATTATTATAAATGGACACAATGGATTTTCAAAAAACTTTATGAAAAAGGGCTTGCTTATGTTGATGAAGTGCCTGTAAACTGGTGTCCCGCATTAGGAACAGTACTTTCTAATGAAGAGGTTATTGATGGTAAGTCTGAGCGTGGAGGACATCCTGTTGAGCGTCGCCCAATGCGTCAATGGGTGCTTAAAATCACTGATTATGCAGAACAACTATTACAAGACTTAGATATCCTTGATTGGCCTGAAAGCCTTAAAGCAATGCAACGCAACTGGATTGGGAAATCTGTTGGTGCAGAGATTGATTTTAAAATAGAAGGAACAGATGAAAGCTTTACAGTATTTACTACACGTACTGACACTGTTTTTGGTGTATCTTACTGTGTACTTGCACCTGAACATAAACTTGTTGAAAAAATCGTTACTGAAAGTCAAAAAGCTGCAGTAGATGAGTATTTAGATATTGTTAAGCGTAAATCTGATCTTGAAAGAACAGACCTTAATAAAGATAAAACTGGAGTTTTCACAGGTGCTTATGCAATTAACCCAGTAAACGAAGAAAAAGTAGAAATTTGGATTGCTGATTATGTACTTGCATCTTATGGGACTGGAGCTGTTATGGCTGTTCCTGCACATGATGAGCGTGACTTCGAGTTTGCGACTAAATTTAATCTAGCGATTACTCCTGTTATCGAGGATAATGGTGAAGTAGTAGTACCGTTCTATGGTGATGGGCTACACATCAATTCTAGATTTATTAATGGACTTAATAACGAAGATGCAATCGCAAAAGTTATTGGATTTTTAGAAGAAAATAATGTTGGACGTAGTAAAGTTACATATAAACTGCGCGATTGGTTATTCTCAAGACAACGTTATTGGGGAGAACCTATTCCGATTATCCACTGGGAAGATGGAACTATGACAACAGTACCTGATAGTGAACTTCCACTATTGCTTCCTGAAACTGATAATATCAAACCTTCAGGAACAGGGGAATCACCACTTGCGAATATCGAAGAGTGGTTGAATGTAGTTGATCCTGAAACTGGTAAAAAAGGTAAACGTGAAACTAACACAATGCCACAATGGGCAGGTTCTTGTTGGTACTATTTACGTTATATCGATCCACACAATGATGAAATGTTCGCAGATCCAGAAAAATTAAAATACTGGTTGCCTGTAGATGTTTATATTGGTGGTGCAGAGCATGCGGTGCTTCATTTACTATATGCTCGTTTCTGGCATAAAGTTCTTTATGATTTAGGCCTAGTGCCAAGTCGTGAGCCATTCCAAAAACTATTCAACCAAGGTATGATTCTTGCTGAAGGGAAAGATGGTCGTCCGGAAAAAATGTCTAAATCTAAAGGTAATGTAGTAAATCCTGATGATATTATCGTATCTCACGGTGCTGATACATTACGCGTTTATGAAATGTTTATGGGGCCATTAGATGCATCTATAGCATGGAGTGAAAATGGTCTTGATGGATCACGTCGTTTCTTAGATCGAGTTTACCGTTTATTCGTTGATGAAGAAACAGGCAAAGTAAACGATAAAGTTTTAGATAAAGATAACGCTGAATTAGAAGTCAGCTACAACTACACTGTGAAAAAAGTATCAGAAGATATCGAAGTTCTTGGTTTCAATACTGCAATCTCACAACTTATGGTGTTTGTAAATGATTGTTACAAAGCGGAATATATTCCACGCAAATATGCGCTAGGATTTATTCAACTTCTTGCACCATTTGCACCGCACTTAGCAGAAGAAATGTGGGAAATCTACGGTAATACTGAGTCAGTTTCATATGTAGCATGGCCGACATTTGATGAAACAAAACTTGTAAGTGATACAGTAGAAATAGTTGTTCAACTTATGGGTAAAGTTAAAACAAAATTAGATGTTAAAAAAGATTTAACATCAGCAGAATTAGAGCAAATTGTTCTTGCTAATGAAGAAGTAAAAGCTTTAATTGAAGGTAAACAAGTAATGAAAGTCATAGTTGTACCTGGAAGATTGGTAAATATCGTAGCAAAATAGGAGAGTAATAATGGAAGAATTAATCTATAATATTGTAAGTGAAATAGTTGAACATAAAGACGAAATCAAAATTGAAAAATTTGTTAAAAATGCGCGCGAACATTATATACTAACAGTTCATCCAGATGATTGTGGTCGTGTAATTGGGAAAAAAGGAACAGTTATTAATGCAATTCGTACAGTATTAAACTCAACTACATTTAGCAAAAAAGTTTATTTAGATTTAGTCGAGTAATATAAATAGGTTTTACAATAAAAATCCGAAAGGCTACGAGTTTTTCGGATTTTTTGTTTTAATGGGATAAATAAAAAAGACAGAATATTTTTTCGTGTATAATATTATTAGGAGTTTTTGGGAGGGTGTTATGAAAGTAAGAAAGCTGATAGCTGCTGATGTAAAAGATATGGCAAAACTTCATATAGCAACTTGGAGAGCAACTTATAATAATATTATGCCAGCAGAGTTTTTAGCTAATCTTTCAGTTGAAAAAATGTCGAGAAATTTAGAAAAGATTATTGTTAGTGAGGATATAATGGCTTATGTAGTAGAAGATACTGGAGGTCAATGTTTAAACTCTGGGTATAGTATTGTTGGAGATATTATTGTAGGTAAAGCACGCGATGATGAGTTAGGATATAGTCACGAAATTTTTGCTTTAAATATTTTACCAACTCACCAAAAACAAGGGTTAGGGAAATTATTATTAAATAAAGCGCTCGAAAACCTAGCTTTTTGTGATAAAATATATTTGAAGGTTGTTGCAGAGAATTATGCTGCTCGAAATTTTTATGAAAAACAAGGTTTTGTCGATACTGGAAAAATAATAAAATCGAATTTCTCTAGTTTTATTTTGAAAGAATGTGTTTATGAATACAACTTTTTATAGGGGGATGTATTATGCAGGAAGTTTCTAAAGGTTATTTGATAGAAGATGATAACGTAAGAATATTATTTACTAATAGAACAGTTGATGCTAAAAACACTACTGATGTTAAAAATCTTTGCGAAGATTATAGTTTTAACTATGATAATTTAATGTACAATACTCAAGTACATGGTGCAAATGTTAGAATTATAAAGGCTATAGACGATAGAAAAAATAATGGTGAAAAAGCGGATGGGTTAGTTACTTCTCTAAAAAATGTACCTCTACTTATTTTCACCGCAGACTGTGTGCCTTTAGTTTTTTATGATAAAGAAAAAGAGGTTGTGGCGCTGGCGCATGCTGGCTGGCGAGGAACTTATGATAATATAGCCGAGGAAATAATAGAAATTTTGGTAAATGACTATAGCTGTGAAAAAGAAAATATTAAAGTAATAATAGGACCTTCAGTATCAGGAGATAGTTATGAAGTTTCGTATGAACTGGTAGAAAAGTTTGCAGTTCACAATATAGATAATTATTATAAAAAACTCGAAGATAAGTATTATTTAGATTTGTGGGCTATAAACAAAGGATTACTAAAACACGCAGGGATTTTAGATAAAAATATTACATTTACTAATTTTTGCACAGTAAAAGATAACAATCAGTTTTTTTCGTATCGCTTGGACAATGCTACAACGAAGAGAATAGGGACATTTATAGAATTGAAGTAATATTATATATTAAGAAATGAGGAAACAAAGTGGATAAAGATATAAGATTGATAGAACAAATAGCGACATTTAAGAGACTTCCGAAAGGTGATAGTCGCTGGCGAGTAGCATTTTACTATATTGCAAAAGAATTTTGGGATTTAGAAGAAGTTTTTGTAATAATAGATAAGGGGTTATATGAAGAGCAAGGATTAAAAATTCCGGTATTTAGAGAGTATAAAGAAGTTCAAGGATTCCAAATCTTTTCAAATTATAACAAAGCGCATGAATTTGTTGAAAAACAAGGAGAGTTATTTGTAACAGAGAATTATAAGAAACTAATCGGACGTATACGTAAGGGAGCTTTTCATGAGGTGTTTGTTCCATTTTTTGCTGAACAAAAATTTAATTATCTTTTAAATGAAGAAGAGGGGTTATTTGCGGATACATTTGAAAGGTTGTTAGCGGTAATGGAAGCAGATGAGAAATATATAGTAGATGAAGAGCAAGAGCAATATTTAAAAGAAGGAGATATCCAGAAATTTTTTGCAGATATATGCGCTAAGTATATAGTATTAGTATAAATGTTTAATGAATAAAGCATAATAAAACACCGAGAGTTACATATATGGTAATAGTCTTCCAAAACTTATCAAAGTTTTGGGTATTCCCTGTTCAAATAACTTTCGGTGTTTAGTTTTTAATTTTTTTTACTCTCTAGAGCATAGTTTATAGCGAATGCTATAGCGATAAATAATATAACGATATATAATGTGTAGTCGGTATAATTCATATTTCCTTTAATATTTACAAAATAGCTTTGGATACTAAATGGTAGAAAGATTGAAATAACAAAGCTAACTGTTCTTTCGCGCCAAAATATTAAAGAAAGTAATCCAAAAATAATTATTGTAAGTATGAAATATGCTATTCTAGGAATTTCGACAAAGAAATTTTCTGGTTTTGGTAGCGGATTGTAATAGAAGAAAATTATTCCTAAAAGAACAAGTGATAAGACTATACCGTTACGCTCGCGTTCTGAACTTTTTATTATATCTTTAATTAAAAATAGATAACCAGCAACAAGCAACGAAATAAATAATCCTAAAATCATAAGAAGATTAGCGATATTAAGTTTTTGATTAAGATCAAAATTTATATTGAATGTGTATAAAAACATAAAAATTAGAAATAATACTGAGAAGACAGTAAAATATTTATTGATTTTCATAATAACCTCGTTAAATAAGTAATTTATATTTATATATGCAAGTGTGTAACCTAAAGTGTTTGCACAGAGAATAAAACAAATTTAAAGAACAAATAAAAAGTAAGTTGTATTTCTCGAAAATACTTTTAAAGCAGATTATATGGATTTGTTGCAACTAATTTTCTTTTTCTCTATAATAAATATTAGATATATTATATCATTAAGACAAAATTTAGACAAGGAGAGAAAAATGTTTCAGAATATTAAGTATAAGAAAACCCATGTGTTTTTAACTATTATTCAAATCCTTTTAGTTATAATGATTTCGGGGTGGTATTATTTTTCAGAAAGAAAAATGGGAATGTTAAGATATATTTTGTTTAGAAATGTTTATAAGTTTCCTAAGTATTTTACAGATACTAATATAAAGATATTGCTTGGGGTTATGGTAGTATTTGTCATAATCCAGTTAGTTTTAATTATAAAGTCTAGAAAGTTTATTTTAACTTTTATTATAAACTTTGTTTTAATATCGGTATCAGGATATATAATATTGAATTATAATGTGGATAAAATATTGATTTATTACTACATCGTTATTTTTTGTGGATTATTCAATTTAGTTAGATTTTTCCAATTTTTAACACTAAAATTCAAATAATAAAAGTGGAGGATAACCTAGCGGTAAATAGGTGTTCTTCGCTTTTATTTATTTACATGAAACATTAAGTTAATTTAAACTTTTCTTTAAACTTTGTTTAAACTGTTATTGATAAGATGTAATTGTAGATTAAAAGTCTAATATAAAAAACAATTATTCTTATTAAATAATTTAAACATTTAAATACTTTAATTGTGGAGGGATAATAAATGGAAGATAAAAAAAATAATAATTTAGAAAATTATAATACATCAGATAATAATATAGATAATGAAGAGTTTGTTAACAATGGGAATAAACAAGAATTTCAAGATATGGACTATACTGATGCTGAATATACAGAAGAGGAATACAGGGAACTTGATGATGAGGATAACCATGAGAATGGGGTTGAGTTTGATGATAATCAAGTATCAAAAGATAATAGAAACTATGGCAAATTATTTTTAACCGTTTTCGCTGCGTTTGCACTTGGAGCAACGAGTGTTTTTGGTGCTCAAGCGGTAATGGGGACAGGGAAAGCTCTTACTTCTTCGGTAACAGCAACAAAAGAAGATAAGGATAATCAACAAACAACGGTTAATGCTATTTCAAAGGCAAAGGATGCTGTTGTATCTATAGTTAATTATCAAAGTGCATCAAATAACAATTTAGACTCGATTTTAGGAGGGGACTCTTCTAAACGCTCAAAATATGGTTTTAATAATAATAATTCTAGTAATTCTGGTGATTTAAAACCTGCATCAAGTGGGAGTGGTGTAATTTATAAAAAATCAGGGAATACAGCTTATATCGTAACTAACAATCATGTAGTAAATGGAGCTAAGAAATTATCGGTTATTTTAAGTGACGGAACTAATGTAACCGCCGAAGTAGTAGGAACAGATGTTTGGACTGACCTTGCTGTCTTAAAAATCAAAGCTGATAACGTAAAAACAACTATGGATTTTGCGGATAGCGACAAAATTGCTGTAGGAGAAACAGCCTTTGCTATAGGATCGCCACTAGATGTTACCTTATCAAACACTGTAACTAAAGGTATAGTTTCGGCAGTAAATCGTCAAATACCTATGGATGTAGATGGAGATGGGACTAATGACTGGAATCAAACAGTTATTCAAACGGATGCTGCTATTAATCCTGGTAACAGCGGAGGAGCGTTGATTAATAATGAAGGTAAACTTATAGGTATTAATGAAGCCAAAATTGCTAAAGCATCAAATAACGTTTCAGCAGAAGGTATAGGATTTGGTATTCCATCTAATGAAGTAAAATTAATAACAGAGCAGTTGGAAAAATCTGGTAAAGTTATGCGTCCAGCTTTAGGTGTTCAACTTGTTTCAGTTAATACACTAGATAATGAAACTGTACAATCTCAATTAAACTTTAATGGTAAACAAGGTGTAGTTATTCGTTCAGTTGAAAGTAATACCCCAGCTGCAAAAGCAGGCTTAGAGAAATATGATATTATTACTAAAATAAATGGACAAGAGATAAAAGATGTTGCGGCAGTAAGAAAATATCTATTCGAAAAAACAAAAATAGGAGATACTATAAAAGTAACATATTATCGAAATGGAAAAGAACACACAGTTAATGTAGTTGTTCAGGCATTGAATACAAGATAATAAATGGTAGTAAAGAGATAATAACTCTCCCTATTTTGTTTGATAAATGTTTGGAAAACAGGTATATTAATTGTTAAAGATGATATTATCAGCGTTTGGTTCAGAAGAAAGAAAGTATAACAATAGGGGGAATGTTAGAAATATAGTTTGATTAATATGTGAAATTTGCAAAAATATATAAAACGTGGTATGATTAGTCTGTTAAATTTTAGAAATATAGGTGGATATATGAAAAAAGTAAGAAAAGCAATAATACCAGCTGCTGGGTATGGAACGAGATTTTTACCAGCAACTAAAGCATTACCAAAAGAAATGCTACCAATAATAGATACACCTACTATTCAATATATAGTAGAAGAAGCGGTAAAAGCTGGGATTGAAGATATAATAATTGTTACAGGAAAACAAAAAAGAGCGATTGAAGATCACTTTGATAGAAATGTAGAGCTAGAAGTAGAATTAGAAAATAAAGGGAAATTAGAATTGTTGGAAAAGGTAAAATACCCAACAACGTTAGCTAATATTCATTATGTTCGTCAAAAAGAAATGGCAGGATTAGGTGATGCAATTCTAACTGCGCGTAGTTTTATAGGTGATGAGCCGTTTGCAGTTTTACTTGGGGATGATATTGTAATTAATGATGAAAAACCAGCGATAAAACAACTTATAGATGAAAGTGAACGTACTGGTTGCTCTGTTATTGGAGTTCAAACTGTTCCAGAAGATCAGACGCATCGTTATGGTGTTATAGCTCCTAAAGGGCAAGATGAGAAACTTTACGAAGTAGAAACTTTTGTAGAAAAACCTGCTCCAGGTACAGCACCATCGAATCTAGCTATTATGGGGCGTTATGTTCTTAATCCAGGGATCTTCAAGCATTTAGCTAAAAAACAAGTCGGTGTTGGTGGAGAAGTTCAACTTACAGACGCTATTCAAATGTTAAATGAAGAAGAAAATGTTTATGCCTATGACTTTGAGGGTAAACGTTATGATGTAGGTGAAACTATTGGTTTTGTTAAAACTACTATTGATTTTGCACTAAAAAGTGATTTGAAAGATGAGTTAGTACCTTACTTAAAAGAAAAATTAGCAGAGTTAGAATAATTAATACAAAAACCAGCTTTTGTCACATTTGTAAAAGCTGGTTTTTTAATAGTACCTACGAAAATATCGTAGGTACTATTTTACTATTTATACTTGTTTTTATAAAAAATAGTATTTTAATTTTATTAAATTTTATTGAAAAGATCTAGTTTATGTACACAGTTTTGAAAAAGAGTCCATTGATATTTTTAAGGTTTATCGAACGGTCTTGTACTAAATTGTTTTACATCTTTTGTAGTACACTTATTTATAATAAGCTAATAAATTAGAAAGTATATTCATTTTCTTAACACACTTTTTTAAAGTATGTGTTGAATTTTCTTCGTTATTTCTTGATTTTTAGAAAGAATAGAATTATAGTTTTTTAAATTAAAAATGTAAATATTAAAAGAAAGTATAACGCAGAATATTTGCTGTTCTGTTATAACATGGGGTATATTGCATAAAACAGTTGTTACAGATAGTATAGCGCTTAAGTGATAATACATTTCAATTAAAACACGGTTTTTTAAATAACAAAATAATATTATTCGTGGAGTTAAAGCATTGAATTTATAATATTAGTGTTATATTTTTTCTCTTTGAGAGTTGGAGGTAAAAAAGAAAAATATAATTTTTTTAAAAAAACCTTTGCAAAAAAAGTGAAACTGTTATACAATAAATGTAGTAGAAGTTTTGAACTACTGCTTGTAAAGAATTTTTGAGGAAAGGAGGAAAAAGAATGATAGAGTTTGATGTTGAAAAAATACACATTCCGTTAAAACAACACGTAGGTGGTCCATGTCAAGCGATAGTTAATGTGGGCGACCATGTTAAGCGTGGGCAACTTGTTGCTGTACCAGCAGGATTAGGGGCTAATATTCACACAAGTTTGTCAGGGGTTGTTGAAGCAATAACTGAAATGGATATAGTTGTGAAACTAGATAAAGAACAAACTGATGATTATGTGAGATTAGAAAAAACAGATGATTATCTGCAAAAAATTAAAGATGCTGGTATCGTAGGTGTTGGTGGAGCAGGATTCCCTACTGGAATCAAGTTTTCTACACAAATTCCTGGAGGCTATCTTATAGCTAACGCAGCTGAGTGTGAACCTATTTTAGGTCATAATGTTAAATTTATGGAAGAACAACCAGAAGTGCTTGTTCGTGGTATGAAATACATTATGGAGCTAACTGGTGCTAAAGAAGGATATATTGCTATTAAAACAAAATACCGTAAAGCACTATTAGCATTAGGTAAAGCATGTAAAAATGAGCCGAATATCAGTATTAAGATTTTACCTAATATGTACCCAGCAGGGGACGAACGTGTTATCGTACGTGAAACATTAGGTGTGATTCTACAACCAGGTCAGTTGCCGTTAGAGGCTAATGCAATTATCTCAAACGTTGAAACTATTAAACATGTAGTAAATGCGATTGAAGATGATAAACCTCTTATAGACAAAGATTTAACAGTTGGTGGGCGTGTTCAAAATCCAAGTATTTTCTTAGATGTACCAATTGGATTACCAATTAGTGTGTTTATAGAAAGAGCTGGAGGCTACATTAATCCGCATGGGGAAATAGTTCGAGGTGGACCATTTACAGGACGTCCAGCCCAAGAAGATGAACCTATTAATAAAACAACTGGTGGGTTACTAGTTGCTATGCCATATCCACAAGAACGCGAAAAAGTAGGGATACTTATTTGTGAGTGCGGAGCTCAGGAAGAGCGCCTTCGCCAAATTGCCGATGGTATGGGAGCAGAAGTAGTTTCTGTTCAAATGTGTAAACGTATGAAACCAGATAAAAATGGAAGATTACGTTGTGAATTACCAGGTATTTGCCCAGGGCAAGCGGAAAAAGTATTAAAAATGAAAAAAGATGGTGCGAAAGCAGTCATTGCTGGTACTTGTCAGGATTGAACTAACACCGTGACAGGTGTAGCTCCTAGGTTAGGAGTAAAAGTTTATCATAGTACCGACCATGTACTTCGTGCCACTGACCATCATTTATATAGAAGCTATAAGAGCTTAGAATTACATAATAATAATTAATTTAAGTTGGAGGTTAGAAGTAATGTCAATTACAGCAGAAACAGCGAAAGAACATTTAAACGACAAGGCGGTATTTTGTTGCAGAGCTGAGGAAGGTATCGTAATTAGTCCAGAAAACTTAGAAGATCCAGGACTATTTGATGATTTAGTAGATTCAGGTTTATTATCTTTCCCAGATGATGCATTAACAATCGGACAAGTATTAGGTGCAAAATTAACAAAAACAACAGACGCTCTAATACCAATTACACCAGGAATCATTGATGCGGTTCAAGGTGGAGAAGAAAAAGCAGAAGAAGTAGCAGTAGAAGAAGTTGAAGAAGTAGCAGCACCAGCTGCAGCGGCACCAGTTGCAGAAGTAGCACCAGTTGTAGCACCAGTTGCACAAGCGGCAGCACCTGCAGGTGTATTTAGACTTCAAATCGGTAAAGGGGAAAACATCAACATTGAAATCCCTCTATCAACTTTTGCAGGACAAGCAGCATCTACAGTTGCACCAGCAGCACCAGTAGCTACACCAGCAGTAGAAGCAAAAGCAGTAGAAGTAAAAGCTGACGCACCAGTTGTAGCAGCAGAAGCAAAAGAAGAAAAAGTAGAAGGTGAATCAAAATTCATCCGTTCTCTACACACTAAACACTACAAAATTGATAAAGTAGTTTTTGGAGAAAAAACTGAAATTCAAGGAACAACTTTAGTATTAAGAACTCCAGAAGATTTATGTAAAGAAGCTGCAGAGTCACAAGAATTAGTAGAAGATGTTAAATTAGAAATCATCACTCCTGATAAATATGACACTTACAGTGAAACAATCATGGACGTTCAACCTATCTGTGTTAAAGAAGAAGGTGACCTTGGTCACGGAATCACTCGTGAACTTAAAGGTGTAGTAATGGTTCTTACAGGAACAGACGCTAACGGAGTTCAAATCGGGGAATTCGGATCTTCTGAAGGTGAATTAGAACGTAACATTATGTGGGGACGTCCTGGTGCTCCAGATAAAGGAGAAATCTTCATTAAAGGTCAAGTTACAATCAGAGCAGGGGCTAACATGGAACGTCCAGGGCCATTAGCAGCGCACAAAGCTTTCGACCATATTACAGAAGAAATTCGTAAAGCTCTTAAAGAATTAGATGATGAAAGCCTAGTAGTAGGAAACATCAATATCGAACAATACCGTCACCCAGGAAACAAAAAAGTATTAATCGTTAAAGAAATCATGGGACAAGGTGCAATGCACGATAACTTAATCTTACCAGTTGAACCAGTAGGTACGCTTGGTGCTAAACCAAACGTTGACTTAGGTAACTTACCAGTTATGCTTGCTCCAACAGAAGTATTAGATGGTGGTATCCACGCATTAACATGTATCGGACCAGCTTCTAAAGAAACTTCTCGTCACTATTACCGTGAACCATTAGTACTTGAAGCTATGGCTGACGAAGAAATTGACTTAGTAGGGGTATTATTAGTTGGATCACCTCAAGCTAACTCAGAAAAATTCTACGTATCTAAACGTGTTGGTATGACTATCGAAGCTATGGATATCGATGGTGCTATCGTTACAACAGAAGGATTTGGTAACAACCACATTGACTTCGCTTCACACATTGAAGAAATTGGTAAACGTGGAGTATCAGTAGTAGGTATGACTTACTCAGCAGTACAAGGTGCTCTTGTAGTAGGTAACGAATACATGAAAGCTATGGTTGATAACAATAAATCTAAACAAGGTATCGAAAACGAAATTCTTTCAAATAACACATTATGTAAAGAAGATGCTATCCGTGCTTTAGCAATGCTTAAAACACAAATGGGTGGCGGAACAATCAAAAAAGCTGAAAGAAAATGGAATCCAAACGTTAAATTAAATAACGTAGAAGTTATTGAAAAAGCTACAGGACAAAAAATTGAATTACTTGACAACGAACAAGTATTACCAAAATCTAAAAAACGTCAAGAAATTTACGAAAAAGAAGATTAATAAAAAGAAAGATAGGAAATAAGTTATGATTGAAAAATTAAAATATGCATCTACAGAAAGAGTGTTCGAAGGGATAATAGTTGATCATAACGATGCTAGCGTTACGATAGATATCAAAGGACGCTTAGGGCAATTTAAAATTCCTATGAGAATGCTAATCTCGGATTATCCAGTAAAAATTGGTCAAGAAGTTGCCTTTTTACTAAGTTATCCAGAGGTGCTTAACGAAGAACCTGACGAACATTATGTAAATGCAATACTTAATACTAAAAAGTTAGAACAAGAAGTACAAAATAGAAAACACAACGAAGAAAAATAGTAGGAAGGAGAAATTAGAATGTCATTAACGATATTTGAAGGTCTACAATCAGAGATTTTTGTACCTATTACACCGAAACCAGTTTGGGCTCCAGTAACTAAAGAATTAAAAGATATGAAAGTAGCATTAGCTACAGCTGCAGGGGTTCACTTAAAAACAGATAAAAGATTTAACTTAGCAGGGGATACTACATTCCGTGAAATCCCGGATACTGCTCACAGTTCAGATCTTATGGTATCTCACGGTGGATATGATAATGCTGACGCTAACAGAGATATCAACTGCATGTTCCCAATCGATAGATTACATGAACTTGCTAAAAAAGGTTTCATTAAAAGCGTAGCAGAATTCCACTATGGTTTCATGGGTGGTGGTGGAGACCAAGAGGCTTTCACAAACTCTACAGGTCCAGAAATCGCTAAAAAATTAAAAGAAGAAAATGTTGATGCAGTTATCTTAACTGCTGGTTGAGGTACTTGCCACAGAACTGCCGTGATCGTGCAGAGAGCAATTGAGGAAGCAGGTATTCCAACAATCTTAATAGCAGCACTACCTCCAGTAGTGCGTCAAAACGGTACTCCAAGAGCTGTTGCTCCACTTGTACCAATGGGAGCAAACGCAGGAGAACCAGGAAACGTTGAGCAACAAACACAAATCTTAGAAGCAACATTAGAGCAACTAATTAAAATACCAAGTTCAGGTAAAATAGTTCCTCTTCCATTTGAGTACATCGCTCACGTGTAGGAGAATTCCGAAGAGGGATGGCTATCCCTCTTCTTTTTTAAAAGAATATCTGTACTAGTGTACAGAAGAGGTACTGTTACATTACAGATGAATAAATGAAAAGGGATGATGATTATGTCAAGTGAGAAATTACAAATAAAAGCATTCCATATGAAAAATGTTGCCTTAGGAAAGAAAGTAAAAATTGAGAATAATGAGTTAATTATTCCAACAGAAATAGAATATGATAAAAATATTTTTGAGAGTGTAGAGGTTAAAATAATACGCCCTCGTGAACATAATTTTTATGTTAATACTATAATGGACGTTGTACCGATATCAACAAAGGTTATAGGACGCTTAGGAGAAGGAATTACGCATACTTTAACAGGTGTTTATATGATTCTTACAGGAGCGAATACAGAAGGGAAACAAATGCATGAATTTGGTTCTTCAGAAGGTATCCTACAAGAGCAGTTAGTATTAAATAAAGCTGGTTCTCCAGCCGATGATGATTATTTAATACATATTGATGTCATTATAAAAGCAGAAGCTGAGTTCAATCGTGAACTAGCCTTCTCAATTTTTGAGCTATCAGATGTTTATTTACAAAATATCAGAGAAGTTATGAAAGTTTTAAGCGGTCGTGATGCTGATGAAGTACATGAATTTTATAATAAACAAAATCCAGGCAAACCAAAAGTAGCTTTAGTGAAAGAGGTAGCGGGACAAGGTATGATGTACGATAATCAACTATTCCCTATTGAACCAAGTGGAATAGATAAAGGTATTTCTATTATAGATATGAATAATATGCCCGTCTTATTAACACCAAACGAATATCGTGATGGTGCAATAAGAGCAATGGTGTAGGAAGGGGTGTTATTATGGGTATAGGACCATCTACAAAAGAAACTAGTTTGCATCATTTTAGAGATCCATTATTAGATACTTTGGCAGAAGATCCAGATATCGATTTCCAAGGGGTTATAGTTGTGGGAACTCCCCAAGACAACAGACTAAAACATTTAGTTGGTTGGAGAACAGCTACTTGGTTAGAAGCGATGAGAACGGATGGAGCTATAATCTCAGCAGATGGTTGGGGTAATAGTGATGTTGACTACGCTAATACTATGTTTGAAATAGGAGAGCGCGGTATTACAATAGTTGGTTTGAAATTTATGGGTAAACATAAATTTGTCGTAGAAAATGAATATACAAAATTTGTTTTAGACTTTAATAAATCAGAAGAAGGCGTAGAAACAGAAATAGTTTGCCAAAACAATATTGATTATACTGATGCAAGAAAAGCCTTAGCATTGTTAAAATTAAAAATGAGACAAGATAACAAATAATTTAAGGAGTGAATAATTATGAAACTAAATAAAATGATTTCAGTTATTGATACACATACAGCAGGTGAAGCAGCAAGATTAGTAACTGCAGGTATTCCAAAAATTCCTGGTAAAGATATGGTTGAGAAAAAACAATACTTCATTGATCACTTAGATGATGTTCGTAAGTCTGTTATGTTTGAACCACGTGGACACCAAGATATGTTCGGAGCATTCCTATTACCTCCAACAAAAGAGGAAGCTGATTTTGGATTAGTATTCATGGATACTGGTGGCTACTTAAATATGTGTGGACACAATACTATCGCGGCAGTAACTGCAGCTGTAGAAACTGGTATGGTTGATGTAGAAGAAGGTGCTACTGAAAAAGATGTAGTAGTAGAAACACCAGCTGGACTTATTTATGCAACAGCTAAGTTAAAAGATAACGGAGCTAAAGTAAAAGAAGTTTCATTCAAAAACGTTGAATCATTCTTATACAAACGCGATGTAGAATTAGATGTAGAAGGAATCGGACATATCAAATTTGATATTTCATTTGGAGGAAGCTTCTTCTGTATCATCTCTGCAGATCAATTAGGATTAGAAGTTAAACCAGAAAATGCTTCTAAACTAAAAGAAGCAGGACTAAAAATTCGTGAAGCAGTTAATGCTAACATCGAAATTCAACACCCAACTTTATCACACATTAAGACTGTAGATTTAGTTGAAATTTATGACAAACCTTCTCATCCAGAAGCTACTTATAAAAACGTAGTAGTATTCGGTGATGGTAATATCGACCGTTCTCCATGTGGAACAGGTACATCTGCAAAATTAGCTACATTATATGCTAAAGGTGAACTTAAACCAGGTGAACCATTCGTATATGAAAGTATCTTAGGTACTTTATTTAAAGGTAGAATAGTTGAAGAGAGAAAATTAGCGGGATATGATGCAATCATCCCAGAAATCACAGGTTCTGGATATATTTTAGGATTTAGTAACTATGTATATGATCCAGACGATAAATTAACTTATGGATTTTTATTAGGATAGGAGTGTAGAAAATTATGAACTTATTGACGGTATTATTAGCTATATTAGGGGCAGCAGCGGTGTTTTTTGTAGTTTCATTTGCTGTGGACCTTGTAAAACATAAAGATGAATTGAAAAAAGAAAACGTTGTTGTTGGATTCTTTATCGGATTGGTAACTGACTTCTTTGATACATTAGGTATCGGAAGCTTCGCACCAACAACATTATTCTTTAAAATTACTAAATTTTTAGATACTGATAAAAAAATTCCCGGAACATTAAACGTTGCACATACAATTCCAGTATTAGTAGAAGCATTCTTATTCTTAACAGGGGTAAAAGTAGAAGGTGTTACACTATTCTCTATGATTGCAGCAGCAGTTGTAGGTGCATTAGTAGGAGCAAGAATAGTAAACAAACTTCCTGAGAAAAAAATCCAACTTGTTATGGGTGTATGTTTAATCGTAACAGCATTATTAATGGCATCAGGTCAACTTGGTTGGTTAAAAGCTCTTGGAGCTGGTAACGCAGCAGTAGGATTAACAGGTATTAAACTTGTTATTGGTATTGTAGGTAACTTCATTCTTGGAGCACTTATGATGGCTGGTGTAGGATTATATGCACCATGTATGGCTATGGTTTACATGCTAGGTCTAAGTCCATTAGTAGCATTCCCAATCATGATGGGTTCTTGTGCTGGACTTATGGCTATAGGTTCACCTGAATTCATTAAAGCAGGAAACTATGCAAGAATTGGATCTGTAGCTATTGCTATAGGGGGTGTTATTGGGGTAACAGTCGCTTATACATTAGTTAAGAGTATGCCACTAGAAGTATTAACATGGGTAATCATAGGGGTTGTTATTATAACAGGTATATCTATGATTAAACAAGGTGTTAGTAACAAAGCAGCTTAATAAATAAATTAAAACGAAGTTTGAGATAAAATCAAACTTCGTTTTCTTTTGTTAACCATATCTATCTAATATAAAAAAGCCGTCAAATTATTTTTAACGGCTTTTATTAGCTAAACTGTATTTTTTCATTGAAGTAACTGCAGAGTAACAGAATACAGCAACTGCTATCCAAATTATAATAAATGAAATTAATTTTTCAATACTTAATGGTTCATTATAAATAAATATTCCTACAAAAAATTGCATTGTTGGTGGTAGATACTGTAGTATTCCAAGAAGGTAAAGAGGAATATCGACAGCACCTTTAGCGAACAGCATAAGAGGAACAGCTGTAATTGCTCCTGATAGTAGTAATGCTATTATTGTAGCATTATCAGAAGTGTAAAATGTGATGTTATTTGAACTTCCTAGGTATATCATATAAATAATAGCTATAGGAGAAACAATAGCGGTTTCTATTAATAAACCTGCTTTTGGACTAAGAATAATTTTTTTCTTACATAGGCTGTATAGTCCAAAAGTAAGTGCAAGTAGAATAGAAATCCAAGGAAGAGACCCAAGGGAAATAAATAAATATAATAATGAAATTCCAACACAGATACAAGCGATTGTTTGTACGCGAGTTAGTTTTTCTTTTAAAAATACTACAGCAAGTATTATAGTGACAATCGGGTTAAGATAATAACCGAAGCTAGCTTCTAGTACATGATTTGTATTTACAGCGATAATATAAGTTAACCAGTTTGCAGTAATTAAAAACGAAGCGAGAATAAGTAAGGAGAAGCTTTTCTTATTTTGCCATATTTTTTTAATTTCTACACAGATAGTATTTTTATTTTTCGCAAAAAGGACTGCTAAGACCATAAAAATAAATGAACATAGTACACGCATAGCAAGGACTTCGTAAGCATCAATACTTTTTAGAAGTTTGAAGTAAATTGGGAAAAGTCCCCATGAAAAGTAACATATAAGAATTGCTATTAAACTTTTTTTTGTATTATTCATATGGCTCTCCTTTACCAATTTTGTTTTTATATTCTATTAGTATATAGCAAATATAGTTAATAATCAAACAAAATTTGGAGTTAATAGCTAATTTAAAAAATTAAAATACCTAGTAGATATATTATTTAATATATATCCACTAGGTTTAGTATGTATTAGACAAGTTGAGAATCATCTTCTATTATTTCTTTTACCTTCTGCATTTGATTATCAAGTTTAGCGCTTATTTCAGCACAAAGTAATAGTCGGCGTTCAATTTCTTTTTCTTTTTCTTCGCTTAAATTCTTTTTATAACGTAGTTTATGCTCCAAGCTAGCCCAAAAATCCATAGCTATTGTTCGAAATTGGATTTCGACAGCAACATGCTCTACTTTATCTGACAAAAAGATAGGGACTTTGACGATAAGATGATAACTACGATAACCATTGTCTTTATAGTTTTTAATATAATCCTTTTCGGCTATTATCGTTAAGTCATCTTGTTGTTTTAAGGCTTCTACAAGCTTGTAAACATCGTCTTTAAATGAGCAAATAACACGCACGCCTGCAACGTCATAAATATTATTTTTTATAGTTTCTATATCAAACGGCAGATTAAGACGTTTTAATTTATTCATAAGACTAAGCGGTGTTTTAAGACGAGTTGAAACTGATTCGATGGGGTTACTTTCCCCGTGAAGAGAAAATTCCTTATCAAAAACATTTAGCTTAGTTTCTATTTCTAACATTGCACATTCGTAGTGCATAAATAATTCAACATAAGGCTCAAGCTCATTTATTAATAAAGGTTGATTAGCCTCCATTGAAAAAAGTTGATCAGTTAATGTTTCTATTTGTGTTTTTTTCATATATTTTCTCACTTTTAATTATATACTCAACTATATAATAAATTATAATGTTAAAATATAGTTTAATTTTATAAAAAGAAAAAATTAATTTTTCCAATAAAAGTTTTCATTAGTAGAGAACTTTTTGATTTTCATCTACAATTATTGAGTTTATCACTAAAAAAGACCTGTAACAGGAAAAATAGAAGGTTATAATAATACAGATGATGTGAAAAAATTATAATAAACGTTGATATATAAGCGTTTTTAAGAGGTGAATAAGAAAACAGAGGTTCTTAAAAATTTCACAATTCTCCTAATGGGCGAGCGTATAACGTTTTTCGATTTCCCGGAAATATTCGATGTAGACAAGCGTTTATTTTTGGTATATTATAATAGTTATAACGTCTTTATACAAGAGCCTATTTATAGTATGAAGGAAATAAGCGGAATTAGCGAGGGAGGAGAACAAGATGCAAAGAAGTAATTTTTATTCTTATACACAGAAAAAATTAGATTTACTTACGAAAAATTTATTAGTTATAAAAAGAGATGGACGTATAGTAAAATTTGATGCTGATAAAATATACAAGGCTATTGAAAAAGCTGTTAACAGTGTATTTGGAGAGAAACATAGTGTTAATATAGATAGTATCGTAGATAATGTTATTATAGAAATCGGAAATAGATTTAAGGATAATATAAAAATTTACGAGCTTCAAAATATCGTTGAGCACACATTGTTAACATTGGGAGAAGAGGCTATTTATGAGGAATATGTAGGCTATCGTAGTATGCGTGATATAGAACGTGAACGTAGTCTTGATATTAATGTTGCAATTGAGAAATTAGTGAATCGCGATGAAAATGTTGTTAACGAAAATGCTAATAAAGATAGTTTGGTATTCAATACACACAGAGATTTGACAAGTGGTATTGTAGCAAAAGCGATTGGTTTAAAAATGTTACCTCAACATGTAGCTAATGCCCACCAAAAAGGTGAAATCCATTATCATGACTTGGATTATTCTCCGTATCAACCATTGACAAACTGCTGTTTAATTGATTTTAAAGAAATGCTTACAAAAGGATTTAAAATTGGTAATGCAGATGTAGATAGTCCGAAAAGTATCCAAACAGCTACTGCTCAAATGGCGCAAATCATTGCAAACGTAGCATCAAGCCAATACGGAGGATGTAGTGCGGATAGAATAGATGAAGTGCTTGCTCCTTTTGCAAAACTTAACTATGAAAAAAACCTAAAAATGGCTCGTGAGTGGATTGAAAGTGAAGAAAAACAAGAACAGTTTGCTCGTGAAAAAACTAAAAAAGATATTTATGATGCAATGCAATCACTGGAATATGAAATAAATACTTTATATTCTTCTCAAGGACAAACACCATTTACATCTTTAGGATTTGGTTTAGGTGAAGGATATTTCGAAAAAGAAATTCAAAAGGCTATTTTGAAAGTGAGAATAGCAGGATTAGGAAAAGAAAAAAGAACGGCTATTTTCCCTAAATTAATCTTTGTAATAAAAGAAGGATTAAACTTAAAACCAGAAGATCCTAATTACGATGTAAAACAATTAGCATTAGAATGTGCTACACAAAGAATGTATCCAGACGTAATTATGTACGATACTTTAGTGAAAATAACAGGAAGCTGCAAAACGCCTATGGGTTGTCGTTCATTCTTACCTGCTTGGAGAGATGAAAATGGAGAACTTGTAGAAAGTGGACGTATGAATTTAGGAGTTGTAACTCTAAACCTACCGCGTATTGCTCTTGAATCAAATGGGGATAAAGAGTTATTCTGGGAAATCTTTAAAGAGCGCTTAGAAGTGTGTAAAGATGCTCTAGATTACAGAGCTAAAAGATGTGGAGAGGCGAAACCTCAAAATGCACCTATTCTTTATATGCATGGAGCTTTTGGAAAACGTCTAAAACCAGATGATAGAGTTAAACAACTTTTTGATAAACAAAGAGCGACATTATCTTTAGGATATATCGGCCTATACGAAGTTGCTAGTGTTTTCTATGGTGGAGAATGGGAAAAAAATAAAGAAGCCAAAGACTTCACATTAGACATTATGAAGTATATGAAACAATGCGTAGATAAATGGACTAGCGAAGGGGATTACTGGTATAGTATTTACTCTACACCAAGTGAGTCATTAACTGATAGGTTCTGCCGTATGGATACAGAGAAATTTGGTATGGTGGAAAATGTTACAGATAAAGAATACTATACAAACTCTTATCACTATGATGTTCGTAAAAACCCAACACCATTTGAAAAATTAGACTTTGAAAAAGATTATCCTTATTATGCAAGTGGTGGATTCATTCATTATTGTGAATATCCAGTGTTAAAACAAAATCCAAAAGCTCTTGAAGCGGTATGGGATTTTGCTTATGATAAAGTAGGGTATTTAGGAACAAATACACCGATAGATCATTGTTATAGTTGCGGATTTGAAGGTGAGTTTGAACCGACAAAAAAAGGTTTTAAATGTCCGGAATGTGGTAATAGAGATCCAAAAAGCTGTGATGTTGTAAAAAGAACATGTGGTTACTTAGGTAATCCACAAGCACGTCCTATGATAAAAGGGCGCCATAAAGAAATCGTAGCAAGGGTAAAACATTTAAAATAATAATTACTAAATAAGCTTTCTAGAAATTTATAGAGAGCTTATTTATTTTTTGATAATTAATAAGTGATAATGGTGAAAATAAGCTGTTTATAAAGCTTCAAACTCTTTACATCAACATACTTTTCTGATAAAATCAATATTGACAGAATAATCAGGAGGACAGAAAAATGGGTAAAATTTTCAAAGGATTAGTATTAGGTGCGGTTAGTGCGGTAGGAGCGTACTATTATAAAAATCCAAAAGAATTAGAAAAACACAAAGAATTGCTTAAAGAAAATGCAAAAGAAGGTTTAAATAAATTAAATGAGCTTGTAAATGAAGCAGTAGGTAGCGCAGTGGTGCAAGAAGAAAGTGATATTGCGCGTGAAAAGTTAGAAGAAGTAAAAGCTTATGAAGAAAAACTTGAAGATAATTTTGTTGAATTAAGTACGGATGTAGATAATGTGCTAGAAGAAGTTCAAGAAGATGTGGAAGAAAAAGTAGAAGAAGCAACGGAAGAGGTAGTATCGGGTGTAGAGGATGTTCAAGAGGAAGTAGCTCCTGTAGTTGAAAATATCCAAGATGCAGTGGAAGAAAAAGTAGAAGAAGCTCAAGAAGTTGTGGAAGAAGTAACTGAAGAAGTAGAACCAGTTGTGGAAGAAGTAAAAGAAGAAGCTGAATCAGTACTTGAAGAAACACAAGACGCAGCTGATGAAGTAAAAGAAGAGGTTGAGGACAAAGCTGAAGATATCCAAGATGCAGTAGAAGAAAAAGTAGAAGATGCTGCGGAATTTGTAAAAGATGTACAAGAAGCAGGTCAAGATATAGTTTCTGAAACAGTGGAAGAGTTAGATTTGGACAAAATGACTTATGAAGAATTAGAAGCTCTAGAAGCGGAATTAGCAATTCAAGCACAAGAAATAGAAAACTATGAAGAAGCTGAAGAAGAACAAGACGAAGAGCAAGAAGAAGCTCAAGAGGAAAAAGGAAAAGCTAAAACTACTCTAGACTCAATCGTAGCGCTATTTTCTTCAAAAGAGGAAAAGAAATAAATTTTTAATAATCTAAACTAAATAAACTATAAAGCTTTGATTTTAGAATTATCTAATTTCAAAGCTTTTTTATATTATACTTTATAGAATTGATATGCGTTATCAACAAAATAAAAAAATTTTTGAAAAGAAAATTTTAGAGAAAACAGCATTGTTATATACTTATTATATAAAATGAAATTTTAAGTTTAATCGTTTTCAAATAAAACTATTGATTACAGGTGATAATCTGTACTATACTAGAAATTGTGGATTATAAATATAAAAAGGAGAATAATAATGTCAGGGAAAAAAACAAAGTTAGTAACAGCAATAGTATCTATGTCTATGTTAAATTCAATAGTACCATTAAATAACATAGGAAATATATACGCACAAGAGGGTACTCCGGGTGTAGCTGCTAATGGTGAGATTAGCAAAGACGAGGCGGTAAAAGCTCTTATACCTGAGAATGAACTTGCTCATAAAGCTGATGACAAAGAAGAGGTAACTATTCCAGATTATAATTTACGTCGTGGTATTTGCGATCTTCTGGGTTATAAAGATATTGATAATGCAGTAATAACAAAGAGAGATATGAGAAGAATCAAATATCTTTCGCCAGAGGTATGTCAAGCTCATGATAGTACAGAGCATGGAGTAAGGGTAAAAAATATCGAAGGATTACAATATGCAGAGAACTTGGAAAAACTAAGCATGGTAAATCAAGCGTTCGATGATATAACTCCGTTAAAAAATCTAATAAAATTAAAACATATAGACCTACGTAACGTAGCGAAAAATAATCATGGAATAAAAGACTTATCACCTTTGAAAAATTTAGTGAAGTTAGAATACTTAAATCTGTTCAAAGCAGAACCTACTAACGTAGATGAACTTAAAAACTTGGTTAATCTAAAAGTGTTAAGCTTAGGTGCATCAAAAATTACTAATGTAGAATTCGCAAAAAACATGGTAAATTTAGAATATTTGAACTTAGAACATAATGATTTTATAGATATCTCGCCATTAGAAAACTTAGTGAATTTGAAAACATTATTATTAGATTCTACGGTAAAAACATGGAATTCTGAAGGTAAAGTAAAAATAAAAGATATTTCAAAACTTAGCAAGTTAACAAAATTAGAAGAGCTAGGTATCTCTAATAATGATATCGAGAGTATAGATGTTGTAAAAAACTTTAAAAAACTTAATAAGTTCCATGCAACAAACAATAACATAGAGGATTTTGAACCTTTACTTGCTTTATCAGGCTTAAAAGAAGTTTGGGTACAAAATAATAAAACTGATATTGTAAAAACAGACGAAAATTATCAAAAAGCAAAAGAACTATTTAGAAAACTTAATAAAGACAACTACACTAAAGAAGATGGAGAGCTTATAGATAGTTTATTAAGTGGTGATGAAAATGTTAAAAAATTCTTTAATAAAGAAACTATAAGAACTTTAGAAGCTTATAAAGAAGAGTTGAAGAATAAGGATAGCGTTAAAAATAAACTTTTTGAAGATATTAGACTAGCGCAAATATCAGGCACAATAGAAAAAATAGCTAAAGTAAAAGATATCGAAATGAAAGTAGGGGAAAATCTAGAGGACAGATTGCCTAAATTCGCTAAAGTTCGTCTAAAAGTGGATAAAAAAGAAGCTCAAGGAGAACTTGTAAAAAATTCTACATATGATTTATTAAGAATAGCTGTTGTAAATAGCGAAGGGAATTTAGTTACTGAGCCACTTGAACTAGTTTCAAATACAGGTAAAAAATATCCTGTTAAAGATGGATTTATTGAAGTTAAAGCTAGTGATGCAGTTGTTAACTACGTAACATATTCACTTAGCTACAACGGTAAGAAAGTATTTGAATTTTATAACACTAGAGTTAATCGCGTAGGAAATATTGTAGGAGCTAACGGCACAGTTGATGCAGAAAAAACAGAAAATATTGCTAAATACCTAGTTGCTAATATCGATAAAGGGCTAGAAAGTAAACCTAGCGAAACACCAACTCCAACTCCAACACCGACGCCAACTCCTGAGCCAAAACCAAATCCAAATCCAGGAGATAACGGTAATGGTCAAGCTAATACGGCTGGAGTAGGAATTGTTAATGATGAAATTATCTATAAAGTAGTAGATGAGAGTGGTAAACCTGTTGAGCTAGACCAACCAATAGTAGCTGATGGAGATTACGATTCTAAGAAATCTACTTACGAAAATGGTGTTTATAAATTTAGAAGTACTGGAGAAGATACAGAATACAGTCTTAAATTGAATTCGACAAGATATCAATTAGTAGGGACATATTCATTTGCAACTAAATATAATTCTAAATTAGCTAATAAGAATAGTTTTGATCATGTTGCCAAAAATGGTAAGAGAGAACGTCTAGGAGCAGATGGAACGATAAAAGATAAAGAGCTATTTGTAATTACAGTGAAAGACACAAAAGCTACACCAGAAGTACCAGAAACACCTAAACCTGATACAAAACCAACGCCTCCTGTAACTCCTGAAGTGGGTGTAGATGCAAGAGTAGGGGTTAAAAAAGATAGTAGAAATAACTTTAGTATAAATTATAAAGTTGTAACTCAAGATGGTAAAGAAATTACTGATCCGCTTACTCTAAGTGTGGTAAGTCCAAATAATCAAGATATCGCTTTAAAATACAATAATGGTATCTATACTTATGCATCACAAGGAATAGATGATACATTTACTGTAAAACTAAAATCAGATAAATATGAATTGGCACATAGCTATGCATTCAGAGATAAATATAATATGAAAACTTTTAAAGGTGAAATTTCTAGTGTTCAATTTGATACAGAAGAAACTACGAATTTAGAAAATGCTTCTTCAAAATTTTTCACATTAGTTGTTACTGAGAAAAAACCAGTTGCGCCAGCACCTCAAGGTGTTACAGGATTTAGAGCAGTAGGTAATCAGGAGGCTACAGATACTGTTGATTTGCAATTACCAGTAGAATATGATTTATCAACGGTAAATACAAGTGTTCCTGGAGAATATGAAGTGGTTGGACGTTTGGTTCACGGCGATAATATCAAAAATCCTCATGGATTAGTATTTAAAATAAAAGTTGTCGTAAAAGCTAAAGATACTGCTGAGCCAAACAAACCAGGTGATGTAGGAACTACAGAAAAACCGGAAAATCCAGGTCAACAAGGAAATCAAGGAAATGACAATACTTCTTCATCAGGTTCTGAATACTTTGAAGGAAATAATGAGTTTTCATTCAATGGAAATTCTGGCAAAGATGATAATAAACCAAGAAAAGATGTAAATAAAAATGGTGAAAAACTTAAAAAATTACACGCTACAGGACAATCTACAAAAGGATTAGCAGGGTTAGCAGGTCTGTCACTTCTTTTAGCAGTATATCTTACAAAGAGAAAAAGAATTAAATAAAAGAAATAATAAAAAGGAGAATTTTTAAAAATTCTCCTTTTTATATTTTATAGATTTTTAACTATGCTTTCTTGAATTTTTTCAAAATCAGCAGGTTCTAATTTTTGAGGCGGCCACGCGATTTCCAAATTGTCAAAGTTAGTATCTTTGTCTTTGTAACGTGGAACTATGTGGAAATGAAGGTGGAAAACACTTTGGCCAGCGTATTCTTCATTATTTTGGAAAATATTAATACCATCGCAATTGTAAGCTGCTTTTACCGCGTTTGCAATTTTAGGAAGAACGCGTCCAATATTTGCTGCTGTTTCAGGATCACAATCCAAAATGTTACGGCTATGTTTTTTAGGTATAACTAATGTGTGTCCTTTAGTGATAGGGAACACGTCTAAAAAGCTGTACACATACTCGTCTTCATAAATTTTATAGCTAGGAATTTCACCATCGATAATTTTTTCAAAAATAGTTTTTTCCATAGATAACACTCCTTATTTTAAGTTTTTTAGTGTTTCAATTAGTAATTGTTTAAGGTTTATACTAATTTGTTGGGCTGTTTTAAGTACATGCTCATGGTCATGTTTTCTTTCTTGAACCCCTGTTGCCATATTTGTAATACAAGCAAGAACTGCTACTGGGAGTCCGGCATGGTTGGCTGCAATAACTTCTGGAACAGTAGACATCCCTACAAGGTCACATCCCATAGTTTTGAATGCTCTAATCTCAGCACGTGTTTCAAAGTATGGTCCTTGGAAGAAACCATAAGTACCTTGAGATAATTTGATATTTAGTTTTTCTGCAGAATTGTTAAGATTTTCTACTAAATACGGATCGAAAGGAGTAGTCATATCAACGAATCTTTCTCCAAGACGTGGATCATTTTCTCCTCTAAGTGGATTATCGCTAACAAGTGAGATGAAGTCATCAAGACAAATAATATCTCCTTCGCTAAAATCAGTATTAATAGCGCCACAAGCATTAGTAATAAATAATCCTTTAGCTCCTAAAAACTTAACTACATAAGTCATAAAAGCAACATCTTTCATGCTATATCCTTCGTAATGGTGAAGTCTACCATTTAAAACAAGGACGTTTTTACCAGAGATTTTTCCGAAAGTAAGTTTATTCGCGTGTCCTTTTACATGGTTAGCTCGCTTATTTCCTGGGAAAAGTGGGATAGCCTCATAACCTAATTCTTGTTGGTCTTCTAGCTCAAGTGTAATACCACTACCTAAAACTACCGAGTAGTCGATAGGCTCGTTAAAATATTTTTTAATATAATTTGCAGTTTCAACAATATTATTGTAATACGTCATAAAAAATTCCTCCTGAAAAAGCTTTATCTGATAATTATATCACATATAGTAGAAAAAATGTAATATTTTAAAAAATTGTTACAAACTATTGAAATCGATTGCTGAATATGGTATTGTAGTTTCAATAGAGATAAATTTAGGAGGTAAATTATGAAAAAATTACGCACTCTATTAACAATTTTAATAACATTGTCACTTGTAGTTGTAGGATGTTCATCTAAGAGCAAGAATGACAATAAGACGGATAATTCAAAAGGGTATAAAATAGGAATTGTTACTGGTGAAGGTGGAGCAAAAGATAAAAGCTTTAACCAAGCCAACGTAGAAGCAATTCAAGCATGGGTTAAAGAAAATGGAGCGAAAGATCCTGTTGTTATCGAAACTAAAACACAATCGGATTTATCATCTAATGTTCAAAATGCGGCGAAAGTTTCTGATATAATTTCAGTTGCAGGATATGAGTTTGAAAAAGAACTTACAAAAATTTCTGCACAATATAAAGACAAAAAATTCTTATATATTGATACTTTTGTAGAAGCGCCAAATATTGCATCGTTGATATTTAAAGAACAAGAAGCAGGATACCTAGCAGGATATGCAGCAGCATTAAAATCTAAAACTGGTAAAGTAGGATTTATCGGTGGAACAAAAATCCCACCAGTAGAAAGATTTGGTATTGGATTTGTTCAAGGTGCTAAAGCAGCTAACAAAGATGTTAAAATCATGTATAACTACAGTGGAACATTCTCAGATACAAATAAAGGTAAAACTCTAGCAGCTACTATGTATGATTCTGGAGTAGATGTTATCTTTGTTGCAGCTGGGAACACAGGTAATGGTGTAATTTCAGAAGCGAAAGAACGTGGTGTTCTTGATATGTCTAAAGGTGGAGAAGTTAAACACTGGGTTGTTGGTGTAGATAAAGATCAATACGAAGAAGGTATCTTCAAAGGAAAAGACAAAGACGGTAAAGAAGTTCAAAAATCTGTTATTTTAACATCAGCTGTAAAAAATATCGAAGTAGCAGTTACTAAGATTTTAAACGAAATTAAAGCTGATAAATTCAAAAATGGAGAACATATATTTGGTATTAAAGAAAATGGAGTAGGTATTCCAAAAGAAAATCCAAATTTAAGTGATGATATAAAAGGAAAATTAACTAAAGCAATCGAAGAGCTAAAATCAGGAAAAGTGGAAGTTGTAGCCACTGGAGACGAATTAAAAGCAAAAGGTTCAGTAACTAACATTGAAGGTGAGCTTTAATATTTCAATTAAAATACGGAGTCAAAATTATAATTTGATTCCGTATTTTTTTTGTGGTTTTCACTATAGTCAATAACCGAACTATAAAATTATTCTAAAAAATAATATGATGAAAACGCTGATTTTACAGTCGTTGTTGTGTTGGTTTCGTTTTATTTAATAATATAATATAACTAAATGTTCGGGCTTTGTTTTAATAAAAAATATGAGGGAAAAGAGAAATTTAAAATGCTAATTTAAAAGTTATGAAAATGCTTTAAAGAGATGTGAGAAATTTTGTTATCTATAGGGTAATAAGAACGATAAATCATAAAAAAATAGAAAAAAGACACTTTCCTCCTTAAACACGAACTTTCTAAAAAAATATATTTGAAAAATAAATAAAATGTTGATATTTAGAAGATAATGTGGTATTATTTAAATATAAAATATATAATAACAAAGGAGACTTTTTATTTATGAAAAAGGTATTTTCGTTAATAGCAGTTGTTTTATCAGCAGCATTAATTTTCGTTGGATGTTCTTCTAAATCATCTAACAACAATTCTAGTTCAGATAACAAATCTGATTTAAAAATCGGAGTTGTAACTGACGAAGGTGGAGCAAAAGATAAAAGTTTTAACCAAAGTAACGTAGAAGCTGTTCAAGAATGGGTTCAAAAAAATGGTGGTAAAGCACTAAACCCAATTGAAACTAAAAACCAAAGTGATATTGCAGCTAACTTACAAAACGCTTCAAAAGCAGCAGACGTTATCTCTCTTGCTGGATTCTACTTTGAAAAAGAGTTACCAAAAATCGCAGATTCATTCCAAGATAAGAAATTTATCTTTATCGATGGATCAGTACCTAACAAAAACGTAGAATCAGTATTATTCGCTGAACAAGAAGCAGGATACTTAGCAGGATATGCAGCAGCTCTTCAATCAAAAACTGGAAAAGTTGGATTCATCGGTGGAGCTAAAATCCCAGCGGTAATCAAATTCGGTTTAGGATTTGTACAAGGTGCTAAAGCAGCTAAAAAAGATATCAAAATCGTTTATAACTACAGTGGTTCATTCAATGATACTAACAAAGGTAAAACTTTAGCAGCTACAATGTTTGACGCTGGAGCAGACGTTATCTTCGTTGCAGCTGGCGGAACTGGAAGTGGATCAATCAAAGAAGCTCAAGAAAGAGCTACTAAAGATCTTAAAGAAAGCGGAGAAGTTAAACACTGGATCGTTGGTGTAGATAAAGACCAATATGCAGAAGGTGTATTCAAAGCTAAAGATAAAGATGGTAAAGATGTAGAGAAATCTGTAATCTTAACTTCAGCTGTTAAACGTATTGACGTAGCAGTTAAAAACATCTTAGATTCAATCAAAGCTGGTAAATTTGAAGGTGGAACTACTAAGACATTCACAATCAAAGAAGACGGTGTAGGACTTCCAGCACAAAATCCAAACTTAAGCGATGCAATTAAAGCTAAAATCGATGCAGCTGTTAAAGAGCTTAAAGAAGGTAAAGTAACAGTAGCATCAGAAGCTGCTAAAATAACAGATAAAGCTAATATTGACGGAGAACTATAAGACTAATAGTTTAGTCATAGAAAAAGGCCTAGTTTTACTAGGTCTTTTTTCTAAAATATAGGTAAGTATATTTTTAAAAGATACATTCAGAAATAAAATAGTTTCGTAGATTATTATTTAAACGTAAGGTAAGTATAAAAAAATTTGTTTTAAATTAATACTAAGAAAAGAGATAATGATATTAAACTAAGCATGATAAATAAGAAAGCTGTAATTAATATTTATCTATAAGAAATATAGTTAAATAGTATTAAAATTCAAATGAAAAATTAACATAAAACGCTATACTAGAACGTGAAAATCTAGTATAATATATAAGTAAGATTAAGAAAAGAAGAGAGGTAAAGATATGTACGCTATAGAAATGCTAAACATAACTAAAAAGTTTGGTGACTTCTACGCAAATAAAGACATTACTATTCAGGTTAAGAATAATGAAATTCATGCTTTGCTTGGAGAAAATGGTGCCGGAAAATCTACATTAATGTCAGTTCTTTTTGGGATGTATCACCAAGAAGCAGGTGTGATTAAATTAGATGGAAAAGAAGTTGATATTAAAGATCCTAAACATGCGAATAAACTTGGAATTGGGATGGTACACCAACATTTCAAACTTATTAAAAACTTTACTGTTGCTGAAAATATTATTTTAGGAATGGAAGAAGTAAAAGGTGGAAAAATTGATTTAGACTCTGCTGCAAATAAAATTTCAGAGTTATCTAGAAAATATGGATTAGAAGTTAACCCTAAAGCCCTTGTTGGAGATATAAGTGTAGGGATGCAACAAAGGGTTGAAATTTTAAAAATGCTTTACAGAGATGCTAACATTCTAATTTTCGACGAACCAACAGCGGTATTAACACCAGCGGAGATTGAAGAATTTTTAGCGATTCTTAAAAATCTTCAGGCAGAAGGAAAAACTATTCTATTAATCACGCATAAACTTAACGAGATTATGGCAGTAGCTAATCGTTGTAGTATTATTCGTCGTGGAGAATACTTTGGAACAGTAGAAGTTGCAGAAACAACTAAAGAAAAATTAGCAAGTCTTATGATTGGGAAAGACTTGGAAATAATCAAGTATGAACGTTCTCGTGAAGGGAAGAAAAAAATACTAGAAGTATCAGGTATTTATGCAGATACTCAAGAAAAACAAAATATCTTACATGACTTCAATCTTGACGTACACGAAAGAGAAATCTTAGGTATCGCCGGAGTAGATGGAAATGGGCAACAACAATTTGTTGAAGTACTGAATGCTTTACTTAAAGAAACAAAAGGTAAAATTATCTTTGATGGAAAAGATTTACATGGAATTTCTACTGCGAAACGTAAAGAATTAGGTCTTGAAATCATTGCCGAAGATAGACATAAAGATGGATTAGTATTAGATTTCAGCGTTGAAGAAAACTCAGTATTAGAAAATTACTACACAGAGAAGTTTTCTAAAAATGGATTCCTTAAAAAGCCTGTAATTTCTAAATTTGCAAAAGAAATTTGTGAAAAATATGATGTTCGTAAAGCTGGTGATGAGAAGATTTCTGCACGAAGCATGAGTGGTGGTAACCAACAAAAACTTATTATCGGGCGCGCATTAGAACTTAATCCTAAACTATTAGTGACTACTCAACCAACTCGTGGTCTTGACGTAGGGGCTATTAATGGTATTCACAAAATGCTAATCGATTACCGTGATAAAGGTAATAGTGTTCTATTAATTTCATTTGACTTGGATGAAATTTTAACTCTATCAGATAGAATAGCGGTTATTCACAATGGTAATATTATCGATGTTGTAGATAATGATGAAAATGTAACAAAAGAACAACTTGGTCTGCTTATGGCAGGGGTTAAGAAGTAGAGAGGAGAACCTATGTTAAAGAAAGTTTTAACTAATGCGGTGCTACCAATATTAGCTTCATTTATAATTGGAGCAATTCTTATTTCAGCAATAGGAGCAGCACCAGGAGATGTAATAGGAGTTATGGGAGATATTTTCACCGACTCTAACAGTATAGCTGAAATTTTTGTATCGACAATTCCATTAATCTGTACAGGGTTGTCAGTAGCTTTTGCATTTAGAACAGGGCTATTCAATATCGGAGCAGAAGGACAATTCATTATGGGTGGACTTTTTGCAGGTATTGTAGCTATCAAAATGCAAGGTATGAACTTTTATGTAGTCTTAATCGCAAGTATCTTAGCAGGTATTATTGTTGGTGGACTTTGGGCAGCTATTGCAGGGTATTTAAAAGCTAGGTTCAACATTAGTGAAGTAGTTGTAACAATTATGTTAAACTACACAGCTTTATACTTTGTTCAATTCGCAGTGCCAAAATTTATTCGTGGAAATAATGACATTATTTCTCAACCGCTTGTTGCAAGTGACGGTTCAGGATATTTAAAAAATGATTTGATAGAAGGTATTTTCAATAACCACCGTTTAGGAACGGATTTATTCTTAGCTATTTTTGCGGTTATTATATTCTATATCGTTATGGAAAAAACAGTATTCGGTTATGAGCTTCGTTCAGTAGGGTTTAACCCATCAGCATCTAGATTTGTTGGTATGAAAGTTAATAGAAACACTGTTCTTTCAATGGCTATTTCAGGAGCATTTGCTGGACTTGGAGGAGCGCTTTACAACATGGGACCTGTTGGTCAAGTAGTTGCAGGGTCTACATTCCAAGGGTTTGGATACATGGGTATCGCGGTTGCGCTTATCGGAGCGAATACGGCACTAGGTTCATTCTTAGGAGCATTGCTATTCGGATTCCTAGGAGTTCTTACTCCACAATTAGCGTTTATCGGTATTCCAAAAGATATCGCAAACATCTTAATCGGATTAATCGTATTATTTGTTGCAGCGAAAGCTATTTTTGATAGCAAATTACTAGATAAACTAGTTAGTAAAAAGAAAGGAGATAAATAAATGGATACAATATTATCACTATTAGACTCAATGTTACAATATACAGTACCTATTCTAATAGCAGCCATCGGTGGTTTCTATTCTGAAAAGAGTGGGGTTGTTAACATTGCACTTGACGGTTTTGTAATTTTCGGTTCATTTGTTGCTTCTTTCATAGCTTTAACAGCTTTCGGTGGGGCACCAACAATGGTTCAATTGGTTATATGTTTGATAGCTGCAACAATATGTGGAGGACTACTTTCACTTATCCATGCATTTATCAGTATTAACTTAAAAGCTGACCAAGTTATCTCAGGGACAGCGATTAACTTAATTACACCAGCTATTGCATTATTCTTAGTTAACCACTTTAATGGAACTTATGAATTATTATTAGCAAGTGGATTCCCTAGATATACAGTTTTTGGTAAATTTACAGTATACCCAACAATTATTATAGCAATAGTATTAGTAGCACTTACTTACTATATTATTTATAAACGTCCATTTGGACTTAGACTTCGTTCTGTTGGGGAAAATCCTCAAGCCAGTGACTCACTAGGGTTAAACGTATTTAAATATCGTTATATTGGGGTATTCATCTCTGGATGTCTAGCAGGACTTGCTGGAGCAATCATTGCAACTACATTCAGCCAAGGGTTCAACGCAGCAATTACGGTATACGGTTTTGGTTACTTAGCATTAGCAGCATTAATCTTTGGTAAATACAACCCAATTACAATCACATTAGCAGCATTGTTCTTCGGGGGAACAAAAGTATTTGCAGAAAAAGTATCTATTCTAGCACCAGATCTTCCAATTCCAGTATCATTCTGGAACATGTTCCCATTCGTAGCGACAATTATCGCACTTATCGTATTCTCTAAGAAAACTTCTACACCAGAAGCGCTTGGAGTTCCTTACGATAAAGGTATGAGATAAGGTTGAATTAAAAGTAATTTAATCAAAATATATACAATAACACTCAGAAAGTTAATCATTCTGAGTGTTATTTTTTAATTTAGAGAAAATGTGGTATAATAATGTCAAAGAAAAAAGAATAATCAATAAAATATCTTACTTTATTGATAAAGGAGAATTCAGATATGAATAAGAAATTACTTATGGTTCTTGCAGCAGGAGCGTTAGTTCTAACAGGTTGTGCGGTAAATGAAGCCAATAAAGAAAAAGATGATAAGAATAAATCAGAACAAAATAATGCTTCAAAAGAAGATAAAAAATCAGAACAAGATAAACAAAAAGCTGCTCACGACTTAAAAGAAGCAGAAAAATTAATACATAAAGTAGCAATTTCAGGAAATGATTTATCGAGGTTAAAAACACAAACGAATCTATTAGCTTGGATTACACAAGATAAAGTAAAAAAATCAAAATCACCTAATGGAGATGAACTGTTCACTATTTCGAAAGAAGATTATCTAGATGTTATCAATGAATATTCAGATAAAACTTACACGATGAAAGAGGCGTTAGGTTTATTAAAAGGACCAAACTTTAATGAGTATGAAGTTGAAGCAGCAAAATCGCCATTACATCCAACAAAAAATGAAATTCACTACTACAAAGGTGATGATAAAATTGTCTTTGTTGGAATGCCTTTAACAAATAAATATCCACAAGAAGTTGAAGCAAAAGATAAATGGAAAGTAGAAGGGGATAGTATCAAAATAAACGTTCTTGATGCGATGACTAAAACAAATATTTCAACTATAACTCTAAAACTTAACAACAAAGATTATAAAGGCGGAAACCAAAAATCTAAATACTACGTTGAAAGTGTAAAGTATAATTAGGATTATGATAAATATATAATAAAAAGACAGGAAGGAAGTACCCTTAAAAAGTGGCTGTATAATAAATCCGGGGCATGGAAAAAACCATGCTCCGGATTTTAATTTTGATAATTTCAAGGAAGAGTTTCCTTAATAGTTTTTAATTAATAAACAAGCTATACTTGTTTTAGTTTAATTGTAAAGTTTTTTCAGAAGCCATGATGCCGTCAATAACAAAATCAGCAGTTACAACTTCAACGCCATCGATAACATTTGCTTCATCAACGCCATTGTGCTTCATACAAGCTGAGCAAACTGCAATTCGACCACCAGTCGCTAAGTATGCAGGTAAAAGCTCTTTTATAGGTTTAAAAGGCTCTCCAATATCAATTTTATCTGCATATCCTTTTTCAGCTAAAGCAACAGCATTAGATAAAAGTAGAATAACTGTATCATATCCCTTTTGAGCAGCTTGTAGTCCCATTGTAAAAGCTATAGTAACATTATTTGCGTCATTTTCATGAGCTGTAAGAGTTATTAAAAAATCAATTTTTTTCATTATTAACCTCCAAATTTTTATTTTATTTATTTCATTATAGCATATCATAATTAAACTTAGCTATTATTTGGATTGATATGTTATTAGAAAGTGTTTGGAAAAAATTTTGGTAACTTAAAATAATGAGTAATAGTAAAAATTTTTAGGTGAGGGGTTTAGAATTATTTACTTGCAAATGGAATAAGAATTACTTTAATATGCTGCGTTGTGATAGTAGATTATGTAATATGTACTTTGCACAGATAGAGTAGAAGGAATGGTTATATCAGAATTTTGACGAAAGGAATGGAAAGTTACCACATCTATAAGCTATACAAATGATTATTGTAATAGATTTTTGATTGCTTTGAATGGTTTTGATAGTTGATATATGTGTAGTAGAGGTTAAAAAACATAATAAAAATGGCTGTGAATAAATCAGAGCACGGCCAAAGTCATACGTTGGATTTATTATACAACCATTTTTTGAAATAAATTCATTCCTTTTATTTGTATAGGGTGTTTTTTCTATTCAAAGATATAATAACGATTCTATATCGGATAGTTAGTTTAATCAAAGAAAATTAACATCGGTAGAAAAAATAATTTATATTTTTTTCTTAAGTTCGAAATTTTATTTCGTTGATATCGTTATAGATAGCTATACTTAGAATGCTTAGCCGTATTTTTATTCTTTTATTAATCTTTTAAAAATTCGCTCTGGATTATAGTTTTTGTTATTACCTTAAGTTCTATTAACCGTTCTATAAAGTTTTATGATATAGTTCTTTATTAAACTTACTTGTATTTTTTAACTAAAAAAAATTCTTATGTATCCAACTTTGCAGGAATATTTCACATAAGTAACTTTAAATCCATATTCCAAGTATACCTAACAAAAACATACCAAAACTAATTACATATATCCCTTTAAATTCTTTGATAGTAACTATTTCAGGATTATTCTCGTTGAAAAATACAGTTATTTTTCGATAACAATTTTTTTCAGAAAAAACTTCATTATAATTTCCTAAGGTGCTTTCCAGACTTTTTGCAATATATATTTGATTGTTATATTCAAATTTTACAAGATAAGGATAAGCAGCTACCCCTTTTGTGCCTCTGACCATACCATCAAAGCCGACTATACTCCCTATAGCGGATTTTCCAAAAACTATCAATGTCAGTTTTTTATAGGCTAAAAGTATTGAAAGTATACAAAATATTACTCCAATAAACTTCACCATAATCATACCTCCTTCGTATATAAAGAACAACATAACATGAAAATATTTTATATAAACAAATCAAAGAGAAGATACTTTTCCCGAGCTTTATGCTCTTTGATTAGAAAATATCGCTCCCAAGCTTACTCATTTCAATAGCTACTTGTTGATATGCTTTTTCGGTTTTTAGCATAGAATAAGATATCAACTATTATATGCGATATATTTTTTTCTTCTCTATATAATAGTAGTTATGGTTGTCCTTGATATCTCATACAGTTCCTTTCGTAGTGTCTCTACCTGATGAGTCATATCTTTGACGTCATCTTCACTTAAAAATTCACTAAGGTCATACTCTAATGGATTCTGGATAAAATCCAATAGTACCTTATCCAGAGTATTGTATTCCTCTGGTGTAGCAGTGATGTGGATATATCTGGATGGAGTCTCATATTCATCTAAATCATGAAGATTTATTCCACCGCTAACGATGCACTCAAGCAAGATGGCAGCAATATCAATTATCACGTCTATTGCGAAGTGAAAGTCTGTATCCACGCCAATAGAGTGAGTGAAGCCAAGATTTTTCACAGTTTGACGAAAATCCAAGTTCTGTCTATCTAATCCAATCTTAGCAAAAATTTCACTAAGAGCAATCTCTTCTTTCTTCTGATCTTCTAAAAATGCAACAAGGGTTAGGCTATCATCGGAACCACCAATATATTCGCCCCAATATTTTTCGATATACATTTGTCATACCTCCTTTAATACTTCCAATTTCACAAAAATCTTCCATGGTAAACAATGAAAGGCTCTATAAATTATTATATTAAATTAAGTAATTATCTTCAAGGGGATTATTTGAATAGCGAGTTAATTCCGTTTACATCTTACAGAAGCTCAGCCTTCTTCATTGGATAGATGAAATTCATATAAATATTATTATCAAATATAGAAGAAATACTTGTAAGATTTTTATTTATTTCCGTTATATAGTTTAATTTTTTATAAAATTTTTTGAACAAAATACTTAAAAGGTACTTCAAGCTGCTAATTTTACGCCCGTAAAACGATTTCCTTTGACGGGTTAATGTATCAATTATTCTTCTGTGATTTTATGGTTTAAACAGAATCGTAGAAAAATGATTAATACAGGCGGCAAGTATATAAAAGATTCTGAACTAACGTGATATACTTGTCAGTTAGTTGTATAAAATGGAAATTTGAGAAAAGAAGTAATTTTAATTTGATAAATCTATTTTGTTACACAAACATGTTGTCAAGAAATAGCAGATATCTTAGTCAGCTATAGGTATAAGTGAAGGGGGTATAGAATTTTTCTCTATGTAAGTATATAGCGTTCATAAGAACGAATCGATATAGAATTAATTTCATAAATATTTTTAGCAAATATCTAATGAAACTTGAAGCAATATAAGAGAAATATTATGTGAGAAATTATTTTTTGTAATCTTTATAAGGGAATTGACAAAAAGAAAGTATTAGTTTAAAATTAGTATATAAGCAAATCAAACAAATTAAACATAAACAAAAAAGACAGGAGTACCATTCCTGTCTTTTTTTATCTCAGGGCTAGTTACTTTCTAAAAATTCTATCTAGCCATTTGCAAATATAATAAGCAGCTATACTTGCCGTGATAGAAAGTGTAAAATCAAACCAATTAAACATAAACCCACCTCCCTCTGTTACGAGTTTAGTGAAAAGTAACGGAGTAATTATATCATGAAATTATGATAATACAAAATAATTCTTTCCGATGTAGAGCAAGAATGTTAAAACAAAAACAATAGGGCGATTTTTTTGCTATATACTGTAAGACCGAAAGCATAGAATGGATAATTTATTCTTTCCGTATGCTTTCGCATAACAGAGAAATAGCAAAAAATAAAAAAGTAAAGGTTCAGCAAGGAAGATTTTTAAGGTCACGAAAAAATACTCTTGCCCTTTACTTTTTTTAAGTTAATAAATTATACTATCTTATTGGTTGCAAAATGGTTGCATTTATGGGAATCAAGTATTGTTATAAGTTGATTATATCAACGGTTTGATAAGTTTTTACTATTATTCCCGTTCTATGAAACTTTTTCTTTATACCCATTACAAAAATTTCTACAGTATCCTTACTTGTTGAATTTAACACGATAAAACCTGCTAACTATTATAAAATAAGCATTTACAAGACTTTCATTTGCACCCACTACAAAATTTCACTGATTTTATAGGTATATTTTTAACAAAATACCTCAAAAGTACTTCATAGAGCTTTTAATCTCCATTGATATCTTCAATAATTGCATTTTTAATTTTATTAAAACTTTCAGGATAATTCCTAGGCTTTAAGTCTTCTATTATTTTTAAAATATTTTCGCGTTTTTTTATAGCTTTATAATTTGCTTCTAATAGAATCTTTGTATCCTGAACGCCAGAATCTATATTTAAAATATCATAATATTTACTTTTAGCTACTGACGAACAAACTAAATCAATATCTAAACAATACATCGAGAATATCATCTGTATTGCATTCCTTCCAGTTTATTGAACCGAGTCCTTTTTTAATCTTGAATTGTCCATATTGCATTCATTTTCGTCACTGCAATTACACAGTCTGAAGACAAACTTATTGTTTATTTTGCAATAAATATACATTATCATACACCCTGTAAACATTAGTATTATTGAGAGCGCGGCCCCTTCCAAGCCAAAATTTTTATCAAAGGCAAAACTGCTTTTTGCGGAATTTACATCCATCATAAAAAGGGAATATTTAGATATTGTTCCACTATTTGGTAACCCTAATAGAATGTTTTGTGTAAAGTTCCATGTTGTATGACATGCCATAACAAGCCAAATACTGTCAAATGCACAAAACATTAAACTAAAAAATACACCGGAAAGTAGTATATCTATAAATCCAAAAGCTGATATTCCATTATTTCCCAAGTGAAGTAATGCAAACAATATTGAGTTTATGATTATTGCAAATTCAGTGTTCTTATATCTATTTTTCAGTCTTTGATAAATAAATCCTCTAAAAATCAATTCTTCGCTCGAAGACTGAATGAAAACTACAATAAATAATAAAATTAGGTTCACTATTTCAAACTTGTAAAAAGTAAGCTTAATATCCCCGTGTAAAATTGCAACTGTTGCACAAAATCCATTCAGGACAAAACCTGTCAAAAATCCTAATATCAACATTTTAAAATTATTGCAAGTTCTGTTATATTTAATAGAGTTTAAAATTACTTTGTTCTTCTTCTTGAAAATTATACAGAATAAAATAAACGCAACCCAAATTCCCCAAAAATTAGCGTATATATTAAATGTAAATTTGAAATTATTATTGAAATAATTCGGAAGAGGAAATGGATCGATGAAACTTGAAATAACCTGTCCTGCAAATAATAATCCGATCCCTAAAAAATATATCCATATTAAATTGTCCCTTAACAGCCCTTTTATCGATGTCTTCATAAGTTTTTCAATCTTTCTATTCCATTACTTACATTAGCTATTTCCTTGCGAATATAATTACTATATCTCTCGAAATTTTAAGCTTTCCGAAATCAATGATACTCTATAAATGCCTTTTGAAAGTTTCTCCACTGATAATAATCAAGTACAGCAGCAAGTTCTCTTGCACTCCAATACTCGCTTCCATCTTCTCTGATATACTTAATATTTTCAAATTTTTTATATTCTTTTGCTTTTAAATTTGACATAAGCGAATCTCTCGTTATTTTTTATAACATATAACCTGAGTATCAACTATTTTTCTTTATCTCTATATATTTCGATAGGATTTCCTTTTAAATCTCTCTATTCTATCCATCCATTATTGGATTTTCCAATAATTATCCAACCGGCACTTGATGGATTCGTACATGCAATATCTTCTTGTAAAATATGGTCTTTTATTTTTGCATTTCTTCTAATAGATGGGATATAGCCTTTGCCGGTATTACCACAAAAACTTCCTTTTAATACTGTGAATACTCCATCTTTAACTATAGCTTTCCCATTTACTTTTCCGAAACCTTTTATATTACGATTTAATACATACTCCCCATCTGGAACAAATCCTACATCAGATTTCAATTTTATTTCTTCTGTAGATTCTTTGAAAACTTCTTTTTTACTTTTATCTTTAGGATAAATTTGTTTACCATCTAAAGAAGATAATAAGGATTTTGCAACCTCAATATCTAATGCAAATAGTTCCGTACTGAAAATTCTACTTTTACTAAAGATGTCATGAATAAGTTTTTCTTTCTCATCATATCCATCTACTTCTATAGCAAACTCCCTTTTTAAACCTGTGATATTGGCATATCCATTGCTTTCTAAAAATCTCATTCTATTTTCAAATTGATCATTTCCCGTCTTGCCAATCTTGATAAGACCAGAAACGACTGTAGTCATTAAATATATTATTCCTTTTGCCATAATTTATCCTCTTTCACCATACATGTTTACAAAGATTAAAATAATTAATTATATTCTCCCTTTTCTTCTGCAACCAAAGACAAATTCCCCTTCGTAAAATTAGTATTTAAATAAACCTTGTAATCTTCTTCAAAACTGTAATTTCAGTCCATAGCTCACATTGTGTCATAACGGTTTGAACGGCATCATCCATTCCTTAAGACGGATATTTATGTTTTTTCAAAAGTTTTTTGATCAACATGCGCATTTTAGCTCTTGCCGACTCACGCTTCTGCCAATCAATCGTCTTATTCTTACGTAAAATATCTGCTAATTCTTTTGTTATTGCAATGAGTTCGTCATTTTCATAAAAACCTTTAATCGCCTGAGGCTTCGTTAATGCATCATAGAAAGCAAACTCATCAGCAGTTAGTCCTAATTTGTCTCCTTCTTGATGTGCTGCTGCAATTGTTTTGCCAATTTTAACATTTCTTCTATAACTTCTTCATTGGTCAGCATCACGTTAAGATATGCATTAATAGTACGTTGCATAATATCACTGAACTTTTCAGATTTCACAATATTTGTTCTGCGGTAAACAGAAACTTGATCTGCAATCAATTTTTTCAATAGCTCGACTGCAAGATTTTTCTCTTGTTGATGCTTTTCTGTTAAAACATAGTTTGCAAATTCTGAGACAATTATGTTCGTATAAAGGTGTAGAAATACTAGAAGGCCATCTTATGCCAGACCATGTAAATATGCTAGTAAGTATACCACCTAAAATTAGTGTATCACAATTTATGGGTTATCTCAAAGGAAAAAGTACACTAATGATATTTGACAAACACGCAAACTTAAAATATAAATTTGGAAATAGGCGTTTTTGGTCTGAAGGATACTATGTAAGTACAGTTGAATTGAATAAAGCAACTATAAAGAAGTATATTCAAGAACAGGAAAAACATGATGTAACCATGGATAAATTAAGTGTCAAAGAATATGAAGATCCCTTTAGGGATGGCAAGTAGTACAAATACCCTTTAAAGGACGGTGACGAGTCAAAGGCCGAGCTTGAACAGAGTGAAAGCCAGCGCCTTTAGACGCTGGCCGGTAACCCTTGGACTTTTAGTCCTTGTGCAAACCTCCCGTTGGACGGGTGGTCATGATTTCACCTCATTTGGCAATAATATCAGGCAGAACTATTAAACTGTGAATAAAAACTTAAAGTTGTGATAGGTATTTCGCCTCCAGATATTCAAGTCTTGCAGAATACTGTACAAGAAAAGTTGCCGGTACTAATTCAACATGCCAAGAATATGCCAGCAAAAAGATATACAAGAAAAAGCAAGCTGAAAACCCTTTGTATCAAGTATTTACAACTTACTATAATAGAATTTATGGAAGAATAAGACGTGGAAGATTAGATAAAGATACGACTCTACTTGACGACATTAAATTACTTCACCAAGAGTTTTCTTCTAAATATGATACCTCAAATGATAGTGAGTCCAAAGAAAAAATTATTGAGTCATTTATCATAGAGGCAGATAAACTGCTCAGTTAGGAGGATTAGATGGATGCACAATGAAATTATTATATATAAAAATGGTGAATTAGAACTTCCTGTGGAAGTAACGCCGGATAAAGAAACCGTATGGCTAAATAGAAACCAACTGGCAGCTTTATTCGAACGAGATATAAAAACTATAGGTAAACATATCAATAATGCACTTAAAGAAGAATTGGATAGTTCAACTGTCGCAAAATTTGCGACAGTTCAAAAAGAAGGTGCCAGAGAAGTAAAAAGGTCTGTCGAATACTACAATCTCGACATGATTATCTCAGTCGGATATAGAGTAAAATCAGCGCGAGGAGTTGAATTTAGACGCTGGGCGAATAAAATTTTAAAAGACTATATTGTACAAGGGTACGCAATCAACGAAAGAAGATTAGCCGCTCTGAACAGAGTCGTAGAAATACAGTCAAATATCATAGCAGGTGTACTTGATCTTGATGCCGAAAAGGTTCTTGAAGTCGTGAAGAGATATTCACTCGCATTAGAGATGCTTGATGACTATGATCACCAAACTATCACCAAACCGAAGATAAGTTCCGATGAGGTGTATAAACTCACTTATGAAGAGTGCAGAAATCTAATCTCCAAAATGTCCTATTCGGAAACATCTGATATCTTTGGAAAAGAAAAAGGAAAAGGTTTATTAAAGGGAATCATAGACTCCATCTATCAAAGTGCTTTTGGAGAAGAGGCTTATCCGTCAATAGAAGAAAAAGCAGCAAACCTTTTTTACTTTATTATCAAAGATCATCCTTTTGTAGATGGATACAAAAGAATTGCAGCTACAACATTTTTATATTTCTTGGATATGAACCGAATTCTCTATAAAAACAATAAGAAAATACTATCAGACAGCACCTTAGTTGCCCTAACGCTTCTTATAGCGGAATCAAAGCCCCAGGAAAAAGAAACCATGATCAACATCGTAATGAATTTCTTAACATGGTAAATTGTACTTTCTTAAACCATTTACGCAGATAGAAAAAAGCCAGCAGAATTTACACTCTGTTGGCTTAATTATTTTCTCTTAAAAGTGGCTTACCACTTTTTTTTTATAAAAAATTACTTCAAAAATACTTCAGCTAACCACCTGAAACCTTAGAATAGTAAGTATTACCAATGGTTTCAATTAGTGCTTAGGTTATTCCCACTCAATAATTACCACATTATATTTGTTTCTTATTTTCATAAAACAGTATCTATTTAGTTTCTATTCTTGAGTGTTTTATACCTATTTTTTATAGTTTTTGAGTTTTTTAGTATCAAAATAGTATCAACAGTGATACTGTTATTCTACAGCAAAACTAATAATTTATTTATAATACATATACTCTGTATATCATATAACTTTTTCACATTCTACAATCTCTGAAATATCACAGTCTAATGTGTTACAAATCCTAAGCAAAACATCTGTAGTTACATTTTCCCCATTCTTTATTTTGTAGAATGTACTTTTACTCACATTTGCCTTTTCCATAAGTTCATTGTTTGTCATATCTAAATCTATTAGTTTTTTAAACAAATTTTTATATGAAAACTTTCTCATTTTCATCTCCTTTACTCGCTTCCAATTACCAATAATTCTTGGACTTTACCCGTATTTTTTATAAATGCTGTTGCAGCAGAAAGTATAGTTCCAATTTTATCCGGAATTTGAAGAGACTTACTGATTGCAGGTTGTACAACATATACTTTTACTTGCAATACTTTCGGTCCTTGCAATATTTTTTTTAAGGTTTTAAATTCTCCCCTAATAAATTTCTCACTACTTGCTCTTGATACCCTATCATTAATTTTCTTAAGAAGCATCGCCTTAGAGGAAACCCAAATAGTACTTTTTATCGCCTGCTGAGTTACTTCATACACATCCCCTACTGACGAATTATATTCTCTTCCTTTCTTTGCTTTACAATGGTACATCTTCACATAAATGAAATCTCCATTTTCTTCAATAGTAATAAAGTCCGCAATTTCACCTGTTCCATGATCAAATATGATATGTGAAAACTTGGATTCTTTTTCTAAGTAATTTCTAAGTCCATCTTGAATAGAAATCATTCCACCAGTTCCAGTTCCACATTCTAAACTTGTATCGACCTTCATATCATCCCATTTCAACGCACAAATTCGTTTTGAATCATATTTTTCCAATTCTAAATTCCCTTTTAAGACTTCTTGTCCACAATAAACAGTATCATTCGCCGTCTTAAAAGAAAGAGGATTATTAGAAAAATATTCTGCCAAAGAATATTCTTCTTTTCCATTTTTACAAATAAACTCTTTCTTTTCTGAGCTATAGTTTCCCATTAGATCACAGTTTATAACTTCACATTTATCAAATAGCTCAACTTTAAATTTGATGATATTATTATTTACCTCTATAATTTTAAATATAACATCTGTAATCAATGCTTTTTCATCCAGATTGCCTCTATATGCTATAGTACAAGGAGATATATACGATTTCTTATCCAAGAAGCAAAACAATATATCACTTTCATATTCTACAATCCTAACGGGGATTGGTAACTTATCATAATTTGTATTTGTTTTTACTTTTAATTTATCGTTAGAAATTTTTTCTCCGAATAAATCACACCACTTAATATATTCAGGAATAGTAAAGTAAGAGCTACTCCAAAATTTTGATCCACTACTATAACCAATTGTACTTTCGTAACCATCTTTTTTAACCTTACAAAATGCATGCCCTGCAGAAACCATTTTTCCTGTTGTTTCATCAATTGATGCAGCTGTATTTGATCCAGCATAAATCCTATAAGATTCTCCACTTTCTGAATACCTATTCTGCATTCCAGTGTTGAAAAATTCATACTCAGAAAACTCTGCCAGCACTCTATTCATTTCATCTCTTGGAATCTTATCGTAATTTTCTACAAAAGATTCTACTATTGATTCATACACCGCTTCAGTTTTATTTTGTGAATATATAAACAGCAACTTGGTGCTTGATTGGTAATGTACAATATATAATCCAAATTCATTATTTAATACACTATCTCCAGCTAACCATAATGGTGTACTACTTATCTTGGAGATTCCTACGATAGAATTAGTTTCTTCACTTCTATATATATTTTCCCCAACTTTTAATTCTTCTGGGAATTTTCCATATATATCAAAGTTTGAAACTTTATATACTTTTGCATGGCAATTAGGTCGAATATTATTCAAAGATATCGACTCATCCTGATCTTCAGGTTTTGTGAAATTGTTCAAAATTTCATTAGCTTCTAGATCACCCTCTATTTTTTCCTCTGACATGCTTATTATCATATCTTGCCATGCAACATCACTTGAATATAATTTGTGATTTTCAATTTTAAGATTATCATCATTCATAGCAATAAACTTTGCAGTACCTATTTTTTCAGCATTAGTTCTTGCAAAACGACCAATGAATTGGAGAGTACTAGCAAGAGATTTATGCGGTTCATGTATTGCTGCAATTTTTAAATTAGGAAAATCAAACCCTTCGCCCAACATATCTACACAAATCACACCATCAAGTTCTTTTTTCTTAAGTAGCATTATGGTTTTTTCAACAGTTCTTGTAGACATTGCACTATCAATTCGTTTCAGTTTTAATTTCGTAATATTTTCATATAAATTTTCTAATTCTTTTGCTTTATCTTTAGTGTCAGTTCTTACCATCAAAAAATGATCATATCCACTTTCTCTATCATTCAGTAGAATTCTTTCTGCCTCTAAAGCAATTCTTTTATCCTTTTCAGTCCCTTCCTCTATTGGATTAAACATTATTTCGCCAAATACTCCGTCTTTATATGCTCTAGATAATGGATAATTATAAACTGTCTTCCCTTTTATTTCTTTTTTATCCAATCTAAAAGGAGTGGCTGTAACAAGTAAAGATGGAACATTTATCATATTTTTTAATATTCGTTGCCATGTTGGAGCGGGAACATGGTGTGCTTCATCAATAATAATATAGTCAAAAACATTTTTTATCTGTGCATCAGAAATTGATGCAGCCACCTGATGGGTAGCTACCACTACATCAGCATTTAAAATTTCATCATCTACTTCTATATGATATAGATGCTTAGCTTCATATATGTTTGGAGCATTAGTATCTTTTGAAAATACTCCCACATATTTTAACGTTCTTAAACTTGCATAGTCGTTTGCAATTTGCCCCCTAACCATAGCACTAGGAGTAACAATTAAGACCTTTGCTTTTTTTAAAATATATGGTGCCATCATAACAACTGTCGTTTTCCCAGAGCCTGTGGGCATAACAATAACAGCGGAATCTTTTGAATTAAGTGTTGCATAAGAAGCAACCGCATGTATTGCTCCTATTTGAGCATTTCGAAGTCCCGCCTCTTTCCCTTCTGCAATTGGAAATCTTAAATTTTCATATAAATCGCTAAAATAACTGATTATAATCACCTCCAAACATTTTATTTTATTATACAATACTAAATACTCTTTTTCAAATAAGATATTCTCTTTTTTCGAACTCATGTATATATTTAAAAGGTTAAGCGCCTTTTTTGACACTTAACCTTTCCTAGTTTTTAGATTTTATCTTTTAATATCTTTCTTAGTTTTTCTAAAATCTTATCCCTCCTTTTGCTGATTGCTTGATAACTTACTTTTTCTTTTTTACCTATTGACCTTAGACTTTCTTCTTTGTAGAAGATGGTTTCTATTAACTCTCGTTCTTCTTTTGTGAGAGTATTTAATGCTCTATGAAGTTCTTCAATTTGCATTCTTACTTCTACAATTTTTTCTAAGTCTATTTTTTCATCTATGATGCTATCTACAAAATGTCCATCATGATCCAGTGCTGAAAATGATATAACATTATGCTTCCAATCTTTTCTTTGGAGATATTTTTCATGCTCTGTTATCTTCCAGTAGGCTTTGTAGACTTCTTCGCTTACAGGTACGGCTTTTCCTTTCACATAAAGGTAATATTCTTTAGCCACTTAGTTATCCTCCTTTTCCTGTTCTGTGGTTTGCTTTTTGAGAATAAAAAAGGAGGACTTCTACACTTTGGCGTAAAAAGTCCTCTTAACTTAAAAACTACTGATTTGTTATATTGACTATTTGTATGTTTGTAATGGCGATATATTGCTATACAAAAGTAAGTCCAAGCATAAAAAAGGATAATTATATCGTTCTGTGAAAACTGAAACTATAAGTTTTGACATGATTATCCCTCCATTACTTTTCCTCCTAAGTAAATCTATTATTAAATCACTCCTGCTTTTTCAAAATGTTTTTTAAGTATCTTTATTGCAACAAATGCTCCTATGCAAGCAAGAACAAAAGTTATCAAGCCAAATCCTACTGCCCACGAAACTTTGAAATAAGATAATGCTTCATTTATTTGTGCTTCGCTCATTTTCCATTTTGATGCTCTTTCCACAAAAGAAGCTGTCCCGAATAAAATTACAGGAATTACTGTTCCTAAAAAATCTGCTAATGCAAATGTCCCATACCCAATAATCATTCGTCCCTTGCTCTCATAATATCCTATAATCAAATCACATATAATTCCACCGATTACAGCAAAGACTGCATGAGGTAAATGTCCTCCTGACAACGCAATTAAACCAAGAAGCGTTCCTGATATTGTAAATACACCCTTCTTTTTAACTTTCAAAGCCATAAGGATATAAACGGTAGCAGCTATCATAAAGCTAACTCCTGAAGCAATAAATCCTCCAATAACTGTTGTTGCCATAGCAAATGCAACTGCCATGTATATGACAATTCCAATTGCATTAAAGATTCCGATTGTAATAAAATCACGACCATTCAATTTGTTTTTCATAAAAGTCCTCCTAATAAATTTTCTGTATTACTATCACAAGAGCAATCATCAAAGCTCCTAATAGTCCAATCATTAAGTCTGTTTTTCTAAACCGCAATTCTGTTAATGTTACCCTCTTCTCATCACTATCAAGTCCTCTAATAAGTGCTGAAGCTGACAGTTCATCTGAAATCTTAATCATTCTCATTAAAAGCGGAACAAGCGTATATTCAATGTATTTAATTGGATGTAGCAATGGGAAAAATCTGCTTGTTACAATTCCTCGAATCTTCATATTCTCTTTTAATGCCTTGAGTTCTATTTTTATAGTTGGCACAAACCTAAGCAAAACACTAAAAGGTATACCAATGCTTCTTGGTACTTTCATCCTATTTAACGCTTCCAGCATTTCACTTACACTTGTAGTCTTTGTTATATATCCACCAAACATAGCGATTAAGGTCATTCTTGATGCAAAGTAAACAAACATATATATTGCAAATACAATACTTGCTTCACAAAATTTTCCAAGCCCTAACTCTATGCAGTATAAAAGCACAAAAAACAAGATAAAGCGTAACGCTCTTTCCCACATCCCGCTATATAAATATAGAAAAAAGGCAAAAACAATTAGTACAAAAAGTAGAATTGTATCGCTTATAAAAAAGCTCGTAAATCCAACAATTGGAAGTAGAGTAAGTTTTATTCTCGGATCTATAGTTTTTCTATCTGACAAGCTCTCTACCTCCTCTCATCTTGTCTAATATGAGAAATTTATTACTTTCACTCATATCTAAAACAGTTTCTATTTTTCCATCTCCCATTACCCACAGCTTGCTCACTGTGTTTGCTAAAAACTCAAAATCATGACTTATTACCAAAACTGTTGTCCCAATTTTCAATTGTTCTTCAATCAGTTTTGCGACGGAAAGCATTGAGTCTTTATCACAACCTGATGTTGGTTCATCATAGATAAAAACTTTTGCCCGTTTCATCATTCCACAAGCTATTGTCAGTCTTTGTTTTTCTCCTCTTGATAAAGCAAACGGATGCTTATCTATATGTTTATCTAAGCCAAGAACATTCAAAATAGACTTTGCCTTTTGAGTATTTTCTTTTTTATCTTTATTTGAAATACCAAGTAACATTTCATCAAGTACACTTTCCGAAAATAACTGATAGTCTGAATCTTGAAAGACAAAATATGACATATCCATTAAATCTTTACGATTCAACTCTTGATCTTTTTCCTCCCATATTGTTCCCTCTTTTATCTTCTCAAGTCCTGAAATCACTCTTGCAAAGGTAGTTTTTCCGGTACCATTTAAGCCGATAAGACCAATGGCTATTCCGCACTCCATATTGAAATCAAGATGATTTAAAATGTACTGTTTTTGCTTCTTTCCATCCTTAGCTACATTCGGATAGCAAAATTTCAAGCCTTTTCCGATGATACTTTCATCATTTAATTGATATGAATCTTTCTTCTCAATTATCCTGTATTCTTCTAATTCAAGGGTTCTTAGTCCATTCTCATCCCAAAACTCCCCTTCAAGATGGATAACTTCTTCCCGACTCAAGTCCTGTGCAATCTCTCCATCTTTCACCAAAAGAAAACGGTCAAATAAAGATTTTGCATAGTACAAACGATGCTCAATTAGAACAACTGTTGTACCTTTTTTCTTTAATTTCTCCAAAATTAAAAACAGATCAAATGTTGCTTTCATATCCAAATTTGCTGAAGGCTCATCTAAAATTAAAACTTTCGGATTCATCGCATAGATACTTGCAATAGCTATCTTTTGTTTCTGTCCGCTTGATAATTCAAAAACAGATTTTCCTTTAAGTTCCTCAATATCCAACTCTGCATATACTTCTTCTACTCTCTGGTTGATTTCATCTCTTGATTTGCAGATAGTTTGAAGCCCAAAAGCTATTTCTTCATCTGTCGTTGTCGTGAAAAATTGACTTCTTGGATCTTGAAATACAGTCCCTACAATATGCCCTACTTCATGAAGTAATAATTTGCTTATATCTTTTTCGGACGCAAAGGCTTCTCCTTTCATTTTGCCTTTGTAATAATGTGGAATAAGACCATTCATTACACTTCCAAGAGTGCTTTTACCACTTCCACTTTTCCCTGAAATTAAAACAAATTCACCTTTTTTAATTTCAAGATTGATATTTTTTAAAGCAGTTCGCCCATCTTCCCATTCATAAGAAACATCTTTTAACAAAATCATGATTACACCTCATATTGAGCTTTCCATAATTTTGTGTAGTAACCATCTTTCTCAAGAAGTTCCCCATGCTTTCCTTTTTCAAGTAAATTTCCTTTTTGAAATACGAGAATTTGGTCAGCTTTTTGAATTGTTTTTAAATGATGAGCCACTACAAGTACAGTTCTATTCTTTGCAAGTTCTGTAATAGCATCTTGTATCAAAGATTCATTTACAGGATCAACATTACTTGTCATTTCATCAAGAATTAAAATAGGTGCATCCTTTAGAAAAGCTCTTGCAATAGATATTCTTTGTCTTTGTCCACCTGATAAAATCCCACCATTTTCTCCAATATCAGTTTCATAACCTTTTGGTAAACTCATAATGAAATCATGTATCCTTGCTTTCTTTGCAGCTTCAATGATTTCTTCTTTCGTTGCTCCTTTTTTACCTACCCTGATGTTTTCTTCAATCGTGTTATCAAACAGTTGAACATTTTGCATGACAATACTAATACGATCTAAAAGCTCATCATAAGGAATATCTCTTATATCAGTTCCTCCGAGTGTAATTTTTCCTTTATGCACATCATAAAATCTTAAAAGCAAGTTGGTTATAGTAGTCTTTCCACTACCTGATTCTCCAACTAAGGCTGTCATTGTTTTTTCAGCAATAGAAAAGCTCAATTTTTCCATTTTAAATTCATCTTTTTCATAGGAAAAATCAATGTTTTCAAAAACTATATCATTATCTTTCGGAACAATCCCATTCACTTTATCCGGGATTACATCTGCATATAAAATTCTTGAAAGTCTTTCATAACTATCTACCGCCGAAACATAATACATATAGTGTTGTTCCATAGAAGCGAAGGGCTTATAAAACTCTTTAGAAATTACTGCAAAGATAATAAAATTAAGTACATCAAGATTTCCCTTTACAACAAATATTGTTCCTGCAATTAAAAGAACCAAATATCCAATATCCAGAAAAAAACCAAATATGGATAATTGTTTTGCCTTAAATCTTGAAGCTTTCTTGCTTGTTTCTCCAAACTTCTTCGTTTTATTCATTAGTTCATTATCCAAGCTCTTATTGTTTGAAAAACTCTTTAGTACAGGTATTCCTCTAACATATTCAACAAATAAGCTAACCATATCAAGAAGTGCTGAATTATTCTGATTCTCTATTCTTTCAGATTGCTTAATTGTCAAATATAGAAAGATAAGAGCAATCGAAACAGATACAGCCATTAGAATAGCAAGTTTTAAATCAATACTTGCAAGACCAATAAATACAACCGCACCTATCAAAAAATCACCAAACATTCTTGACCACATGTGTCCTACAACAAGGGACATATTATCAACATCTTTGTGTAAAATTGTATTGATTTCTCCCAATCTTTCATTTGTATAAAAACCTAAACTAAATTTCTTTAATTTGATAATCATGCGTTCTCTGATTTGCTGAACAATATCAAAACCTGCACTATGCTTTTTCATATCTGCGACCATATTACAAATACCTTTAAACACCACAAGTAATCCAATAGCAATAAAATATTTATAAAGCATATCTAAACTCGTCCCATCAAATATCTGAAACAGTATAGAAAATACGATAACAATCATAGCTATGGAGCTTAGTCCATAAAGGGCAAAGAATATACTTGATATAATCAAATCTCTCTTCCCGGTTTTTGTAAGTAGTTTTAACATTTCTCTAAACATTTTCTGTTACCACCTCTTTCAAATTCCATCTATCTACCTTGTTCTGTGCTTCAACCATATCCTTATAAAACTCACATCTTTTCATCAGCTCTTCATGGCTTCCTGCATCAAGAACAACACCCTTATCCATAACTATAATTTGGTCTGAATCTCTAATCGTATTTAGATGATGAGCAATTGTAATGATGGTTTTATCCATGCTTAAATCGTCAATTGCTTCGCCGATTAGTCTTTCATTTTCACTATCAACAGCTGCCATTGCTTCATCCAATATTAAAATCGGTGCATTTTTAAGCATCATTCTCGCAATAGATATTCTTTGTTTCTCTCCACCGGATAACTTAACACCCATTTCACCTACTCGTGTTTCATATCCATTTGGTAAAGCAGAAATAAAATCATGGCATCTTGCTTTTTTAGCTGCCTCTATAACTTCTTCTTTTGTTGCATTTAGTTTTCCGATTGATATATTTTCAAAAATACTTAAATCAAAAAGGATAACTTCTTGTTGCACACTACCAATCAGCATTGAGATGTTTTCTTGACTATATTCTTTTATGTCTTTTCCATTTATCAGTATTTGTCCTTCGTCTGCATCCCAAAATCCCATAAGCAAATTAGATACAGTACTTTTCCCACAACCACTTGCTCCTACAAAGGCATTCAAACTATTTTTCTTAAAAGTCAAATTGATATTTTTAAGCTCAAAGCCATCTTTTCCGTATGCAAAATTCACATCTTTAAATTCTATGTTTCCAAATTCTAAACCTTGTTCTGTCTTTTTGTTTGAAAGTGGAACTGTTAAAACTTTTCCAATCGCCTTTAATGCCTCCCTAAACACAATAGAAAAATGTTGCAATGTAGCTGTCTTACTTATAGATGCAGTAAAAGCAGATGATAAAATTATTGCAAGAATAAAATTAGGTGTTGTAATATTCCCATAGTAAAGAAATATGCTCCCTAAAATCATGACAATAACTACTCCAATTTCCATAAATATGTCAATGAGTCCCATTGGAATTGTAATTGCTCCCATGCTCTTTTTAACCCAGTAAATATATTCTCTTGCCGTTTTTAATGTTCTTTCGCTAATCTCCTCTTCTTTAGCAAAAGCCTTAATAACAGAAATATTTTTTACATATTCCATTAACTCTTCTCTCATCTTGTTTTCATGGTTAAAGTAAATAGCAAAGTTTTTATCCATTGTTTTCTGTGAAAGAACTTTTACCAAATACATGAGTGGAACTCCGGAAATCATTCCAAGAGCAAGACGCCAGTCTACAAAAATCATAGCTACAAAAATAATGGTAGGCAGAAGTGTGACTGACATTATTTCAGGAAGACCATGAGCAAGGTATACTTCCACTTGTTCTACATCATGTTGAACAATGTTGGTAAGCTCTCCTGTATTATGTTCTTTAAAGAATCCCAAACTTAGTTTTTTCAGATGGCCGATAATATCTAACCTAAGTTCTGTCAATTTTTCGTATGCTTTCTCATGAGCAACCTTTGTTGCAAAATAGTAAAACACGCCTTTTAATACAAACGATATAAAGATTCCCAAGAATATATACTTTAAATTACCTTCGTTAATATTGTTTGTGATTAAAGAACTAATCAAATATACAAGTAAGATTTGTGGTATCAAATCAAATACTATTTTTAAAGCAAGAAGTGAATTGGATAAACCATTTTTTCCAATCACTTTTTTCCTTAATTCTTTTTCTGGCATGAACAACTCTCCTTTCAAAATTGAATAATATTGAATTTTAATTCAGTATTAAGGTTTAAAGTAAGACTTTGCTGATTACGCAAAGTCTATTTTTTAGTGCTGATTATAGGGATTCCACTCCCTTGTAATAACACCTTGCAATAAGTTTTAGCATATCTTTTGCCCACTTTTCACTTTGATAGTGCCTTGCTATTTCAAGAAGCCCCTCTGTAAAGTTACTGGCTAAAATATGGGCAAGCATTGGATCATATTCCTCTTTTGATTGTCTTTTTAAACTTACTTCAATATGAACCTGCATTTGTGATATGAGTTTGTGTTTTGCTTCTGTATGTTTCGTTCCTGAGCTTTTATCCATCAAAATAATTAACTTCTTACGCTCTTTTAAAAGTTCATGAATATAGTTTTTTCCAACTTCATCAAATCTTTCAGAAGCAGAACCTTTTTCCAAAGACTCTTCCTCATCAAAGGCTGACTCGAAATTTATATAAACTGAACTTACTACTGCATCAAACAAAACTTCCTTATTTTTGAAATAGGTATAAATTAGTGCCACAGGAATATCTGCTTCTTTTGCAATTTCTGTTAATTTGGCACCTCTATAATCCTTTTTATAAAATACTTTTTCTGCTGCTTCGAGTATTCTATTTCTAACTTCTTCTTTTAATACTTGTGCCATAGCACACCTCTTTCTATTCCAATACTGAATTTATATTTAATAATAAATTAAAATTCAATATTTGTCAAGATTCTATATTTTCAAGAAAACATAGTCTACCGCAATATAAATTCATCTTTTCTTTTTTCTCTTTAGAAATTTTCTTATCTTGTTCCTTATGTCTACTAATTTTTTCTATAACTGACTCTTTTTTCTCCCTCTTATCTCTACCAAGATACTCATTCATATTAACTTTCAGATGTTCCAACTCCTCATATTTTACTGATAACGCATTATATTTCTTTGCAATTTCCTCTTGTTTAGCCTGCAATTCTTTTGAATGCTCATTTAATTTTCTAAAAAGATTTTTACCTGATTTTGTCTTCAACTCTCCCAATACCATATGTCTCAAGTGTGGGAATTGCTTAAGAAAAATATCTATTTCCTCATAAGCTTTCTGATAGGCTTCCACATCTTTTCGGTTCATCATCATATAAATTCTGTCATTTGGATTTTTACGATAACCTTCGTAATGTTCTCTCTTACTAATACAAATTTGGATATGAAAGCAACATTTGATCTGTTTTTAATTTTGGAGAAATTAAA